>Ga0134126_10011461_pt1 | contig 11194 bp, 9 predicted proteins | sample KB31752_FD_96881 | JGI IMG/M metagenome (GOLD analysis project Ga0134126, IMG submission 96881) | Terrestrial soil microbial communities with excess Nitrogen fertilizer from Kellogg Biological Station, Michigan, USA - KB3-175-2 | ecosystem: Environmental > Terrestrial > Soil > Unclassified ... | reverse complement strand
GCTCTGGGCTGGACGCCCGATGGCAAGAGCGTGCTCTTCAGCTCCCACCGCTATAGCTACTCCGATGGCGACCAGCTCTTTACCGTGCCGGTGACGGGAGGGTTTCCGACCGAGCTGCCGCTGCCCAGCGGCGAGCAGGGCGCGTACTCCGGCGACGGCGGCCGCATCGCCTATGTTCCGGGCTACCAATGGGAGCCCTATTGGAAAGGCTACAAGGGCGGTCAGCACACCGAGATCTGGATCGCGCGCCTTGCGGACTCGAGCACGGTGCGGATCCCGAATCTCAACTCCAACGAGGCCAACCCGATGTGGGTCGGCGATACGATCTATTTTCTTTCCGATCGTGACGGCCCGGAGAGCTTGTATGCATACGATACGGACAGTACTCAGGTCAAGCGGTTGATCGACAACCACGGATTCGACATTGCCGCGGCCTCGGCCGGTCCCGGCGGCATCGTCTACTCGCAATTCGGCAACCTGTACATCTATGACTTCGCGACGGGCAGGACGCATGGCGTGCCGGTCACGGTGACGGGCGACCTGCCGCAGCGCCGCCCGTACTTCGCGGATGCGGCGACAGACATCACGCAGGGCGATATTTCACCGAACGGCGTGCGCGCGGTGTTTGAGGCGCACGGCGACATCCTGACGGTGCCCGTGAAGGACGGCAGCATCGAGAACCTCACCCACAGTCCGGGCGTGATGGAGCGAGCGCCGGCTTGGTCGCCCGACGGACAGTCCATTGCGTATTTTTCAGATCGCGCGGGAGAGTACGACCTATACGTCCGGAATCAGGACGGCAGTGGCGCGGTGCGGCGGATCCCGCTCGGACAGGATGATGCCTTCTACGACGACCTCAGATGGTCACCGGATAGCAGGAAGGTCCTTTTCGACGACCAGAAACTCAATCTCTGGTACGTCGATGTGAGCGGCGCCGACGCGCGTCCGTTAAAGGTCGCAACTGACACCTTCGAGAAACCGCTTCGCAGCCTGGATGCCCGGTGGTCACCGGACAGCCGCTGGATCGCCTACACGAAGCTCATGCCGAATTACCTGCATGCGATCTTCGTCTATTCCTTGATCGGCGGCGCCACTCATCAGATCACCGACGGTGCGAGCGATTGCATGTATCCGGTGTTTGATCAAGGCGGCAAATACCTCTACTTCACGTCGAGCACTGATACAGGCCTCGCCTACGGCTGGCTCGATATGACTTCGGAGGAACGGCCGCTGACGCGTACCGTGTACGCAGCGACGCTGCAGGCCGGTACCGCCTCGCCACTGGAAGCGCGCAGCGGCTTTGAGAGCGCCAGTCCCCCCTCCTCGAAACCCAGAGCGGGCGGCCGTTCGGCGAGGCAGTCTGAGAACTCCCCGGCGGTGGATATCGATTTCCGAGGACTTCAGGCACGTGCCGTACCGCTGCCGATCGCCGCAGCGAATTACGTTGGACTCGCTCCCGGGCCGAGCGGAACGCTTTACCTGATCAAGAGGCCGCTCGTCGTGTTGCCCACGATGGCAGGTCCGAATGGGCGGCCAGCGGATGTGCTCAGGTTCGACCTCGCGACACGGCAGATCCAGGGCATCGTCGATGGAATTGCGGAGGCCTCTTTCTCGGCCAACGGCGTGAAGGTCCTCTACCGAAAAGGGCACGACTGGTTCATCGCGGATGCGCAACCGCAGGCCAAGCCAGACCACCTCGACGTCAGCGATATGCGTGTACTCGTTGTACCTCGCGAGCAGTGGGCGCAGATGTACCGTGACGCCTGGCGGATCCAGCGCGCGTTCTTCTACAACCCGATCTTCGACGGGCTCGATGTGGCGGCAGCCGAAAAGGAGTTCGCGAATTACCTGCCCGGCATCGCCGGCCGCGACGGACTCACGTTCCTCTTCCAGGAGATGATGAGTTACGAGGCGGTCGGACACATGTTCATTTTTGGCGGGTACGAGCCCAAAATGGAGGAGATCACCGTCGGCCTCCTCGGGGCCGACTACAGCATCGAGCACGGCCATTACCGGATCACCCACATCCTTACCGGCGGCAAATGGAATCCCGAGCTGTATGCGCCGCTCGCGCAGCCCGGACTCAAGGTGAAGGAGGGCGATTACCTGCTCGCCGTCAACGGCACCCCCCTCGATGCGAGCGTGAGTATCTACCAAGCATTCGAGGACCTGGCGGGGAAGACAGTGACGCTGACGGTGGGTTCGAATCCAGGCCCGGACGGCTCCCGCACGGTCGTCGTCAAAACCATACCCAGCGAGGCCGCACTGCGCAACGCCGCGTGGATCGAGCACAACGTTGAGCTCGTGGGCCGCCTTAGCGGGGGCAAGATCGGCTACGTGTACCTGCCCGATACCGGCGAAGCCGGCTTCACCAACTTCAACCGTTATTTCTTCTCCCAGGTGGACAAACAGGGCGTCGTCATCGACGAGCGCTTCAATGACGGCGGCAAGTTAGCGGACTACATGGTGGACTACATGATGCGCAAGCCCCAGGCGCTTCTCGTCTCGCGATGGGGACGCATGCAGGTGAGCCCTCCGGAGGCGATCTACGGCCCCAAGGTCATGGTGATCAATCAGTTCTCGGGCTCGGGAGGCGACGCTCTGCCGTGGTTTTTCAAGATGAACAACATCGGCACCGTCGTTGGTGAGCGTACCTGGGGCGGATTGGTCGCCCCCGCCGAAGCTCCGGAATTGATGGATGGGGGTGGAATCACGGCGCCGCTCTTTGCGGTAGAGGGTCTCGACGGCACTTTCCCCGTGGAGAACCATGGAGTGAGTCCCGATGTGACCGTGTGGGACAATCCCAGTCTCGTGCGGCAGGGCCATGATCCGCAGCTCGAGCGCGCCGTCGAGATCGCGTTGCAGCAACTCGCCTCGCATCCTCTGCCCCGGTATCGACGGCCGCCGTGGCGGAACTATCACCTGCGGTTGCCGCCGCTGCCACAGCCGACGAGCTTGGGAGGGGAGTAGGTAATCGTGTGTCTCGTTGTGCGCATCCTCGCTTCAACGCAGGGTGCTGTGTCCGAGCTGCACATTAGCCATCCCGTGCTCCGCATGGATCTGGGCGACAGTACCGTCGATGCGCAGCGAAACTGACACGATGAGAGCCTGCGACAATCCACCAGCCCGGCTTCACATAGACCAACGGCGCCGCCACTCAGGGTGTACATTTGCACTTTGGGCCAGCGTGATACTGCTGGTTCCCATATCATCGAGTGCCGCGGCCGCGCCTAGGGTGATTTTCCGCGGCCCGAGCGCTCCCGCAGCTCAATTTCAAATTCCAACCGGTTATCAGCTGGCCCGCTTGCGCATTCCGATGCGGGATGGCGTGCGACTCAACTCCTTGGTTCTATCCCCCACTGATTCGAAGCGCACGTATCCCATTCTGCTGCAGCGGACGCCATACAACCCCGAAAGGATGCAGCCCCAGGCTGCCTTTTTGAAGGCGGGCTACATATTCGTGTTCCAAAGCGTCCGTGGACGCTACCGATCGGAAGGCACATTCGTTCAGATGAGGCCGGAGGATGCCAGGCAGGGCTCGGCCAGTGACGTCGATGAAAGTACCGATACTTCCGACACGATCGCATGGCTCACCAAAAATGTCCCGCACAACAACGGGCGGGTGGGCATGCTCGGCATCTCTTACGGGGGATTCTACGCTGCTGCGGGCTTGATCGATGCGAACCCCGCTCTGAAAGCGGTGTCGCCGCAAGCGCCGCAGGCGGATTTGTTCATGGGCGACGACACTCACCACAACGGGGCATTTCTGCTCGCTTCAACATTCAATTGGCTGTGGGAGTGTGATCGTGCGCCAACCTGCACATCTCAGGATTTCCCCTACCCGAGCGGTACCGATGGCTACCATTTCTTTTTGGCGGCCGGCCCGCTGAGCCTTTTCGATGCGGAGTTCTTCCACCGCCAATCGCCGGAGTGGGAGATCATGATGCGCCATGGGACATACGATAGACTATGGCGGCGGCGCGACATACTGCCGCGTCTGCGCAACGTCACCCCAGCCGTCCTTTCGGTCGGCGGCTGGTACGATGCCAACAATCTGTACGGTGCCCTGCACGTTTTTGAGGCGGTTCGCCATCAGAGCCCGGGCACGCCTGCTACGCTGGTCATCGGTCCCTGGACTCATGGTCAATGGGCGAGTGGCACGGGCGAATCGATAGATCATCTGCAGTTCGGTTCGGCCACATCGGCTTACTTTCTCGAGCACATCGAGCTGCCGTTCTTCGAGTCTTATCTGAAAGGGGCGGGCCGTCCGGACCTTCCGGTCGCCGAGGTCTTCGATACAGGCGCCAATCACTGGCGGTCGTTCAATTCGTGGCCGCCAAGTGCGAGCGCAATGAAGAAACTATATCTGCGCGCTCACAACTCCGTCAGTTTCGAACCACCGGCCGCGCGGGAATCCTCCGAGGGCTATGACCAATACGTGAGCGATCCCGCGCATCCCGCTCCCTTTCTACCCAATGATGACTTCGACATGGCTCCCGACTACACGGCGCGCGACCAGCGCTTCGCAGCCAACCGCTCGGACGGGGTGAGTTACGAGAGCGGAATCCTGACCGCGGATATCACCATTGTCGGTCCAGTGTCGCCGCGCCTTCTCGTGTCAACAAGTGGGACGGATTCGGACTGGGTGGTGAAGCTGATCGATGTTCATCCGAGCGGCTATCAGGAGCTCGTGCGGGGCGATGTGACGCGGGGAAAATTCCGCCACAGTTTCAGCCACCCCGTACCCATGAGGCCAAACCAGCCGACGCGCGTAGATTTCACCATGGACGACGTCTATCACACCTTCAAGAAAGGAGATCGCATCCTCGTCCGCGTGCAGAGCAGCTGGTTCCCCCTCGTTGATCGGAATCCTCAGAAGTTTGAGGACATCTACACAGCTAAGGCCGCGGACTTCCAGCGCGCGACGGAGCGCGTGTTTCATACGCCGAGGAACGCCTCGTACGTCGAGCTGAGAACGCTCCCATTCGATGAGCACGGATTGCCATAGGCAAGGGTCCGGACTGATCTGGCCCGTTACTGTGATCCCGTAATCGGCTCGCCTGAAGGTCGGTAGCGCCGGCCAGACGCCCAACCTCCGGCCTAAGCCCGAAATAGTTGTCCGCCCCCGCGCCCCTCGAACGTAGATAGCCAGGGATGGCCAAACCATGGCTTTGATGCCACGGGCCCCGCCATCTCAAAGGTATTCCGTTCACCTCGAGCGCCGAGCAGCGCTCAGCGAGCGACGAACCGGCCAAACGGGGCGGGCGCTCGGGAGGCACGATAATGAAATTTAGAGCAAGGTCAGGCCGGAGATCGACGAGATTAGCCGCGAGCTTGATAGCGCTGGCGCTCCAATTGTCGGCTGCAGCATCCGCCTTGGCCCAGCTCGCACCCGCAGGCGCCAGTTCGCAGCCAGCGATTACGGATCGTGAAAAGGAGATAGCGCTCGCGCTAAGCGCCTGCCCTCCAGGCGTCGCCGGCAGGGCCGCTGTCTACGTCCTGGGGAAGTCCGGCTATGTCAAGGTCCGGGAGAGTGGGAATGGCTTCACAGCCATCGTCCAGCATTCCTTGCCGGGGGCGCAAGAGCCGCAATGCATGGACGAAGGGGGTGCGGGCACTTTCCTCCAGCGCGCCTTGATGGTGGCTGAATTGCGTGCGCTAGGGAAGAGCTCTGCGGAGGTGCGCCGAGCAGTGGCGGCGGCGATGGCAAAAGGCGCATTGCAGTCTCCGCACCGGCCGGGCGTTATCTACATGCTATCGCCGCAGAACCGGATCCCCAATGAGAAAGGAGTCGTTATCCCCTTTCCGCCGCACGTGATGTTCTACGGAACATCCCTGACCAACGCCGACATCGGTGTCGACAAGGACAGCCTCGGTGCGGACGGGAACCCGATGGGGCCGGCATTCGTTGCCGCCGAAGGCTCGCCTTTCGCGCTCGTCATTGTCCCGGTCGGCAAGCACGGGGGCATGACGCATGTCATGCCCACTTGGGGCAGGTAGCAGGCCTCAAAACGCGGCCACACGGCAGACACGAGACATGGAGTGGGTCGAGTAACCCCCCAAAGTAGGAGAGCCGACGATGCGCAGAGTCATCGAATACACGTTGATATCCCCTGACGGGGTCTTCGACGACCCCATTCGCCTGGGGTTCATGGCATACCGGGACCCGGCCTATCTGCGAGACGGCCTGGGTCTCCTGATGGCGTGCGAGGCCATGCTGATGGGCCGGGTCATTTACGAGGCCAACGCCAGGATCTGGCCTGCGCGCGCACATCCATGGGCCGACCGATTGAACAACATGAAGAAATACGTATTCTCATCCAGCCTTGGAAGCGCCGACTGGAATAACTCGACGATCATTCGAGATGACGCCGCCGCCACGGTGGCGAAGCTGAAGGAGCAAGGTGGCGGCGATCTTCTCATCTGGGGCCACGGCCGCTTCGCGGAGTCCTTGCTGCAACACAAGCTGATCGACGCGCTGGATCTTTCCATCCATCCCATGCTAGTCGGGCACGGGAAGACGTTCTTCCGGGGCGGTCCGCGTACCCAGTTGAGCCTGGTCGCGGCTAAGAGCTTTTCGAAGATCGTAAAGCTCAGCTACGACGTTCTATACTCGCGGGAAGCCGGTGAGCCGCAGGAGATCGGACCATGACCGAAGGTATATCACCCACGCTCGGGACCTTCCTCGATCACTCGGGCTCTCCCCCGGAGGACGTTGCCGCCCGTGTTATGGGATGGCGCAGAGTCCATTTTGAGCCTCTCCGAAAGCATCTGGATGCAGGAACTGAACCGCAGCATCGTTGAGGAGGTCTTCAACTCATGAGCGACTACATGCTTTTGTTCCGTGGTAGGAACCGGTCTCTCTCCCCCGAACAGATGCAAAGGAGCATCGAGAAATGGCGCGGGTGGTTCGATGAGCTTCGCAGGTCAGGCCATTTGAAGGACCGCGGGCACCCGTTGCAAGACAGCCGCAAAGTTGTCACCGGCAGACAGAGAACCGTGACTGACGGTCCTTTCGTCGAAGTGAAGGATCTGATCAACGGCTACACGGTCGTGACCGCGACAGACCTGACCCAGGCTGTCGATCTCGCCAGGGGATGTCCCATGCTCGACATTGAGGGCTCCGTCGAGGTGCGCCAAATAGAGGACGGATCTCCGTAATGGAGCTCGAGGACCATCTGTTTCGGCACGAAGCCGGGCGTATGGTTTCTGCGCTCACCCGAGTGTTCGGTCTGCACAATCTGGCTCTCGCCCAGGACGTCGTTCAGGAAGCCTTCTGCCGCGCCTTGGAGGTATGGTCGGTTCATGGCGCGCCGGAAAATCCCGCGGCATGGCTCATGACCACCGCCAAGAATCGGGCATTTGACCTGATGCGGCGTGAGAAAACAGCCCGCACGTTTGCGCCTGACGTTGAGTGGATGCTTCAGAACGAATCGACTCTGGAGCCTATCGTAGAGGAGCTGCTTGCCCCAGATGCCATCAAGGATGACGAGCTTCGAATGATGTTTTCTTGCTGTCAACCAAACATTGCGGAAGAGGTGCATGTCGCACTGATCCTTAATGTTCTCTGTGGCTTTACAGTGCGCGAAATCGCAAGCGCCTTTGTGAGCTCGGAAGCGGCAATCGAGAAGCGAATCAGTCGTGGAAAGAAGTCGCTTGCTGCCTCAAAGAGTCTGTTCGACGTGACCTCTCGCCGGGACTTCTCCGCCCGTCTTGCCAGTGTTCAGCGTGCGCTCTACCTTCTTTTTAACGAGGGCTACCACGGCGCGTCCGCCGAAGCCACGGTCCGCGCGGAGCTGTGTCGCGAAGCAATGAGGCTCGTAACGATACTGTTGGGGCCTGCATGCGGAGGCAGCCCGTCCCCGTCCACTTATGCGCTTGCCAGCCTGATGCACTTGCACGCGGCACGCCTGTCGACGCGGATAGATGCATATGGACAGCTGACCATGCTGTTCGACCAGGACCGGTCACAGTGGGACGGACAACTCATTGCGGAAGGCTTCCGACTGCTGGATCTATCTGCGACAGGGGCAGAGCTCAGTGAATACCACATCGAATCGGCGATCGCGTCGATGCACGCGAAGGCCCCCACGGTTGAAGAAACCGACTGGAGCGCAATCATCTCTCTCTACGAGGCCCTGATGTCCTTGCGACCCTCGCCAGTCATCGCGCTGAACCGAGCGATCGCAATAGCGCAGAGAGATGGGCCTGCGCGGGGAATCGAGGAAATACAGGCCATCCCTGACCGCGAGCAGCTGCATGCATACCCCTTCTATGCCGCAGCGCTCGGAGAACTCGAGCTGCGCAACGGGAACCGCGCTGTCGCCCGCGACCACTTCCGCGAGGCCATTGCCATAGCGCGTAACGCCATGGAGCGCGAGTTCTTCGATCGCCGTATGCGCTCATGCGAACTGCCCTGAGCTACGATAGTGGCGTGCCCCGAGCGGTCACGGCCTGGCGGCGGCGCTCAACGCATCGATGTCTGCACTTACCTGAGGATCGAAGTGTGAATGTCGGCTGCCAGCATGGTCAAACGTCTTTCCTTAGCGAGGCAGTGAAAGACCTGGATCGGCCGGGTCTGGCGCTTCGCGGAAGATGGAGGACACCATGGGCACTCATCTCCTGCAGCAGAAGAACGCAGTCATTTTCGGTGCCGGCGGCAGCATCGGCGCCGCGGTCGCAAAAGAGTTCGCATTGCAAGGCGCACGCGTCTATCTCGCAGGTCGCACCGAGGCAAGTCTGAATGCCGTCACGAAGCAGATAGCCGCCAATGGCGGCAAAGCGGAGTCGACGGTGGTCGACACGCTGGATGACATAGCCGTCAACCAGTATATGGATGAGGTCGCAAGGCAGGCAGGGAAAATTGACGTTACCCTCGATCTCGCAGGCCCTCGTGCCAGAGACTATGGCAACGGCAAGAATGCGGTGGACCTCCCTGTGGACGAATTCATGATACCGATGGTGGCGATGGTGCGGTCGCGCTTCATAACCGCCCGCGCCGCGGCTCGGCACATGGCCAAGCAGCACTCGGGAGTGATCATTTTCGTGACCGGTAGCCCGGCACGACCGCACGTGCCCGGCGCGACGGCCATCGGCGCGGCATTTGCAGCGATGGAAAATCTCACTATGAACCTGGCATTTGAGGTCAGCCCGTTCGGCGTTCGCGTCGTTTGCCTAAGAACGCTCGCTAATTTCGATAGCCGCTCCATTCAGGACACAATTGCGTTGAAGGAGGTCTACAAAGATCAAGCGAAGGCGCGATTTGAGCAATCCAACTTCCTGCGGACCCTTTGCACTGTTCAGGACACGGCGAATGCGGCAGTGCTGATCGCATCGGATCAAGGACGGATGCTGACGGGAACCGTGGTTAACGCAACGGCAGGGGCCGCCCTGGACTGAGGCCAAAGCATGTCGTTCATCGTGAACCCGACTTACCGATGCCATGACGTGGTTTTCGACTGCCGACGCACCCCGCGAGCCGCCTCGAGGAGCTGCCACCTCATTGCTGGCAGCTGCACAGTACGACTGATCCCTGAAAGGCTCTGAGTATGATTCTGTACCGCCGGTCTCTCCTGATCGGGATGACGCTTACGGTCTTGCCCGCACTAGCGTTGGGTAGCGCACCTGTGTACGGGCTCAAAGACCCCTCTCGTGTCCCGGGTCAATACTTTGTTTCATTCAAGACATCACAAGAGCTGGCAGCGACTTCGCCTGAGCAATTGGCCAGATCGATCTGTCCAGGCCTTCGGCCCGCCGGCCGCGAACTGGTCGGTTTTCGATTCGTTTGCCAGTGATTGCGGTCTGATTGATATGTCGATAGAATGACAAAAAATCGACATATGGGCCGCGATCTGTCGATTGCATCGACATATGCGCAACGGCGCAGACTGCGACTTGGACCAACGAGAAGATCGCAGCGCTCCGAGAACTCATCGAGCATACGGCGCATGCCGTAAAGCAGAAGCTGCCCAAGATCTACAGCCGTGAGCTGATCGATGCGATATTCCTGCAGCCGTATTGCCGCATCGAGAGCCTGGTGGAGGCGGGCGTCGCGAAGAGACAGACCGCGTCGGTTTACCTGAAGGAGTTGGTTGCTGGCGAACTCCTCCAAGAAAGAAAAATCGGCCGCGACAGGGTCTTTGTCCACACGCGGTTTCTGCGCCTGTTGACTCGCGATGACAATTCGTTCAGGCGCTACGGCCGCTGAGCGCAGGCTGGCCGTCCACGTTGGAGTACTGCGATGTGGACGGATGACCCTGGCCGTCTTCCGAACGCGATGCACCAAGGCGCAACGGAATGCAACGTCAGGTTTGGAGTTGCCTCTATCCGCCCGGATTGCCCTTCGTCTCGACACCAAGAACACGCAAATCGCCTAGGGATGAGAAATCGCGGTCATGCGTCAAGATCGCGTCGGCACCGATCGCGAGCGTGCTTGCCGCCTGGACCGCATTCGCCAGCTTCAACTTGCAAGCGGCGCGAAGCCGGGCTGCGCTCTCTGCAATCTCCGCATCCAGATCCACGACGAACCGCGATTTGAGGGTAGCTCGGTACTTTTCGGCGAGGACTTCGTCGCGAGCGCTCAAAGGTCTGGTCAGTACCTCGGCAAGCGTCACCGTCGTAACTGCGAGACGCACTAGCCCTTCGTCATGCGCCTCGAATACCTGCCTGAATGCCGTAGCGAGCTTGGGATGATCCTCGAGCACGTAGATGATCGGGGCAGCATCAATCAGGAGAAGGGCGCTCTCCGGCAACCCCTCGAGGCTTACCGGTTCCATTCGTCCCTCAGCCGGCGCAGGGTCACTGGGGCTATCGCGGCCGTATAGCCCGCGGCCGCTTGCCGGCGAGGGGAAGCAATGAGCGCTGTGCGTGGGCTTCTCCAGATGCAGAGACCGGTGCCAGTACGGCAACGGGCCGCCCATGGCGCGTAATGATCGTCTGACGGCCTTGCTGCGCGACCGTCAGGAGCTCCGGTAATCGACTACGCGCTTCTTCGGCGCCTTTTCGAATTGCTTTCGCCATTGCATGTGAACGGGCATTGGGACACAGTAAAAAGCGCGCTGCGCCTTCGGGCCAGCTCAGACCCCCTCTCCGCGAGCTGAAGCGGCGATGATGTCGTCAATTGGCGATGACACTGGGTTAGTCCTCCAATATCCCGTCGCATCGGAGGCCCTCCTGGCGTTTTCGGCGGCCTAGC
>Ga0134126_10011459_pt1 | contig 11195 bp, 16 predicted proteins | sample KB31752_FD_96881 | JGI IMG/M metagenome (GOLD analysis project Ga0134126, IMG submission 96881) | Terrestrial soil microbial communities with excess Nitrogen fertilizer from Kellogg Biological Station, Michigan, USA - KB3-175-2 | ecosystem: Environmental > Terrestrial > Soil > Unclassified ... | reverse complement strand
CTGTACAAAGCCAGACATGTGATCGAAAATTTCTTCGCCAAACTCAAACAATACCGCGCCATCGCCACCAGATACGATACACGTGCCGAAACCTTCCTTGGTGCTGTGTATCTCGCCGCCGCCATCATCTGGCTTAATTGACGACACGCCCTAGGAACCTGTTCTGCTGAATACGACGATGCTGGTTGGGCGGTCATAATCCAAAAGCCAAAAGCACTCTACCATAGAATGGATAGGGCACAAGGATTCATCGAATGAAGCGGTAGTAATTGATCCCTGCGATGTCTCTCAGTACGATACCTCCGTGACTGATGATGTTTCGGCAAGGATATTGTCAGGAGGCTGGCCAAAATCTACATTACGACATTGAGGCAACAGCCGTTTCATGCTGTGAATCAGGTCGGCACGATGCGCTTTAACTATCAAGGATGTTGTGCCTGTCTCGTCTCAGGATGAGAAATAGGTAAGATAAATTCAGGAAGAAAGGGACTCATGGGAGAGCGCGTGAGGATTACCGACTCTGAAAAGTTGAGCTTACTGTACGAGCGATTTCTGGATGTCTGTTTGGTTGAAAAGGAGGTTTGGAAGGAAATCTTCATGCCTCGCGATATAGCACAAGGTCCGGTTCGGACGAATATTCAGGATCGGTATGAGGTTGAGATTGACGATCCTGAGATCGAGGCTGCGCTTGATGCGAATATTGCTCTGGGAGCGGCCGCCCTGTGGGCGGCCGTCCAGGAGTATCGTCAACACATCAAGTTCTATCGAATGCGGTGATGTTCGTTAGACCGGCAGCCGCTGCAAGGCGGCGATCCGCTCTTCAATGGGCGGATGAGTGGCGAAGAGATGCATGAATCCTGATGTTTTGCCCGATATCTTAAAGGTCGCCAGAGGATCCTGTGTGCCGTATTCAGGCTGCGCTCTCGTGACCCACCGATTAATTCCTTCCAAGGCCGAGATCATTGCACCCTTGCCATATACCCGCGCGGCGAATGCGTCCGCACCGAATTCCCGCCGACGGGAATGCCAGCTGATCACCAGCATGGCCAAGAATGACAAGACAATTTGGAGGAAGATATACACCACAAAAGCGAGGAAAGGATTTCCCGCACTCCCTTCCTCTCGGTCTCCCTGAGGTTGCCCAACCAGCTGTGCCAAGAAGTTGCTGATGTAGTAGACGAACGTGTTCATCAATCCGGCAAGCACGGTTGTCGTAAACATGTCTCCGTTATAGACGTGCCCCATCTCATGAGCGAGTACCGCCTTCACCTCATCTTCTTTGAGGTTCTGCAGCAGACCGGTAGAAACAGCTACCATCGAGTTGTTCTTACTCGGGCCGGTGGCAAACGCATTAGGGTCCGACGACTCATACAACCAGACCTCCGGCATCGTGATGTGAAGCCGTTGAGCAATCTCCTGGACGGAGCCGTAAATTACATGCTCGGCATGTGATCGCGGCTGAGTGATTTGCTGACAGCTCAGCATCGCGCGAGCCATCTGCTTGGAGAATGCCAAGCTGATGAATGCGCCACCGAACCCGATCACCAACGACCAAACCAAGAGCTGCTGACTAAAGATTCCCCGCACATCGATTCCGAACGCCGGCAGGACGACGTTTATCAACAGATTGGCCGTGAACGATAGTGTGATATAGATCAGGAAGTTCGCGATTAGGAACAGGCCAATACCTTTAAGCCACTTCATTAGAAGTCCTCCTTCGCGATAGGCTTTCGCCTACGCATTCGACCAAAAACGAAACAGACACTATTATACACAAACTGTTCTTTTAGAGTTGCAGCATTCAGTGATCATTGATTTCATCAAATAAGAACGTGTGGATGAAAGTCAAGACATTCGAAGTCACTGAAAGTACGGAGTAAAGTTGACCCCTTCCAGTAATTCCTGTTAGAAAGTTCTCATGAAAGTCGGGGGAAAATCATCCCGGATCCTTGGCAGGTGGGCTGGTTGACTGTCACGCTGGCGTCAATAGGCCATGCCGCAGACACACCTACATTGGGTTCGGCGATCGCTGCCCCCATCTCCTCGGATGGAGTTCAACGAGTCACGGTTATTCTAGACAGTTATTCTTATTCGCCGAACCATCTGGTTGTAGAAATCGGGAAACCGGTTGAGCTGATTCCGACGAGCGTCACGACGATCACGCCGCATAACGTTATCATCAAAGACTCGTTCGGCAGCTTATCAGTTGAACAGGACGTTGGAGCCGTGAGGACTGTCATGGCCAGATTCGTCTCGACTCAGCCTGGCCTCTTTCCGTTCTTTTGCGACAAACGATTGTGGCCTATGTCCAGTCATCGAGGTAAATGGATGGAAGGAATACTGGAAGTCACATGATGCATGTCATGAGTACCGCCGCTTCGAAAGAGGAACTGCTTCGTGATCTGCTCAAACGTGTGTCTCGCCTCTTTTATACGACGCTAGTGGTTGTACCGTCGGATGTCCGCGATCAAGTAAGTTTGGCGTATCTCTTTGCTAGGGCTGCCGATACGATCGCCGATACGGAACTTATCGATCGATCGCGCCGACTGAGTTTTCTCAACCGCCTCAGAGAGCAGTTTGTCGGTGATCAGATCGATTGGGCACAGATCCGTACCATCCAACAAGCCATGGGTCCGCTCCAACAAGATTCGGCTGAGCGAATCCTGCTCGAACGGCTGGACGAGTGTTTCCGGCTCTTCCTCGACTTTTCGTCGGACGACCGACGTCGGATTCAGCGGGTGATGACGACCCTGACGCAAGGAATGGAAATGGATCTGGGCACGTTCCCTGGAAATTCCGTAGCGGATCTCACCGCGCTCAAGACGCTCGAGGACTTAGATCGCTATACTTATCACGTGGCTGGATGTGTGGGTGAGTTCTGGACTTCCTTGATGTGCGCTCATCGCAAAGCACTGGCGAACTGGGACATTCAACGGATGTCGGATGTCGGGGTGCGATTTGGAAAAGGGCTGCAACTGACGAACATCATCAAAGACCTTGCTCATGATTTGCAGAAGGGACGTTGTTACATTCCAGAAATGATGCTCGCCGAAGCAGGGCTTAAGCCACAGGATCTATTGAATCAGAACAATCTCCCTCGTTTCAGGCCTGTGCTGATCAGACTCGTTCGCTTGGCTGTCGAGCACCTTGATCAGGGCTGGCTCTATACGATGGCAATCCCACGTTATGAGACTCGGTTACGGCTGGCTTGTATGTGGCCTATCCTGTCAGCGGGGGAATCCCTCAAGCTCGTCATGAATTCCTCAGACCTTTTGAATTCTACCGTGAAAGTCAAAATCCCCCGCAGCAAGGTTTATCAAATCATGGCCATGACGACAGGCACCGTTGCGTGCGGATATGCCGGGACTGCCTACTGGGGACATTTGCGGAAACAGATTGTGTGAATACCTGCGATTCGCGGCTGGAGCAGCTGGTTTCTTGATTCTTTCTTCCCTGGCGAGGTGGTGTGATCAATCACCAAACTGCGCACATCGACCGGGCACCGCACACCATCCAGCTTTTGATTGATTCATATATGCGCGGTCACCGCGCCCAGGTGATTGACCGCAGCACTTCGTGTCCTACTTCTTTTGGGGTTCCAACAGTTTGTCGCCCTTCTTGAAGACAGCGTAAATAGCCTGTGATGGACAGGCGTCCAGACAGAGCCGGCAGCTTTCCAGACAACGCGATGGATCGAATTTGTAGGGTGGCGTCGAAAGCCAGGCGCCGGTCGGGCAAATCGGTACACAGACGGCCTGATGAGTGCAGCGGTCGGGATGGCGGACGAGGTGATCACGAACGACCAACATAGGCTTAACTCCTTCAAAGAGACCCTGCGAGAAGATTTCGAACATGTTCTTATTCGGCAGACTACTCACTTCCATTCCTTCACGAGTTCTTTGAGTCGTTCTTTGAGCTCAGGAATCTGTTCCAAATTATTGGAAATCGCGCCCAGAATCTTTTCCAGTCTGGCGGTTCTCAACGCTTCCTTGTCTTGCTTCGCTAATCGATCGTACTCCTCATAAGCTGCTTGGTGTGCCGGTTCAAGTCGAGCACGAGCATCGACGAGCCCCTGTCCGAGTGCCCAGGGTTCAGGTGAAAGCGCGGGAACAACCGTAAAGGTTGCATCACTGCAGACAATCACGGCGGCACCGGGTTTTCCAGTCAATGGAATCACGGCTTGGATCGTTTTGCCTTCGAACGACTTCCAGTCCAGCAGCAGCCCGGGAAACTGCCAGGTGAAGGCCACTTTTTCCATATTGGCCTTCCATTTGTCTTCTGTCGGCATGGACGTAGAGTAGGGAAGTCCTACGGCTTCTCGATAGGGTCCAGTCGTTCCGGAACCGGATGGTCGGGCATGAGCAATCGGGTGACGATTTCACCCTTCAAAACATGCCGCTCCATGATTTCTGTGACATCGGCTTCTGTACCGACCCAGTACCACACTCCCTCAGGATAGATCACCACACTGGGGCCCAGCTCGCAATGGTCCAGACAGCCGGCTTTATTGGCGCGAACAAGGCCTTTGAGATTCAACCGTTTTGTTTCGCTCTTGAAATGCGCGTGAAGTTTTTCCGAACCTAAGTTTGCACAACAGCCGCGCGGGTCATCTTTGGGACGCTGGTTTGTACACACGAAGATGTGCCGTTGAAATGATGGCATACAATCGAGTAGCTATACCGGCATGGTGAGGGTATTGAGCCGTTCCATTAGTAATGTTACATCGTGACCGCTTAAGAACGGAGATTGCTGTTGGGTTCCCCTCAAAATAGTCATAATTTTATGTAACCGTAACGATGAGCGTCGGAACTCGTCGCCTTTTGAAAGTTCCGACCCTTGACCGGCACGTAGTTTGTCGAACTCAGCCCGGATATCGCGAAAATCCCGCTGCAAGTTCTTGTGTATTGAACAAGCGGCACAATACCGTTTCGGGTTCTGATCCGATAACGGCGACAGACGATCGTAGGAGCGTCCAAAAAAATCTTTCCCCAGCGAAAATTTCGTGAGCGGGCCACCAGCGGTTCCGCAAGCCTGACACGATTCGTTCCAGGAGCCCATCCTCACCTCCACAACAACACTGAAGTTTGCATCTTACAACAGGCCTTTCCGGACTGTCCACGGGCAGATAATGTGGTGGTCTAACCGATCACTCCGCGTATCGAGGTATAATGACAACATTAGACGTACAGGATTCATAGTTGGAAGGGGAACCGTTATGGTCATCGGTGTTCCGAGGGAAATCAAAGATCACGAGTATCGTGTCAGTCTTACGCCGGAGGGTGCTGCGACCCTCCAGCGGAGCGGGCATGAAGTCTGGCTTGAGCCGTCCGCCGGACTGGGTAGTGGATTTAGCGATGACGAGTATCGTAAGGCCGGTGCCACGATTGCTAATTCGAAGGGCGAGGTATTCAAGAACGCTGATTTGATTCTGAAGGTTAAAGAGCCGTTGCTTTCTGAGTGTCAGCTGTTTCGTCCGGGCCAAGTCCTGTTCACCTATTTGCATCTCGCCTTGCTGCCGGATGTGACCAAGGCGCTTCTGAGTAACAAGGTCACGGCTATCGCATATGAAACGACCGAGTCGAAAGACGGTAGTCTTCCGATGCTCAAACCGATGAGTGAAATTGCGGGGAGGATGTCGGTGCAGATCGGTGCCCAATATCTCGAAAAGATCCACGGAGGGAGGGGTGTCCTATTGGGAGGAGTTCCGGGAGCGCAGCCTGGCAGGGTCGTTGTGCTTGGCGCCGGTATAGTAGGAAGCTCGGCGACTCGCATTGCGGTTGGTATGGGAGCCCAGGTTACTGTGATTAATTTGGATGTCGAACGGCTGCGGTATCTCGATGACCTGTACTGTGGCCGGATTGTCACGCTCGCTGTGAGCCCCTCTACCATTGAGGAAGCTGTATGCTCAGCCGATCTTGTCATCGGAGCCGTGCTGATTCCCGGTGCTAAGGCGCCCAAGCTGGTGTCTCAGTCGCTAGTCTCACGGATGAAGCCTGGATCGGTGATTGTGGATGTTGCTGTCGATCAGGGCGGTTGTGTTGAGACAACGAGACCGACGACTCATTCGGAGCCTGTTTACGTCGTCGATGGAGTCGTGCACTATTGCGTGGCCAATATGCCTGGAATCGTCCCTCACACATCCACCTATGCCCTCACGAATGCGACATTGCCGTATCTGCTACAACTCGCCGGTGACGGTGTGGATCGAGCGATCCAGTCTGATCCCGGACTGGCCAAGGGAATCAATCTCAAAGATGGGAAGATTGCTCACCGGGGTGTGGCGGAAGCTCATGGGTTGCCTTTTACCCCTGTCTTGTAAGACAATCACGCGTCTGTTTTCTCCACTCGGTCTTGTCGGGGCGTAGCGCAGCCCGGTAGCGCACTGCGTTCGGGACGCAGGGGTCGGAGGTTCAAATCCTCTCGCCCCGACCAAATCAAGCTGTTCAACCCGCAGCCTATTCTTTGATAAAGGCGACGGGATGAGAACCTTCAGCAATCCTCGCTTCTTACTCAAACCAAGCTTGTTCATACCACTGATTCTTGATCATCTTATCGTAGTCGGCACCGGCCCCCGAGCTAGAGTCTACAGATGTCTTTCTGGTTTCTGGACGCATTCGAGTGAATTGCCTGCCCATTTGGGCAAGTAGCACATTGTTTGGTTGTTCATATTCATATAATGCTCATCGCTGGCATAGTTTGGCGCAGAATTGTAAAACGCGTGACGCATCGGAAGAGGTGTGAGAGTATCCGCTGAGTAGCCCGTAAGTGACTGTTTGCATTCAAAGATTTTGGTGGAGCCAGATGACTCAATCGGTTGATGAACTGCCGGTTCGAGTACGTATCCTCGTGGGTGGTCGTGTGCAAGGGGTAGGATTTCGTGCGTTTGCGGCACGAACCGCTACGCGACTTGATCTGGTAGGTGGGGTCCGCAATCTCGCCGATGGCCGGGTCGAGTTGGAAGTGGAGGGAAGAAGAACGGTGATCGAAATACTTCTACGTGAATTGAAGACTGGTCCTTCTGCCGCCCATGTCACAAAGATTGAGACGGAGTGGAGTACCGCAACCGGGCGGTATTCAAGCTTCAGTATTTGGTATTAGAAAACGAGGAATCATGAGTCGACCGCATGACGAGGAGTCCGAGTTGAGTGAGGCTCGAAGGCAAACCGTCGACGACATGGACGCCTCACAACCGGTAGATGCACCGGATCAGAGGGAACGGGGAACCGGTCGCTCGGAAGGTCTTGACACTCTGAAGAGCTACCTGCGTGAGGTCCGCCGATCGACCCTGCTGACCTTCAAACAAGAACAGCAACTCGGTAAACGGGTCATGGCCGGTGATGAGCAAGCTCGGCAACAGATGATCGAATCGAATCTGCGGCTTGTCATCAGCATCGGGAAGCGTTACATGCACCGGGGGTTTCCGTTTTCCGACATCGTGGAAGAAGGCAATTTAGGCTTGATCAAAGCCGTCGAAAAATTCAATTACAAGCGGGGGTTCCGGTTCAGCACCTATGCATCTTGGTGGATTCGGCAGTACATCGAGCGGGCGATCATTAATCAAGGCAAGCTGGTGCGTTTACCGGTGCACGTGGTCGAGCGCCTCAATCGTTATCTGAATCGTGCCGAGCAGTTGGTGCAGAAGTTTGGGCGGGAGCCGAGGGCAGCCGAAGTGGCAGCCAAGATGAAGACATCGGAAGAAGAAGTCTTAGATCTGAAGCAGTTGGTGCGCACAACCTGTTCGCTTGATAGCCCGCTCAACGACAGCACTGATACTTTCTTACGCGATGTGATCGAGGATCCGGTTGGGCTCTCACCAGATGAGACCGCCGACGGAGTTCGGCGGAGGACGGAACTGATGGCCTGGGTGAGGGAGTTGCCTGAGAAAGAACAAACTGTTATTGTGTCACGGTTCGGGCTCGATGGAGACGAAGCGAAGACGCTTGAAGAAATCGGCCGTACCTTGGGGCTGACTCGTGAGCGCGTCCGGCAGATCGAGATGGCCGCGTTGGTTCGACTTCGCAATACCATCGAGCGAAAAACTATGACACAGGCAGACTTGCTCTAATTCCCGTGGCGGTCGTCAACTATCAAGCACTCATTCGAGAAGTGCCGGACTTTCCGAAGCCCGGCATTCTGTTTTATGACATCACCACGCTCCTGAAGAATCCTGCCGCAGTACAGAGTCTGGCCGACCAATTGACGACTCGGTATCAGGATCGAAGAATCACTAAGGTTGTAGGGATTGAGTCCCGTGGGTTTATTTTCGGCGGGATTCTCGCGGCGCGTCTTGAGGCCGGATTTGTCCCGGTTCGCAAGCCTGGAAAGCTTCCGGCTGATTGTTATGAGGTGAAGTATAGTCTCGAGTACGGACATAACAGCCTTGCCGTACACCGCGATGCGATCGAAATGGGAGAGCATGTGCTGATTGTCGACGACCTGTTGGCGACCGGAGGAACTGCAGAAGCGACGATCCATCTCGTTCGTCAGCTTGGCGGCACAATTGTCGGGCTCGATTTTCTGGTAGAGCTAAAGAGTTTGAAAGGACGCGACAAGCTCACCGGCTACGATGTCCATTCAACCATCACCTATCCCTAGAGGCTGACGCATTCTTCACCACCTCTTGTTCAAGGGGTACAGGCCGTGATATAGAAGCCTGAATTTTGACCCTCCAACCACTTATTCTATTTTTGGAGTGGACTCTCGATGACCATGAAAACACAGGCGAAGAAAAAGGGCGAGACAAGGACGAAATCTGCGGAAACTGCGGTCAAGAAACCTCAGCCGGTGATTGCTGAAGCGGCTGAGGCGCTTAAAGTGACGTCCGAGATCGAAGTAGAAGTGCCCGTGCGACCTAAGGAGACGGCAAAAGAGCGGGAAGCACGGGAACAGCGGCAGGAACTGCTTCACAAAATGCTCGTTGGTAAGCGCCAAGAGATTATTAAGGAGATCGAAGAGAGTCTGGGGCAGTCCTTGACCGAAGATCAGCAACGGCGTCTTGAATCGGCGCGTGATGTCGGCGACCAAGCCTTAATGGATCTGGAGCGCGAACTCGGTATTTCATTGATGGAGATGCGTAACCGCCGACGGCAGTCGATCGACGAGGCCCTTACCCGGCTCCACGAAGGGACTTACGGGATTTGTGCCGAATGTGGAGTTGAGATCAGCGAGAAGCGTCTCCAAGCGGTCCCCTTCGCCAAGCTATGCGTGGAGTGTCAATCGCGCGCTGAATTGCTGGAGAAAATCGAACGCGAAGAAGAGCGCGACTAGCTCCAAAGTATTCCTCCCCACGGCACCCTACTTCGTCCTTTCCCATCATGAATGGGCAAATTTCAGCGTGCGCGGTTGTTCTTGCCAGCGGTGGGTTGGATTCCACTGTTGCAGCGGCCGTCGCGCGGCGTGACGGGTACGCACTGCATCTCCTCACTATTGCATACCAACAACGTCACGCTGTGGAGGTTGAGCGGTCGAGACAAGTGGCGACGGCTCTGAGAGCTCACCAGCATATGGTGATAGACGTCGATTTAAGGAGGATCGGTGGATCGGCCCTGACCGGTGATATATCGGTGCCGAAGCATCGGACTGAATCTGAACGGAACCGGGAAGTGCCTGTTACCTATGTGCCGGGCCGAAATCTGATTTTCCTCTCCCTGGCCGCGGCTCACGCAGAAGTGTTGGGAGCCTCGATCATCTACTTCGGAGCGAACGTGGTCGACTACTCCGGCTATCCCGACTGCCGTCCGGAATTCATTCAGGCCGTGGAAACAGCACTTCAAGCGGGAACTAAAGCAGGCATGCAAGGCAAGAGCATTGAGATTCGAGCGCCGCTGCTCCGGATGACGAAGGCAGAGATTATAAAGCTTGGCCTGACTCTGAATGTTCCCTTTCATCTCACGCATAGTTGCTATGACCCAATTGGGCCGATTGCCTGTGGGCAGTGCGACAGCTGTCTGATTCGGAAACGGGGATTTGCGGAGGCGGGAGTTGTAGATCCGATTCAGTATGCGGTATGTTGAGCCAACCATGCGACTCGGATAACGGTCACCTCTATGAAGACATCACGAATGCTGATGTTGAATCTCGTTGTGCTGATCCTTGGGGTCATACCAGCGTGCAGCCAAAACGGGGTGGAACCAAAGGGAACGGGAACCGTGGGCTCTGTGCCGGCGGAGTTACGGGAAGGAGAGCAGAAATTCAACGCCAACTGTTCAACCTGCCACGGCGTGGGCGGAGTCGGAACTACCCAGGGCCCACCGTTTCTTCACAAGGTCTATGAGCCGAATCATCACGGCGACGCGGCATTTCAGCGAGCGGCGACCAACGGAGTCAAAGCTCACCACTGGCACTTCGGCGACATGCCGAAGATCGATGCAGTGAAACCAGAGGATGTGGATCAAATTACCAAATACGTCCGCTGGCTCCAAAAACAAGCCGGCATTTTTTAGCCTTTATGCTTTGCCTATTCCCTTCCTGATTCCGATCATTCGCGGTGAGCGCTGAGTCAGTTATGCACACGCTCATTAGTTAAGAACGCGTACGCATGATTGTTCTGTTGATTATATTGTGCGATGACGTAATCTCCTAACTCAGGTCTGAGCGTGATGTCTCTTCTCGTGGTACTCTTGTCGATGTGGAGAATCACGACTTCGCCTGTTTCACGATCTTTTACCGACACGTTCCAAGACTGTGATGATTTTTCGTCGACATTCATCACATCCCCTCGGATAATCTTGCCTGACTGTATATGGGGTTTGTCATAGATCGTCCTATCGGTGGAAAGGGCGAGCGTAGACAAGCCCATACCGATCATAACTGTTAAGGCGGCCACTCCCAATATCTTTGACATAAGACGCATGATTTTACCCTCCTCATGTAGTCTCTTTACCATATTTACTTCCTGCGAGTGATATTGGAAGCTGGAAGAGTCACTAGTTTTTGATTCAGCTTGTGCACGTCAGAGTTTACTAGGGTCTGATGACATTTAGAGTTCCCCTCTGCAGGGTAGGTTGTGTGGCATGAATCAAAACCCAAGGGAGGAGGGGATGGCAAGACGCGAGCTCCCGGACAGCGTCGGTGCAGGGAACCGTGTATTCCAGCGCGAGAACCGGTGGGCGAAGGCCGGTGTCTGGGAACGGATATTCCAGCCCCTTTCCGATGATCCAGACTGTGAAGATGTCCTGATGGATTCCACCCTCGTT
>Ga0134126_10011458_pt1 | contig 11195 bp, 12 predicted proteins | sample KB31752_FD_96881 | JGI IMG/M metagenome (GOLD analysis project Ga0134126, IMG submission 96881) | Terrestrial soil microbial communities with excess Nitrogen fertilizer from Kellogg Biological Station, Michigan, USA - KB3-175-2 | ecosystem: Environmental > Terrestrial > Soil > Unclassified ... | reverse complement strand
TGCCCGTCGGGCTGAGCCTCTTCGGACGCATCGCTCCGGAGAAATATGCGGCGTCGATGATCGCCGCCTGGTTCGCAGCCGCATGCTTCGGCAACCTCGGCGCGGGAGCACTCGGCACCCTCTGGAGCGCCATGCCGCCCTGGCAGTTCTTCGCCGTTGTCGCTGCCGTCGCGGCAGTCGCCGCCGGGCTGTTGCTCGCTCTGATACCGTGGGCGCGGGGAATGGAGCCCGGTGCTGCAGTCGACCCGGCCCGCTGAGCGATCACCCCATGCGACGGCGGCGCAGCGCTGACTGTTCGGAAGCCCCTCGAGAGGGCGCCCCTTGCACCCCGTCCCCTTGCTCTGCTAAAAAGCGCGCTCTCCTTGGGGAGTAGCCGCCCGGCGCGTGGCCGGGCCGTGCGTCAACATACTTGAGCGCTCCGCTCATGGCGTACGGGGCCTTCACGGCATGGCGAGACCAACGGTTGAAGCCCTCGGTGCGAGCGACGGGGGTTCTCGGCCGTGGTCCCTCCACCCGCTCGGCCCGAGGCACCCCGATGGAATCCTTCCTGATCAGCCTGTCCACCGTGGCCGTTGCGGAGATCGGAGATCGCACCCAGCTCCTCTCGCTCATGCTGGCGGCGCGCTTTCGCCGTCCATGGCCGATTCTCGCGGGCGTCCTTTGCGCGACGCTCGCCAATCACGCCGTCGCTGCCTTCATCGGACAGCGGCTCGGTCGCACGCTGACACCGCAGATCCTCGATGCGGTCGTCGGCGTAAGTATGATTGCCATGTCGTTGTGGACGCTGAAGCCGGACACTCTCGATGAGGCCGCGACAGGTGGGTCCCAACGAGGCGCGTTCCTCGCCACTCTGGTGACCTTCTTCATTGCGGAGATCGGCGACAAGACGCAGATCGCCACCGTGGCTCTGGCCGCCGCTTACCCCAACCTGCTGGCGGTGATCGCAGGCACCACCACCGGCATGTTGCTGGCCAATGCGCCGGTGGTCTTCTTCGGCAAGGCGTTCTCCGCCCGCCTGCCGCTGAAGGCGATCCGCTACCTCGCGAGCGCACTGTTCCTCGCGCTCGGCGTCTTCTTTCTCGTGCGGGCGTTTGCGCGCTGACGGCATTGAACCTCTCTTCGGGCAGATCGGCACTTACTCCACGAGTCAGGATCAACGTGGGTGCTCACCATGTACCGGCGCAACTCGTACGGGCTCAGGACCGTGCCGTGCATTTTTGTCCTCCTTCTGGCGAGCTGCGGCGGCTACGGCGGCGGAATGGGCGGCAGCATGGGCTATGGAACCATGCCCGCTTCGACGCCGCAGCCCACTGTCACTTTCAGCTCGCCGATGCAGGCGGTCACGATTCATCTGGGGCAGGCGGTCAAGCTCGCGTGGACGTCGAGCAATGCAACGTCCTGCTCCGCTTCCACCTCCAGCGACATCGGGGGCGCGTTCAGCGGAAGCCAGTCGAGCAGCGGATCCATCACGGTGGCGCCGGTCGGTACCGGGATGGTGACGTACAGCTTGTCTTGCATGGGAGCCGGCGGCACCGGGTCCGCGATGACAGCCGCGGTTACGGTGCTGCCGTCCATTTTGAGCATGATGTCCCTCACCACCATCACGACGATCGGCTCGACCGTCGACCCGATCGAGCACGGTAACAATCCCTACGGGCTCGCCATCGCGCCGGTGACCGGCGGGCTGGTCACTGCGGGCGATCTGATCGTCTGCAACTTCAACGACGGCGCGACGCAAACGGAAGGCCAGGGCACCACCCTGGTCGGCCTGCACCCAGCCCCGGGCGCGACACCCTATCGCATCGCGCAATCCGCTTCCCTGCAGGGTTGCAATGCGCTCGCCGCTTTCCCGGACGGCAGCATTTCGGCGGCGGCCTTGTCCGCGAACCAGAACCCGCTCGTCGCCCCGTCCGGCGCAGTCGGTACACCGTTCTCCGCGGACACATTCGCCGGTCCCTGGGGTCAGGCTTACGTCGCGGCGAGCGGCCAGAATCCTGCGGCGCTCTATGTCTCCAATGTGGATGGCACGATCGACCGCATCACTCTGAACGGTGACACCCAGACCGCCTTCACGCCGATCGTGCAGGGATTTTGCGGCAGCGGACAACCGGGGAGCATCTACGCGCCATCCGGACTCACCTATGACCCCTCGGTGGATACGCTCTACGTCGTCGATACCAGCTCGTACAGCGTCATAGCCCTGGCCAACGTGTCGAGCATCGGAGCCTCCGGCGTCGTGGTGGCGGGGCAGTGCAGCTCACCCGCGACCGCTCCCCCCACCCCCATGCCGACCTTCAGCGGTCCGTCGGCTTCCTCAGCCACCGTCATTGCGCACGGTGCACCGCTCTTTGCTCCCCTGGGCGCCGCATTGCTGGCCGATGGTGACCTGATCGTCGAGAACAGCGACATCAACATCCCGAGCGGCCAGATGCCGAACCTGGCAGTGGAGATCTCCCCCGTTCTTCCGGGAGGCTTCGTGGGTCAGGCCGTGCAACTGGATACGAGCGGCACTCCCGGCGCCCTCTTCGGCGTCGCCGCGACCGTCGACAGCCAGGGGAACCAGATCATCTACTTCAATGACGACAACACCAACTCCGTCATGAGGATGACGCAGTAGCGGCGGCCAGCAGCTCGATCCAGTGCCGTACCGGCCGGTCGGCACCGGAGGCGAGGTGCATGAGGCATCCGATGTTGGCTGTCGCAATGAGGTCCGGCGCTTCCGCCTGCAGCGCGGCGAGCTTGTTCTCTTTGAGCTGACGCGAGATCTGCGGCTGCAGCAGAGAATAGGTGCCGGCCGATCCGCAGCACAGGTGACCATCGGCGACGCGCGTGAGGGTGTACCCTGCCCGCTCCAGCAGGGGCTCGACGATACCTCGAAGCTTCAGGCCGTGCTGCAGCGTGCAGGGTGAATGGAAGGCGACGCGCCGGCCGCCCTCGCGCGGCGGCCCCGGGCCGAGCAGTGCTCCAGCTCCGGTAAGCTCCTGGGCGACCACCTGACTGATGTCGCGAAAGAGCTCCGATACCCGGGCCGCCTTGCGCGCATAGGCGGGATCGTCACGAAGCAGCTCGCCGTATTCGCGGATCATCGCGCCACAGCCGCTTGCCGTCACCACCAGCGCCTCGACGCCCTGCTCGATCTGCGGCCACCAGACATCGATGTTGTGTTTCATCCGCGCGCGCGCCGCATCCTGCGCCGACAGGTGGTGCGCAAGCGCGCCACAGCAGCCATCGTCCATGGAGAGCAGCGAGATTCCCAGCCGATCCAGCACCCGGGCAGCGGCCGCATTGATGTCCGGAGCCGTAGCGGGCTGCACGCACCCTGTCAGCACCACCATGCGCCGGTCGTGCCGCGGAGCAGGCCAGGGGCCTGCCTGCTGCCCTGCGGGCACGCTGCGCCGCAGCGCCGCGGGCATCAGAGGTCGCAGCATACGGCCGAGGGCCAGGAAGGCCGCGAATCGCTCTCGTCGTGGAATGATTGCCAGGAGCGTCCGCCTCAGCAATCGCTCCTTCATCGTCCGCGGCACGACGCGCTCGAGGTGGTGTCGCCCGATATCCAGCAGTCGCCCGTAGGAAACACCTGATGGGCACGTCGTCTCGCATGCGCGGCACGTCAGACACCGGTCGAGGTGTTGCTGCGTGGAGCGGGAAGGCCGGCTGCCTTCCAGCATTTCCTTGATGAGATAGATCCGTCCGCGCGGGCCGTCGAGCTCATCACCCAGCAGTTGATAGGTGGGACAGGTCGCAGTGCAGAATCCGCAATGCACGCATTTGCGCAGGATCGCATCGGCCTCCTGGCCATCGGCGGTGTCGAGAAACGTGGCGCTGAGACGCGTTTGCATGACCTATAAGTCCGGGTGGAGGCGGCCGCGGTTGCAGATCCGGTACGTGTCGAACACGGCCTTCAGGCGCTGGTGGAGCGCCAGCATTGCGGGCGGCAACGGCTGAAAGCACCCTTGCGGCGGCTGCCGCGGCCCACGATACAGCAGCGCGTGCCCCCCGAGGCGCGCCGCAAGGGCTTGCAAGGCAGTGCCGTCCTGCGGACCCGGCAACCAGCGCAGCGATCCACCCCACTCGATCAGGGTGCGCCCTTCCGTCGGCAGCCCTGGCGAGCCCGCCGGCAGCGAGACCCGCCAGAGCTCCTGCGCCGGCAGCAGAAATTCCAGCCGCTGCTCCCGCACATCGTCCCAGTATTCGTCCGCAGCGCCGAGGAGCTCGCCGCCGAGAGTCTGGCGGGCGGCACGTATCGCTGCATCGGCACCTGACAGGCGGACTTGCAAGGCACCGTCATGCCACGCAGTCGCGGAAAGCGGCAGAGCGCGCGTAGCCCAGAGCGTCATCATTTCGAGTGCGGCCGCCTGATCCAACGCAAACGTCAGAGTACACTCCGCTCGGGGCCTGGGTACGGTCTTCAGAGTGACTTCGGTGAGCACGCCGAGCGTGCCGAGGCTGCCCGCCATCAGCCTCGAGACATCGAACCCCGCGACGTTCTTGATGACCCTGCCGCCGAAGCGCAACAGCTGGCCGCGTCCGTCGATCATCTCGACACCCAACACAAAGTCGCGCACGGAGCCGCAATAGGCGCGCCGGGGTCCGGACAGGCCGCTCGCGACCGCGCCGCCGAGCGTCGCGCGGCCGCCGAACCGCGGCGGCTCGAAGGCCAGCATCTGGCCATGCCCGGCGAGCGCGCTCTCGAGGTCCGCGAGCCGCGTGCCCGCCCTCGCCGTGACGACGAGCTCCGTCGGCTGATAATCGGAGATCCCGGACAGAGGGGCGACATCCAACAGCTCGCCCGCGGCCGGCCCGCCGTAGAAGTCCTTGCTGCCGCCCGCACGGATGCACAGCGGCCGGCGCGCCTCGGCCGCGGCCCTGATACGCTCCTGCAGAGAGGGCACGTCACTCACGATGTCACGGCCCCGAGTCAGAAACGAGGCAATTGCGGATGCGGCAGCTGCCCGCCGCGCACGTGCAGCCGCCCGAATTCCGCGCAGCGGTGCAGCGTCGGCACCGCCTTGCCCGGGTTGAGAAGGCCGCGGTCATCGAACGCGCGCTTCACGGCATGGAAGGTCTCGAGCTCGGCGCTGCCGAACTGCACGCACATCTGATTGATTTTCTCCACGCCCACGCCGTGCTCCCCGGTGATGCTGCCGCCCTCCCTGACACAGAGCTCGAGAATCTCGCCGCCGAAGGCTTCCGCGCGGGCGACCTCGTCCGGTACGTTGGAGTCGAAGAGAATGAGCGGATGCAGGTTGCCGTCCCCCGCGTGGAAGACGTTCGTGCATCGCAGGCCGTACTTGCCCTCCATCTGCCGGATGGCCTGCAGCACCGCCGCGAGACGTTGCCGCGGGATGGAGCCATCCATGCAGTAGTAGTCCGGCGAGACCGCCCCCATCGCCGGGAACGCCGCCTTGCGGCCCGCCCAGAAGCGCAGCCGCTCCGCCTCGTCGCGCGAGATGCGGCAGTCCGTGGAGCCGGCGCGCTGCATCACCGCTTCGATGCGCAGGATCTCCTCCTCGACCTCGTGCGCCGTGCCATCCGACTCGCAGAGCAGGATCGCCTCCGCATCGAGCGGATAGCCGGCGTGCACGAAAGGCTCGACGGCCGCGATCGTGGGCCGGTCCATCATCTCCAGGCCGGCCGGAATGATGCCGGCGGCAATCACATCCGCCACCGCCTGTCCGGCGTTGGCCAGGCTGTCGAAAGCGGCGAGGACCACCCGTGTGCATTGCGGCCGGGGAATGAGGCGTACCGTCACCTCCGTGATCACCGCGAGCAGGCCCTCGGAGCCGGTGAGCAGGGCGAGCAGGTCATATCCCGGTGCATCGAGCGAGCGCGAGCCGATCTCCAGCGCCTCACCCGTGATCGTGACGACGCGCAGCGCCAGCAGGTTGTGCACCGTCAGACCGTACTTCAGGCAATGCACGCCGCCCGAGTTCTCGGCGACATTCCCACCGATGGTGCAGGCGATCTGGCTCGAGGGATCGGGCGCATAGTAGAGGCCATGGGGGGCGGCCGCCTCGGAGATGGCCAGGTTGCGCACTCCCGGCTGCAGGCGCGCCGTCCTCGCGAGCGGGTCGAGACTGATGATGCGATTCAAGCGCGCCAGCGACATCACCACGGCGCCCGGCCTCGGTGTCGCGCCGCCGGAGAGCCCCGTACCAGCGCCGCGGGCGATGACGGCAATGCCGTCCTCTTGGCAGATCCTCAGTACCGACGCAACCTCCGCCTCAGTGGCCGGAAGCGCGACCGCGAGCGGCATCTGGCGATACAGCATCAGTGCATCGCACTCGTAGGGCTTGAGCTCTTCGGCAGTCGAAAGGATCGCGCCCGCCGGCAACAGACGGCGCAGGCGATCGGTTACGCGGTTCACAGGCCGGGATCATACACACCTGGCTGCAGCGAGGCGCGAGGGTTCCGGAACGCGCGGGGCGCTCGTGACATCCATTGACAGCCATTCACCTCGACGCGGAGCATCGACCATGAGAAAAGCCCTGTACCTGATCGGAGCCGTCCTGGGATCCGGCATCGCTTTAGCCTGGGCACAGGGCATGCCCACCGACCCCCAGATTGCAGCCATCGTGGTCACCGCCAATCAGGTGGACATCGATGCAGGCAAGCTCGCAGAGCAGAAGGCGCAGTCGGCCAATGTCAAGGCCTTCGCCAAGCGCATGGTCACCGACCACACCGGCGTCAATGAGGCCGCGGTGAGCCTCGCGCAGAAGCTGCACCTCACGCCGCAAGGCAATCCGACGAGTGAGAGCCTGAAGCAGGGCGGCGAGCAGAACATCGCCAAGTTGAGCGGCCTCGCCGGCGCGGCCTTCGACAAGGCCTACATCGACCACGAGGTCGCCTACCATGAGAGCGTGCTCGATGCGCTGGACAAGGTCCTGATCCCAAGCGCGCAGAACGCGGAGCTGAAGGCGCTGCTCGTCAAGGTACGCCCGGCCTTCGTGGACCACCTCAATCACGCAAAGATGATTCAAAGCTCCCTCGCAGGGCAGTAGCCGTTGTATCAGTCTCAATCGCCGGCGCGCCGTCATCGAACGGGCGCGCCGGCGCTGATGCTCGCACTCGGCGCCGCGCTTCTGGCGACAACGGCTCCCCCTGTGGGCCGTGCGGCCCAACCGCCTGACCGGAGTGCCGGGCGGACGCACACGGTGATCATCGAAGGCATGCGCTTCACGCCGCAGACCCTGATCGTGCGACGGGGCGAGCGGGTCACGTGGGTCAACAAGGATCTGTTTCCGCACACGGTGACCGCGGCCGGTAAGTTCGACTCGCACCAGATCGCTGCCGGCGGCTCCTGGACCTATGTGGCCCGAAAGGCGGGCGTGTATGATTACGTGTGCACGCTGCACGTCGGCATGACGGGCAGACTCGAGGTCCGCTAGCGCGACGCGCACTGAAATGACAACCGGCGAGCTCACCAACTCTGCTGCCGACGCGGAAGACGACGCATCCGTCGTGCGTCGCGTTCTGACCGGCGATCCCATGGCCTTTGCCGTCCTCATGCGGCGCTTCAACCGCAGGCTCTACCGCCTCGCGCGCGCGATCCTGCGCGACAGCGCGGAGGCTGAAGATGCGCTGCAGGAGGCCTATCTCCATGCCTATCGCAGCCTGGGCCGGTTTCGCGGCGAGTCCTCTCTCGCGACCTGGCTCTCGCGTCTCGTCGTCAACGAGTGCCTCGGGAGGATGCGCCGCCGCACGCGCAGAGAGAACGTGATTCCAATGACCCCTTCACCCGCCGACCGCGAGATCGAAGCGGTCCCCTCCGATGAGGTAGGCTTGCCGGACATGGCCGCGGACCGCGCCCAGATGAGAGCCATCCTCGAGCGCAGGATCGATGCCCTGCCCGAAGCCTTCCGTGCCGTCTTCGTGCTGCGCTCCGTCGAGGAGTTGACCGTCGAGGAGACCGCGGAGTGTCTCGGCATTCCCGCGGAGACTGTCCGCAGCCGTCACTTCCGCGCGAAGAGCCTGTTGCGTGAGGCTCTGGCGCGGGAAGTCGACATCGCGGAGCGGAGCGTGTGGGAATTCGCGGGCGCGCGCTGCGACGGAATCGTCGCGAGGGTGCTCGCGCGCATCGCGGCGGGGACCTGATCCCGCACCGGCTCAGCCGGCGGCCCGCGAAGGTCCCGTCCCTGCGACCGCGTCGCGACTACGCCAGATCCACCAGTCGTGTATCCAACGCCTTGGCGGCGCTTACCGCGTTTTCTGCCTGTTCGATCAATTCCTGCAGGCGCAATTCCGAAACGACCGAATAGCAGCCGAAATTCGGATCGAAGAGAAGCATCGTCTTCGTGTTTGCAGTCTTGGCCGCGGCGATCATGTGATTCGAGAGTCCGACCAGGAATACGGCGTCGGAACGCCAGAGCCCTTGCGCCGCCAGGCGCGCCGTGGCGTAGTCCTGTTTGCTGCGCTGGGTCATACCGGCGGTCGCGATGATCTTTGCATTACGCTCTTCGCGATCGGCGCCCCAGTCGTAAAACCGCTGATAGATCATTCCCTGCAGGAGGAACGGCTTGCTGAGCTCCGGGCGGACTCCCTTCAGGATGTTCTTGCACCACTCGGCGGACAGGCCGGAACAGACTCCCTGATTGGCCGATGCCTTCACGGTGCCTTTTTCGTATTTTATTTCCGTGTCGTAATCGTTGTCGCATTCCCACAGCAGCTCAGCTTGATTGGCCATTCTACTTTGCTCTCCGTTTGAGCCTTATTCTGATGGCGGAGAGGGTGGGATTCGAACCCACGAAACCCCGTGAAGAGTTTACTGGAATTCCAGTCCAGCGCCTTCGACCGCTCGGCCACCTCTCCGCATACGTCGAATCAGACAGATCGCAATACCATCCTTGGCGGCAGGGCACCCGGCCCGCGCCGTCCCGCGCGGGCGTGCATGATACTACCTCCCTACGCTCCTGCGGAGCTTCGGGAGGCGGTCCTCGCTGCGCGCTCCAGCCGACGAGCCCGGAAGGCCGGCCTGCCGGCGTTCCGTGCGAGCGGCAGGCCCTCGATCAGGCGCCTGGCCTGGCGTTGGGCTGCGGCACATTGAAGGACGGCGGCGCATCCAGGCAAGGCTCCTTCGGACCGCGCGGCGGCGGCGCCGGCTCATCGAGCTTCGGCACAGCGAGCGCATGGCTGTTGTCGGGAGCGTCGAGCCCCGGCGGAATGCTGAGCGGCGGAATGCTGGCCGCCCGCATGTACGGCTGCGGCTTGTTGCAGCTGTCGCTGTGGGCGATGTGGTGAATCGTTTTGCAGCCGCCCAACGCGAGCAGCACGGCCGCGGCAAGAGCCAGCTGGGACGCAGAGCCCCCAAAATTCATGTCGAACCCCTCTTCAATCACGTCTTTCACTGAAGTGCGGCGGCCTGTCTGAGCGCCGCGAGCACCGCTGGCCGGTGCTCCGCGGACAACTCCGTCAGCGGCAGCCGGATGCCGCGCCCGATGCGGCCGGCTTGCGCCAGCGCCCACTTGACCGGGATCGGGTTCCCCTCGAGAAAGAGATCCCGATGCAGCGCTGCGAGCGGCGCATCGAGCTGCGCCGCGGACTGGCGGTCTCCACGGATCGCCGCCGCCACCATGGCGGCCATGCCACCCGGCGCCACGTTCGCGGTCACCGAGATCACGCCCTGCGCGCCGGCGAGAATGGCTTCCCGGGCCGTGGCATCGTCCCCGCTCAGCACCACGAATCCCGGGCGGCAGTTCGCCACCAGCTCGCGCACCCGCTCGAGCTCCGGTACCGCCTCTTTGACCGCCCTCACCCGCTCGAGTTGCGACAGCCGCGCGATGGTCGGCGGCATCATGTCCACGGCCGTGCGGGAAGGCACGTTGTAGAGGATCAGAGGCTTGGAGGAGGCGTCCGCGACCGCCGCGAAATGTCGGAACAGGCCCTCCTGCGTGGGACGATTGTACGCGGGCGTGACCGCCAGCACGCCCGCCACGGGAAGCTGGGAGAACCGGCCGGCGCGGGCAACGGAAGTTGCCGTACTGCTCGAGCCCACGCCCACGATGACGGCGATGCGCTGCCGAACCTGCTCGCACGCGCGCTGGGTGAGGTCCCACAGCTCGGAATCCGTCACCGTCGCGGACTCGCCCGTGGAGCCGCCGACGACCAGGCCGGTGGTGCCGCTTTCGATGTGCCAATCGATGAGCCGCGACCAGGCGGTGTAGTCGATGGAGCCATCGTCCTGCATGGGCGTGACTATCGCGACGAGACTGCCTGAGAACATCGAGAACCTGGGTGATCCGACTACACAGCGGGTGAGCCGGTAAGTATAAGGGGCATTGCGCCCGGGACGAAGCAGCCCGGGTCGGCAACCCTGGAAAATCGCCTTCGCCACCGAACCGCTCACCCGGTACACTCCTGCGCAGCACCTTGGAACGTACCGAGCCCATTGACCCGATGAAGCAGCACCTGGCCGTTTCGGCAATCGGCAGCGACCGCACCGGCATGGTGCACGAGCTGACCCGGGTGATCAGCGAGTGCGGCGGCAATATCACAGAAAGCCGGATGGCCGCGCTCGGGACGGAATTCGCGATGCTGCTGCTCGTCTCGGGAAACTGGCACGCACTCGCCAAGCTTGAAACCGAGCTGAAGCGTCTTGCCGAGACGACCAGCCTCAGCGTGCACCTGAAGCGCACGGAGCCCCGCACTGCGCGTACGGACATGCTGCCGTACTCGATCGATGTCGTGTGCCTGGACCAGACTGGCATCGTCTCGGGGCTCTCGGGCTTCTTCGCGGCCCGCAGCATCGATATCGCGGAGGTCTCGACGCGCAGCTACCCGGCCGCCCACACGGGCGCACCCATGTTCTCCGTGCAGATGATCGTGAATGTGCCCAGTCGCATCCAGGTGGCGCATCTGCGCGAGGAGTTCATGGAGTTCTGTGATTCCCTCAACCTCGATGCCATCCTGGAACCGGTGAAGTCCTGACCGTGCCCAAAGTCGAGCCGGGGGCCAAAGTGCCCCAATTCTCTCTGCCCGCGACCGGCGGGGATAGCTGGCGCATCAAGGATGCGGCGGGTCGCGCCCTGGTGATCTATTTCTACCCGAAGGACATGACTTCGGGATGCACGCGCGAGTCGCAGGACTTTCGCGACCTGCACCCGGCCTTCCGCAAAGCCGGGATCGAGGTCGTCGGTATCTCCCGCGACAGCATCGCCAGCCACGAGAAATTCAAGACCAAGGAAGCGCTGCCCTTCACC
>Ga0134126_10011457_pt1 | contig 11196 bp, 11 predicted proteins | sample KB31752_FD_96881 | JGI IMG/M metagenome (GOLD analysis project Ga0134126, IMG submission 96881) | Terrestrial soil microbial communities with excess Nitrogen fertilizer from Kellogg Biological Station, Michigan, USA - KB3-175-2 | ecosystem: Environmental > Terrestrial > Soil > Unclassified ... | reverse complement strand
GGGACATATCAATGGATCGTCGACGGGAACGTGTACGCCATGGATCCGGTTACCGTACTCGGGCTGTTTACTTATGGCCCCACACATCACATCGGCACTGATGCAGAAGACGAAATCGACATTGAATTTTCACAATGGAATAAGACCTGTCACGGATGCAATGCCGATTTCACGGTTTATCCTGCGACTGGACATCGCAAGCCCAAGGGAGTTTCAGCGTGGGAGGACAACTTTCACGTCAGTGGCGGAACTCTGACTACGGCGAGGATGGAGTGGTTTCCGGACCATATCGTGTTTACGCTGATGAATGGAGCTCAGCCTATCGGAACGGTTGCCGAGGTGATGAAAACCGAGCAGTACACCTCGGACGCTACCAATATTCCCCAGGTCGCTGCTCCCGTAGGCATCAATCTCTGGTGCTTCAAGCAGACACCTGCGCAAGATCAGTCCGTGGTGATTCGCAAGTTCGAATTCGTGGCGCATTGATGCCTGGTCGACGGATCCGGTTGGAACTACGGACGGTGGCCGCGCTCATAGCACTGCTCCAGATTGAGGATTGACAAGCCTGGCGTAAGAAGTTCGCTTTGTGCAGGTTAGGTGGTTGCACTTCTGATCCAGCAGCTTCCAACAGCAGCAGCCTTTCTGCCATCCAAATATTAAGATATGCTTGAAACTATGTACGTGAGATGTACCCATTGCGGGTACGATAATAGCCCCGAATATCGCTTCTGCGGAATGTGCGGGGCATCGCTGGCGCATCCGCCGGTGGTCGAACCCGCGCCCGCGAAAGAGGCGGCCCGTACTTCAAAGAGCGGGAATGGGCAGACGGAAAATGTTCATGGCCCATCATTCCTCGGACTCGCCGAAGATCCTAAAGTTGAATTTCATTATCTATATGAAGACGAGCAGCCGAAGAGCCACGTAGGTTTGATCATATTGCTGTTCGTTGCTCTTGGGGCGGCAGGTTTCGCGGGCTGGCAGTGGAAGCACAACGGATTTCCTTTTAATCGCATGGGTTCGAGCGGATCGCAGGCGTCGGCGTCGCCGTCAGAAGTTGCGCCGGCTCCAAACTCGGACCAGCAAACTCACATTGATAAACCAATGACCGGTGCGGGAGAGGTACTGCCAACGCAAGCGGACCAGAACGCGCAAAATCAAACGCCGGGCAAGCCGACAGAAACCGATATTCCGCCAGCGAACGGAGCGGCGGGCCAAAATTCTGCCGCGCCGCAGAACCAGGGGCCACAGCAGAATGCAACAACAACTCCTACTAAAAACGACACCTCGGCAGAAAGGCAGAACGCCGCTTCTCCCGATGAGAATGCGACCGAAGAAACGAATGCGGCTCCGCCGCCGGGAGTGGCCAAGGCTTCGCGGGTGGCCAAGGAACCGGCGCGGACGCGCGCGCCGAAGCCTACCACTTCACGCCAGGCTTTGGTTCCAGGGGCAGGCAGTTCACCGGACGCCGATCTCGAACTTGCCGGGGAAAAATATCTTTACGGAAATGGCGTGCCGCAAAATTGTGCACGGGCGGAGAGCAGTTTGCGCACGGCGGCTATGCACGGAAATTCCAAAGCTGAGACTGTGCTTGGGACCATGTATGCGACGGGACACTGCGTTGGACGGGATCTGCCGTCGGCGTATCGGTGGTTTGCGCGAGCGTTGCACGAAGAACCACAGAACAGCCGCATTTCCGCGGACCTGCAGGTTTTGTGGCGGCAGATGACACCGCAAGAAAAACAGCTGGCCACTAATCGCGGACAGTAGTTCCCACGAGCGTCAGCTTCCCAGCTTTTTTGCTATCCACTCTGTCACTTCTTTCGTTCCGAGGGTTCCGCCGACATCCTGCGTAGTCTTCTTTTGGCGAACAGCATCGAGCACCGCCGCTTCGATCTTTTGCGCGGCGTCGGAAAATCCCAGGTGGGCCAGCATCATCGCAGAAGTTAGCATTGCGCCCATGGGATTGGCGATATTTTTCCCGGCAAGTGGCGGCGCGGAGCCGTGGACGGGCTCAAACATGGACGTCTTTGCGGGATGAATGTTGCCGCTGGCTGCCATGCCGAGGCCCCCCTGCAAAGCGGCGGCAACGTCAGTGATGATGTCGCCAAACATGTTGTTGGTGACGATCACATCGAAGGCGCGCGGGTCGCGGACCAGCTGCATGCAGAGCGCGTCCACGTACATGTGATCGGATTTGATTTGCGGATATTCGGCGCCGACAGTTTTGAATGCGCGCTGCCACAGACTTCCGGCGTGGGTCATGGCATTCGATTTATCGCACATGAGGACTCGGCTGCGCGGGCTGCCATCGACTTTTTTATTGTGAGCGCAATACTCGTACGCATAGCGAATAATTCGCTCCACGCCTTTGCGGGTGTTGATGTCTTCCTGGATCGCAACTTCGTCGGCAGTTCCCTGTTTGAACACGCCGCCGGCGTCGGTGTACACGCCTTCGGTATTTTCGCGGAAGACCACGAAATCCACGTCCTTTGGTTCAATGCCTTTTAGCGGGCAAAGCGAAGGATCGAGCAGGCGCACCGGGCGGACATTCGCGTAGAGATCCATTTTGAAGCGCATGCCGAGCAGAATTTCTTTTGCGTGAACGTTCGAGGAGACACGGGGATCGCCGAAAGCACCAACTAAGATCGCGTCGAAGTCACGGCCCAGCATGGCGAAGCCGTCGGCGGGAACGGTGGTGCCGTCTTTCAGGTATCGGTCGGCGCCCCAATCGAAGTAGGTTAGATCGAGTGCCGCACCGGAGGCTTCGAGGACTTTAACTGCCTGAGGAATAACTTCTTTGCCAATTCCGTCGCCAGGGATGACTGCGATCTTTTTCTTGGGAGGCACGGGAGGAAGATAGCAGAAATTGACGTGACGACAAACCGGACAGCCGGGGGCGGCTGTCCTCACATAACCCAGTTCCGGCTCGTGCCAACTTCGTGAGCGCCAGCAGGGTCGGGTGCGACCGATTTTGCTTCGTTATAATCATATGAAGATGCAAATTCTTGCAGATAATCAGGCTGCCGAGGTGAGTGACGGCCAACAAGAGCTAATTGCTCTAGTGACCGGATGCGGGATCTATCGACCGGAGCGCACTCTATTTTCCTTGTCCGGACGCGATCGGACGCGCTGGCTGAACGGCATGGTGAGTAACAATATCCGTGATCTGGCCGCGGGCAATGGAGTTTACGCCTTTGTGCTAACGCCGCAGGGCCATATTCAGGCTGACGTGTACGCGTTCAATCGCGGAGAGAGCCTGCTGGTCGAAACCGATCGCCCACAAGCGGAAGCCCTGCTGCGGATTTTTCGTAAATACATCATCATGGACAAGGTCGAGATTGAAGACCTGAGCGAGAAAGTTACGGTTTTCGGAATCACGGGACCTAAGGCCGGAGAAGTGTTGGCATCTTTAGGCTTGAGTAAAGATCTCGGCACGCTGCAACTGGCGGATGCGAACTGGATTGGAGTCGATGTCACCGTGGTGCGCGGCGACAATCGTTCTTTTCTGAATTATGAATTGTGGGTTGCGGCGGAACAGGCCGACTCAATTTGGAATGCTTTGTTGCAGGCCGGCGCAACTGAGGTCCACGAACAAACGTTAGAGACATTCCGAATTCTGTGCGGGATTCCAAAGGTGGGCCAAGACACGCGAGAAAAAACGCTTCCCCAGGAGACTGGCCAGGAGCGCGCGCTGAATTTCAATAAAGGGTGTTATATCGGCCAGGAAATTGTCGAGCGGATCAGGGCGCGAGGCGCAGTCCATCGAGCGCTCATTGGATTCATAGTAGAGGGGGCAGCTCCGGCTGCGGGGACGAAAATCCTAGTTGATGGCAAAGAGGTGGGTGAAGTCACAAGCATTGCCGCCGAACCGCTCAAAGGAAAGCGGCTGGCGCTGGGTTATGTGCGAAGAGAGTTTCTCGGGACTGATAAGACGTTCACTGCGGGTGAAGCCAATGTGAAACCGGCGACTCTTCCGTTTTCTGGTCTATTCTAATTTCTGGTCTATTCTTAAGAGAACGCATAGCCGCACGAGGGTCCGTTACATACGAGCATAATTATGGCAGAGAGAAAACAAGAGACATTCACTGTAACTGACCGGCGGCTTTTCACCGCCGATGGCGAGTTGCGCAAAGACGCGCCGGAAGAGCCGGAACAACCTGCAACCGTTCAACCCCCATCAGCTAACCCGCCCGCCCCGGCAATCACGGACGCAGAAAGTCCGGAGCTGCAGGGTCCCAGCGCGGCGGAGCAGCACGAGCAGGCTCAGGCCTACGAGAAGTCTTCGGCGGAGATGGACCGGCAAGCTGAAGCGAGCGGAATTTCCGCGAAGGAAATGGAGATTACCTTCGAACGATTTCTGGCTTCGCTCTATATGACGGGAATGATGCAGCTCGGGCTCATGCACGAGCAAGGAATGCCGCCGCAGGTCGACCTGATGGGCGCGCGCCAAACCATAGAGACGCTGGCGCTTCTAAAAGATAAGACCAAGGGGAATCTGAGTTCGAAAGAAGAGAGCTTTTTGCAGAATGCGCTTTACGAGACGCGAATGGCTTATGTGGAAGTTACCAACGCGATCGCCAAAAATGCACAGCAGGTGCCTGCCGCAAAATGAAGGCGACGCTGACCGTACTGGGCAGCGGAACGTCGATGGGCGTGCCCACGATCGGATGCGATTGCCTGGTTTGTCATTCTTCAGATCGCCGGGATAAACGAACCCGCCCTTCGGTACTCATTGAATTTAACGGGCGGTCGGTCATTATCGACACCACGCCGGATTTTCGCGAACAGGCAATTCGCGAAAACATCCGCCGGCTGGATGCCGTGCTCTACACCCATACTCATGCTGATCATCTCTTAGGAATCGATGATTTGCGCCCGTTGAGTTTTCTGCACAAACCCAATCGAATGCCGCTATATGCGCATCCTGAGGCGGCGGAATTTATCCGCAATATGTTTGGATATATTTTCGACGCCAAATATAAATTTGGCGGTCTGCCACATGTTGAGTTGAAGCCAATCAATGGAACGGTGGAGTTGTTCGGGGCGCGATTTGAGCCGATCGTGCTGATTCATGGCGAGGCCGAGATTTATGGTTTTCGTTTTGGATCGGCGGCTTACCTGACCGATCACAGCGTGATTCCGGAAAGCTCGCTGGCCCAGCTTCAGGGATTGGACGTGCTGTTTCTGGACGCCTTGCGCTACAAACCTCATCCCACGCATTCGACGGTTGAGAACTCGCTGCACACGGTAGAGCGACTGAAACCGAGGCGTGCTTTTTTTACCCACATCTGTCATGACTTGCCGCATGAAGAGACCAATGCGAATCTGCCGGAGAATGTGAAGCTTTCGTATGACGGAATGAAATTGGAGTTCGAGATTTGAGGAGCAAAAGCCTTTAACCGCAGAGTTCGCAGAGAAAACCCGGAGAACGCAGAGAAGTTCGAGTTCCAGAGAACGCAGAGAAGTTCGTATTAAGGAATGAAGTTGAGATTGAGTTTGGAGTTGGACGGCCGAGGGCGCTGTCCCTACATGGTTAGATTTAATGCAGATTTTTCATAAACTCGATGAAATTCCGGCTGACTTCGGGCCTTCGCTGGTGAGCGTTGGAAATTTCGACGGAGTGCACCGGGCCCATGTTCGTGTGCTCAAGGAGATTATGGCGCGATCCAGGGAGAGACATGCCCGGTCGGTCGCGGTGACCTTCGATCCTCATCCCATGAGGATTCTGCGGCGGGGGGCGACACTCAAACTGTTTACACCTGAGCGCGAGAAGATTCGACTGCTAGAAGCGACCGGAATCCATGCCGCGGTCGTGATTCCGTTCACGCGTGATCTCTCGCTGATGGGCCCACGCGAATTTGTGAAATTGATTCTTTGTGATCGACTGCACGCTGTCGAAGTTCATGAAGGATACAACTTCCGTTTCGGGCATAAAGCCGCGGGCGACGTCAAATTGCTCACCGAACTGGGTGCTGAATGTGGGTTCCAGGTTATTACATATCCGGAATTGCGCTTGGGCGGGGAATCAGTATCGAGCACGAGGATACGTGAACTCATTCGCAAGGGTGACATTCGCCGTGCCCGATTGTTGCTGGGACGCCCCTTCAGCATTCAAGCTACCGCGGCGCGGGGGCGCGGGTATGGTTCGAAATACACGGTGCCTACCATTAACCTAAACCGCTACGAAGAATTGGTGCCGCGCGATGGGGTCTACATCACTCAGACTCGCGTCGGGGCCGAATGCTTCAATTCAGTCACTAACGTTGGGAATCGGCCGACGTTTGGTAGCGATTCATTTGCCGTTGAAACCCATCTGCTTAACTTTCACCCTTTGGAACTTACCGCAGACACTGAAATCGAAATTTCGTTCTTATCGCGAGTGCGGGATGAAATAAAGTTCGGCTCGGTAGAAGAATTACGGCAGCAGATTCAACGTGATATTGCGCGCGCGGAACGTTATTTTCGCTTGATGGCGAGAAAAGCGCTGGCCGCAGACTGCTGAGTTTAGTGAGGCAGGTAACCTTCTTCCATAGGAACCTTGCCATCTACGCGAACCACAGTCACGTGATCGTTAACCGACCGAACATCGACTAATCCAACCGCGCCAGGCGTGTTCTCCACGTAATTCAAGACGTCCTCATCGGAATCTACAAGGGTTAGAGAATCTTTGTGCGCAGCGATCCAGTTGTGCCATTGCTGGGCTGACATCTTGTTCAAGCGCTGCAATGTGATAGCTTCGCCATTGGATGCCCTATGCAGAACCACCTGAATGTTCTTGCCATCAGCCCATTTCTTAGTCTCGACAAGAAATATTTTGCTCAATTGCGCCGAAGATACCGCGCTAACGCCATTCTGTTTTGATACCACCACTGCCATGTGGTGTGCGAAGCACGGAGCCGCCGAGATAATGGCAAATAAAAACATTGCGGCACTTCGAGAACTTTTCACCTTCATACATTCGCTCCGGAGATCAAGCTATTTGAAAGTTACTGCTGGAGCCGAGATAACGAAAGTATTTAAGCTGGGGCCTTTTGTAAATATTTTGCTAATAGCCGGCGAAGGTCAGTCAACCGGGCCGGTGATTGGGCGAGTATCAGGGCCGGATTTCTGGGCCAGAACAATCGCGCCCAGCACCATGACAATACCAATCGCCTGAATGAACCCGACGGCTTCTCGCAATGCAATCGCTGCGATCAGAATGGCAAAGACCGGCTCCAGGCAACTGGCAATGATCGCCTTAGTCGGGACCAGGAGTTTGAGGCCGGTGAAATAGAGAGTGAACGGCAGCAGCATGGAAAGAAAAGAAAAAACTGCGAGAAAAACCCAGGCGCCACCCGAATAGTGGGCCGCGATAATTTTGTCAGGGGGATTAACGATGATCCAAAACAGCGACGCTGCAAGCGTGGCATACAGTATCACCATCCAGCGGTCATATCGTTCAAGCAAATAGTGTCCGGCGACGTTGTAGTATGCAAATGAAAATGACGCAACCAGTGCGGCTGTAACCCCAATGACATCCAATTGGATTCCGCCGCGGCGAAAGATTCCAATCACCAGGGCGATTCCCATAATTGCCAGCAAGACGCTTCCCATTTTCGAGGCGGTCAGCCGCTCAGCCCCGCGAGCCACCATATAAAGCAGCACCCACACTGGCGCCGTGTATTGAACGATAATCGCCGTGGCTACATTGGTGCGTTGAATTGCGAGGTAATAAAAATAATTTGAGACTACGAGGCCAGCCAGTCCCAGCAACACGAGTTTTGCCACGTCCCGCCAGGGCACGCGCAGCGCACGAATGCCACGCCGGGCGATCAACCACACCGCCAGCGCAAGAAATGAAAAGCCGGTCCGGCACTGCGAAAGGATGACCGGGTCAATACCGCGAACTTCTAAACTTGGCAACAATCTTCCGGTGAAAGCTGCGCGGCCAAGGGTGGCGGAGAAGCCCCAGAAAAATGTGGCCACACCGATATACAAAAAGCCACGCAATGAATTGGGAGCGCCAGCTTGAGGGGTTAAGGCTTTCGATGTGGGGGCCGAAGATGAATCAACGCTCCCCGCCATTATGAGCTTTTGTCCAAATGGATTTGATAGGTGATTCGCGCGGTCTTGTTCAGCATGGCCGCGACCGAACAGTACTTCTCTTCCGACAGGCGCACCGCATCTTCCACTGCTTTTCGCGCGACGTTCCCAGCAATCCGGTAATGGAGTTTAATGTCTGTGAATACGCGTGGTGGATCGGGAGCTTTCTCCGCCTCGGCGCTGACTTCGACCGCGGTGAACGGCTCGCGCTTTTTCTGCAGGATGCTGACAACGTCAAATGCGGTGCATCCGCACAAGGCGATCAAAACCAGCTCCATTGGGCTATTACCGGCTTTGTTGTTTCCATCCATCAGTACGGAGTGTCCACCATTGCCGGTCGCAGCAAATTGCATTTCGCCTGACCACTTTACCGTCGCTTGCATCTGTCATCTCCGATTGTCAGTGCTAGGTTCCGGGTGAATTAATACTCGAAATAGTTCCGGATTTTCCTGCTTGAAACGCGTCTCAAGCGCAGTCGAAACATCATGCACGCGCGAAAGCGGCATATCGTCTGGAAAGGTGCAATGGCAGGATATGTAGACTCGGCCGTTTACCCGCTTCACCTCGATGTCATGAGTGTCGAGGATGTCGGGAAACTCTTCCGAGACCGCCTTCAATCGTCCCTCTAGATGCGCATCACGTTGGACCTGCTCACCCGCTTCGATGGTGGCGGGCTCGCTTTCAATATGAGTGAGGATAGAAGCAATTTCCGGAATCTCTTGACGAATTTCAAATTCCAGCAGGCTGACCAGGTCATGAGCCTGCTTGAGCGGCAACTTCTCGTCCATTTCAAGATGCTGTTCGACATGCAGGCGCCCGTCAAGGTCCTGAACGCTCACATCGTGGACGTTCATATTGTGGCGAGTAGCAACAGCGCGCACGCGATCAAAGATGTTCTCTGCGGAAGCTGCTCGTGGAACAGGGTGGACCACGACATCCGCATTCGGAAGCAGGCGGTGGACAGCGCTAGTGACTTCATCCGCGACCTGGCCGGAGCGCTGGAAAGTAACGTTGCGGGCGAGGCCGATGGAGACATCGGCAAAGTAGCGATTACCGGCGCGCCGGATCCGTACACGATCAACCTCCAGCAAGCCCTCGACGCTTTCGAGAGCTTTCATGATCTTGTTGCGAGCGCCGACGGGCGCGGCATCCAGCAAGGCGTCGACCGTACGGCGCGCCAGGCGGGTGCTAACGAACATAATTACTGCGGCTACAAACAGCGCAGCCACCGGATCGGCAGAAATGAGCCATTGAGTATGGGTGCGGCGCCCGAGCACGACCAGAGCAAGTCCAAGCGCGACTACCCCACTGGACCAGATGTCGGTCGAAAAGTGAAGCGCATCGGCTTGCAGCGCCTGGCTGTCGTATTTGGCGGCAATAGTTCCCAGCGCGCGCGAACGCCAGAAATCGACGGCCATTGAGAAAAACAAAGTCAGGAATGCCGCGACGGTAGGCTCGATCTCCACATGGTGGAAAAACAGACGCTTGATGGCTTCGTAAATGATGACGACGCAAGTCACCAGCAGCAGGCCGGTCTCGATGAAGGCTGAGAAATTTTCGACCTTGCCGTGTCCGTATTGATGATCGGCATCGGCGGGTTTGTCAGAGACACGCACCGAAAACAGCGTTATGGTGGCCGCAACCAGATCGAGGGCAGAGTGCGCGGCCTCGGACAAAATTCCCAGACTGCCGGTGGTGACTCCGACAAATATTTTCAGACCAGTGATGGCCAAAGCGGCGATGAGCGAATTGCCGGCAGCTTTGCGCTTCTCTGCCCGCATCGACTCCGAAGCTAACGCGGCTGGCAGGCCTGACATAAGAGAATTATCGCTGTGCGGCAGAGTTCCGCCAAGTGATCAAGGGAAAGTTGATCTACTCAGGCCTGTGCTAGGATTCTTTATTACCGTTGCAAATTTCCCGGAGGTATCCTTTGAAAAGTGTTTTGCTCGGAGTGGTCTGTTTACTGCTGGCGGCCACAGCCACAAGCCAGACTACAAACCCGACCCCGACTCTGAAGCCGCGTCCTTCTGAATCGAATGAACTGATTCCGGGATCCAATGTTGCTCCTGATGCCCCAGTGATCACCATCCAGGGGCTCTGCGAGCGGCCGCCGAACAGCAATGCTACACCGGTGGATTGCAGCACTGTAATCACCCGCGCTGATTTCGAGAAGTTGGTTAACGCGGTACAGCCCAACATGCCCGCCGCCAGCCGAAAGCCATTTGCCAGTCGTTATGTGACCATACTGCTGCTCTCCGAAAAGGCCCATGAAATGGGGCTCGATAAGACCCCAGAATTTGAGGAGCAAATGTATATCGCGCGGCTGCAACTTCTCGCCCGGCAGGCTGCGGAAAAGATGCAACGCGATGCGGCTAATATTCCGGAAGTCGAGATCAGCGATTACTACCAGCAGCACGCAAGTGATTACAAGAGCATCAGTTTCGATCGAATTTTCATTCCCAGGCAGAAGCAAGTCGAGAGCGCAGGCAAGCCGAATGAGCTGCATCCTGGCAAGGCAGATGATGCATCCGAAGCCCAAATGAAGGATGAAGCTGATAAACTGCGCGCCCGCGCGGCGGCTGGTGAAGATCCGACCAAGCTGCAGCAGGAGGCGAACGATTTCGCTGGAATCAAGACCAAAGTTACCAACGTCAAAGTGGAAAATATGCGTAAGACCAGCATTCCACCAACCGACGCTGCGATTTTCGATCTGAAGGCGGGAGAGGTTTCACAGGTATTCAGCGATCCTACCGGTTACCGTGTTTACAAGGTGACAGAGGTCAAAGATCTGCCGCTGGCCAGTGTGCACGACGAAATCGCACATGCCCTGCAAACACAAAATGCGAAAAACGCGTTTGAATCGCTGCAGAATTCTGCGAAGACAACGTTTGATAATTCGTATTTCGTTACCCCCGCTGCGCCTTCGTTGCGCAAACCCAGTGAAACTCCGGCGCCGCAAAGTACAACTCCGCCTCCTGGAAAGAAATAAATGCCGGACGCGATTCCGTGTGTATTGGTGACGGGAATCTCCGGAAATCTCGGGCGGCGACTGCTGCCTATGCTGTCCGGGTTTCGGGTTGTCGGGGTCGACTTCCGTCCACCAGAAACTGACCT
>Ga0134126_10011456_pt1 | contig 11196 bp, 2 predicted proteins | sample KB31752_FD_96881 | JGI IMG/M metagenome (GOLD analysis project Ga0134126, IMG submission 96881) | Terrestrial soil microbial communities with excess Nitrogen fertilizer from Kellogg Biological Station, Michigan, USA - KB3-175-2 | ecosystem: Environmental > Terrestrial > Soil > Unclassified ... | reverse complement strand
TAGCGTAGGGGCAGGGGTAATGTTTCAAACTAAAGCGGGGGTCTTTCAGCTAAACTATGCTATAGGGCATCAGTTTAATAACGATTTTAGTTTCCGTACCGGTAAAGTAAATTTTGGGATAGTAAATACGTTTTAAAACCTGAGATAGAAAACTATTTATCTTTTTCTTCTTCTGTTTTTTTCTTAGCAGGCATAAAGCGCATGCCCAACATCACTTCGTGTGTACCGCTATTGTATTTGCGTATAGGGGTTATACTGTAATCATACGAGTAAGCAACCATTAACCAGCCTTTAAACATATAACCCATTAATGCACTTACCGCATCATTACTACGATAATTTAATCCAAGCCATATAGCATTTTTGTAAGTTAATTTCACGCCACCATCAACTTGTATAGGTACAGGTGCTACATATTTAACCAACACACAAGGTTCTAAAACAAAATTTTCTTTTAAGTTAAATTTATAAGATACTAAGCCATAAAAGTGTTGTGCAAGAGCGCTGTTATTAGTCGTCTGATCTTGAAAGAATTTTAAGTTAGCTTGATATATTTGAGGGAAGCCTAAACTAACTGATAATTTTTTGCTGTAAAAATAAATCCCTGCACCAATATCGGGTGCTATAACCGATTGGTAATTGTTTGTAAGTACCGGGTCACCAGCATCGTGTGTAGTTATTTTAGAACCGTCAACAGCATATTGTACAATGCCTCCACTAACACCAAAAGATAATTTGTATTTAGCTCCTAATTTAATGTGATAAGCATAAGCTAGGTTGATGCCTGTTCGGCGTGTAGGCCCAACAATATCAGTATAAATAGTGCCACCAATGCCCATTTTTAAACTTTTAAAAGGGCCTTGCATAGATAACATATAAGTACGAGGTGCATCAGGTATACCAACCCATTGGTAACGGTTATTAGATTTTGCTTCCCAATAATCATTACGTCCGGCAATGGCAGGGTTCAGCACAAAATCATTCATCATGTACTGCGTGTATTGTGGTAGTTGTTGTGCAAGCAATGTGCTTGCTTGCATAAAGCCTACTAACCAAACTATTATTTTTATATAACTCTTTCTCATAGCCTTATCTTAATATAGTTAGAGGACCTGCATAATGGTCAGGGAAATTCTTATCATTTAATCTAAGAATGTAATAATAAGTGCCTACAGGCACAGGAGAACCTTTATACATTCCATTCCAAGGAATGTAAGCTCCTTTTGAGTAGAAGAGTTGCTCACCCCAACGGTTATAAATTTCAATTTCGGCATTTGGAAATTTATATAACTCATCAATTACCCAAGTATCATTTTTTCCATCGCCATTAGGTGTAAATCCGTTATTAATAGTGAACGGAGGAAGTACGGTAACAATCATAGTATCACTTACAACACAGCCTAAAGAATTTGTTACAAGTAAAGTATATGTAGTAGTAATGGTAGGAGATGCCACAGGATTGCTAGCTGCAGTATCACTTAAACCCATATTAGGCATCCACGTAATTGTTCCACCGGCAGGGTTTGGAGGGGAGCCGCCAATAGTAGCTGTTTGCCCAAAAAATACGGATTGACTTGCCCCTGCATTTGCAATAGCAGCAGGGTTTATAGATACTGTAACTGTATCGCTATCTCGGCAAGCGCCACTATATGCCATTAAAATATAATGTGTAGTAGTTGAAGGATTTACACTTACAGTTAATGTATTAGCAGGAGGAATTATAGCGCCTGTAGTATCTTGCCAATTAAAGGTAGCTGTACCAGTAACAGTTCCGGTAAGCACAATGGCTGAGTTACTACATAATATAGTATCTCTTCCAGCATTAGCAATAACAGAAACTACCGATGTTAAATTATAACGAGTTGTATCAGTACATCCTTTAACGTCGGTTGCAACAAGTGTATATGTACCAGAAAGAACATTGTTTAAACTATCAACTTGAGCATTTGAACCACCACTCCACTGGTAGGTGTAAATTGGTGTACCTCCTGATGTAGTAGTTTTTATTATACCATCTGCAATATTATTACAACTTGAAGGAGTTACTGTGCCTGTAGTAGTTAACAAAAGAGGATTTACAAGTGTATCAAACTCTTGAACCGAACAACCATTTGCATCAGTAACTGTTAAACTATAATTGCCTGCGCATAAATTTGTTCCGCTAGAGCCTAATATAGTAGCCGGACTCCAAGAATAGGTGTAAGAAGGTGTTCCACCAAATATAACAGTGTTGATTGAACCGTTGCAATCATTTGTACATTTGATCAAAGAAATTGTTGGTAAACTTACTATTAATGCATTAGGTGATGTAATATTTACTTGGCTTGTTTGAATACAACCTGCCCCATCAGTTACTGATACAAAATAAGAACTATCACACAAATTTGAAGCAACGGTAGCATTTCCTCCCGAAGGAGACCATGTATATGTATAACCCGGTGTACCAAAATTAGCTGTTACAGTTGCCGACCCATTACACATACCAAAACAAGTTATGTTGTTTTGTGCAACAGTTAAAGTTGGTCCTGAGTTATTGTTGAGTGGTATAACAATAGTTTGCTTACAACCGCTTACATTATCAGTTACAACTACTGTATAAATGCCTGCGCATAAATTTGTAACACTAAATGTAGTTGCACCGGCCGCATTAGCACTCCATTGGCAAGTATATGTACTTGCACCGGTAACTGTTAAAGTAATTACACCATTACAAATATTACAACCCGGCGATACATTTGTATTTGCTACTGTAAACGTTTGCGGTGCAGTTATAGTAACTGATTGTGTTGCTATACAACCTGCCGAATCTTTTACTTGTACAAAATAAGGACTGGCATTAGCGCACAATGCAGATGCAACTGAAGAGGTTGATACAGGAACAACATTTGGCCACGAGTAAATATATGGGGCTGTACCACCTGCTATAGCAGTTACTGTTGCAGAACCGCTACAAGGAGCATTACAAGTTTCGTTAGTAGATGCTATGGTTAAAGTAGGAGAGTTGTTGCTACTTACCGGAATTTGGAAAATTTGATTACAACCTAAATTATCAGTAATATTTACCTCATAGGGGCCCGCGCAAATATTATTTATTGTAGGGCCATTACTTGGAGGACTGGTCCATGTATAACTATAAACTGCACCGTTTCCTCCTGTTGGTGTAACAGTAATGCTTCCATTACATTGCCCACAAGCAGGACTTGTAACAACTGTATTAGGATTAATAGCACTTGGTGAAATAATGCTTATTGTATCAATTGCTTTACAACCCGCATTATCTGTAATAGTTGCTGTATAGCTTCCTGCACATAAATTGGTAGCAAAATTTCCAACCTGACTAGCAGGGTCATTCCATGTAATGGTAATAGGAGCAGTTCCTCCAACTATGTTTAATACAGTTGCGGTTCCATTACAATCACCTGAACAAGTTACATTGGTACCTGAGATATTTGAAGTTATAACTGAATTTGGTGGGATGTTATAAATGAAATTATTTATACAGCCTAAAGAGTCTTTAATTGAAATTGTATGTGTGCCTGCCGTTAAGTTTGTAAATGTGTGAGAAACAGAAGGCCCTAAAAATATGCCACTATTATCAATTGAATATAGATAGCCGTTTATAAAAGGCGTTCCACCTGATCCGGCACTTGTGATAGAACCATTATTTATTCCTAAACAAGTAGCACTGCTAATGCTTGGATTATCTTGTATTTGTGTTGGCTGACTGATGCTAAATGAAGTGATTGTTTTACAGCCAACAGAATCTGCTACGGTTATGATGTACAATGAATCACATAAATTAGATGCAATAGAAGTTGTAGTTGTATTAACTACCGAATTAGGAGTTGGTGGTGAGTTCCATGTAAAAGTAAATGGTTTTGCTCCACTAGTTACAGTAACCGAAGCCGTTCCATTACAAGTGCCGTAACAAGTTACATTAGTAGATGCAGTGGTTACTGATGGGCCACCTGAGTTTGTTACAAAGGCAGGTAATGTATCAATACAACCATTAGAGTCAGTTAATTTTATGCTGTAAATGCCTGCGGGTAGGGCGCTACAAGTATATGAAGATAAACACGATGGAGGATTAACCCAAGTAACACTTACTGTACCTGTTCCGTTGACACTACTTATAATTATAGAACCGTTAGATTGATTACAAGTTGCCGGTGTTGATGAATAAATTAAACTTAGTGGGGGAGGGTTATTTAATGTAGTAATAGTAGTATCCGTACAATTATTTCCATCTTTTATAATAAGTGTATAAGTGCCTGAGGTTAAATTATTGTCGTTGGGCACATTTCCGGCAAGTGCAGGAGGCATCCATTGATAAGAATAAGAACCTACTCCTTGCGACGGACTTGATAAAATACTGCCATTTGAACTACCAAAACAAGTAGGTTGAGTAACCGAAATGCCTGGATTTATCTGATTTGGAGATGAAAGTGTAAATGTTTGTGAAACCGAACAGCCATTACTATCAGCTGCAATAGCAGTATAATTTGTTCCACCACTTAAATTTGTTACAACTGAACAAGTAGGGCAACCAACACCTGTCCAACTAAGTGTGTAAGGTGGTGTACCCGCTGCTGTATATGGTGTGCCACCAGTAACAGTTGTTATGGTAGCACTGCCATTAGCCAAACCAAAACAAGTTGGATTAGTTGATGTTAGCGTCATAGTTATGGGGCTTGGTACACTAATAGTAAAATAGGTTGTATCTGAACAAAAATTACCGTCATAAACAATTACATGATAGCTTCCTGGTAAAACAGAACTTACAGATTGTGTGGTTGGATTACCAGGTGTATTCCATAAATAAGTATAAGTAGGAGGGGTGGTACCACCTGTTGGTGTAACACTAGCAGCGCCTGTAGCACCAACACTACATAAATTATTACTTTTTACAAAATTAGGGTTTATTACAGCTGGCGCACTAATAGTAAATGTAGTTTGTATAGTACAATTACTTGCGTCATGAACAGATAAAGAATAAGTGCCGGGTTGTAAACTTGATATATTTGTCATGCCTGTGCCCTGTGCAATAACACTACCCGAAGAGTTTATCCACGTATAAGTGTATGGAGGGAATGAACTTCCTGAAGCCATTGCTGTTGCTGTACCGTTTTTTGAATAAGAACAAGTTACGCTAGTTGTATTTACGCTAAGCGAAAGTGTATTTGTTGGGTTTATAACATAAGTATATGTTTGACTAGTACAATTTAAAGCATCTTCAATAACGCAGGTATAAGTTCCGGCTGATAAGTTATTCTGAGAATTATTACCTGGTATAAATCCACCATTATTCCAATTATATGAATAGGGGGTACCATTGCCACCACTTGCAGCCAGTGTTATGCTTCCTAAAGTTCCACTACAAGTTGGTTGAACAACAGTTGGATTATCTTTTATTACTGGGGGAGCTGTAATAGTAACGGTTGCAATTGTAACACAACCAACGGCATCTGTAACGTTTACGTTATAAGTAGTTCCACTTAAATTAGTTCCTGTTTGAGGTGAAGGACCGGTGGGGTTACCCACAGGCCAAGATACAGTAATTGCTCCATTACCTGAACCGCTTACTTTTGCAGACCCATTGTTTTGCCCTGGGCAAGTTACATTATTATTAACTGTTATAGTAGTAGTTGGCCCAGTAAGGTTACTAACTCCATAAACTATTACTGTGTCGCAACCATTAGCGTCGTTTATATTAGCTGTGTAGCTTCCGGCCGGAATGTTAGTTAAAGGATTAGCTGTTGAACCTGTACTCCAATTAACTGTATAAGTACCCGATCCTCCTGAAATGGCTAAACTTATACTTGCATCGCTAGCCCCACAAGTAGATGGAGCTGTAATGGTTGGATTTACTGTAAACTGATTTGATACCCCTATTGTAATGGGTTGCGAAAGTTGACATCCATTATTATCGGTAATAGTTGCCGTATAAGTTCCCGGACATAAATTACTTTCTGTTGTTCCGTTAGGAAGCGGTGGATTCCATGTAACTATATAAAGCGGTGGCGAACCTGCCGGTGTTCCACCCGAAGGGGTTACTGTAGCTGCACCTGTACATAAACCAAAACACTCAACCGATGTAGTATTTGTAGCGGCTGTTAAAGCAGGTGGATTAGCAATGCTTAATGTTGCGGTATTAGAACATCCATTAGCATCGGTAGCTATAACAGTTGCTGTACCACATAAATTAGTTCCGGTACAAGTGGAAAAGGCAGGAACATTATTACAGGTTGTTGAACCAACCCAGTTTATTGTATATGGACCTGACCCTCCTGTAGCACTTGCACTAGCTGTGCCATCACATAAATTGTGACAAGAAACCGAGTTTGAAGAAGACGAGATAGAAATATTTATAATAGGGGTTATATTAAAGACGGCTAATGCAATACAACCGTTGGTATCTCTTACGGATAAAGTATGCGAACCAACACATAAAGCATTTATGCTTATGGCACTTGATGAATAAATACTGCCGTCCCAACTATACTGATAACCTAATGTGCCGCCTGTAACATTGGCGGTTGCACCACCATTACATAAACCATTACAGGTGTTTACAATATTAATAACATTAGCTACTAAGTTAGGTGGTTGATTAATAGTAAAAACCTGCATAGCTGCTAAACAACCCTTGCTATCTTTTACAATTACGGTATATGTACCTGAAGCTAAATTTGACTGTGTATTAGATAAAACAAAACCTGTATTATTCCAATTGTATGAGTATGGCGGTACTCCACCTGATGCTGTAACAGATGCTGTTCCGTTGCTTAATCCGGCACAAGTTACGCTTGTTGTAGTAAGCGAAATTGATACTGGTGCAGGGTCAATTAAAGTAACAGTATCAGTAACCATACATAAATTATTATCGGTTACTTGCAAAGTATATGTGCCTGCACAAAGTGTATTTGGATTTGGTGTGTTGGGTGGATTAGGTGGTGGCAATCCAGGACTCCAGGATAACGTATAACTGCCTGTTCCACCTGAAATAGTTGTATTTATAATACCATTACATGAACCAGAACAGGTAGGGTTTGTAGGTGTAAATGAAACCGTAATAGGTGTGGGCGAAGCAATAGTTGTAGTGGCTGTTTTTGCGCAACCATTTGCATCGGTAACAGTGCAAGTATAATTACCAGCACAAAGACTATTTGGATTTGGGCAAGTGGGACATACGGGATTTGAACCTAACCAAGCGTATGTATAGGATGGGGTACCTCCACCAATATTTGTTGTTATTTGTGCATTGCAATTTCCAAAACAAGCTAAAGCTGTGGGTGTAAGCGTAAGTGTTAAAGGACTTGGGGCTACAAAACTTACAGAACCAGTATTTATGCAATTATTAGCATCAGTTACAGTGTAGTTACAAGTTGTTCCACTTGCCTGACCACTTATTGAATTTGTTATACTTGGAGAACAAGACCAATGATACGTAAAACCACCACCACCACCACTTGCTGTTAAAGTAGCCGAACCATTAGATAAGCCTGCACAACTTGGTTGCGTTATAGCAGCTGTAACTGTTATACTTGGTGGCGGTACTAAAGTAGCTGAGGTTGTAACGGTACAACTATTTGCATCGGTTACGGTTACCTGATAATTACCACTTACTAAATTTGCGGGGGTACAACTTAATGTTCCGGCAGATGCTGGGGCCCAGGCATATGTATAATTAGGAGTTCCACCACCTGCGGTAACACATAAATGTCCGTTATTTAAATTAGGGCAGGTTGGATTAACACTTGTTGTAATAGCTGCAGTAACTGGGGGCGGAGGGGTTAAAGTAATAGTGGCTGTATCGGTACAATTATTAAAATCGGTTGCCACAACAGTATACGTTCCGCCACCTATATTACAATATGTAGATTTTGGACTTGATCCGCCCACTGTTCCTCCCGAAGGACTCCAAGAAAAGGTGTATCCCGGACCAGGAAAACCGCCACTTTCGGTTACTGTAGCACATCCTGTAGTGCCTATATTACATTTTGGATTAGTAGCCGCTATAGTATGCGATAAGGCCGGCGGGGCCTTAACCGTAAAGCTGGTTGTTTTTACACAATTGTTAGAATCTTTAATGGTGCAGGTATAGCTAAGCCCGGCCACACTGCCACATAAGCCCGCATATATAGATGAAGTAGCCCCATTAATAGTTCCTCCGCCTGCAGGTGTCCACGAAAAAGTATATGCCCCGGTACCTCCGGCTACACCGGTAACACCAACACTACCATTACACGTATTAAGACAGGGTATATTTAATATGCCCGAAACAGGGTTTTTGGTAAAGCTTATTACAGGTGGTTGCGTTACCGTTATAAAAGCCGAATCTTTACATTGATGTGCATCTTTAGTTCTTACCGTATAGGTGCCTGCGCATAGGTTTGAATAAGTAGAAGAATTTGCAGTAGTTGTTACAGTACCACCTGGTGCTGTCCATACAAAAGTAAAAGGGCTGGTGCCACCACTCATATTTTCAACTATACTACCATTACAAACACCAAAACATAAAACATTAGTTGGTGTAACTGTATGACTAACAACAGTTGGTTGAGACATAACTGTTGTTGTAATAGCCGATGGGCATCCATTTGCGTCAGTTAACTGAACGGTATAACTTCCAGCACATACATTTTTTAAAGTGTCTTTATTTTTGTTTAAAGCAGATGTATTACCTAAATTATTATGTGTAACTGTTGCTCCTGAAGTCAATGTCCAAGTTGCGCTAAGCGGAGGCGTTCCTGAATTTATTCCAACGGTTAATATAATTTTGCCATCGCATGAACCAAAACACTTTGGGGGAAAAGAGGTGACATTAACGCTCTGAATTGTTGGCGGGCTAGGGTCTCCAATAGCAATTCCACCGGCTGTGCTTGGACTATAGGAGCTATCCCTAGATGTGGTATCATTTGTAAATACAGGAGTATATCGTTGTGTACACCCACATAAACCACCTACAGTATAAGTTGACCCTGGGGTAAGTATAGCTGTTGGTACCTGAGTGCAACCTGCGCCCGATGACCATATTGCGTAAACAGGATTTGATGAGCTAGAACATGACGCAGGAATATTAAAAGTAAGAGTCCCATTACAACTTCCTAAACAGGTTGGTTGTGTTTGGCTTGTTAGAGTTATGTTACAAGCTGACATAACACTATTTATGTTGTGTAAACGGCTGTTTGCATTAAACGTAATGTTTGATGCAACCTGAAATTTGGTCGCATCTTTTGTGTGCGCATAAATGTTAGATTTTGTATCGTTAAAAACTACACCTGTAGGTAAAACAAATTTATTGCTAATTCTATAACTAGTTTGGTTGCTGTTAATGGTTACCTGTGGGTCTGCAATTAAATTGCCACTATAAATAGCTGCATAGTTTAAATTAAAAACGCCTTTTTTGAAATAAACACTTGTATTATCATCTGTGGCTACATCGCCCTGTAGTTGCCAGTTAGTGCTGCCGTTAAAATATACATTGCCTTTAAATCTAACTAAATCAAAAGCAATAGAAGTGCTTGTTTGATTTGATGTAAGCCATACATCACCTGCAAATTGGTTATCTATGTATGAGTTAAGCTGTACATTACCGTTTATGGTTATTTTTTCGTTTTGTAAGCCGGATAAAATAATGGTAGGAGTGTATTTGGTGAAAATAAAATCATGTACCTGTGTAGCACCAATAAAATGAATGATAGATTTATCTAAAAACGAGTTTTCATCAAAATAAACATCATCAGTTGCTGTAGGTGTTTTAGCCCCGCCAATGCCGCCGCTTTGCTGGCTCCAATGGTTAGGGTCGTTAAAATTACCCGAACCGCCCACCCAGTATAGCTTTTGTGCCATAAAAGCCTGAGTAAAACATAGAGAAAGGACTAATAAAAAACTAAGTAATGATTTATTCATATATTATTAATAAATATTCTGCTCAGCACGAATTTAATAAAAAAACCCGAAACCATTGACCTAAAAGACCATATTTTTCACTACTATTTTGTTCATTAATTTGGTTTTGAGGTAAATCTTAAAAATGTTGCGTTATTATAACATCATCTTTGCTTTTTATTTATAGTTACGGTTAGTAAAAATAAGAAAGTTTTTAAAAGAATTTCCCCATTTAAAAATCCTCGTCCTCTTCTTTAGCTTTTGGTTTAGCCTTTTGCTTATCAGTTTTATTATCCTGATTAAAATCTACTTTAAAATTTTGGTCTTGCTTTTTGTTGTCTTGTTTTTTATTTAATGTGGTATCTTTTTTAAATAAGCCAAACTCTTCGTGTAATAATTGCTTTAAACTTTTCTTTTCAACTTTTAAATCCTGCTTAATTTTTTGTTTCATGGCTTTTCTATCATATTTAATGATAGGCTTATCAGTTGTGCCGGTCATGTGTATAAATACGGCACGTTTCAATTCAGGGTCGTTCTCGTTCTCTACTAATTCTTCATCTAATTGTTTGCTTTTTCCCGGGCGTTTGGCTAAATATTCGCTCAATAATAATTTTATATGATAATCAATTTCATTATTAAAACTGTGTGTGCCCCACACATCAAGATTTAAAGCTGAGTTACTTACTTCTGTTTTTGAAAAAGAGATAAGCTTGTTTTTTATATCGACATGTGTTTTTAGAGTAGAAAATTTTATGCGTTTAAGCTCTTTCAACTCAATGTATTTAGATAGACTTTCTAACGAAGTAAAATCAATCAGTTCCCCTTTATTAATTGTTATATCGGCTCCGGCTAAAATACTTGATAAATCGCAAACTAAATGATCGTTCCATGTGGCCGAAAAATCAATTTGTGAAGTAGCCTTACCCTGCAAATTTTTATCAATAATAACTGTTTGCCCAAAGTTATTTAACTGGCTAAACATTTTATGTATATCAACATCAATTAAGTTTGTGGCGCAGTTTATCTTTACAAAATTAGTGTCGCTTGCATCTGCAATTCCGTTTAATGTAATGTCCCCATTAAACGCTGCAAACGAAAAATTCTTTGCCAGTATTTTTCTGTTTTTTAATTCAAGTATGCCAATAAAATTTTTAGCAGTAAAGCCATTAAAATCAACCTTGTCAATATTTAATTTAACGCTTGCCGAAATATTTTTATTGATAGCTATTATTTTTTTGTTATTCCCCGAAGCCTTTTCTGTATTGCCTTCTACAGCCTTATATAGAAAATCGTTTATATTAATGG
>Ga0134126_10011455_pt1 | contig 11196 bp, 9 predicted proteins | sample KB31752_FD_96881 | JGI IMG/M metagenome (GOLD analysis project Ga0134126, IMG submission 96881) | Terrestrial soil microbial communities with excess Nitrogen fertilizer from Kellogg Biological Station, Michigan, USA - KB3-175-2 | ecosystem: Environmental > Terrestrial > Soil > Unclassified ... | reverse complement strand
GATGCCGGACTCCAGTCGGCCTACGGCCTCCTTCCGTCCAGCATCGCGAAGAATAGAAACCGAACGAACAACAAACCGGCAGAACTTCAGTTATGAAGTGTCCCACCAACGGGGTCAGGTCAACCCGAAACCGGAAAATCTTCTCCCGCCAACGTTCTTGACTCAAACGCCGCAAAGCGCTTTCACACTGCCTCACTTAAAACTGGACTGCCGGGGCCGTTTTCTCCTCGGTGGGTGTTTCGAAGAGTGGTTCTTCCTTGAAGCCAAACAAGCCAGCAATAACAACAGTGGGGAAAGTCTGAATTTGCGTGTTTAATTTCGTAACTGAGTCGTTGTAGAACTGGCGGGCATAAGCAACGCGGTTTTCAGTGCTCGCCAGTTCTTCCTGCAGAGAAAGGAAGTTTTGGTTTGCTTTCAGCTGAGGATAGGCTTCCGACACGGCGAGCAGCCGCGCGAGCGCCGAACTGAGTTCACCTTCCGCTTTGATTGACTCCGAAGATGAGGTCGCGTTTGTAGCCTTGGCGCGAGCGTTGATAACTCGTTCGAAAGTGTCCTTTTCGTGAGCCGCATAGCCTTTAATCGTGTTGACGATGTTTGGAATTAGATCATGTCTCCGCTTGAGTTGAACGTCGATTTGCGCCCAGGCGTTCTTGACAGCTTGCCGCAATGTCACCAAACCGTTGTATGCCGACGTCAACCACAGGCCGGCAACTACAACCAAACCAACCATGATCAGGAGAAGGGTAATTGGAATTGTCATGCACGCACTCTACCGACGACCCGAGGTTTGGCAATTCAATCGAATTTACAAAACCCCATCCTCTTTGTAACTCCTCATGGCCAAGGTAATTCGAGGGTAACTATAATACAATGAGTCGAATTGATTTAACTTCCATTTCGAATCCGAATCACCGATCAATGGCAGCAATATGTGCATAGTTTTGTTTCGGTTTGGTTGTGGACCCAACGCGCTTAACGTCGAGCCAAAGTCTCTGTGACCTTTTGCTCTGTTTGAATGGATGCAGTTTGTGAAATCGCATCGTATCTTTCGCCGGGGCTCGATAGGAATTAATAGGACGAGAAAAATGCTTTGCGACATTTTCGGTTGAATAGTTTGGGTCGACGCCGATACCAGAAGCAGCGGTAAGTTACGCTTGGATACATTCAACGAAGTCAGAGTGATACGATATTTGACAAGCCAGCGTAAGGCTGAAGGTTCGTGCATACGTGCGGTTGAAGCCTTTAACTTTCGAAATGGCAGTGTCACAACGTGCAACATATCAGCTTATGACCAATTGAAGGATAGTTAATATGCAGATTAACGACGAACGATAAACCAGTTTAGTGCGGGATGACTTCCTCTGGCGGCGTCGACTTTTGGATAGCGGCTTAACGTCTGCTAGAATTATCGTTGTAGTTAAAGAAAATCCATGAATAACCGCTCGTGCACGCAAACTTTGTGATACTATTACGATCACCTATTGTCTGAGTTTACCATCTGATCCAAATAAAATGTTTCACTATCCTAAAAAGTATGACGTCATCGTAGTAGGCGCAGGTCATGCCGGTATTGAAGCTGCATTGGCTGCCGCACGTATGAATTGTGAAACTCTGCTTTTGACGCCAAATCTCGATACCATTGGACAAATGTCATGCAATCCCGCTATCGGAGGCTTGGCTAAGGGACATCTTGTTCGTGAGATCGACGCGATGGGAGGCGAGATGGGCAAAACGACTGATTTGGCGGGTTTACAATTCAGGATGTTAAATACGAAAAAGGGGCCTTCTGTTTGGGCTCCAAGAGCACAGTGCGATAAAAAGTATTACCAATTGAGAATGAAATGGGTGTGCGAGCGGGAGCCAAATCTGGATTTAAAACAAGCGCAAGCTGTTGCAATCCTTCACAAAGACGAGACTGTGACTGGCGTTAGAACAGATATTGACGTTCAGTTCAATGGAACCACAGTGATAGTGACCACGGGGACTTTCCTCCGTGGGCTGATGCATATTGGATCGAATAAGCGCGCTGGAGGTCGATGCGGGGATATGTCGGCGGTAACCATTTCGGATTCACTCGCGGAAATGGGGCTTGAGCTTGGGCGCCTTAAAACAGGCACGCCTCCACGATTGTCGCGCGGGACGATCGATTTTTCAAAGACAGAAGCACAGCACGGTGACATTCCTATACCATATTTCAGTTATTGGAATGACGAATTGTTCCACGTAGAACATTCGCGAGACAGTAATGACACCACCCCGACGCGCAGCGTTTTCAATCGCCGATCAATCCTTGAGCGGAGTGGATGTCAGATGCCTTGTTACTTAACACATACAACGCGTGAGACGGCCAGAATTATTCAATTAAACTTAACCAAGTCACCAGTCTACTCGGGTGTCATTCAAGGTGGAGGACCTAGGTATTGCCCTTCAATAGAAGATAAAATCGTAAGATTCCCTGACAAAGAGCGGCACCAGATTTTTCTAGAACCAGAAGGGATAGAAACTGACGAAATCTACATAAATGGCCTCTCTACGTGCCTTCCATTTGATATCCAAGTGGATCTTGTAAAAAGCATAACAGGATGCGAAAAAGCTCAAATCATGCGTCCAGCCTATGCGGTCGAGTATGATTTTGTATTCCCAACACAGTTACGAAATACGTTGGAGACCAAGTGCTGCAAGAATCTCTTTTTAGCGGGTCAGATAAACGGCACTTCAGGTTACGAAGAGGCTGGTGCTCAAGGTATTATAGCTGGCATAAATGCTGCGAGACTGGTTCAAAAACGGCACCCTATCGTTCTTCGGCGCGATCAAGCCTATATAGGCGTCTTAATTGATGACTTGGTGACGAAAGGAACAACCGAGCCGTATCGAATGTTCACATCGAGAGCTGAATACCGACTCATTTTGCGTCAAGACAATGCCGATCTTCGCCTGGCGGATATCGGACATGAAATTGGCTTGTTGCCGTTTCCTAATTATAAACGCTTCTTGAAAAAAAGGGAAACGCTCGGGCGCGAAGTTGAGCGTCTTAAACGGACACGAATTGGCTCAACAAGTCTCGCGCATATGCTCCGGCGACCGGAAGTCAGTTATCGAGATTTGCCTGGCGCCGATGAAAACCTAGACAGCGAAGTAGTCCGCCAAGTGGAGATTTCTCTTAAATACGAAGGCTATATAGATCGACAGGTAGCCGAAGTAGAAAAGTTCAAAGCTACGGAAGAAAAAATGATCCCGACTTGGTTAGACTACGAATTGATCCCGAGTCTTCGTACTGAGGCAAGGCAAAAGCTTAGTCGCATTCGGCCGGAAACGGTCGGCCAAGCATCCCGAATCTCGGGTGTCTCTCCTGCCGACATTAGTTTAGTCATGATTTGGATGAAGCGCGGATTCCGAGCTGAGTTGGATCAAGAATCCGCTCGTGGAGAGCGCCTGCCAAATGATGTGGCGGACGAATTTTGATCCAACTCGCGATTCATTCATCAATTGGCGTATTCGATGGGGCTAAATGAGGATGGTGGTAGGAGCTGGATTCGAACCAGCGAAGGCGTAAGCCAGCAGATTTACAGTCTGCCCCCGTTGGCCACTTGGGTATCCTACCACTTGCCGATTCGGCGTGCAGGGACCGGGATTTAAGCCAAACGATCCCCCCGCGCTCAAGTTCAAAGTTTGCTGAGTTCGATGGCAGCCCGGACGTGCAATGTTTGTTGCTTTCTTTCGCAATCAGGATCCGCTGCCCTGGTAACGCGGTAATGCAGCGAAGTTTCACCTTTCCAACGGTTCGCATCCAGCTTTACCGTTTGTGACATGTTCGATTCGTTAAGCACCAAACTTCAGAACGTATTTCGCAATCTGCGTGGACTCGGGAAAATCTCCGATTCCAACATCGCCGAGTCACTGCGAGAAGTCCGCATGGCGTTATTGAACGCAGACGTGAATTTCAAAGTCGCCCGCGAATTCATCGAGCACATCAGAGAGAAAACTCTTGGCCAGCAGGTTATTCAAAGCATCCACCCCGGGCAGCAGGTCATCAAAGCTATCCACGATGAACTCGTCGAGCTTCTCGGATCACAAAACGCACCCTTACAACTCTCAGGGAATCCCGCTTGCTTGATGATGGTTGGCCTCCACGGTTCCGGCAAAACCACTTCCAGTGGCAAACTCGCGCGCTTGCTGCAAAAGCAAGGTCGCGCCCCACTGCTTGTCGCGACGGACGTTCACCGCCCCGCGGCTACGGACCAACTCGAAACGCTCGGTCAGAAACTGGGAATCCCCACCTTCGTCAAACGCGGAGAGTCGGACGTCTTGAAAATCGGTCGCGAAGCACTCGATTTTGCTAACGCCAACAATCGCGACACGCTCATTTTCGACACTGCCGGCCGCTTGCAAATTGACGAACCGCTCATGCGCGAACTTACCCAACTGCGGGACCTGCTAAAGCCGCAGGAGGTCCTCCTCGTGCTCGACGCCGCCACCGGCCAGGAAGCAGTGAATGTCGCGACGAATTTTGATCAAACGCTTAATATCACGGGCTCCATTCTCACCAAGCTCGACGGCGACGCACGTGGCGGCGCGGCGCTGAGTTTAAAGTCGGTTACCGGCAAACCCATCAAGTTTATGGGGGTGGGCGAAAAGCTGGAGGATTTTGAGCAGTTTCACCCAGAGCGCTTGGCCCAGCGCATTCTCGGCATGGGCGACGTCGTCAGCTTGGTGGAAAAGGCCGCCGAGGCCGTGGACCTGGATGGCGCGAAGCGCATGGAGGAAAAGATGCGCAAAGGGCAGTTCACTCTCGAAGATTTCCTCGATCAACTGCGCCAGATGAAAAAGCTCGGGCCGCTCGAAGGCCTCGTAGGCATGCTGCCCGGCGGTTCGGAAGTGTTGAAACAGGCCGACATGAGCAAAAGTGAAAAGGAGTTTCGCCGCATGGAAGGCATGATCTGCGCGATGACGCCAAAGGAACGACGCAATCCACAAATTCTCAACGCGAGCCGTCGCCGCCGGATCGCGATTGGCAGCGGTGTGACTGTGGCCGAATTGAATACTTTGTTGAACCGCTTCGGTCAGATGCAGCAAATGATGAAGAAGATGGGCAAGTTCTCGAAGATGATGGCCAAAATGGGCGGCGGTTTGCCAGGGATGTTTGGCCGATAACAGATCAGCGCGAGGCCTTGAATGCTCCTCACATTCTTAATGTTTACGCGCAGGGCGCTCTGCCCCTGTCCTTGGCATCGAAAACCCTTCTTTCCCATTTCCCATCGCCTTCGCCTCCAAGCCGTTCGGTCGCATCGTAATCGTCACTGCGCCGCCGTCACATGTGTAGAAGACTGCGACTCCGCGGTGCGCTAACCGCGCCCGAAGTTCTTTGGTCGCCCGTTCCTGAGCTGGGACTTCACTTGCGCTGACGACGATGACGCGCGGCTGGACCGCATCGAGCAACGCATCGTTCAATGGTTCGCCATGCACGGGAATTCCGCACACCACCACATCCGCGCGGAGATCGGGCTTGTGATCTAGTAACGCCCGTTGTCCGGTGCGGCCCAGATCCGAGCAGAGCAAAACCCTAATGCCGTGAAATTCACCTTGCAGTACCAGTGCGTTGTCATCAGCTTCGGCGAAACGGTCGTTCACGGTGGGATGGATCACGGCCCAGTTACCCAACCGGTCGCCCTTGTTGACTTCATGCGTACGTGCTTTGGAGGAGCCCAAACTCTCTACGACTCGGCGGTAAGTGGATGAACGAAACCGAACGCTGCTGGTGAAGACTTCGGCGACGGCAAATTCGCTGACGATGTTCGTCGTTCCGCCGATGTGCCGCAGATCCCCGTGAGTGAGCAGCAATTGCGGCAGTCGGTTCATGCCTTGCGCGCGAAGCCACGGCGCGACAACGAATTGCGCTGCGGACTCGTTGCCGCAATCCACCAGCAAATCGTTCGCGCGCCCGGGTACGTCCACAAAAATTGAGTCCCCCCCATCAAGTGGAAGCACCGTGATGCGTACGTCGGCTCGATGGTTGTGCCAGTAAATGAACCCGGCGACCGCCAGTAACCCGACCGATGCCACAGTCCAGATCCGGCGTTTCGGGACGAACAACCAGCCAGTCACGGTGCCAAACAGCAGCGTGTAATAGCCCGCGAATTCGATTACTTGCGGCGCCTTGACGTAAAAATAGGCGCCCGGCCACGACGCGAACCAGTCGCTGAACTTGATCATGGCCGCCATCCAAAACCAACCGCTGTGATTGAACAATCCGCCTAGCCACGGCCACCAGGCACAAAGCAGGCTGCCAAGGTTGCAAGCCAGCGCGAGACTGCTCATTGGCACGATGACGAGATTCGCCAGTAGACTGATCGGCGTGAACAAATGAAAATAATACGCTATGAGGGGCAGCGAACCCAGCCACGCGGCAAGCGACGTCGCGAAACTGGTGGTCACAAAATGGATCGGCGCATCAAGCCACCGGCTCCAGCGCGGACGGAGTTCCGATGGCAGCAACGGATCCGTCTGCAACAAATGCCGGCGAATCTTTTCGATCGGCGGCAGCAGCAGCGCGATGCTGAGTACGACAAAGAATGAAAGTTGAAAGCTCGCCTGAAAAAGTTGCTGCGGATCCCAGAGCAGTATGATGAAGCCGGCGGCTGCAAGTGAGTTGACCAGGTCGCTCGGTCGCTTGAGCGTCCAACCGATAATAATAACCGTCATCATTATGGTCGAGCGGATCGCGGATGGCTGCCAGCCCGTAGCCGCCGTGTAAAACCAGATTAATGGGACGACCAGCCACCCGCATGGGCCACGGGGAATTTGCAGGACGCGAAGCAACGCCACCAGGATGCCGGCGATGAGTGCGATGTGTAGTCCGCTGATGGCGAAAATGTGCATCGTGCCGGTGCGCATGAACGGTTGTGACACCTCGCCTGTAAGCGCAGTCGTCCAGCCGAGCGCCATCGCCCAAGTCAGGCGCAGCGATTCGTCCCGAGCCGGCAATCCTCGCTCCAAGGTTTGTTGAGCCCAGTTGCGGAAGAGGTCTGCGAGAGGCGGACGCTCCGAACCCTGGTCGATCATTCCGATGCGCCAGTCGTTTGTGGATTCGGCTTGAAGTTGATAATAAATTCCTTGCCGACGCAGGTAAGTCCGGTAATCAAAAAGTCCCTCGGCAGCCGGGTTTTGCGGCGGGTGAATCACGCCGCTGACTTCGACGTTACGTCCGCCGAAAAAATTTGTTCCGAGAATGCCCGGCGTAGCGACCGCTACGCGCCCGAACGCGGACTGCCATCGCCCATTGCGTTTCAGCGCGGTGACTTCGACTCGCGCCAATGTCCGCCAGGATTCTTCGCCGCGATGCTCGTAAACGCGCTGCCCTGGCGTTTCGCAGAGTGTTCCGCACAATGTCACGATGTCGGAGTTCGTGCCGACAAGCAGGCGCAAGTCAGAAGGCGAGATGATCGCAGTGCGTGTCGTAATATTCACCCAGCCCGCGAATACCAGAATAAGTCCCAACAAATAGGGTCTGGCGTCAGACCATGTGAGTGCAGCCCCGGCGAATGCGAATGCGCCGGCGAAGAGCCAGGGTAAAGGCAGGCGCAGCCAATTGCCCACAAGGACGCCGCCGGAATACAGCAACGCCACGGCGACGAGTGGGCGTTTCATTTTGGTTCACCAGAGTTTGCGCCGGTGCCCCAACCACCAAAGCAAAAAAATGCCTGCGGCGGCGCCCAGCGTATCCAGCAACACGTCCCAGACGGAGGCTCCACGTGACGGGATAAACAATTGATGAAACTCATCGGTGGCCGCGTAAATTCCGGCCCCGACGACAGCGAAGACGGCGTCCCACCGCGACCACGGGCGTGAATCGTCGCGCACGGGTTTGCGCCGGGCGCGCCAGAGCAACAAAGCAAGGACGGAGTATTCGGTGACGTGCCCGCTTTTGCGAACGACGGCCTGCACGGCGCGGATAGTGTCGTTCGAGATGTTCGGATAGAACCATCGCAACAGTGGACCGATGATTCGCGAGGTGTGCTGCGACGAGAGCAGATCCGTGGAGCCGGCGAAAATCAGCACCATCCAAAGAACAACCGGCAGCCAGTATTTGAAAAAGGATCCCTGTCTTGACACACCGCGATGGAAGCAAAGCCACTGTGTTGACGTCGAGTTCAAAGTCCACGCCAACACCTGAATCGGAACTTTATTTGCGTTTTATTCGATTTGCTAAACCGCCTGTTTTCTGGCAATGAGTGCCCGCCACTATGAGATTTGTCACCCTGATTGCTATTGTGGCCGCGCTGGCGTGCGGCGCGGGTTGCCGGGAAAAAGTGTCCGGCACAAAAGCAGGCCAGCCGGCAGAAGCGGACGTCCTCGTCCGCTGGCATTTTGTCGGCTCATCGTTTCTGGCCGGAAACACCAATGCCGCGAAACTTAAGGAACTTTGGGATCTCCCCGCCACTGGACGGTTTGCTCAACAGACGCTGCAAAAGCTGGCTCATTCTCCGCGAAGTTTTTTTGGCGATCGAATCGCAAAGGAAGAGGATGAACGCGGCGCGGCCCTGCTGCGACCGATGCTCGACGACCTGATTCACCACGAATCCTTCCTGCAGGTGAGCGGGCCGGCAGACAAAACGGCCGAATGGACGCTCCTCGTGCAGTTACCCAGGGAGCGGATCAAGGCCTGGCGCGATAGCCTCGCCGAACTGATGCAGGTTTGGAAGCTGGGCGCTCCGGCGACCAACGCGATCGCGGGCTTCGCTGCCTGGGAGGTCAAACGGACAGCCGCGCCCGCTTTGATCCGGTGCGTCGAGGCCGGACAATGGCTGGCGCTCGGCATCGGTCAGGGCCGGCTCTCCAGTCTGGATGAAGCAACGCGACGGATCAAAACGGGCGGGCGTCCTGTCGCCGCAGCTTCCAATTACTGGCTGCAGACGGAAATGAACCTGCCGCGTCTGAGAGAGACGCTGGGCCTGTCTGCCGCCGTTAAATGGCCGCGAGCGATACTGTCCGTCATCGGCCAGGGAGAAAACCTGCGTTCGAACGTGCGGATGGTTTTTCCGGAACCGGTTACCGGCGCGCTCGATCCGTGGCTTGTTCCGACGAACTTCATCAACGACCCACTGATCAGTTTCACGGCCATGCGCGGCATCTCACCGTGGCTGAAAAACTGCGGGATACTTCAGCGGTTGGAACTCGCGCCTGTGCCGAACGAGTTGTTCTTCTGGGCGCAAGCTCATGTGGCCTTTCAAAGCTTTCTGGCCTTTCCGCTCAGCGACGCTGCTGCAAAACTGGAACGTGCCGGTGGCTTGGCTGCCTCGCTGTTCGACACGAACTGGCAAAGCCGTGGCCTGGCACAGGTCGCGTGGCAGACCAATCACGAGGTGTTGTGGAAGGGATTACCCTACATCACTCCATATTTGCGCCCCGCGGATTATCATGGGACTGATTTTGTGATGGGGGGACTATTTCCGCCTGCACCCCTGACCAATCCGCCACCCGCGGAGTTGCTCTCCCAGCTCGCCAGCCAGCCCAACCTGGTGTACTACGATTGGGAAATCACTCAGGCGCGTCTTACAAGCTGGCGCATCTTGGCCCAGCTGTTTTCCATCATCGCAGACAAGGCGCAATTCACAACCAATACCGCCGGACTGCCCTGGCTGATGGCGGTTGAATCCAAACTCGGGAATACGATCACAGAAATCAGGGCGGACTCTCCCACTGAATGGTCATTCACGCGCAAGTCACACATCGGTTTTACCGGCGTCGAATTGGTCGCGTTGACGCGCTGGCTGGAAAGCACGAACTTTCCGAAACTTGGTTTTGAACTTCCTCAGGAGCGGCGCTTCAGACGATCCCCGCCACCGCCCGGCGGAACAGTGGCCGCCCCTCCCGCGCCGGTCGGTCGGCCGCCTGGTAAGTAATCCCTTGCCGCCATGCTCAAGCTGGGCGTCAATATTGATCATGTCGCCACGCTGCGAGAGGCTCGGTATCGCGGGCGCGGCCACGGCGAACCGGACCCGGTCCAAGCCGCGTTGATTTGCGAATCAGCGGGTGCGCACGGCATCACCGCGCACCTTCGGGAGGACCGCCGCCACATCCAGGATCGGGACGTGCGGAAACTGCGCGAGGTCGTCAAGACACGCCTCAACCTCGAAATGGCAACCGTGGCTGAAATCGCATCCATCGCGCTGAAACTGAAACCTGACATCGTCTGCCTCGTGCCGGAACGACGGGAGGAAGTGACAACCGAAGGGGGGCTGGACGTGCTCACGAATGAAAACGCAATCGCCGAGACACGTAAAAAAATGAACGCGGTCGGCATTGATGTGAGTCTGTTTATCGCGCCCGATCGGGCACAAATTGAGGCTGCTGCGAAGACGGGCTGCCAATTCATTGAGTTGCATACAGGCGCGTTCGCGGAGAGTTTTCACTCGGACTCCGGAGGAGAGAGAGAACTCGAACGTCTTGTGGCGGCCGCGGAACAGGCACATCAACTGGGCCTCCGCGTCAACGCCGGTCACGGCCTTGACTCGCGGAACCTGCGCGAGCTGTTACGCGTCCCACATCTCGTGGAACTCAACATCGGCCACAGCATCATCAGCCGCGCGGTGATGGTCGGCCTCGAAACTGCCATCAAGGAATTTCTGCGCGTGATGGAGGCTTATCGCGGGTGAAGCTTTGAATTACCAGGCCCCGTCGGCACCCGGGCTACAGCTCGGCCGGCTGCGCCCCAACCCGCTCCATGAGGAAATTGAAAAATGATTTTGGGCCTCGGCATTGACATCATCGAAGTCTCCCGCATCCGCGCTTCGCACGAAAAATTCGGCGACCGGTTCTTGACCCGAATCCTTCGCCCTGCCGAAATTGCCTACTCGCTTTCTCATCGCAACCCGGCACCGTTTCTGGCAGCCCGATTCGCGGCGAAGGAGGCGATCTCCAAAGCGTTCGGCACCGGCATCGGCGCTCAATTAGGATGGCAGGACATTGAAGTGGGCCGCAAGGAAAGTGGCGAGCCGTTCGTGATCCTGCACGACGGCGGGCAGGCTCTTTTCGAGCGGCGCCACGGCGCACGTTTCCACCTCAGCCTAAGCCATACGCAAAACTACGCCACCGCCGTGGCGATTCTCGAAGGCGAAGCCGCGGCTTGAGAGCTTCGTTCCAACTGGCGTGGCTCAATTTTTCTCCAGGCGGGTGATGGCCGCGCGCAACCGGCGTTCG
>Ga0134126_10011453_pt1 | contig 11197 bp, 9 predicted proteins | sample KB31752_FD_96881 | JGI IMG/M metagenome (GOLD analysis project Ga0134126, IMG submission 96881) | Terrestrial soil microbial communities with excess Nitrogen fertilizer from Kellogg Biological Station, Michigan, USA - KB3-175-2 | ecosystem: Environmental > Terrestrial > Soil > Unclassified ... | reverse complement strand
TCCGGGTCGGCCACGTTGCGCAGCCCGAACGAGATCGTCACCGCGTCGAAGGCCTGGTCTGCGAACGGCAGCCGGACCGCGTCACCGGCCACGAAGGCGACCGGCCCGGCCGGCGGCAGCACCGGGGACGGATCGTTAAGGCGGATGGGGGCGGCGGTGGCGGCGGCCGGGCGCAGCTTACGGGCGCCCACCTGGAGCATGCCCAGCGAGAAGTCGCACGCCACGCAGTCCGCGCCGCCGGTGGCGAAGGTCCGCGACGAGGTGCCGGTACCGGCCGCGAGGTCGAGTACCCGCTCGCCGGGCCGGGCGCCGACGGTGCGGGCCACCACCCGGCGCCACCACCGGTCCTGGCCCAGCGACAGCACGTCGTTCAGCAGGTCGTAGCGCTCGGCGACGCGGTCGAACATGGCGGACACATCGCCGGGCCGCTTGTCCAGGTTGGGGCGTGTCATGCGCCCAGCCTGGCACAGCCGCCGGCCAGCCTGGCACAGCCGCCGGCCAGCCCGGCACAGCCGCCGGCCAGCCCGGCACGCCAGGCACCCTCGCGGCGGGCCACGGGTGCCCGGCGCGGCGGGCGCTCAGTGCCCTTCGGTGATCATGCCGGCGCCGACCGTGACGTTGGTCGCCTCGTCGATGAGGATGAGGCCGCCGGTCTGCCGGTTGCGGGTGTACGGGTCACAGAACAGCGGCTGGGTCAGCCGCAGGCTCACCCGGCCGACCTCATTCAGCCCGAGCTGGGCTGCGGCCTCGTCCCGGTGCAGGGTGTTCACGTCCAGCCGGTAGTGCAGGTCACGCACGATGGCCTTGGCCGTCCGCGAGGTGTGCTTGACCACCAGCCGGTCCCGCGCGGCCAGCGGCCGGCTCTCGGCCATCCAGCACACCATGGCCTCCACGTCCTGGGTGACCAGCGGCTGGTTGTGCGGGCGGCAGATCATGTCGCCACGCGAGATGTCCAGGTCGTCCTCGAGCACCAGCGTCACCGACATCGGCGGGTAGGCCTCGGGCACCGGGCCGCGGGCGGTGTCGATGCGGTCGATCCGGGTGGTCAGCCCGGACGGCAGGTGCATCACCTCGTCGCCCGGCTTGAGCACGCCGCCCGCCACCTGGCCGGCGTAACCCCGGTAGTCGTGCAGCTCGGGGTCGGTGGCCTGGTGCGGCCGGATCACGTACTGCACCGGGAAGCGGACGTCGATCAGATTGCGGTCGGACGCGATGTGCACGTGCTCCAGGTGATGCAGCAGCGACGGGCCGTCGTGCCAGGGCATCTTGTCCGAGCGCTGCACCACGTTGTCGCCGTGCAGCGCCGAGATCGGGATGAAACTCAGGTCGCCGATCTCCAGCTTGGCCGCGAACGCGGCGAACTCCTCGCTGATCCGGTCGAACACGCTCTGGTCGTAGTCGACCAGGTCCATCTTGTTCACCGCGAGGACCAGGTGCGGCACCCGCAGCAGGGTGGTCAGGAACGCGTGCCGCCGGCTCTGCTCGGTCAGCCCGTTGCGCGCGTCCACCAGCACGATGGCCAGGTCGGCGGTGGACGCGCCGGTGACCATGTTGCGGGTGTACTGGATGTGCCCGGGGGTGTCGGCGATGATGAACTTGCGCCGCGGCGTGGCGAAATACCGGTAGGCCACGTCGATCGTGATGCCCTGCTCCCGCTCGGCGCGCAGGCCGTCGGTGAGCAGCGCCAGGTTCGTGTAGTCCTCGCCCCGGGCCTTGCTGGTCCGCTCGACCGCGGCCAGCTGGTCCTCGAAGATCGCCTTGGAGTCGAACAGCAGCCGCCCGATCAGCGTGCTCTTGCCGTCGTCGACCGAGCCGGCCGTGGCCAGCCGCAGGATGTCCATGGGCCTGCTGCTGTCCGGGGAGATGACGTCCTCCACGGTCGCCGTCATCAGAAGTACCCCTCCCGTTTGCGGTCTTCCATAGCTGCCTCACTGGTGCGGTCGTCGGCCCGGGTCTGGCCGCGCTCGGTGATCCGGGTGGCCGCGATCTCGGCGATCACGTCGGACACGGTGGTCGCGGTGGACTCGACCGCGCCGGTGCAGGACATGTCGCCCACCGTGCGGTAGCGGACGGTCGTGTCGAACACCCGCTCGCTCTCGTCCCGGGTGGTGAACTCGCTGTCGGCCAGCAGGATGCCGTCCCGCTCGAACACCCGCCGCGGGTGCGCGAAGTAGATCGACGGGATCTCCAGCTTCTCCCGCGCGATGTACTGCCAGATGTCCAGCTCGGTCCAGTTGGACAGCGGGAACACCCGGATGTGCTCGCCCATCTTGATCCGGGTGTTGTAGATGCTCCACAGCTCGGGCCGCTGGTTCTTCGGGTCCCACTGGCCGAATTCGTCGCGGAACGAGAACACCCGCTCCTTGGCCCGGGCCTTCTCCTCGTCCCGGCGCGCGCCGCCGAACACCGCGTCGAACCGGTGCTCCTCGATCGCGTCCAGCAGCGTGGTGGTCTGCAGCCGGTTACGGCTGGCCCACCGGCCGGTCTCCTCGGCGACCCGGCCCTGGTCGATGGACTCCTGTACCGAGGCCACCACCAGCTGCACCCCGGCCTCGGCCACCCGGCGATCCCGGTAGTCGAGCACCTCGGGGAAGTTGTGCCCGGTGTCCACGTGCATCACCGGGAACGGCACCTTGGCCGGCCAGAACGCCCGTTCGGCCAGGGCCAGCATGACGATGGAGTCCTTGCCGCCGGAGAACAGCAGCACCGGCCGCTCGAACTCGGCGGCCACCTCCCGCATGATGTGAATGGACTCCGCCTCAAGGAACTCCAGCTGGGACAGCGAGTAGTCGGAACGCGTCACGGCCATTAACCAAACTCCGGATCGTCGGCATCTCGTCGGCACGGGCTAGAACTGAGCTACTGCGGATCAGAACAACCAGCCGCGCGCAATGCATCCAGCAGCGTCGGGGCGAGCCCCGCTGGGCAGATAAGGATATCCGGCAGGGAAGGGTCGGCCTGGTTATACGCAAGCTTTGACCCGTCCAGCCGGGACGCGTGCAGGCCCGCGGCCTGCGCGACCGCCACCGGCGCGGCGGAATCCCATTCATACTGGCCACCGCTGTGCACATAGGCATCGGCAGCACCGCTGATCACGGCGGCCGCTTTGGCACCGGCCGAGCCCAGCGGCACCAGGGTCAGCTTGATCTCGTCGGCCAGCTTGTCCAGCAGCGCGGGCGGGCGGGTCCGGCTGACCAGCACGCGCAGCGGGCCGCCCGGCGGCGCGGGCGGCGGGGGTGGCGGCTGCGCGGTGCTCAGCACCGTGCCCTGCGCGGGCAGCGCGACCGCGCCCGCGGTCAGCTCGCCACGCTCCCACAGCGCCACGTGCACCGCCCAGTCGGCCCGGCCTGGCTCACCGAATTCCCGGGTCCCGTCCAGCGGGTCCACGATCCACACCCGGTCCGCGGCCAGCCGGGCCGGATCGTCCTTGCCTTCCTCGGACAGCACCGCATCGCGGGGGCGGAGCCGGGCCAGCTCGGCGGCGAGGAACTCGTGCGACTGCCGGTCCCCCTGCTGGCGCAGGGCGGCCGGGTCACCGCCACCGGCCCGCAGGCTGAGCAGGCGGCGGCCAGCCTCGGTGGCCAGGTCATGGGCCAGTCGGCTGTCATCGGTGGTCATCAGGCAGGCTCCCTCTGCGGCCGGGCACGGGCCCGTACAGGTTAGGGCATGCCTGCCCGGCGCGGCGCCACTCAGTGGCCGGCGGTGTGTTAATAAGCACCGTGGCCGCGGACCACCGCGGACCAGGTCTTCCACAGGATCTGCAGGTCGAGGGCCAGCGACCAGTTTTCTACATAACGAAGGTCGAGCCGGACTGCCTCGTCCCACGGCAAGTCGGAACGGCCGTTGACCTGCCACAGCCCGGTGATCCCCGGCTTCACCACCAGCCGGCGGCGCATGTGGTCGGCGTACTTGGCCGCCTCGTTGGGCAGCGCGGGCCGCGGGCCGACCAGGGACATGTCCCCGACCAGCACGTTGAACAGCTGCGGCAGCTCGTCCAGCGAGTAGCGGCGCAGCAGCCCGCCCGCCTTGGTCACCCGCGGGTCCTTGCGCAGCTTGAACAGCGCGCCCGCCCCCTCGTTCAGGTCGGCCAGCTCGACCTGGCGCTGCTCAGCGTCCACCACCATGGTGCGGAACTTCCACACCGAGAACGTGTGCCCGTCCTTGCCGACCCGGGTCTGCCGGAAGAACACCGGTCCGCGGTCGCCCAGCTTGACGGCCAGCATGACCACGGCGAACACCGGGGCCAGCAGGATGATCGCGGTCAGCGCGACCGCCTTGTCGAACACGGTCTTCAGGACCTGCTTGCCCCCGTCCAGCTGCGGGTGGTCCACGTGCAGCAGGGTGAGACCGGCCACCGGGCGGATCGTGGTGCGCGGGCCGGCCACGTCGAGCAGGGCCGGCGCGACGCACATGTCGGTGCCGGTCTTCTCCAGGTCCCAGGCCAGCTGGCGGAGCCGGATACCGTTCATCTCCGGGCAGGCCAGCACGGCCACCGTGTCCGCGCCGAGATGGCCGACGGTGTCGGTCACGCTGCCCAGGCCGCCGTACACCGGGACACCCGCGATCTCGTGCAGCATCGAGCCGCCGGCCAGGCACGCGCCCACCACGGACAGGCCGTGGTAGGTGCCGCGGCGCAGCTCGCCGATAAGGTCGGCGACGGCCGGGGCGTGCCCGACCGCGAGCACCTTGTGCATGTACGCGCCCTTGCTGCGCTGGTGGTGCAGGTGCCGCCGGAGCCGGTGCCGGACGACCAGGTCGAAAACGGTCGTGGTGGGCAGGGCGATGACCACGTAGCCGCGCGCGGTGTCGAACTTCACCGCGTACGAGGCGATAGCGATCAGCGCGGTCAGCGTCACCGCCGCGTTGATCACCCGGCGGAACTCATCCGAGCCGACCCCGATCAGCCGCGGGTCATACCCTCCGGTCAGGGCGAGCGCACCGACCCACAGCAGCGGCAGCAGGCCGGTGAACGCGAGATATACGCCCGGGGTGTAATGGGACGCGTCGAACCGGACTTCGTAGGCCAGGGCGCCCGCGGCCAGAGCGCACAAGCAGTCCGCGAGCGCCGTACGGCGCAGGTAGGCACTAGTCCATGAGGCCGGGCCGGTCGCGGCCTGGGCCGGGGCCCGCCGAGCGCTCGGGACCGCCGTGCTACCAGATGACACCCGATCCCACCGTCCTTGATCCGCCCCGCCCATCACCCCCGGGCACATATTCAAGACGCCTGACGAAAGCTGATGGTTGACCGCTGCTGGGGTACTGGCTGAGGAATCGTCCGGGAATGACACAGTTCCCTGCCTGTTACTCTCCGTCGACAAGCTCGCCAGGTGCTTTCCGCTGCCGGGCCGCTCGGCTAGCTGCGGCGGCGCTCACTAGCTGCGGCTGCTCTCATCGCGCAGCCAGGCCGAGTACTCCCGGCGCTTCACTTCGCGCCGGGCCCCCCGCCGCGCCAGCACCGCCACCGCCAGGAACACCACGACCTGCGGGGCCAGCCGCGGCTCGGCGCGCACCAGGTCCAGCAGGTCCCGGGGCTGGGTCCGGGCCGTCGAGGCCGGGGCACCCTCGGCCGCCTCGACCTGGTTCACGCCCATGGTCGCGCGCACCCGGCGGCGCAGCAGGTCGCGGAAGGTCCGCGGGGTGTGCACGACGACCCGGGCCCCGGGCACGATGACCCGCTCGGCGGGCTGGAAGGCCAGCGACGCGACCAGGTCGTCGGCCAGCAGCGGCGGCAGGCCGGCCACCCGGGCGTAGCCCGCCTCGCTGAGCCCGATGACGCCGCGGCCGAACAGCCCGCTGCGCACTTCCGGCAGCCGCTCCCAGACCGCGTAGTACGCACGCACCAGCCAGGGCCGGCCGGCCAGGTCGAGGTCGCGCTGCGGGCCGCCGGCCAGCGCCCCCGGGCGGCTCAGCGCCGCGCCCAGCGCCTGGATGTCGGCCGCGCCCAGTTCCACGTCGGCGTCTACGTAGATCCGCGGGAAGCCTTTGGCCGCCTCGTCCCCCGCGCGCAGCGCGTCCCGCTTGGAGGCGACCGGGATGGACAGCACCCGTACCGGGGGGCCGAACGACGCGGCCACCTCCGCCGTATCATCGGTGCAGCCATTGGTCACCACGATCACGTCCAGCTCGTCCGGCTGGGCGGTCCCGCTGGCCGGGGCGGCCGGGGCGGCCGGCGCGAGCTGGCCAAGCAGGCGCCCGATCACCCGGGCCTCGTTGTGTGCCGGAACGACGACTGTCACCACAACGGGCAAGTATGCCCGCCGGTTCCGGTCACGTCAGGGCATGGGCCGGGCCGGGCCGGAATTGGCCGGAACAGACCAGGGAGCTCAGCTGTGGACGATGCCCGGATCCTTCCCTCGGCCGACGTCGACGAGCGCGCCGCGCTCGGCGCGGGCAGCACGATCTGGCATCTGGCCCAGGTCCGCGAGCACGCCCAGCTGGGCCGCGGCTGCATCGTCGGCCGCGGCGCCTACGTGGGCCCGGGGGTGATCATCGGCGACCACGTCAAGCTGCAGAACTACGCGCTGGTCTACGAGCCGGCCCGGCTGGAGGACGGCGTGTTCATCGGGCCCGCGGCCGTGCTCACCAACGACATGTACCCCCGGTCCACCGACATCGGCGGGAAGGTCAAGCGGCCGGATGACTGGGACGCCCAGGGCGTGGTGGTCCGCGAGGGCGCCTCGCTCGGCGCCCGCGTGGTGGTGGTCGCGGGCTGCGTGATCGGCCGCTGGGCACTGGTCGCGGCGGGCGCCGTGGTCACCCGGGACGTGCCCGACTTCGCGCTGGTCGCCGGGGTGCCGGCCCGCCGGATCGGCTGGGTCGGCCGGGCTGGCGTGCCACTGAAGGAGGCCGGGGACGGCCGGTGGCACTGCCCGCGGACCGGCGAGGAGTACACCGAAACCGATGGGCTGCTCCGAACCGCCGGATGACCGGGCGGCAGGTACCAAACTGCGGCAAAGTGTGACCAGCGTGTCATCCCGCTGACCAGCCTGCGCGTCCAGTTAGTGACCGGTCGGTCGGCGCGGGCACGCTGCCCATCGACGGCCGGACGCGCTCAACGGGAGCGCCGCCAACCAAATGACTTGATCGGGGAGGATGCTGCATGTCGCCTATCGGGCTGGCCGTGGTCGGCGCGGGGTACTGGGGGCCCAATCTCGTCCGGGCCGCCCGGGTGACCCCCGCGTTCCGCCTGACCTGGCTGTGCGACCGGGACCTGGGCCGCGCCCAGGCCGCCCTGGATCAGTACACGCCGGTCCGCGCGACCGCCAGCTACGAGCAGGTACTGGCCGACCCGGAGGTCGCCGCGGTGGCCATCGCCACCCCGGCCGCCACCCACTTCGACCTGGTCCGCGCCGCGCTGGAGGCCGGCAAGCACGTCCTGGTGGAAAAGCCACTGACCTCCTCGGTGGCCGAGGCCGAGAAGCTGGTCGACCTGGCCCAGCGCACCGGCCGGTCGCTGATGTGCGATCACACGTACTGCTACACGGCGGCGGTGCGCCGGATCCGCGAGCTGATCCGGTCCGGGGAGATCGGCGAGCTCCAGTTCGTCGACTCGGTCCGGGTCAACCTGGGGCTGGTGCAGCCCGACGTGGATGTGCTCTGGGACCTGGCCCCGCACGACCTGTCCATCCTGGACTTCGTGCTGCCGGACGGGGTGACGCCGGTGGCGGTGGCGGCGCACACCGCCGACCCGGTCGGCACCGGCCGGGCCTGCCTGGCCTACCTGTCCCTGTGGCTGTCCAACGGCGTGCTGGCCCACGTGAACGTGAACTGGCTGAGCCCGATCAAGATCCGGACCACGATCATCGGCGGCACCCGGCGGACGATCGTCTGGGACGACATGAACCCGCCCGCCCGGCTGATGGTGCACGACCGCGGGGTGGAGCGGCTGCCCGCCGACACGGTCGGGCCGGATGAGCGCAGGCAGACGCTGATCTCCTACCGGACCGGCGACAGCAGCATCCCGGCCCTGCCGGAAAAGGAGCCGCTGCTCTCGGTGATGGCCGAGTTCGCCAGCTCGATCAGCGAAGGCCGGGCGCCGCTCACCGACGCGGGCTCCGGCCTGCGCGTCCTCGCCGTTCTCGAGGCCGCGTCGCGCAGCGCGGAGCAGGACGGGGCCCGGGTCCCGGTCGCCAGTCAGGCACTCACGGAGGCAAGCAAATGATCAAGGGACAGCGCTGTCTGGTCACCGGCGGTGCGGGCACCATCGGCTCGACGATCGTGGACCAGCTGGTCGCGGCGGACGCGGCCGAGGTGATCGTGCTGGACAACCTGGTCCGGGGCCGCCGGGACAACCTGGCCGGGGCGCTGGAGTCCGGGAAGGTCACCCTGACCGAAGGCGACATCCGGGACCGTGAGCTGGTCACCAGGCTGATGGCCGGCATCGACCTGGTCTTCCACCAGGCCGCCATCCGGATCACCCAGTGCGCCACCGAGCCCCGGCTCGCCCTGGAGGTGCTGGTCGACGGGACTTACGAGGTGGTCGAGGCAGCCGCGGACGCCGGGGTACGCAAGGTGGTCGCCGCGTCCTCGGCGTCGGTGTACGGCCTGGCCGAGCAGTTCCCCACGCCGGAGCGGCAGCATCCCTACGACAACGACACGCTGTACGGCGCGGCCAAGACCTTCAACGAGGGCCTGCTGCGCAGCTTCCAGGCCATGCGCGGGCTGGACTACGTGGCGCTGCGGTACTTCAACGTGTACGGCCCGCGGATGGACATCCACGGCCTGTACACCGAGGTGCTGATCCGGTGGATGGAGCGGATCGAGGCCGGGCAGCCGCCGCTCATCCTCGGCGACGGCCAGCAGACCATGGACTTCGTGTTCACCGAGGACATCGCCCGGGCCAACCTGCTGGCCGCGGCGAGCGACGTGTCCGGCGAGGTGTTCAACATCGGCAGCTGCACCGAGACGAGCCTGACCGAACTGGCCCAGCTGCTGATCCGGGTGATGGGCGCCGACCTCGACCTGGAGTTCGGGCCGCCACGCAGCACCAACGGGGTGACCCGCCGGCTGGCCGACGTGTCCCGCGCCGCCGAGCTGCTCGGCTGGAAGGCCGAGGTCGACCTGGAGCAGGGCCTGCACCGGCTGGTCGACTGGTGGCGGGCACAGCGGGCAGCCGGGACCGCGCCGTCATGATCCCGGTGATGCGGCCCTGGCTGGGCCAGGAAGAGGCGGACGCGGTCGCGGCCACGGTCGCGTCCGGCTGGGTGGCGCAGGGCCCGCGGGTGGCCGAGTTCGAGGCCGCGTTCGCCAGCGCCCTGGGCATCGGGCACGCGGTGGCGCTGTCCTCCTGCACCACGGCCCTGCACCTGACGCTGATCGCCGCCGGGATCGGCCCGGGCGACGAGGTCGTGGTCCCGTCCCTGTCGTTCATCGCCACCGCCAACGCGGTGCGCTATGTGGGCGCGGAGCCGGTGTTCGCCGACGTGGACGAGGCGACCCAGAACCTGGTCCCGGCCACGGTCGAGCCGTGCCTGACCGGGCGGACCCGGGCGGTCATCCTGGTCGACCAGGCCGGGATGCCCGCCGACCTGGACGGCATCCGCGCGCTGTGCGAGCCGCGGGACGTCGCGGTGATCGAGGACGCCGCCTGCGCGGCGGGCTCGGTATACCGGGGCCGGCCGGTGGGCGCGACGGCGTTCCTGGCCGCGTTCTCCTTCCACCCGCGCAAGCTGCTCACCACGGGTGAGGGCGGGATGATCGTCACCGCGGACGGGGAGGTCGCCGCGCGGCTGCGCCGGCTCCGCGAGCACGGCATGAATGTCAGCGCGGCGCAGCGGCACGCCAGCCAGCAGCCGGTCATCGAGAGCTACCTCGAGGTCGGCTACAACTACCGGATGACCGATATGCAGGCCGCGCTCGGCCTGGTCCAGCTGGGCAAGCTGGATCGCATGATCGCCCGGCGTCGCGCGCTGGCCGAGCGCTACCAGGAGCTGCTGGCCGACATCCCGGGCCTGACCGTGGTCCGCGACCCGGACTACGGCCGGACCAACTACCAGGCGTTCTGGGTGCTGCTGCCGCCCAGCTTCCCGGTCGGCCGGGGTGAGCTGCTCCGGCTGCTGGCCGAGGCCGGGGTGTCGGCCCGGCGCGGCATCATGGCCTCGCACCTGGAGCCCGCTTACGCGGGCCACCAGGCCCGGCCGCTGCCGGTGACCGAGCGGCTGACCGCTGACTCGCTGATCCTGCCGCTGTTCCACCAGATGACCGAGGACGAGCAGGACCAGGTGGTATCGTTGCTGCGCGCCGCCGCCAGCCTGCCGCAGCCCGCGGGGAGCCGGTGACGGCCGTCCCGCTACCGGGCCTGGACAACCGCCGCCTGGTCCGGCTGATGGCCGCGGCCGTGCAGCGCTGCCGGCTGGACCTCACCGGCCGGGTCGTGCTGACCGAGGCGGCCAGCGGCGCGTACGCGGTCACCCCGGTGCTGGCCGCGCTGGCCGGGGCGCAAGTCTGCGCGCTGGCCGCCACGACGCGCTACGCGAGCGCGGCGCAGCTGGCCGAGGGGACCACGGAACTGGCCCGGCTGGCTGGGGTGGCCGGCCGGATCGAGCTGATCACCGAGAAGACCGCGGGCGTGCTCGGCGCCGCGGACATCGTGACCAACAGCGGCCAGGTGCGGCCCATCGACGCGGCCGTGGTCGCCCAGCTGAAGCCATCCGCGGTGATCCCGCTGATGTACGAGGCCTGGGAGTTCCGCGGCGCCGACGTCGATCTGGGCGCGTGTCGCCGCCGCGGTATCCCGGTCGCGGGCACCAGCGAGACCCATCCGGCGGTGGATGTGTTCTCGTTCCTCGGGCCGATGGCAGTCAAGCAACTGCACGACGCCGGGCTGCCGGTCTACGGCAGCGACCTGCTGCTGCTGTGCGACAACCAGTTCGCCCCGTTCATCGCGGACTACCTGCGGGCCAGCGGCGCGCGGGTGGCCCAGGCGGCCGCGCTGACCGAGCCCACGCTGGCCGATGCCGTGCTGGCCCGCGGCGGGCTGGCCGGGCCGCCGGACGCGGTCATCCTCGCGCTGCGGCCCGCGGGAGCGCCAGTGCTGGGCGCGGCCGGGGCCGCGTGGCTGGCTGACCGGGCCCCCGGGGCGGTACTGGTCCAGTACTGGGGAGACGTGGACCGGGCGGCGGCCGCCGCGGCCGGGGTGCCGGTGTGGCCGCTGGACGCCCCGGCGGCCGGGCACATGGGCGTGCTGCCGTCGGCGGTC
>Ga0134126_10011452_pt1 | contig 11197 bp, 11 predicted proteins | sample KB31752_FD_96881 | JGI IMG/M metagenome (GOLD analysis project Ga0134126, IMG submission 96881) | Terrestrial soil microbial communities with excess Nitrogen fertilizer from Kellogg Biological Station, Michigan, USA - KB3-175-2 | ecosystem: Environmental > Terrestrial > Soil > Unclassified ... | reverse complement strand
GGCGACGCGCTTCTGGATTTCGTCGATGGTGACGCGGCGGTCGTTCTTGCGCAGCAGGTCGTGCAGCACTTCCTCGGCCGACTCCACGGTGATGTCGCGGCCGATGAATTTGGCATGCGCCGTAATACGGTTGAGCGCGCCTTCGAGTTCGCGGACATTCGAGACGATCTTGTGCGCCAGGAACTCCAGCACCTTGGCGGGCACCGAGAGTTTGAGCTGCTCGGCCTTTTGCTGAAGGATGCCGAGCCGCAATTCGTAGGTGGTCGGATGCACGTCGGCCACCATGCCGTGGACAAGGCGCGAGCGCATGCGTTCCTCGATGTCGAGATCGCTTGGCGATTTGTCGGCTGAAATCACGATTTGCCGGTTCATTTCGACCAGCGCGTTAAACGTATGGAAGAACTCTTCCTGCGTCGATTCCTTGCCGCCAATAAACTGGAAATCGTCGATCAGCAGCACGTCGACCGAGCGGAACAATTCCTTGAACGGCATCGTGTCTTTCTGGCGCAGCGCCAACACGAAGCGGTACATGAATTTTTCGGCCGAAAGATAGATGAAGCGGCGGTTGGGCCGGTAGCGCCGCATCTCCCACGCGATCGCGTGCATGAGATGTGTCTTGCCGAGGCCGACGCCGCCATGAAGAAACAGGGGGTTGAACGGCGGCTCCAGCGTTTCCGCGACCGCCGCCTCGGCAAGCCGCTTCGCGGCGGCATGGGCGAATTCGTTGGGTTTGCCGACGACGAAATTCTCGAAGGTAAAGCGTGGATCAAGCGGGGACACCATGCCGCGATCATCGCCGTCGAGTATGTCGCGCGCCGGCGCGGCAATGGCGGGGGAAGCGACATCGCCGTCATCGGCGGCCGCGAGGCCCGGCACCACGATGAAATCGACCGCGATGACGCGGCGGTTTTCCTCGTGCCACAAGACACGCAGCCGGTCGCGGTAATGCTGTTCGAACCAGTCGCGGGAGAATTGCGACGGCACCGCGATCTCGACGCGATCGTCGGTGACGCGCAGCAGCGTCATCGGCTTGAACCAGTTGTTGTAAACGGCCTCGCCGTATTCGGCGCGCAGTCTGGCGCGAATGCGCGACCACTGTGCCTTGATTTCCGCCGAAAGGAACGCGCCCTCGTCCCCGGCCTTTCCCGACGTCGCCATTTGTTTGCGAACGGCCTCCTCTTGTCCCGTCGAACCCAGGTTCATCGCGCGCGTTTCCTCGCTTCGGAAAAGGTCATCCCCTTCCCGGCCCTCTCGTTGAACCAAATGGTATTTTACGGTTTAAGCCTTATCAGTCCGCTTATCCGGCGCTTCGCCCCAACGTCGCCAGGGCCGGATCTTGTTTCCGTGACGTCCGCCAACTGTCCCCTCTTTTTTTGTCACCGCGGAACGTGATGTCACTCTACTCAACACCGAACGGACTTCGCAACCTTCTGCAATATGTTTTTCACAAAAATCTTTTCGCTTGTTGCAATCACATCACACGCGAAAAAATTTTCCGCGCCGCGCTACATCACAACGCTTTGATTCGCGCCGACAGTCGCGACAATTTGCGGGACACCGTTCGCTTTTGCGCGATGCCTTTTTTCACGCCGCGTTGCATTTCCGGCTGAGCCGCGCGCAGCGCAGCGCGGGCTTTTTCCTTGTCGCCCGACGCGATCGCGGTCTCGACGTCCTTGACGAAACTGCGCACGCGGCTTTTACGCGACGCGTTGACGGCGGTGCGGCGAACGGTCTGGCGGTTGCGCTTGGCCGCTGAAGGATGATTAGCCATGTCTCTGTCCGGGATTTGCGGGAGGCGTGGTGTATATCGAACCGCGCGCCGCGTGGCAAGATGGGTCGGCGCGCCCGGCTCTTAGCGATTTTTGAACGCCGGCTTCCTCTTTTCGATGAAGGCGGCCATGCCTTCCTTCTGATCCTCGGTGGCGAACAGCGAGTGGAACAGGCGCCGCTCGAATCTGACACCTTCGGTAAGGGTCGTCTCGTAAGCGCGGTTCACGGATTCCTTCGCCATCATCGCCGATGGCCGCGACATCGATGCGATTTTCTCGGCCATCGCCAGCGCTTCCGCCAACAATTTATCCGCGGGCACGACGCGGCTGACGAGGCCGCTGCGCTCGGCCTCGGCCGCATCCATCATGCGGCCGGTCAGCACCATGTCCATCGCCTTGGCCTTGCCGACGAAGCGTGTCAGGCGCTGTGTCCCGCCGGCGCCAGGGATGACGCCGAGCGTGATTTCGGGCTGGCCGAATTTCGCGGTATCGGCGGCGATGATGGTGTCGCACATCATCGCGACTTCGCAGCCGCCGCCGAGCGCGAAGCCCGCCACGGCGGCGACGATGGGCTTGCGGCACGTAGTGATGCGCTCCCAGCCCTTGGTGATGAAATCGCCGAGATAGACCGACATATAGCTTTGGCTCGCCATTTCCTTGATGTCGGCACCGGCGGCAAAGGCCTTTTCGCTGCCGGTGACGATGACGCAGCCGACGGCGTCGTCGGCCTCGAACGCGTCGAGCGCCTGGCCCAGCTCGGCGATCAGCGCGGCGCATAGCGCATTGAGCGCCTTTGGCCGGTTGAGCGTGACAATGCCAACCGCGCCTTTGGTTTCGACCAGAATGTTCTCGTAGCTCATGAGTCTCGCTCGCCAAGGAAAAGCCGAAGCCATCCTGTCGAAGCGGCCTCGCCCCCGCAAGGGCGCTACGTCATCTCGCGCCGCGGCTGGCGCCGAATTGCGGATCGAACAGCACCGCGCCGTTGAGAAGGGCGAGTTCCGCAGCCTCCGGGATCGGATCGGCGACATGGCGCGCGAGATACCAGCTGGCGCCGGGATGGAACCAGCCAAGGCGCTGGCAACGAAGTCCCTGGGCGGCGCAAAGTTCCGCCATATGCGTGTCGCTGTAGAGCACGCAATCGGGATAGACCCAGCCGCAGCGCTCCGTGCGTTCGGCGCTGTCGTCCTGGCGCAGGATGGAAAAGACGATCTTGCCGCCGGGCGCCAGCGCCCTGGCCATTTCCGACAAAAGACGGGTGGCGAGGTCGATGCCGCAATGGGTCAGCATGGATTGCGCGACGATGAAATCGAATTGCGTGCCAAAGACGTCGCAGGCGAAATCAGCGTGATACGCGAAGCGCGGCCGCTTGATCGCGATGGCGTCGTTTCCAAGCTCGCGCGCGATGGCGTCATCGATCAGCCAGGCATTGGGGTCGATGCCGAAATAACGGTCCGGCAGCAGATAAGGGATCAGCAGCCGCCCCGCCCGCAGCGAGCCGCAGCCGACATCGAGCACCCGCGCTTCCTCGCGCAGCCCCAGGGCGAACAGCAGCGCGAACTGGGTCGCCCCCATGAAATCGAACCGGTCGGGCGGACCGACATAGGCGCGATAGTGATGATCGCCGGGATTGAGCTTGCGCGCTTCTTCGGCGCTGAGATCGCGTGGCGCCGTCGCGGGCGCGGTCATAGTGGCGGTGTCGGGCATGGCAGACGTCCCCCGGTCGATGACGCTGCCTTTCCTATTAGCGCTGATTCCGGGCGCAATAAAAGGTCGAACGCGCGTTCTGCACGATTCGCCTGATGCCGGCGGCGCAGTCGCAGGACGGGCATTTCTCGCCTTCCCTGCCATAGACCGCCCATTGATGCTGGAAATAGCCAAGCTCGCCCGACGCTTGAACATAGTCGCGCAAGCTCGAGCCGCCGGCCGCGATCGCGCGGGTCAACGTCTCGCGGATCGACCGCGCCAGCGCGTCAGCGCGCGCGCCTTGCACCGAGCCGGCATTGCGCCTGGGCGACAGGCCGGCGCCGTACAGCGCCTCCGAGACATAGATGTTGCCGAGACCGGCGACCACGCGCTGATCGAGCAGCGCCGCCTTGATCGTGGTGTTCTTGCCCTTGAGCGATTCCGCGAGACGCGGCCCGTTGAACTCGTTGCCGAGCGGTTCCGGACCGAGATCACGCAACAGCTTGTGTTTATCGAGCGCCGACGCCGCTACGCGATCCATCATGCCGAAGCGGCGCGCGTCGTTGAACGCGACGATGGTGCCGTCATCGAGCACGAACACGACATGATCGTGCTTGCCCTCTTTCCAGCCATCGCCCGCCGCATGAACCGTCATGCGGCCCGACATGCCGAGATGCGCCAACAGCACATGATCGTCATCGGTGTGAATCAGGATGTATTTGGCGCGGCGGCCGATTTGCTCGATGCGCCGCCCTTCGAGCTTCGCCTTGAGATCGCGCGGCAGTTTGGTGCGCAGATCGGCGCGATTCAGCCGGACTTCACGGAACCGCCGCCCGGCGAGATGCTGTCGCAGCCCGCGGACGACGGTTTCGACTTCCGGCAGTTCAGGCATCAGCCCTTCTTCGTTATCTTGTCGACCTCGGCGATCTCGTCGGCGGTAAGAATCCAGTCCGCCGCCTTGGCGTTGGCCTCGATCTGCTCCGGCTTGGTCGCGCCGGCGATCACGCTGGACACTTGCGGCCGCGCCAGCAGCCAAGAAAACGCAAGTTCGAGAAGGGTATGGCCCCGGCTTTCGCTGAACTGCGCAAGCTTGTCGACAATGTCCTGATTGGAGTCGCTGAGGAAACGCTGCGACAGCGGCGATTGGGCGGCGAGACGGCCCGCGGCTTTCTCGTTCTGGCTGCGGCGGTACTTGCCGGTCAGCGCGCCGCTCGCCAGCGGAAAAAATGGCAGGATGCCGAGTCCGTATTTCTGCGCCGCGCCGGAGAGTTCGCGCTCAACCGTGTCGCGGGCGAGCAGCGAATATTCGTCCTGGCATGAGACGAAATGATTGAGGCCGCGCAACTGCGACGTCCATTTCGCCTCGACCACCTGCCATGCCGGCATGTTGGAAACGCCGATGTAACGCACCTTGCCATGACGAACCAGGTCGTCCAACGCGCGCAGCGTTTCCTCGATCGGCGTGTCGGCATCGGGCCGGTGCAATTGATAAAGGTCGATATAGTCGGTCTTGAGGCGACGGAGACTGTCCTCGACCGCCTGCATGATGTAGCGCCGCGAGCCGCCTTTTTTTACGCCCTCTTTGTCCATCTGCATGCCGAACTTGGTGGCAAGCACGATGTCCTTGCGCCGGTCGCCCAGAACCTGACCCATCTGTTCCTCGGACGAGCCGGGCGTGCCGGGCGCATAGACGTCCGCCGTGTCGAACAGGGTGATGCCGACATCCATCGCCTTGTGGAGCACGGCACGGGTGGCGTTGACGTCCATTTTGCCGAAATTGCCGAAATTGTTGCAGCCGAGGCCGACCACCGAGACTTGCAGGCCGGAATTGCCGAGGCGACGCAGTTTCATTGTTCGTGTTCCTTCCCTTGCGATACCGCCCCCTCATCCCGCCCGCTCCCCGGGGAGAGGGGCGCGAAGGCTGAGCGAGGCGACGCCGAGCTTAGCCGGCGTTGGGTGAGGGGGTCGCGTGCGAAATGTTGCTGGGCTATTTTGCAGCATATGAATGTGAAAGAGACAAGCGGCGAAGCGACAAGGGGTCCCGGCGAAAACGCCCTTTCTTCTTCCGAGACCGCTGATTTCGGCTATCGCCGGGTCGGGGCAGGCGAGAAGGCCGGGATGGTGCGCGGCGTGTTCGACAGCGTCGCCAGCCGCTATGACCTGATGAACGACCTGATGTCGGGCGGCGTGCACCGCCTTTGGAAGGCGGCGCTGATCGAGCGGCTCAACCCGCGTCCCGGCGAGGTTTTTCTCGACGTCGCGGGCGGCACCGGCGACATCGCACAACGCATCCTGCATCGCGCCGGTCCGACCGCGCGGGTAATCCTCAGCGACATCAACGAGGCGATGCTCAATCAGGGCCGCGACCGCGCCATCGACGCCAACATCCTGAACGGGATCGAGTATCTCGTCGGCGACGCCGAGAACCTGCCGGTCGCGAGCGGCAGCGTCGACGCCTATACGATCGCGTTCGGGCTGCGCAATGTCACGCACATTGCAGCGGCGCTGCGCGAAGCACGGCGCGTACTGCGGCCGGGCGGGCGGTTCTTCTGTCTCGAGTTTTCCCACGTCGCCGCGGCGCCGTTGCGTGCCGCCTACGATCTCTATTCCTTCAACGTGCTGCCGATGCTCGGCCAGATCGTGACCGGCGATCGCGAATCCTATCAATACCTGGTGGAGAGCATCCGGCGCTTCCCGCCACAAGAAGAACTCGCCACGATGATGCGCGAGGCCGGGCTCGAACAGGTACGCTGGCGCGACTTCACCTTCGGGGTCGCGGCGCTTCATTCCGGCTGGCGGCTGTAGGCCGCGCATGACCAGCGTGTGGCGCGCGGGCCGCCATCTCGCCCGGCTGTTGTCGATCGCGGCGATCCTCGCCCGCTATGACGCGGTGTTCCCGCTCCAGCGTGTCAACGGCACGGGCTGGATCGTCGCGCTGTTCCGAATCTTTCGCCGCCGCGACCGAAAATTGCGCGGCCTTCGGCCGGGCCAGCGGCTTGCCCTCGCCCTGCAGGCGATGGGGCCGAGTTTCATCAAACTGGGCCAGTCGCTCGCCACCCGCGCCGACCTGGTCGGCGAGGAAATGTCGGCCGACCTCGCCGAATTGCAGGACCGGCTGCCGCCATTTCCGACCGTGAAGGCCCGCGCCGAGATCGAGCGTGAGCTGGGCAGGCCCCTGGCCGAGATTTTCACCGCGTTCGACGACGAGCCGGTCGCCGCCGCCTCGATCGCGCAGGTTCATTTCGCGCGCACCGCCGAGGGTGAGGCAGTGGCGGTCAAGGTGCTGCGCCCCGGCATCGCGCAGGCGATGGCGCGCGACCTCGATTTCTTCGCCTGGCTGGCGCAGCTCGCCGAGCGCTGGCAGCCGGGCCTGCGTCGCCTCAAACCCGTCGCCGTGGTCGAGACGCTGGCCCAATCCGTGCGCATGGAGATGGATTTGCGGCTCGAAGCGGCGGCGGCGGACGAGCTGCGCGAAAATTTCGCGGGCGATGAGGGGTTCCGCGTGCCGAAGGTGGACTGGACGCGCACCGCCCGCCGCGTCCTGACGCTGGAACGGGTCGGCGGCATCCGCGCCGACGACCGCGCCGCCCTGCTCGCCGCCGGGTTCGATCTGCGCGACCTTCTGACCCGCGCCGCCGCCAATTTCTTCTACCAAGTGTTCCGCGACGGCTTCTTCCACGCCGACATGCATCCCGGCAACCTGTTCATCGATCATGACGGCGCGCTGGTCGCGGTGGATTTCGGCATCATGGGGCGGCTCGACCGCGCCTCGCGTTTCTATCTCGCCGACATGCTGGTGGCGTTCCTCAACCGCGACTATCGACGCGTCGCCGAAGTGCATTTCGAGGCCGGCTATGTGCCGCGCAGCCAGTCGCTCGACAATTTCGCCCAGGCGGCACGCGCCATCGGCGAGCCGATTTTCGGCCGGCCCCTGGCCGAGATCTCGCTGGGCCGCCTTCTCGCGCAATTGTTCGAAGTCACCGAACAGTTCGAGATGGAGACGCAGCCGCAATTGCTGCTGCTGCAAAAAACCATGGTGCTGATCGAAGGGATCGGGCGTCAGCTCGACCCCGACACCAATATGTGGTTGCTGGCGCGGCCGCTCGTCGAGGAGTGGATGCGTGCCAATCGCGGCCCCGAGGCGCGCATTGCCGATATCGTGACGCAATCGGCCGAGTTGATCGAGCGCCTGCCGGTGACGCTGCGCCGCGTCGAGGACGTGCTGACCACGATCGCCGAAGAAGGCGGCGTGCCGCTTCATCCCGACGCGCTCGAGGCGCTGGCGAAGCGCGGCGCGGTCGAACTGCTCGGCCTGCCGCTGTGGATCATCGCGCTCGCCCTGGCCGCCATCGCCATCGCGCTGTGGTGACGAAAAAAATGAGACGGCTGGCAGCCACGGCGCTGCTTCTGACGCTCGCCGCGTGCGGGGCGCCGCGCGTGGAGCCGCCCGGCCCGGTGCCGAATTTCGCGCTGAAACCGGTCGAGCCGTTCAATCGCGCCGACACGATCGCGATTGCCCTGCGCGAGTGGCGGCTGTTCGGCGCGCACGTCGAGGACGAGGCGGCACAGAATCGGCCCGTGCCGCTCCCTGCGGACAAGCCCGAGCGCCAGCCCGGATTGTGGCAGCGCGTCGGCGAATATTGGTGGGTCGGGCTCGCGATCGATCCCAGCCAGCGCCCGCCGCGCGAGGAAGCCTGGACCGGCAAGCATGACGAAAACGGCTACCTGTTCCCCGCCGCCGACGATGGCCGCTATGCATGGTCGGCGGCGTTCGTGTCCTATGTCATGCGCATCGCCGGGGCGGGGCCGCGTTTCCCCTATTCCGCCAACCACGCCACTTACGTCAACGCCGCCGCCGCGCATCAATCGCCGATCCTCGAAGCGCTGCCGCCCGAGCGTTACGCGCCGCGCGCCGGCGATCTCGTCTGCTTCGGACGAATGAGCGCGCGGGCGCTGAAATTCGCCGATCTGCCGACCCAGGTTGGCTGGCCCGGCCATTGCGCCTTTGTGGTCGGGATCGAGCCCGGCCGGCTCGCCGTTATCGGCGGCAATGTCGACGACGCCGTCACAATGACCCATGTGCCGGTGACCGCGGCCGGCATGCTGTCGAACCCCGACGGCACCGTCCTCGACACGCGCTATCCGTGGTTCGTCGTGCTGCGGGTGATCTACGACGCGGAGGCCGAGCCAGCGGGAGATGAGTAGACTATTTTTCGTCCTGGGGACGCCCAACGGCGGCCGTCCGGCCGCGATGGCTTCGCGCCTGACGGCGCGCTCCCACTTGATCGCGAATTAAATCGAATAGTCGTAGCGGGCGGCGTATTCGCCTGCGATCCCGGCCTGATGCGCGCGGGTGCAGAGCTCTTCGATAGTGGTGGCGTCGAGCTGTTTCATCGCCGCCTCCTGAAGCTCGAGCCAGAGCGGCCGGACGACACGGCGGCCCAGCTCGGCCCCGGCCTCATCCTCGATCGGATCGTCGGCCTGTTCCAGCGAGCGCACCACGCGCACGATCTCGCCGACCGTGATGCGCCGGCGCTCGCGCGCGAGGCGATAGCCGCCGCGCGGGCCGCGCACCCCGATGAGAATATTGGCGCGCACCAGTTGCTGGAGCACCTGTTCGAGATAGCGGCGGGGGATGCCCTGGCGCTTGGTGATCTCACCCGACTGCACCGGCAGCGTGCCGGCGTTGTAGGCGATGTCGAGCACCGCCTCGATCGCGAACAGGAGTTTTTTCGAGAGGCGGAGCATCAGGACGCGAAGAAATGCGCGATACGCGCGGCGAGCCGCTCGGCAACGTCGCGTTTCGGCAAAGGCGGCCAGTCCTCGACCCCGGACTCGTCCACGATATGCACGGTATTGGCGTCGCCGCCGAAAGTCCCGGTACCGGCCGAGACGTCGTTGGCGACGATCCAGTCGCAACCCTTGCCCGCGAGTTTCTTGCGCGCGCCCGCGATCAGATTTTCCGTCTCGGCCGCGAACCCGACGACGAGGCGCGGCCGGCGATTGCCGGCATGACTCAGCGTCTTGAGAATGTCGGGATTTTCCGTGAGCTTCAGCACCGGCGCCGCACCGGCCTTCTTGAGCTTGTGCGCCGACGCCTCGATGCGCCAGTCGGCGACCGCCGCGGCGCACACCGCGATATCGACCGGCAGCGACGCCTCGCAGGCTTTCAGCATGTCGCGCGCGGATTCGACGCGATGCACCGTGACCCCGGCGGGATCGGGCTCGGCGGTCGGACCCGAGACCAGCACCGTCTCGGCGCCGGCGCGCGCCAGCGCCGCGGCAATGGCGTGACCCTGTTTGCCCGAGGAGCGGTTGGCGATATAGCGAACCGGATCGATGGGTTCGTGGGTCGGGCCGGAGGTGACAAGCGCGCGGCGGCCTGTGAGCGGCCCCGACGACAGGATGGATTCGATGGCGGCGACGATTTCGAGCGGCTCGGCCATGCGGCCCGGCCCGGACTCGCCTTCGGCGAGCGCGCCGGAATTGGGGCCGACGGAGCGGACGCCGCGCGCCTCGAGCCGCGCCATGTTGGCGCGCGTCGCGCCATTCAGCCACATGCGATGGTTCATCGCCGGCGCCACCAGGATCGGCCGGTCGGTCGCGAGTAGCGCCGTCGAGGCGAGATCGTCGGCGATGCCGGCCGCCATTTTGGCCAGCATGTCCGCCGTCGCCGGCGCGACCACGACGAGATCGGCGTCCTGCGCCAGGCGGAGATGACCCATCTCGCTTTCATCGGTCAGGGAGAAAATGTCCGAATAGACCCGGTCGCCGGTCAGGGTCTGAACCGAGAGCGGCGTCACGAACCTTGTCGCGGCGTCGGTCAGGATCGCCCGCACCGAGGCGCCGCGCTCGCGCAGACGGCGGATCAGATCGAGCGACTTATAGGCGGCGATGCCCCCGGTAATGACCAGCAGCACGCGGCGATTGGACAAGGACATGGCGGGCAAGATAGGAAGCAGGGGTTAAATAAGCAAGAAAGAGTGTGAAATAGCCCTCCCTGAGCCCGCACCCCGGGACCTTCCCCGCTTAATGGGTGTTTCATCCTTACATTTGGCCCGTCTGGCGGGCGGCATGGAGGAAAAAATGGGCCTGCTTTTGATAATTGTGGTGCTGTTGCTCCTGTTCGGCGGCGGCGGATTTTACGGCTACCGGCGTCAGTATTACGGCGGCGGCGGGTTTGGCATTGTCGGGCTGATCCTCATCATCCTCGTGGTGCTCGCGGTATTCGGCCATAGCAGCTACCACTATTATTGAGACTCAGGCCGCACCGGCCGGCCCTTGCGTGAATAGGATTTTTTCGATTTGACCACGCGCGGCCGGTAGGTCGGCGAGCGCAGCGCTTTCGCGGCGGGATTGTGCCGCCGCGCCTTGCGCCGCCTCGGTTTCACCGGCGCCATTCCGTCCCCTAGACCGCGGCGAAGCGCGCTTTGAGCCAGGCGCCGTGCGATGCAATTTCCTCGGCGGCGGTCGTCACGACATTGAGCGACAGGCCCGGGAAGGCATGGATCATGTCGCTGTAGCGTTTCCGCACCACCGGCACACCGGCCGCGGCGAGCTTGTCGGCATAGGCCTCGCCCTCGTCGCGGAGCGGGTCGAATTGCGCCGTCAGGACATAGGCGGGCGGCAGGCCGCGCAGATCCTTGGCCTTGAGCGGCGCCGCGCGCGGATCGTCGCGATCGGCCACGCCGCGCAGGTAATGCCCCTCGAACCACTTCATCAGCGGCAAGGTGAGGAAATACCCG
>Ga0134126_10011451_pt1 | contig 11198 bp, 7 predicted proteins | sample KB31752_FD_96881 | JGI IMG/M metagenome (GOLD analysis project Ga0134126, IMG submission 96881) | Terrestrial soil microbial communities with excess Nitrogen fertilizer from Kellogg Biological Station, Michigan, USA - KB3-175-2 | ecosystem: Environmental > Terrestrial > Soil > Unclassified ... | reverse complement strand
TCCAGTGCGGCAGTCAAACCATCCTCGGCATAAACAGACAGGTCAGCTACCGTGACGACTATCACCATAAACAAGGCGCTCATCACCAATCGAGCAGAACAAAACATGAACACTCCTTACCTTCTGATCCGTGCTAAGACCTGCTCCGCCTCCTGCCGACCTTCAAACTGTTCACGGTGCTTCAATGCTTTTGAAAGGTACGGACGGGCTTCCGCTGATTTGCCTGATTGAAAGAATGCCATCCCAAGATGATAATTCAGGATCGAAGTGTCCGGGGATTTGGCAACCGCATACTTCAATAAGCGAATGGCTTCTTCTTGCTGTCCCATTTTGAATCGAACCCAGCCGAGGGTGTCGAGGAACAGAGGGTGCGGAGTCTCTTTCTCGAAGTCTCGACTCAATGCAAATGCCTTTTGAAGACTTTGTGGATCGCCCTTATGATCCACCAGTAGAACCGCGAGGTTGTTGGCGACAAGTACGTTCTTTGGGTTCAGCCGCAATGCCGCGTCGTAAGCGCTTATCACGTCGTCGACCTTCCCTTGAGCCGAATGGACTGAAGCAAGGAGCATATGCAACTCTTCACTCTCAGCATTAGCCCTTAGCCCGTTTTTCACGACCAAAACCGCTTGATCGAACCGTTTCTGGCCAAGCCACAGACTTCCCCAATTCAACCATGGCGTCAACCACTTCGGATTGAGTTTCGTGGCCTGATCAAAGTGGGCATCGGCGCCGGAGTAGTCACCGGCCATCATAGACACTTCACCCAATAAACCATGGGCGAACACGTGATCCGGTCGCTTCGCGATCATGGCTTCCATCCGGAGCTTCACTTGCTCAAGATGTCCTTGAGCAACTTCCAACTTCACCAAAGACAGGAGAGGATCAGGATCGGTCGGCGCCGAGATTGCCGCACGCTCGTAGGCGGCAACGGCTCGCTCAAATCGACCTTGCGCCTGATGGAGTCGCCCCTCCGCCATATGGGTGAGCAGACTCTCTTTTGCTACAGCCTGCAGGCGCTGAAGAGTGCGCTCGGCCTCTGGCCAATTCTTCGTCACCAGATCCAACATCATCAGCATGTCGAGGGCCGCTATGTCATCGGGGCGCCGTTTTAGGAGGTCATCGAGTCGTGCGTGCGCCTGTTCATAACGGCCGCTTTTGCTGTCCAACACTGCAAGCGATCGTTTAGCCTCCACCTGGTCGGGATAGAGAGCCACAGCTTGCTCAAAGCTTTCCTTCGCAAGATTGATTTCCCCAGTGAGCTGATAGGCCTGACCAAGGAGATAGTGAACCATCGCCATATTGGGTTGATCGTGCAATACGATACGAAAGGCCTGCACCGCGTCCTTTCCATTTCGTCTGGCCAAGGCCATTCGCCCTGAAAGAATCAAACCATCGGAAGAGCGAGGGTTCTGTTTTAACACCTCTTCTACCTGCCGCTCAGCGTCGGCCTGTTTCCCTGTTAGCAAATCCATTTCCGCCAATTTGACCTTGGCCTCCAGACCGACTGGTTTGCCCTTGTACTCTTCTACCAATATGTCATAGCGCTCGCGGGCTTTCCCATCCTGCCCATTCTTCCTGTAGAGCGAAGCGAGACCGAATTGGATTTGGCTTGAATGTGGAATCTGTGCCGCAGCATCCAGCAATACCTGTTCGGCAGAAGGAAAATCCTTTCTGCTCACGAACAAATCGGACAGTATCAATCTGCGTTGCTCATTGTTTGGATCCAGAGCTACCGCGTCACGCAACACTGCTTCCGCTTTAGTGGGTGCGGCCTGCTGAACATAGAAACGGGCTAGTCTCAGCCGATGGTCCATAGACTTCGGCTCGACTTGGACCATCCGGCTGATGACGGTCTCGACGCCAGGCGTATCTTTCGCCTGGGTCAGGATCAGGCTCAAATTATTGAGAAGGTCCAGATCTGTCGGATGGGCCTCAAGCGCGCGTCTCAATGTGGCCTCCGCTTCTCGATACCGCTGCTGTTGACCATAGAGGGTTGCCAGCAAAATCGCGACATCAGGCTCGGCAGGAAACTCTCCCCCCAACGACTCGGCCTTTGGAACAACGACAGGAATAGCCTCTTCAGTGACAGCTTGTGCGGCAAGCTTCAGCGCACGAGCTTGAGGATGGCGGGGATCACTTTTCAGTACCTTGTCCGCCGCTTGGACCACATTCTCAGTCAGATGGGCCTCGAGATAGTACTTGGCCAGGGTGATGAGAGCCCCCGCATGGTCAGGAGCCAATCGGATGGTCTCCTGATACAACTGAACAGCGTTGCGCCAGTTTTTCTCTTTTTCCTCGACCTGCGCAAAGAGATAGTAGGCCTCAGCGTCTTGGGGATCGATTTTCAGCACGTTTCTCAGAGCGACCCGTGCCTTGGGATAGTTGGCTGATCCCAAGTACTCATGCGCCAGAGAAAAGTACTTCGCTTTTCGCTCCTCTGGACCACCGCATGCCGTGCATGCGATTGTCACGAAGAGAATGATGAAGTTCCTGGTTTTCATGTCGTCACGCAACCTTGGTTTCTCATGATTGGAATCATGGACATGGCATAAGGGTATTGCTTAACCTTATGCTCTACAACAAAATCCGAATTCCGAGTCCGAATAGGATACAGAGCGAAACTAAACCGAGCTGTCGCACGCGGTTCGAGAACGCGTGAAGCAGCAACTCAAAGGAAAAGAAGAGGACAATCAATTTGGTCGCAAAGACACCCAGGTGTGAGATATCAGTCCTTACTTCCGGAAGTAATGGAAACGAAATGGCTAAGAACACCATAAGGTAGTCGAGCGGTGTGGTTTGAAAACGGTTCTGCTCGTCGAAACGAAGAATCAACAGGACGGCGCAGGCCACCACCACAAAAAAAATATTGTTCGCCATCGCGACGGCCGGCATGGAGCTCACCCGAGAACCCTCGGAAACATAGAGTAAAAACGTCGTTCCCACGTAGAGTCCTCCCCGCACAAAGTAAAGGACGACCTGGGAAGGAAACGAGAGTCCGAGTAAGACAACCCCAAATATGATGAGAGAGAGATACCCGACATCATTCGGGACGTCCGATGGGGAAAAGGCCAGACCGATTAAAAATAACGGGACAGCAATAGATAGAAACCGGATCAGTCTGTCCGCCAGCCATGGACCATTCGGAAACCCCGTAAAGGTGACGTTTGAGAGGAACTTTCCCTCTTGTGGGACGGGAATGGGCAACAGTCCTCGCCCTGCTGCAATGAACCCACCGAGCACCGATCCCGCAATCATGAGATAGAGCGATAAAATCAGCGTGTCCGATTGCCAGCGAAGCAGATAGGCCAAGCCCACCATCCCTATTTGAATAGCATAAATCGCCGTGACCGCTTCATAGTGAGACAGGCCGATCCGCATGAGCTTATGATGAATATGTGTGCGATCGCCGATAAACGGAGACCGTCCTTCGGCCAGCCGCTGCCCGGCGACACCAAGCGTATCGAGAAACGGCAACCCTAAGAGGAAGAGCGACAAGGCCGGGCTAAATGGTCCTCTAGTCGAATTAGTCAATAAGATCGTCAGTACTCCCATTGTGAAACCGAGGAGCTGACTGCCGCCATCACCCATAAAAATCCTGGCCGGATAGGTGTTATAACGGAGGAATCCCAACACGCCTCCCAGAAAGGAAACCGTCAGCAACAGGACAGTTGAATCGCTGGAGAGATACGCCAGATAGGCAATCCCGCATAGGGTCAAAAATGAAAGCCCGCCCGCCAGTCCGTCGAGACCGTCCGTAAGGTTCACCGCGTTTGAAACAGCGACAAGAAAGAATACCGTGAGGGAAGCTCCCATCCACAAGGGCAGTTCATCATCGGCGAGAACCGGAATACTTTCGAATCGGATACCGCCCACAAAGACGATGACAAGCGCCGCGAGCAATTGACCCAACAACTTCACTCGGTAGCCGAGATTCACACGATCATCCCAGACACCGAATCCCAGGATAATCAACCCGCCGAAAAGTAGCGAGAACTTGATGGAACTCTGGGGGCACCACCATAGAATGCTAGCAAACGATCCAATCGCAAAGGCAACCCCGCCGACACTCGGAATAGGGTGTTTGTGAACTTTGCGGTCTCCCGGTAAGTCCACAAAACGGAATCGCTCGGCCAGGAGACGCAAGGGTGGGATCAAGGCCATACTGATAAGGAGCGACGTGATGCAACTAAAGAAGAGCGCGCTACTCATTGCAGCCTTGTGCTAAGGAATCCTCTCTGTCAGCGTTGCGACGTAGCATGAGACATATAGGAATCAGAATCAAGTAGCTGCGCGGCGATACCCTCCCGTAAAACCTGAGCCACAAAAGTTATTCCATGCTTTAATCCGGGACGTAACGATTCAACTCCGGCCCAACAGCTGAGACAAGCTGCAGCAGCCGTTGATCGACGATCTCTTCAGTCTCCCCCGGTCCAACAACCGAAGAGACACGGACAAGGGCTCCGTCGGTCCGCCCTCGCGTGACGGCATCCCAGAACAAAAAGAACTTGACGAGATATTCATTACTGAGTATCCGATCTCGCTGCTTAAACCAGTACCAGACCACTTGTTTATTACTACCCTTCTGGATCACCGCCCGATTCACGTGCACCAACGACTGGACCATTCCGCTGCCGACCGGGATATTCACGCCATTCATTGAAGCAATTTCCCATCCGTCTCCCGGAAGACAGCTCTGGGGAGAGTGTGCTGACTGGCCCTTTCGTTGGGACTGGTAATACGCCACATAGAACGTGACGGATTGACCTTTGTGGGAACGAAAGTCAGCCAATACATAGTCATCAAACCGAAGCGCATCGACATACTGTTTTTCTAATGCGAGGGCTGTTCCGACCCACCCATTGAACCTCATGGGAAAATCGACGAATATGGCTCGCGGCGGTGCAATCTCCTTACGCTCCGTCAGGAAGGTTGCGGCGAAGGCAACGGGAACAAGGAGCGCCACGCTACAAAAGTAGGCGGGTCCGGGGAATAGTCTAGTAGAGGTTGGAGGTCGGAGGTTGGAGGTTGGTGCCTCAGGCCTCAGGCCTCTAGCCTCTAACGCCCTTGGACCGTCACCGGTCCAGGTAAACTTGTCTAAAAACGACAGCCTGCCTCCCATCGGATGTACTCTGGCAAGCAGCCACATCTCGAGTATCAACAGTCCCAGACTCGCCATGAATAGGACCCCGCCTTCAAAGAGATGGGCAAATCCTTCCGCTGCTCCCTGCCCGTTCCATTCCACCAGCAAGCCAATCATGCCGATACGAAATCCATTAACAACAATCGAGATTGGAATCGACGAAAGCACGAGGACAATGCGCTTCCACATCCGGTCTTTGAACAGGTAGGCACAGAGCAGCGCCAGTGAGGTCAGAGGGAACAGATATCGGATTCCGCTACAGGCTTCGACGACTTGAAGTTGCACCGGGCCTAGATCGATGACATTTCCCTCGCGAAAAGCGGTGACCCCTATCAGTTGCAGGCAACCGATACCTAAAGCCGAAGACCAGAGCTGAAGCTTGCTGGACAGGCCGGCATAGAGAAAATTGGGCAATGGAATAGCGGTCAAGAGATAGGCCAACGGAAACGTGATCTCGCGAGCAGCCCGCAAGCCGATTGCGCCGATGACCAGTCCAACAAGCACAATCCAGAGAGAAATGTGTTGCACGACATACAAAGTCGCCAGCTCACCGACTCCATAGATAAGAAGGCCCGCCGAGACAATCGCCGGCCCCAACCAGGAATTTTCAATGCCTACTCCTGAAATGCGATGCCGTGCCTGCCAGACCAAAAACAGGCAGATCACCGGAACAAAGATCCCATGGCTATAGTCATCGCTGCCGATCCGTTCGAAAAGAAAGATGAGACTGTCCGCATACAGATATCCCAATAATCCAGCGACCAACAATGCGCTCAAGCCGAGTAAAAACCACGGACTCATCAGGACATGCTCGATCTAATTGAAATGGGAAGGCTAGGCAATGCGAAACAAATACGGAAATGCCGGAGAAGGATCAGAACCACACTCTCTTTGTACAATTGAGCCGGATAACCAGTATCTTACACTCTGGATCCAGCTATGCAATTAAACAGCAAGAAATTGTGCGATTATCCATAATATCTTGAGCCGAAACCGGGGATCTTCCCGTGGTTCATGGCGATCGCTGCTCATCATGATTATCGAAAAGAAAATGGGGGTTGATACCACCCATAACCAAGGTATCAACCCCGATTCTGTGAAAAAAGCCTGCTGGTCTTCTATACCTGAGGCGTCCGTAGGTTTCGCAGCCCTCCAGCACCCAGACCGATAAGCGCCACAAGGCCTGCACCGAAGAGAATGACCGCAGCCGGTAACGGGACTGCCGTGAGCGAAGTCAGCACTCCTTGAACCGCTCTGATGTCTTCATTCCCTGATCCAAACTGTATACGAAAACCATGGCTGCCTGTAAACGACCCAATGCTTGGAGCAGGGTTTGGTAATGCATCGCTGCTAAAAATATTCTTTGACCCACCCAGGTCAATCGTAAACAACCGTGGAGCATTAAAGTTTACGATATTGCCAGTGGGCGCACTCACCGACACATTGAACTGATCGGCGTTAGGGTTCATACCATTACCATTTCTGATGTCTACCACACCGGAACTGGTCCCAGGAACAAATGAAGCTATATACCCACCACCAAATGTCACCTGGAAGTTCTCGATAGAGTATGTTCCACGGTTTGCGTTCCCATTTTGGTCCGTTGTGTTGACCGTTATGGAGCCTGTCATGGTCGATGGCGGTGTGAATAGTGTTGCTGGTGTCACCTGATTGCCAACTTGATTGACCGTTCCATTAAAGCTATACGTAATCGTCGCCGCCATGGCTGGTGCCATTACCAAGCCACTCGAAAGAAGTAACCCAGCCACTGCCCCGAGACCTCGTAAAAACCTTACAAGAGTGCACATTCAGAGCCCCCCTTCTGTTACTCGTGTCGATTCCGATTGCATCTTCTTAAATAGATTGCAATACAAATATTTCGTTATACCAATTAAATTTGTTTCTTATTCATTAGTACTAATATTTATTCATTTACACAGTTATTATTGGTTTATATTTGTTGGGATTCCATTCGTAGCAATTTACAACCTGCAAGTCAACAAGAAATCTTCCTTGCCTCGAAATGACATTAGTTTGTCCTTGTTTTTCAATAGTATACATTGAGACAAATTCACAGATTAAGAGGAGATCGAAAGGAAGACCACCCCGGAAGGGCACTGCGTCTTGCCAAAAAATGAAGAGCTTGACCCCCTCTATTGAAAGGTCAAGCCCTGACTCTTCGACAAAACTGTTCTCGATTAAGCCCTGGGTCCCCGGAGATTTCTCAAACCTCCGGCACCCAGACCGACCAATGAGATGAGACCCGCGCCAAACAGGAGCACCGCCGCCGGCAACGGCACAGCCGTCAGCGTCATCGATCCAAGATATGCGGATGGTTTACCATCTGCATCCTCGAAAAAGAGCCGCCATCTTGCGCTCCCACCGTTCAGACTGCCCAAACTAGGGTAATCTTGGAGGTTCGTGCTTAATCCTCCCCCCATAAGATCAAAGCGAAGATCAAAACTGAACGGTGTGACGAGCGAGGAGGACCCAAGGGGACCATTGATCGCTCCGCCGGTGGCGGCAGTCACCAGCGCCCAACGGTCAAAACCCAGCGGCATGTTCTGCGAAATCGTCACAGCGTTGGCGCCTGGAATGAAAGACGACGTATAGATCCCTCCGATATCCAGAGTGAAGCCAGTGACTGCGCCATTATAAACGCCACCGCTTCCGCTCGTCGCATTGTTGAATTGAAATGAACCGGAGACGGGCGTATCAGGGGAGGTACTGGTACCGGGGATGCTACCGGTGAACGAATAGGTCACCAGAGCTGCTTGCGCCGCAGTGATTGGAGCCGAAAGGACACACACCGCAGCAGCCGACAGAATGAGCCTTCTACTAAGCCATCGTTTCATCATCCACATAACACCGCACCTCCTAGAAGTTGAGAGACTAGGGACCGTAGTGAACGGGGTAGTGTTAAGCAAATCTCGGACCACCCAGTGCGGTTTGCATGTCACTGAAAACTAAGGAACACGATGGCGACTCGCACCAGCAACTGTTTCCGTATCAATGCAACGGCGTTCAATTTTGTATGAGCCGTGTACGGACGGCAAAAACTTCCCACTGCTTCACCACAGCCAAGACATACGATGATTCCCAGAACCTTGCGCGACGCGCTTCGAGCCGCCCTCACATTGGTTCGCGCAAAAGAGATGGAAAAGAAACACCGGCAGGGATACAGACGAAAGCCTGTCGAAAAACGGGAGTTCAGCGTTTGGGAAGCAGAGCAGGTCTGTGGCGAGTGATGCGGCGAGGCGATATCCTTTTACCTAAACTTATTCACCCCAGTAATCGCTTGCGCAACACACGAACGGCGAAAATTGGGAGAGCTGTTTGGCGAAGAATACGACTCGGCTGAGAGAGCAGCCGGTAAAACCATTCGAGGTGCAGTACCCTGAACGCAAGCGGGGCACGTTTCACGCGACCAGCAATTACATCAAACGTCCCACCAACTCCTTGACATACCTTGACTTTCAGTGCAGGTAGATACCGCGTCATCCACAATTCTTGTTTAGGGCTTCCCAATCCGACAAAGAGCAGATCCGCCTGAGACGTATTGATAGCCGTAATGACAGACAGCATCTCTTCTTCCTTCACATACCCGTGCTGGGTCCCGACGATGTTGAGGCCAGGATATCGTTGCAGCAATACCTGCGCCACCTGCACGATTACCTCCTGGCTCGCCCCAAAAAGGAAGACCTTGTACCCTTTCTTGGCCGCCCGATCACAAAGCTTGGGCATCAATTCAGAACCTGGCACTCTCGCAATCTGCCCTAAGCCTAGAAGGCGCACAGCAAAGATTACTCCAATGCCGTCGGGAATCAGAAGTCCGGCCTTCTGAAGATGTTTCAGCAACTCAGGATCCTGACAGGCTCTCATGACCTTTTCGGGATTCACGGCAATCACGCTATGTGTTTGATCGGAAATCAGTGACGTCTCCACCCATTGGACAGCCTGCGCCATTGTGACGCAGTCAACCGGGACACCGAGAATTTCAACGCGTTGTGGTTTCATCGATGAATTGTCGAAGATCCGGAAGTCGCTCAAAGAGTGGCTCTGTCGTTGCAACGTCGGCTCTCATGTGGATATGTGTCGTGAACTCATGAGGAAGTGAGCCGGTATATTCAGTCCGCAGCGTGGAGATCGGTTCCTTTACTCCATAGCGGCGAGACCACCACCCGCTTTTCGGCTCGACTTCTCCACGATGCAGGGTGCTCGTACCGCCTTCAACCACGAGACGCAGGAAATTCTTGCCAGAAGAAAGAATATAGAGGTCCCCCTGAACACTTGGTGCAATACCAAGATGCCAATTGAGTTCAAAATGATGCGCGCCATCGCCGGTCAGCCGGTCCCAAACCAGCCAAGAGCATGGTGGGGCATACAGTACGGCCCGCCAATGAGTCACCCCCGTCCGCTTTGTGTATCCGTTATGGTAGGCCAGGATTGTGATTACGCCATCTCTGGATTCTTCTTTGAGAACCACTTGGGCATGAAAAGGCTGTGACCACATGAAGGCAGTCTCCTGAACTGCTTGATCTATATGATCCACGCAGACCGTATTATGAGCCCTGGTTCCACGGAAGTAGCTTCTCCAGTCTCGATCCCCGGTGTAGGTGAAGGTCCCTGGATCCAGCAACACATCCTGCTCTTCCACCTTCAAGATAACCGAGAGAGCATCTGCATGGCCATGCGCATAGCAAGGAGCAAGTCCCAACGGGCCATGGTCGAAAATCAATCGCGGTTGGTCACTTAATTTGCCTCTAATCACGGAGTACCCAGATGCCTCGAATGACACAAGCCCAGTCGGATGTGTCTTCGGCGCGACCGAGAAATCAAGGAAAGGTGACAGGGCATGACCATTATCACCGTCGCCTATAGAAGGAAACGGATCGCCCTTGGCGTCAAATGCGTCGAGGAAGAGTCGGCTTCGATGAAATGCTTCTTCGATGGTCATTGAACCCGAACAGTGCTGATGTTTCAGAAGCGTCACCACAAGCCCGTAGAGATCCGAGATGAATCGTTGGTACCAGAAACTTTGTTCTGCTCCCCCACCGTCCAAAAGAATCTGATGAGACGCTTCCTGTTCCAATAATGAGAGTCCGACTGAGCGCCATAGCTGAGACTCTTGCATTTCAGGGAATAGACTTCCCGCATAGACCAGGGCGGCGGCTTCAGCGATCGTGTGGTTGCCTGCCGATGAATGGATCGACAGTCGCTTGCGTATGAGCTCGGCATGGCCACGCACCAGCTCGACCAGAGCCAGCCATACATGATCAGGGTCCTGCAACCACTCTCGAACAAGGTCAAGTGCATGACAGAGCGCAAGCATCCTCAACCCACATTCCATCACAGAGATGTAGTGAATACCGGTGAGTGCGGGGTTCGCATCGGTCCAAGAAAGAAACTGAGTTTCAAGCAATGTCACCGCGCGCCGACGGATATCCTCTTTGGCACGCCGTGCAAGTAACCCAAGCGCAACGAGATGTTGTAACCGGGATGGCTCCCACGCGATCCGCACATCGCCATAAGAGTTGCCCTCTCGATATGGGATACGACCAAAGAACAGCTTGGGCCATTGCCGACGAGTATCAGGCGCCTCATGCCAGACGGAGTGGTGGGAGCTCCAAATCCATTCGTGTCCCGACACAAGGAGTTTTCCGCTCAAGAGTGCTTCTATTGCTGCATCATCGATCTCAAATGACCAGGGAAGTTCAGGTAGTCGTTGGGCAAAACCCGAGCAGAAAGAAAATCGAGTTGCATCACCTGCAATCCGATGGTTCTGTAACCAGCCGAACCAATACTGTGCTTCCAGCGCTTTTAGCGTGCAATGTTCGGTGACTCGATGGAGGACCTCGACCGGACCCATGACACGCAGTCGTTGCGCATACCAGGATAGGTTTCGATGGGATGGCAGAGCTTTGACTGGACCCACGTTACGCATGGCCTAAACGTCGTACACAGCTCCGCTCTGAAGGCTCCTGACTGCCAAGAAACAAGCCCGCGTTACGGCATATAGTTCATCGAATCGGACGGGTGGTGGGAGTCCTTTTTCGAT
>Ga0134126_10011450_pt1 | contig 11198 bp, 10 predicted proteins | sample KB31752_FD_96881 | JGI IMG/M metagenome (GOLD analysis project Ga0134126, IMG submission 96881) | Terrestrial soil microbial communities with excess Nitrogen fertilizer from Kellogg Biological Station, Michigan, USA - KB3-175-2 | ecosystem: Environmental > Terrestrial > Soil > Unclassified ... | reverse complement strand
TACACCATATCCAATAATAAGCGATATTCTTTTTTTGTAAAATTAATTTTCATTAAACATTCCTTTCATCTTTATTATCTAATTCATATGCTATCGGACAAATCCAATAAAATAAGAATATATACTCAACTAACTTGAAAGTTGGACTGGATTGTGACGAACAACTTCAAATTTATCATTAATTCCTGATTTCAAAACATCTCCAATCTCATGAACCGTGGTACTAAAAAACTCATGAACCTTATCTTTAAATTCTATAAATTTTGGATAATATTTATTATATGTGACATGTTCCCTCATGATTTTCCATAGTCGCTCAATTGCATTCAAATTCGGTGAGTATGGCGGAAGATAATGAATTTTTACTCTTGATGTCTCTAAGTATTGTCGTATATCTTTGTTTTTATTAGAGCGCCCATTGTCACATATAATATGAATAGCTTTAAATGGGTTTGCAAATTCTAATTCTTTAAAAAATGATATGATTGATTGGGCTCAATAGTATCATATTCTCTAGTGAATATATCCATTGTATTTAGATTGATAGCACCATTTAAGTGTAACCTAAATTGCGTATTTGTTGTAGGTAATGTTTTGGTTTCACCTTTTGGTATCCAGCCATATACTGCTTGGGATTGATACTCTGGATGAACAGCATCCATAAACATAATTACTGAATTTGTATCATCCGTATTTTGCTTTAGTTCATTGTAATATTCTATGAACTCTTGCTGCTTTTGCTCATCTAATTTACTGGGTACATGTTTTGGCTTTTTGTATACAAAATCATTCCGTTCAAGCCACTTGGTAATACCAGATACCGTATATTTAATTCCATATTTATTTAGTATATACGCACATATGCTTTTTGCTGTTAAATGGGTTGTCATTGATAAATACGAGATTAGTTCAATTTCTTCTCTAGGCGTTAATTTGCACAGTGCTCCACCTTTAGGGTCATGCGCTACTTTATTCTTCTTTAAATAATCATTAATATAATTATAGGCGGATGATTCACTAATGTGAAGTATCTCAGCAATATCAGATGTATCATGACCCAGATCATAAGCTAAGATAGCGCAAAGACGGACTCTTTCATCCATATTTCTTGTTTTGCGTACTAATATTTCAAATTCAGCACGTTTACTTGGTGATAATATTTTATTCATAGGCAAGATTATAAAACAAATTAGGTAACACGTGTCCAATTTTCAATTACGAACAGTATATGTGTTATTGCAAAAGATCTCATTATTTTTTCATTATCTGGAATATTTATAACCATTACAATTCTTTCACTAAGTTGTATTTAATTTGATGACTGCCCAATTTTTATAGTCTGCCTAACTGGTGCAGGATGCTTTTTTTGCGCATGCCAAAACCTGATCGATGGCTTTATTATTTAAAAATTGACTATGTTTAAAAGATTAGCTAATGCCAAATAAAAGAATAATTTTTTTATTAATATCCGCCAACTGAACTCTATTTAATTTACCAATAACTTTTTTAATTTTAGACTTGCGTACTGCTACTATTTTATCCAACATTATTTGAGATTGTTTTAATAAGCCATTACTCTTGGTCGGTTTTAATATAATCCGAAAGATATCCACATCAACTGACACATCGGATGTTATGGGTGCAATTAAAACACTTTCTAAACTATGGAAAAGATCGTTTTGAACTATAACACAGGGTCTTGGTTTTCCATAATCCCCTGATAAATTTATTAAAACAACATTTCCGCGTTGCACTATTTCCAACCTTTTAAATTAGCATTTTGTTCTATAACATCTAAAATATGTTCTTCTTGTTGGTTATTTAGCTTTTTAATCTGCTGGTTTATTTTTTTCTTTAAGATTAAATTTTCTGAATCATACACCCATATATTTAATTTTTTAAACTCTGGATTATGAAAAACATTATTACTATGTTTTACTTGGCTTATTTTTACACCTATATTTCTCATTTTTATTTCCTTGAATTTAATATTTTATAAGTTAATGTTATTTTAACATATTATCCAATTTACAGTAACAATTCTTGTTTAAAAAGCAAGTAAATCAAGATTATGGCAATCAATCTCACGTGATACGCTTCTGCCACTTAGATTTTGAACTATCCGGAATTTCCGGATAGTTGAAACGGTATATTTGCTGGTATTCTAGCATATGAAACAAACAAAGTTTTGCGAGAATTCGCAAAGCTATATAACCTATTGATAATTAAGGGAATTTTTTATTTACATGTACTAGCTGCAATATGCAAAATTTGCATATTGCTAAATTTTCGCAATTATTTAACTGGCTTTTGCATTACTATACAGGTCAATCATGTGAAGCTCAATGAATAATAAAGCTATATAGCATCTATGGTTATATAGTGTTTTATTTGGGTAATGCCTCGGTTACTGCCATACGCCTCACTATAAAAACCGTCAAGATATTTCGGTGGTTCTTCAGTTTCACCGTTTAGCCAACCGATTGCCAGGATTAGCTTAAAATGCTTTTCCGGGAGTTCAGATAAGCAAATATTGCCCAATTAAATCGAACTGGTTTTGTTGTGTTTTGTATTTTATGTCCTAAATTTTAAGCTTACTTTTTAATTTATTAAAAATTCGATGCCAAAATCTTGTATCTATAACTGGCTGATTTTCTGCCATATTTGTAAGCTGTTTTTCATATTCACTGGCAATTATAATATTATCTCGTTTATCAATAAATACTTCTTTATCTGCTTTAAAATTATCGTTTTCCAGAACATTTGTCTTAGCAATTTTTGATCTCTCTTCTGAGGCAACTTTTTTAGCTGGTGTAATGCCTGCATTTATAATGATAGACAAATCGAGTTGCCAATCATACTGATTGCGAAGTCGCCAAAGTTCAAATGCTTCTTCAATATGCTGATCTGTTTCTCGTTTACTCCATTTCCTCACTGCCATTAAGTGTTTGAAAGCTTCATCTCCTCTTCCTCTTATTTGGGCTAATCCCATGTGGGTAACTTCATGACAATCGGTGCATAAAGTAATAATACGTTTTAATTGCTGTACTTTAGATTTGTCATCGTAGAACCAACGCTCATGACCTTCTAATTTATCTTGTATGCCGCAAGCCTCACAACGATATTTTGCCCGCCGATAAACGAATGACCTTACTCTGTCCCAATCTTCCCGCTTAATACAATACCGAACATTGGTGAACCAACATGACCTTGGAATTAGGTCTACAAATAAAAGATTGCCGCCAAAATTTGTATCTTCTCCTGGGAAGTGATTAATTTCTTTCAAGGAACATGGCCATCTCTCAATTAATTCTTTTTCACCTTTAGGAGCATACCACCTTCTCTCACCACTATGCCACCACGCGCCTAGTTTTTTTGCTATGTCTTTTTCTTTATAAGGAACATCTAAAAAAATCATGCTTGTTAGTTCTCCTTCCTTTTCCGGACAGTTGATCTCATGCAATTTATGCTACGAGTTGTTGCAGATTTGCAAAGTGCAAATTATGTACATTACATCTATCACCTTCTCACATTTTATTTACTTCATCCTACAGTTTATGAAGGATAGATAAAATCTCATCAAATTCAGGATAATTACCAAAAATCATTGTGCGCATCTGTTTATAATCAGCATTGAGTCCAGAAATTCTATGCTCTGGAGGAATTAATTTTAATTTACCAATTAGACATTCATCGTATTTTGCTCAGGTTCTTGGATAAAATTTTTGCTTAAATTCAATCACGTCTTTTAGCAGATTTGCTTGTTCTAATGCAGCGTACTTTATACTTGATAGAGTTAGCATGGCAAGATCATAATAATGCCTGGAATATCGCAATGGCAGTTTGCTATCCTCTGGTCTGTTGGCTTCATGGTGCAAAATAGTAGCCTTCTCCCAGAAAGTTCGTTCCCCCAAGATTGCTTTAACATTATATTTGCTTTGGTCAAATAAATTGGGAAAACATTCTGCTGCAAATGAAGTCATAGAATATTGATTAAAAGGCAACCATGCAGCTAATGGTCCAATTTCTAATAAAATTTGTGGTCGTAGATAATTATCATGGAAAATCTCCGGGTAATTTACATTAATTACTAAATCTGTATCTTGATTAAGTTCGCAATTACATAGCGGGTTTAGTAAATTTTTAAACTTTGGTAATAAATCGTTTATTAAAAATTTAAAAATTTTCTATTGTCGAAAAAATGCCAAAATTTTGATACGAGTGCCAAAATATAAAGTAATATACACAAGCATTGAAAATACTGTACTTTAGTGTGATATGCTATGCGGTGGGTTGTCATTTACAAGATGCTAGTTGCAATATGCAAAATTTGCACTTTTGAGGTACACGTTTTTTGGTACATGAGTCTTCACTAATGTGATTACTGAATTCTCCCGAATATCATTATTATAACCCAAGCCCTCAAAGGTTACCATATCTTATTACTAGTAATTGAGATGCGTTTGCCCTGTAAAATATTTTGGTGAGGGTCAATCTTTGAATTCTAGTTTTTGATCCTTTACGGTTTCAGATTTGGTTTTACTAAAGCTGGAAAATGGTAGGGCGTCATATTCAAGTCGCCAATTTGGGAAGAATTCTAGACGAAGATAATTATAAAGGCTCCCCATGGTGGGAGTTTTATTTTTTATAGAATGGGGGTCATATGTATAAACATACTTTTCTATAGCTTGGGAAATGCCCCGGTTTAAATTCCATTTAGTACTCTCACTCACGTAAGCTTCGTCATAGTATACTTCATCTTCATAAAGAACACTAAACAAAATATTTAACGACATTGCATTTGGATATGGTGTAAGCTCTTTTGAATTAGCAATGTTAGATAGTTTAGTAACGTTATTCAATTTTACAACCCTACGCTTCCATAGGTCAACAGCAAACATAGTCTCGCTATTGCCCTCTACTAATACAAAATCATGATCGCCAGTTGGTGGGGTGGTTACTTTAGATGATATTATCACCGCTTCTTTAAAAGGAAATGGAGTTTTTTGGGCAAAATGAATCATGCGGTTAAACGCAAATATAGTTATTGCCATGCGTGCATAAAAAGTACAGGTTACAGCCTTATTCCTCCACCCACTATATAAATCAGTAGCAAGAAACGTGCTGGAATCAAGAAGCTTTTCCTCTTCTCCTGCACAACTAGATGTAGTTTGGCTTATTTTTTCCAGGTGACTCCTACCGTACTTACGAAGTAATTCGGTTACTGCTTGAACTCGCCTTGATTCAAGTTCATCAGTGCTCTTGATTTTCCCGTGCTTTTTTTGTAATTCTATCAATTCTAAGCTTTCAAGGTCTGAAAGAGAATCTTTATCGCTGAATCTACGCGTCATTGGGTTAATTATTTCTTCATTTAATAGCTTTTCTTCTTCTGCTATGGCTGCTTTAATATTTGCCTGGTCTATAATGCTACGAAATTCATCTGCAGAAATTTGTGCACCTATAAAATCTTTGCATGATCCTTTCGTGTCAACAGATGCACTACATTTAACTGTACCGGCGTATCCAGGGTGTTTAGTAGAGACTTTTCCATCTAAATCGCTAAGATTTTTGGGTGACATGCCTGCTGTATTATCATTAAGATAATGCCATTCAAACTCTTTATAAATCATATTAACTGAATGTATTATGGAATTGCTTGAATCAAGATTAAAATTGGCGGAAGCACCAAGTTCTACATTGCCAAATGATGTAAAAACGGTATTAGGCGTCTTCTTATCATGGCACAGCTTAAAACTAAGGAGCCTAGGATTTACCTGATCAGTACAAGTTTGGTAAATCTGATCGGGATCCCCGTATGCAGTGCTGTTAATAGATAGAAGGGATAGTACGCTAAATACGCTAATTATATGTTTGTTTAACATTTTCGTAATCCTAATATACTTTAAAAATTTGTTTCCATCAACTACAATATTGTAACATCTAAATATTTCTTACTTATATATTTCCACTTAATTATTTTGCTACAGAAGTAATATGGAATTACTGAGATATAATTCCGTACTGCTTGAATGCTAAGTGACTTTGTCAAGTTTACTTCACTTCGATACAAAATATGCAGTATTTCGGTTAAACATTGCTATTATTGGGTTTTATATTTATAAATTTGCTATCAGGTGTAAATTCAGGTGTATTTTTATAAAAAGACGCCTGATTTTACCCGATCAGACCTAAATTTTACTGCTAATTAAATTAATAATCAATTTTACCATTAATTCCTTTTGTGGTGGATTAGATTCAGCAACCAATAGAGCTAATGAAGTTAGCCCCATATTATCAATTTTTAATGGTAACTTGTTGATTTGTATGTATAATATAAACAAAAAGCTGCCAATGCGTTTGTTGCCATCGCTAAAAGGGTGGTCTTTAATTACCATATAGAGTAAATTAGCTGCTTTTTCTTCGGCGCTTTTATATAATTCCTCACCAAACATGGTCTGATCCAGATTAGCTAGGATTGATTGTAAATGATCGTTGCGTTCGTTGCCGAATAAGTTTGTTGCTTCATTAACTGCTAATAGTTTTTGTTTAAATTCATTAATTGCATTAAGCGCATGTTCATAATCTAAAATCAAGCTGGTTTTATGCAAAGCATTAGACGGTAAATTTAGGCGATCTTCATCATATTGGAGTAGGGTAGTCCAGGTATTTGCATAAGTTGTAATAAGTTCAACAATATTTTGTCCCTGATCGCCAACCAATTGATTATTAACTAAGGTTTTACCTAGTATATCTAATAAATTTTGATATTCTTTAGTTTTGGTATCAATAATATTTTTATTAAGAGCATAACCCTTTAGCAAGTAATCTTTGAGTACGGAATTAGCCCAACGCCTAAATTCAATACCACGTTTTGATTTAATTCTATAGCCAATAGAAATAATAACGTCCAGGTTATAAAAATTTGTATCATAATTTTTACCATCCTTGGCAGTTATCCGGAAATTCCGGATAACTGAATCTTCTTCTAACTCTTCATCAGAAAAGATATTTTTTATGTGCTCATTGATTGTACGTACATTTTTATCAAACAGTTCGCCAATTTGTTTTTGATTAAGCCATACTGTATCATTTTCTACAGTAACGTCAATTGTAACATTGCCGTCGTGTGAATTAAATAACACCAACTGTTCATTTTTTTGCATGTTCAAATACCTCTTAAAATTTGATTCGTTGGCATTCTAGCATATGAAACTAACAAAGTTTTGCGAGAATTCGCAAAACTATATAACCTATTGATAACTAAGTAAATTTTTTTATTTTAGACTCAAGATTAATTTTTACTGTATGCCACTCACTGTCAATTATACTATACAAGCAAAAATCGCATTTAGCACCATTTGGCATAATTCTATTATTACGGATAGTCCCATCAAGTTTAGCACCGAGCCTCTCAATTGCTCGACGGCTATCCTGGTAAAAAAATTAGATGAAATTAGAAAAGCATTGGTAATACTAGCTATTGATATATTGGCGAAATGTAATTCTATTACGTAAGAGGAAAGTTAGGGATTAATGATAAATAGCTAATTATTAACAAATATAAACTAAAGTAGGGGGTAAGGATTATATACCCCCATTGTACGTGCATTGTCTTATTCAGCAATTCCTGGGTTAACTGCCCAGCCATAATTTTTGCTAATCTGTGGGAAGTCATATATTTTAACATCAGGTATTGAAAGTGCTTTAGCGTAGGTCCTATTTTTGATTTTAACTTCCTCATTTCCCCAATACATATCATTTTGTATCTTGTTGAAACCCTCTTTGTTTAACCACTGGGTATAATTCTTATATGCTGCGTTTTTATGTAAATAACCTGACATCGTTTTTAATTGCATAGAGCTGGGTAGTTGCCAGCCATTAGTTAATCCACATACTCCAAGGGCATTCATATTATTTGCCCATTTTGTAGCTTCAATCCAGCCTATTTGGTTATCGGTAGGTTTTGTTTGCCAAACATATCCCTTGTCTATATCCTGTATGCACTGACAATCTCCTTTAGAGATCGAACAACCTGTAGGGTAAAATGGCTCAAAACGAGAATGAATTGCTAAAGCGCTAAAGTCACCTTTTATACCATTTAGTGTAGCCACTACTTCTGAGGATGAGATCCATAAAGTCCAAGCTGCATTTACTCCTATTGGCAGTTTAAGCTCTCCCCAATAAGTGCCAGATCCTAGGCCAGAAAAACCATTATTATTAAACCACAATGGATCATTATTCGCATATTTTGCTATATCTATCAATTGTTTATGACTTGGGAGACGCCAATTATGAAGCCCACATGTCTCTTCATTCGTATTTAGGTTATCTGCCCAAGCTGCTGCATCATCCCAAGTTGGTTTTGGTGGGGCAGGGTTAACTAACCAAATATTATCTGTTTTGGTGTCTCGTATACACTTACAGGTTCCTTTAATTCCAGCATGATCATTATTCATCACACAGCCATCTGGTTTAAACGCTTTAAACTGTGGATTGTTTTTTGCAAAGCTTAGACTAAAAAATAACGCTGAGATTAAATATAAATATTTAGTTTTTTTATGATGAAACATAAAGGCATCGTCCTTTTAAAATATTTTTATACATAGCCGGTTAAGCAACCGGCATTGCTGCCGGTAACTCACCTAAGAACCCATCGTGCGACTTTCATCGCAATGGGCTCAAGCATCTTGTAAGGCTGGTATGACCCAACCCGCCTACACACTCAATATTGTGTGTTTGTTCTTGTGAAGTTTCTGTTCCCGTTTTTCAAAGTAACTATTGTACTTTGGGTCATATGGGTTAGCTTGCCGGTTAAGCAACCGGCATTACTGCCGGTAACTCACCTAAGAACCCATCGTGCGACTTTCACCGCAATGGGCTCAAGCATGCATAAGGCTTTCTTAAGATCACCCACCAATCAGTGACTAGCTGACTGATTATGCATTACTAGCTAATAGCCTTAAACTGATTGTAGATGGTGCACAAGCTTGCGCCTTCATTTGCTTTCCATCTTTAATTCGGTTCTGTTAGTCTTCATACATTTGCACACCAGTTGGAAGTCAGCCAGCTTTCGCTACGTAACATAACGTTACTATCCACACCATTACAGCATGACATTCGCTTTTTCCAACATCCTCTGCCAGCATAATTATCAACTAATTTCGCAATTAGCCTTCCTGAAGTTACTCAGGAACTATACTGGTTTACCAAGTTCCGTTCAATAAGTAACACTGGGTTAGATGCCTACTATCAACCTATGGACTATATTGGCTACGGGCATGCAGAGGTGAAACATGCCACCAGTCCATTATACAGCGTAAAAGCCATTTCCGCTGTTTTAAAATTACGATTGTTACGTAGATTCACTTATGTTCATCATACCAGTTGCCTAGCACTATTCCGTCCTATGGCTGACAGAGGAATGTGTTCCTCGCGGTTCACATCCCACACTTACGTGTATCATTACATTGTCAGAGCCGCTCTTTATTCAGGCTCGTAGGCTTTCCCTATAGCAGGGGAAGTCTCATCGCATTGTTACCTACGTGAGATAACTTATTTAAACGACTTCTTGTCGCAGCACCTCGAATTTTAACATGTCTCACTATTTTGGTTAGATGCATTTTAAACAAACGCAGTAACCCATAGCGCCCCCTTTTGATATTCTTCATGCCAGCATTGAATACCCAATTGTCGTATTCTACTTGGCAAAAATATTTCTTATTAATCCAGTTAGAGCTTTTGTTTGGGTGTCTGCGCTTAGCCAATTTCCGGATTGCTTGGAATATATTATGGTCGACCAGTGAGAATGTTTCGCTTGAAACTCCGTGTCTATAATAATTTGCCCATCCCCGAAGTTTTGGGTTTAGTAAATTTATTAGATTCTCGGTTTTGGCAGTAGCATTCTTTTTAATCAGTATCCTGATGTTTTCAAGAAATACTAGAACATTCTTCTTAGATGGCTTGGTTAATAGCTTTCCATTATATTTGCGTATATATTGTTCGATTGCATCGGCACACGATCTTCTGGGGCGAAATCCATATGCATTCTTATCGGCTAATGTCTCTGAGACTGGTTCTAAAGCCAGTAAGTGCAAAGCCTGCATTGCTCTTGTCAACATTGTGGGAATTCCTAAACTTCGCAATTTCTTGTTCTTCTTTGGAATATACACTCGTTTTAAAGGTAGTGCATTGTAGCCTTTAGTTACAAGCCGAGAAATAGCATTCATCTTTGAGTCAGATGTAAGCCATAATTCTTTATCAACGCCAGCAGTTTTACTACCCTTGTTTTGAGTAACGCGCCTAATCGCCAGCATTTTAGCTAGCTTTGAGCAACGAGTTAAAATACGTTGTAAGGCTTTCACCTTATTCCATCTTTTATCTCGTGTAGCCTTGGCAATACGCATTTGCAACTGTTTTACAGAGGACTCGACTTTATCCCATCGGATGTGATTCCAGCTCGCCCAATCTGCTAAGGATGCACTAGCTTGCGCCATCTATTTGCCTTTCCCTATTAAAACTTATACATAATCTCTTGCCATGAGAAACCAGTCGGAAGTCTGCACACTTGCGTGTTATGGCATAGCCACTATCCGTATCATTACAACCCGGCATTTGCTTTCTCCAACATCCGATACTGGCATGATTATCAACAATCCTTGCGAATTATCTTCCCAGAGGGAATCATACCAGCTTACCACGTTCCCTTAATTCAAGCAGTGTGAGGTTAGGTGCTGGCTTACAACCGAAGAGTTAAAGGCTACGAATGGTTAGTTCACAAGACCATTCCGACTCTTGTACCATTTTGGTCACAGTGTATAAGCTATTTCCACTGCTCGACTATAACGGTTGTTCAAACGCCAATTCACTTATATTCACCTTACCCACTACCTAGCAATTATCCGGTTATAGCTACCAGAAAGGTTATCGTCTCACGACTCTAGCCCCGCGTGTAACCGCCTCTTTACATTGTCCCGACAGCTCTTTATTCATGTCAGTAGGTTGACCCAGTAGCATGGGTCGCTTCATCTTGGAAGCAACTTGAATTAACGACTTCGTGTCGCACGTGTACATTAGTCTCTAATACAAAGGAGTCGCAACGCCCACGCAGCAGTTCGTCGACTTTTTTTTTAACTAATACATGACCACCATTTACAATGCTTTGATTAATCTCGTTCAAAAGCTCTGGTGTGAGAAGGCTT
>Ga0134126_10011449_pt1 | contig 11198 bp, 14 predicted proteins | sample KB31752_FD_96881 | JGI IMG/M metagenome (GOLD analysis project Ga0134126, IMG submission 96881) | Terrestrial soil microbial communities with excess Nitrogen fertilizer from Kellogg Biological Station, Michigan, USA - KB3-175-2 | ecosystem: Environmental > Terrestrial > Soil > Unclassified ... | reverse complement strand
GCACTGCGAAAGGCGGTGCGGAAGGCAATCTGAATGCCACCCTCGGTGGCCAGTTGCAAGCTCGTCGCGGTTTTGGTTCCGAGAGATGCAGTGCTTGGATCCCCGCTCTCGCCTCGAGCCTAGGCGACTCCGGGGCGCCAAAACAGGTGCCCACGAAACGAATCTAATGCAACGTGAGATGAGTCGCATAGGACTATTCGCGCAGCTCTGCGACATAGGTCAGCGCACCGCCTACGACCCGTGCCGGCGAAGTCATCGGATGCACGACGTTGTGTTTGGCATCGATGATGTGCACGACCTCTATGCCAACCACGCTGAGCGCGTCGGCGATCATCGATCGATGGCAGCGCCACCACAGCGCTTCCGCGCACATTATTGCGGTGCGCGCAACCGCCAGCTGTATGACCTGCCCCAACCCCTGCGAGAATTCCGGGCTCGACATGTAGTCGGCATAGCCGCGAAATGAGGCATTGCGCCAGGCTGTGTTCGGCGAATCAGGTGAAACCCGGCGACGGCCGCCCAGCGCAGACAACCAGTCATAGCCGATGCCGTGTGCGGCGAGCGTCCTCGAAAGTGCTTCCTTACCGTACTGCGGATATTTCCGCGAACCGGGGAAGCTGCGGACGTCGGCGACTCTCGCTATGCGGGCTCTGGCGAGCAGGCCGAGGAACTCCTCCATCGGACGCGTGGAGTGCCCGATCGTCCAGATTGTCGTCGGTGGAGCTAACGCCGCTGAGGGTGACATCGGTCACTCGATCTTGTGCAGCGCTCCGCCTTTGTGCATCGCGACGTGGTCGGTTTTGTCGCTCTTGATCTCGTACTGAGGGTCATCAGCGCTGGCGTGGTGCGTGTAACCCTTGAAGTCGGTATCTTTGTTGTGCACCTTCATGATCGTGCCGCTGACGTGGCCTGCTTCCGAGTTCCAGCGCACGTGATCCCCTACCTTAAATTTGGTGGTCATAGAGACTACCTTCTCCGGACGCGGTGAAACCGTTACGCCAGCAAAGCCTTCGCACGCGCATAGACATTGTCGTAGGCGATGATGCCGCCGTGCGCGGCGAGACCGTTGGCAATCGCGCCCATGGCGTGTTCACGCACGCCAAAGTGCAGGTTGCGACCGGCATAGCTCCATCCACCGCCCTCGGAGCCTTGGGTATCTTCGCCTCTCGTCAAGTGTGGATTGAAATCGCCGAAGCCTTTCAATGGGGTTTTCGTGGAAGGATCAAGGTCTGCCGAGCCGCCCGTCAACGCGGGTAGCCTCGGCGCCACCGAGTTCATGATCTTGCCCGACGCCTCGCGTGTGGCGAGGCCTTTCGTGTCGGCCGGAAACACGGGGATCTCCGCATTCCAGCCTGCGGGTAGCTCGCCGCGCAGACTGCTCTGCAGTTCCGAGGCTTGTTCGGGAAACGCGCGTGCGTACGCCACGAGGCGATCATTCCAGTCGGCTTCCGCTTTGGCGCCGCGCTCGAGTGCCTCGCGAAAGTGTGCGAGCGCCGCCTCGGGCACGCGAAACACCGGCTCGGTCGGCCAGTTCAGTTTGTCTTTTGTCTTGAGCACGTCGCCCTCACCCAGCGGTGCACCGTGCGCCTTGAAACTGTCCTGCTCGGGCGAGCCGTAGCCGATATGCGTACGTATCAGGATCAGAGACGGTCGCCGCGCGTCCCCTCGCGCCTCCATCAATGCGCGTTCAATCGCCGCGAGGTCGTTGCCGTCTTCCACCCGTACCGTTTGCCAGCCATAGGCACGGAAACGCGCGGCGCGATCTTCCGTGAATGTCATGTCGGTACCGGCGGACAGCGTCACGTGATTGTCATCGTATAGGCAGATCAGTTTGCCGAGCTCGAGACGGCCGGCGAGTGAGCCGGCCTCCGCCCCGACGCCCTCCATCAGGTCGCCGTCACTCACCAATGCAATTGTGTGATGCTGGATCAGAGCGTGACCGGCGCGGTTGTAGCGCGCGGCGAGTTGTGCTTCCGCGATGGCCATGCCAACGGCATTGGCCATGCCTTGCCCCAGCGGCCCCGTGGTGACCTCGACGCCGGGCGTGTGAGTGCGTTCCGGATGTCCGGGCGTCTTGCTGCCCCATTGGCGGAACTGCTGAATGTCATCGAGAGACAGCGCATAGCCGGTCAGGTACAACAGGCTGTAAAGAAGGGCGGAGCCATGGCCCGCCGAGAGCACGAAGCGATCGCGATCGTCCCAATCGGGATTGCGCGGGTTGTATTTGAGAAAGCGCGTCTACAATACGTAGGCCATAGGCGCTGCGCCGAGAGGCAGGCCCGGGTGTCCACTGTCCGCTTTTTGCACCATGTCCACTGAAAGGAAGCGGAGCGTGTTGACGCATTGCTCATCGAGTGGCTCTACCATACGCGTTTCCCGACGAGATGTGACGTGTGCGGAGACGTTTGGATCGATGCCTGGTTGCCGCTGCATCGCACGGTTCCAAACGCCGCTATTCGCGACCTTCCACGCCCACCCCAATACACATGCACCCTCTGGCCGCCGAGCCAACCGGACACGCACAGAAGGCCTACACCGAGGATCGAAAGCAGCACCGGAATGCTCATGCTCGCGCCCTTGCTGCTGGGTTCATCCGCGCGCAGCCAGATATTTATCGCGTAGAGCGCGACGACGATAAGATTTATGGTCATGTGGGTCAGGGCGATTTTCTTGACGGGGGCAGCGCCGCCCTTGTAGTAAATGAGGTCGATCAGTCCGGGTACCGCCGCGCAGAGGGCGCCGATGAGGGCGCCGACCATGCTGTAATACGCTACCGTGATCCACGCATTGCCTGAGGCTCCGGCCAGGCGAATCAGATCGCAGGCTAGGGAGAAAACCCATAGACCGATCGGAAAGACGATCAGCATGGGGTGGATGGGATGTTTGGAGATACTGGCTGGTACGCATGGGATGTCCTTGTCTAGTTACCTGACCGTGCTCACTAGCACGCCGCGGTTAGGACATTCGGGGCGCCTCATCAGATCGGCACGCGGTAGCCGAAGAATTCGTGGTCTTCGTTGTAGCCCCCTTCACCGGCGCCAAGGTCGGCATAGTCATGCACGAACTCAATGGACGCGATCCACTTGACCATCTTGAAACCGACCTCGTTCTCGCAACGTAGCCGCAACGGCGCCCCGTGCAGCACGCTGAGCGGCGCTCCGTTCATCTCGTAAGCAAGGATCGTCAATTCGTGCCGCATGTTGCGCAAGCTGTGCGTGTCGTAATAGCGCCCACCGTCACCGCCATCGGCCAAGGAGTAGAGCACCGCATAGCGGGCCTCGGCCGTCGGCTTCACCAGTTCGAGAATGTGACGCATCGGCACGCCGCCCCATTTGGCAACCCCTGACCACCCTTGAATGCAAAAATGAGTGGTGATCTGTTCCTGCTTCGGCATGGCCTTCAAGGCCGCGTAGGAAAACTCTGCCGGGTTTTCGACCAGGCCACCTATACGCAGCCGATAGTCCGCGAAATCATTCTTGACCAGCAGGTCGAATTCTTGTGAGTTCGGCATCGTTCCGTTGGGCCAAAAGTGCGGCGAGATATCCTTCTCGGTGAGCTGGCTCGTCGCGTCCCAGGACTGAGTCACGCTACCGAATGGCCGCGACATCACCTCGCCGATCCTCTGAACGAGGCGCGCGTGGCGCAGCGTGAATGGAGAGGCCCACCACCACGTCACACCCACCAGAATCAGAGCGGGCAGAAAGACCGCAAAGCCGCTCCATGAGCTGTCGTGGACACCTGCCCACATCATGTTCAAGTTAACCCGCGCCCCGGTGATGAACACCAGCGTCACGTGCGCCAGGATGAATAGCAGGAACCAACACAGCGCGAGGAAATGGATCGATCGCGCTCTCTGCCGATTCAGCGCGCGGCCAAACCAGCCCAGCCGATTTGATATCGCGGGGCTCTGCATGAGGCCGGTAATGATAGAGGTGGGTGCGGCCAGGAAAATTGTGACGAAGTAAGCCAATTGCTGCAGGCTGTTGTAGCGCGTCCAGCTATGGTCGGCGGGAAACGTGAGCGAGAGATATTGCAACGCCGTCGATAGCGCGTTGGGAAATACCTGCCAGGTGCTCGGCACCACTCTGTGCCACTGGTCCGTCGCGAAGAGCAGAATGTAGAAGGCGATGCCGTTAATCATCCAAAGAAGAGTGATCGAAAAGTGCCACCATCTGGCAAGGCCGATGGAGTGACGGATACCAGGGATGCCCAGCCAGCCGGGCAGCGTGACTGAGTCGTCCTTGGCGGTCCATATCCGACCGGTCGGAACCGCGCTCTGGAAGCGAAACCACTCGGTTCCCGGCGTGCAGTCGCGCTTCCAATACAGCCGCGGGTGATCGGCGAGGATCTGAATGCCGGCGCGCACGATGAATGCCATGAAGAATAGATTTAGAAAATGCAGCAGCCGCAGCCACGCCGGAAATCCTGACGTGACCGCGGCGGCATTGACCGGCACACCGGGGTAGTGCAGAAGAAAATTTTGAACTGCCGGGAGTTCTCGCAATGCTTGGGCGATCGCCACTCCGATCACCAAGAGCAGGAAAATCAGTGGGAGCGCCCATAACACGTTGACCCATCGATGGCCGATTCGAATTCGCGGAACAACGCCTGTCTGCGGCGGCAGCCATTTACTCAATCGGACCCGGTCGTCGGCCGCACTCAGCTGCATCGCCAACGGATCGTGCTGCCGCGACATGTCCTAAGCCCTCCGCCGGTTCTTATTTGTTCAGTTTGAAGCGCAAGAGAATCGCGAGTCTGTACGCTATCGCTCAAATGAAATGTGGGGAGGCATCAACTACCTCACAGAGGAAGCGCGAGCCGCTTGTATTCAGACGGTGCGACTGCTTGCTAAGAAGTTTGAAGCGACTCGGATGGCCGAACATGGCGGTGATGCTCCGCACTCCGCGGAATCAGAATGCACCATCTCGCCTCCTATCGAACGGTTACGCCGACGGGGGAAGGGCCAGCAGCAAGGCGTGAAAGTTCCTCGATTGGCGCCTATTCGAGCGCATGCGAACCCGGTCGCCGTCGTGAGCGTAGCCGCGACGATGAGAATGAGGGCCTAGCTTAGCTAGGAGAGCGAACGCTTCACCGGGCGTTCCGCTCAATTGCAGCATCGCACCGGCGTCACGAAAAAAACACGGAAAGAACCATTCCGTTTGTAGGATCGCGCACAGACGTAAAGCGCGACCGTGCATAGCTTTACTGTCCTGAATCGCAAATTGGTTTGATCGGTGTGTACTCACGAGCACTGAAGGCGTTGCACAGGAGCAGACGATGACACATGAACGCAAACGCGAGCAGAAGCCTTGGTATCCGACGATTGAGCGTATGCCAGAGATCCATAACGTTGAAGATTGGCAGAATCGCAGCGTCGATGACTATCCAGTGTTACTGGAGGACGCGAAAGCCGGGGAAAATGAGTCGGTGACGGGTGATCGGCTTGCGCGCGAAACAGTAGGGTCTCCGGCGCCTATTGCGCTGATCGAGCCTGCGAAAGAGTAGCGGTACGACGCGTGCTGCCCATACACGTTTCCAGCTGCCGCTTGGCGTGAAGTTTCGTTTTGTTGGGAGACGCTTGTCAGTAGATCACGATCGACGCGGAGGACTTGCAACAGGGGACGTCGCGCCCACGTTCTATATTGGCTTCAACTCACAGGCGCAGGGAGGATCCATCGCCTGAGCTGGTCAATGCGCGTGGCAGGGTAAGACCATGCGCGGTCTTACGCGATTCGGTATCTAATGCACTCTGCGGATGAGCGGGTTCGGACACGATATGCAGGAAGTCGCGCGAGCTCGGCAGATCGTCCCTGCAAGCGATCGGCTTCGCGCTTCACTACGCCGTAGCACTCGCAACAACGTGCCTCGAGACCGGCGCGATTGATGACCGTTATGTGACCTCGGCTGTAATGAATAATACCCGACCTTTGCAGCTCGCGCGTCGCCTTGCTCACGCCGTCGCGCCACACTCCCAGCAGGTTGGCTAACACATCATGCGTCAAGGTCACCTTGTCCGCATTCCCGCGATCTAGGCTCAATAGCAACCGACGACAGAGTCGTTGTTCGATGGAGTGACGTCGATTGCAGACGACCGTCTGCGCTATCTGCATGATCAGCGCCTGAGCGTATCGAAGCAACTGGTTCTGCATAGCAGAATCTTGCGCGAGCTCCGCTTGGAGTAATCGGCTCGTGAGACGGTAGGCCGCCCCCTCCCTCTGCACGATCGCCCGGCTTGGCATCGCTCCGCCGCCCATGAACGCGGGGACGCCAACCAATCCGTCGTTGCCGACAACGGCGAACTCGGCCGATCCCCCGTCCGCCAACACGTACGAGAGCGAAATGATGGATGTCGTGGGGAAGTACACATGTTCGCGCTGCGCATTCGGCTCGTAGACGACGTGGCCGAGCGGCATGAAGACCGGCTTAATCGCTTGGTGCAACCGTTGCCATTCGATCGCCGAGAGCGTCGAGAGCAACTGATTCTGGCGCGGACTAGCAGCCAAAGATGTGGTGTGCGGCATGCGCAGGTGTTTCCCGTCTGGTGACGGGAGATCCAAGTCGACTACGGTCACACTGTACGCTTTTTAGTCGGGACACAGGCCAAGCTGTAAGCGCTCGATCGTGGGGAGCATCGCAACCCCTTGACATCAAAATATTTTCTGCTTTGTCGCCTACCGTACGGACGACCTTGGGATCGATTGCCAAGCTTATAAGTAGGGCCCGATGATTCACAGCCGCGCCCCACGGCTCGCACGAGTTTCGTCAGTCACGCGATGTGGAGGATCCTGGACTTGGCGCTGGGCAACACTCCGGTGGCGAACGCGAGCGCTTCGGCGTACGCACCGGGGTATGCTCAAACAAGCAGGCAATTTGCGTCGCTTCGGCGGACGCAAGGGACCCGCATTCAGGTCGATCGATGCTCCTAAAGTGTGTCGGGAGAGCCTTTTCCATGACTCAGAAAAATTCCATGACTCAGAAAAAGCTGGACGTCCTCGGGCCTGAGCAAATGCGTCTCAGGGCACTCTCGAGGTGGGACAACGAGGGCGGCGCAATTCCGCGAGGTGTCGAGGGAGCCTTGGCTCCCGGTGATGCGCCATCCGAGGCTCCTGTGTTGACCAATGCTGAGTTGGTGCAACTGCGAATTCGTGTCATTGCGCTGGAGAATGTGGTGATCGCGTTGCTAGCGCAAGCGCCCGACCGGCAGCTCGACCTTGTTCGCGAAATGGCGGCCTATATCTCTCCACGAGCAGGCTTCACCCAGCATCCGCTAACGGTCCATGCGGCAGCCGAGATGATTCATCTCGTCGAACGAGCTCTTCATTTCCGGGGCGTGATGCTTTGATGAGGTGCGACCAGTCTCACCGGGAGCGATGTCGCAGATGTGGCCAAGATAGAGGGCTTCGGTGATCATTCGATCCTCAAATGAAGTGTCTCGCGCGACCCTGCTGAAGCGGTTTCCGATACCCAGGAACTTGGGTGTTTCACCGGGCTCGCGAATCGTGAAGGGGCAGAAATGGCCGGCCCCGGGCGGCGCTACCCGAGTAAAAGCCTTCGAAGTCTATCGCTTCGATCCGGATTTGGAGGGTAACCCGCGCCTCGATACCTTCGAGGTCGACCTCGACGACTGCGGACCGATGGTCCTGGACGCTCTCTTCTGGATCAAGAACAAGGTGGACTCGACGCTCACCTTCCGCCGCTCGTGCCGCGAGGGCATCTGCGGTTCCTGCGCGATGAACATCGATGGCACGAACTGGCTGGCTTGCACGAGGTTCATCTCCGAGTTGGCCACGCCGGCGACAATCTATCCTCTGGCGAACATGAGGGTCATCAAGGACTTGGTTCCCGATCTCACGCATGTCTTTGCGCAGTACAGCCTCATCGAGCCTTGGCTTCGGTCGAAGACACTGGAGCCCGAGAGGGAACGACTCCAATCCCTGGAGGAGCGACGCAGACTCGACGGTTATTACGAGTGCATTCTGTGCTTCTGCTGCACCTCAGGGTGTCCCAGCCACTGGTGGAACGCAGATCGTTTCCTGGGCCCCGCTGTGCTGCTCCAGGCTTGGCGCTGGCTGGCGGATAGTCGTGACGAGGCAACCGGCGAGCGGCTCGACAACCTCGAAGATCCGTTTCGGCTCTACCGGTGCCACACTATTCTCAATTGCACGCGGACGTGTCCGAAGGGGCTGAACCCCGGAAAGGCGATCGCCAACATCAAAAAAATGCTGATCCAGCGCCGCACTTAAAAATGGTATCTGCACATGGCGAGTTCCACATCCCAGCGCATGCGACCGCTCTCTCCCCACATTCAGATCTACCTACCGCAGCTCACGTCGGTCTTGTCGATTGCCAATAGAATAACCGGCGTCGTTTTGAGCTTCTATGCCGTCGCGTTGGTAGCTTGGCTCATGTCCGCGGCCGCAGGACCGCAAGTCTATTCCACGGTACATGGCTTCATCCGATCGTGGTTTGGTCAGATTCTGCTATTCGGCTGCACTTATTCGTTTTTTCTGCACCTTTGCGGGGGCATTCGGCATCTGGCCTGGGATGCCGGCTACGGTTTCGAGCTGCGTACGATATACGCCTCGGGCTGGACGGTGGTGGCGATGAGCGCAGCGCTCACGCTCATCACCTGGGTGGCCAGCATGGGCTTGGCAGGATAAGAGCCGATGGGAAGGGAGCGTATGCGCTCGCCGCTCGGCCGCGCACTCGGCCTCGGTTCGGCAAAGGATGGCGTCGAACAGTGGTGGCTTGAGCGCGTCACAGCAATCGCGCTGGTGCCATTAACGGTGTGGTTCGCCGCCTCGCTCGTCGTACATATGAACGGCGACTACGCCACTGCCATCGCTTGGCTGCGAACACCACTTGCTACAACTCTGATGGTGCTGCTTTTGGCGGCGCTCTTCTGGCACACGGCTCTCGGGCTCCAAGTGGTGATCGAGGATTACGTCCATTCCGGATTGAGGCTTCCACTGCTGATCGCGATGCGCATTTGCTGCTTTGTGCTGGGCGTCGCAGGCATCTTGGCAGTGTTGCGTATCTGTTTTCGCGGGTAAGCGCTGCCTGGGATAGGCTCCCACACGGATCCATCCGCAAGCGCAGTGATTCGTAACAAGCCAAACGTCCTATGGGCACAGGATTAGGTGCCCGGCGGCTGCGGAGAGCGACTTGAGTTTCGTAGAAAGAATGCTACCTACTGCACGCAAGCGGCTCGTCACAATCGGAGGTGATTCTCCACTCATCGACGCTGCGAAACTCTTGCGTGAACCCCATACGGATATCCTGGTCGTATGCAGTTGCGATGAACTGCTGGCCGGCGTCATCACCAAAACGGACCTCGTTCGCGCGATCAGCCGGGGTCAAGCATCAGGGTGCTCGGCAGCAGCATCGACCGTCATGACTCGGACCGTCATCCTCTGCCGTCCCAACGACCTATTGCACGATATCTGGTCGATAATGAAGGAACGTGGCTTGAAGAATATTCCCGTCGTGGACCAAGACTCGCGGCCGATAGGGGTGCTCAACGCTCGAGATGCGCTCGAGGTCCTCCTAGAGGAGGCCGAGTATGAAGAGGGACTGCTACGCGACTACGTGATGTGTGTCGGCTATCATTGATTGCGCGTAGTTAGGGACCGGCACCGCGTGACCAAAGAGTGGCCGCGCGCCATTCGGCAGGTGAGTCGACTAACATCGGTCTCTGCGCGAAAATCTGGCGGCTCAGAGCGGCGACACGCGAGCCGTGAGCGATTACATCTATGGCGGATGGCCCGAAAAATGGCACGCGCCCGTTAGCGCCGTATGGGAGTAAAGGAGGTCGCCTGCCGCAGGCTCGCTGAGGTTTGGTCGAGTCCCAGGATTACGATCTTCCCCGTCGCAACTTCTGTTGGCCACAGGATCGACGTAAACCCGACTGCGACGGCGACTTTTTGTGTACCGTTCGCGGTATAGGTGATCACCCCGCCGCCGATTGCGCCGCCTATCTTCTGACCCCATAGTCGCCGGCCGTCGGCCGCATCCAGCGCATAGAAGTTGCCGCCCATATCGCCGAAGAACACGATGCCTCCGGCCGTCGGAGTGATGCCACTCTGAATCGGGTAATTGGATTTCAGCCTCCATCTCCAGACGCCGGTGTCCGCGTCAACTGCGTAGACCCAGCCAGCCCAGTTTCCGAACGAGTCGTTTGTACCGTAGGTGGCATAAGGATTGAGCGTTGCCATGCCGGACCAGGGCTTGCCAAGTTTCACCTTCTGGAGCTGCTTGTCAGTCTGCATCGTAACCGTGGCGCACCACTCCACCTCGCCGACGAGGATGAAATTAGTCTGCGGATCGTAGGCAGGGCCGTTCCATTCGTCTCCGCCCACCGTGCCAGGGCAGAAGTGGACGGCTTTGCCCACCGCGAAAGGCGTGTCGGCATTCTCGATCCGGGTCACTGGCACACGGTATAGCAAAGCGTTGGTGCCCAGATCGAAGCCATACAGGCGGCCGTCTTTGGGCGCGACTGCCAGAAGCTTCTTGTCGCCCCGCGTCTCGATCAGTGCAGGCGCGGTGGAGGCGTCCCAGTCGTGCCAGTCCTTACGCACCAGCTTGAAATGCCTTTTGTAAGCCCCGGTTCTGGCGTCGAGCACGACAATCGAGCCGGTCAGGAGATCCTCGCCCTCGCGCAGGCTGGCTGCGAAGTCGGGCCCCGGATTGCCAGCGGGGACATACAATTCCCCCGTGGCCGGATCCAGAGTGTAAGAGGTCCAGGTACCACCCCCGGTGATCGGGGTGCCCGCCGCATTCCCCCATGTTGACCCGTTAAGCGGCGACGCGCCTTGCGGCCCGCGGGCTGGATCGGCCGCGGTTTTGGGCACCAGATAGAATTCCCAGACGATCTTGCCGGTCTTCGCATCGAGCGCATACATGCGCCCCTTGACGCCCTTGTTGTCCCCGCCCGCATTGCCGATGAAGACAAGCCCGTTCCAGGCGATCGGGGCGGAAGGCGTCGACTCGCCGAGCTTCGGGTTCGCGACGGTCGCTTCCCACATACGCTTGCCTGTTTTGAAGTCGTAAGCCAACACGCGCCCGTCCTCGGTGCCGCGAAATAGCAGGCCATCCATGTAGGCGGCGCCGTGATTGACCGCGAGGAGGCTAGCGGGTTTGTAGTCCTCATGCGTGCGCCAATTCTCGTGGCAGTTGGCAGGATCAAGCGAGAAGATGTC
>Ga0134126_10011448_pt1 | contig 11198 bp, 10 predicted proteins | sample KB31752_FD_96881 | JGI IMG/M metagenome (GOLD analysis project Ga0134126, IMG submission 96881) | Terrestrial soil microbial communities with excess Nitrogen fertilizer from Kellogg Biological Station, Michigan, USA - KB3-175-2 | ecosystem: Environmental > Terrestrial > Soil > Unclassified ... | reverse complement strand
GGACGCGCCAGTGACGGTGGACGTGGACGCGATGGCGGACGTGGGCGTGACAGCGGCCGCGGCCGGGACAGTCGTGGCGGCGACAGCGGCGGCGGCGCGATGGCCGAGGCCCTGCGGCGTGCCGGCCTGACCGGCGGCGCTGACCTGAGCGGCGGCTCTGGCCGACCGGGCGGGGGCGTCGGTGGGCCCAGCCGCTCCGGCGGCGACTCCGCGAAGCCCGGCGGCACAGCCAAACCCGGCGCCGGCACAGCCAAACCCGGCGCCGGCACCGGCAAACGCGGCGGCGGTCCGGGCAAACCCGGCGCCTCGGGTCGATCAGGCCGCTGAGCCAAGCCGCTCCCCTCCCGCAGCCCTCACCCGTCACACCAGCGCCTGAGCGGCCGCGAAAGTAGTTGTGGATGTCCCGTTGGGTACCCGTGGAGGTACCCAACGGGACATCCACGGGTGCGACCCCCTCCGCGAGAACCACGTTGGCCTCATCAGTCACGTGGGCCACGGGGAGTGGTCGGTGGTCCTCGTGGCGGAGGCGCTCACGTCGACGGCGCCGCGTGGGCTAGGGCTGAGCGACTGCGATGGCGATGCCGCGGCGGAGGCGGGCGCCTAGCTGGTCCAGGACGGCCGAGCCCGCTTCGGTGGCGAACGCCAGGGCTTCGGCCGGGTTCAGGCCGGGGGGTGGCACGATCTCGACCAGCAGGTCACCATCCCCCGACGGAGGGTGCAGCTTGAACCGGGCCTGGCCGGAGCCGGGCGGCCGGGTGGCCGCGGCCTGGGCCAGGAGCCAGGCGACGGTGTCCCTAACGTCTGGGTCCTCGTGGGGCAGGGGTACCGGCTGGCCCTTGGCGAGGGCGGTCAGGCGGGCGCCTTCTACGGCCAGGGGTACCGGGCCGGCGACGTCGACGATCACGGCGCAGGAGTCCTGCGCGGCGGCCTGCCAGACACCGATCGCCTCGGCCGGGACCGGGCGGGCCGTGGGCTGCCAGCGGGTCAGCGCGTCCATTCCGGTGAACACGGGGATCGCGGCCCGGCCGTCCCGGCCGAGCAGGGTGGGCATGGCCATCTCGCTGCTCTTCTCGCCGCCCGTGGCGGGACCAGGCTCGGTGGTGTCGTCGTCGGACAGCACCGCCACGACGGGCACCAGGAAGCGTGCGCCGGACAGCGCGGTCAGCGCGGCGTGCTCGCTGCCCTGCGCGGCTGCGAATGCCGAGAGCGCGGCGGCCACGGCGGGGTCGGCGGAGCCGTCATCGTCGCGGAACCGCGGGTTGCCACTGCCGTGGAGCACAGGGTCACTCTAGCGGCGCAGGGGACGGCGCCCGACCTGCGGCGGTCCGCAGGCAGCCGTTCATGAAGGTACCCTTGCGCCCGTTACGAGCGAGGTCAGCCGAAGCAGTTGAGGACGCATTTCGCGATATGAGAGTCTCATGGGACTGCAAGAGAGTCTGACCACAGGGGACACCGTGCGCCAGGTCGATCGGACGCCCATGGCCGTAGAGCCGGGGACGCTGATGCACAAGGCGATCCCGCCCCGCATGGTCGAGCCGTACCTGACCGGACGAAGGTCCATTATCGCGGGCTTCGTGCACCGGGTCGCTGACTGTTCGTTCACCGATCCCCGAGACCTGTACAGCGCGATGAGCCTAGGCTATGAAGGCTCGGAGTTCAGCCCCGACATGGAGGAGTTGTACCTGCTGCGCTGGCGGGCCGTGGGGACCGAGACCTACCAGGTTCCCTACTCGGTGATGCTCGGCGGTGACTTCGCGATGAAGCCGCCGTTCACCGGGACCGGCTACACGGCAGGCTCCGAGCACCCCGTGCCCGAGTTCTTCACAGATCCCGTCCCGGTCCCGGTCGGGGCGGAAATCTACCGGATCTGCGCCGGGCGGGCTGAGTTCATCGCCCGCTTTGACGGCCAGGTGTGGCTTCGTCCGTCAGGGGGAAACTGACCGATGCGGTACCGGCTGATGGCGACCTATCGCGGGGCGCCTTACGAGGCTGGCATCGGCCCGGCGCACGGTCAGGTCGTCCTGTTCGCCGCCTGCCCGCCGCCAGAGGAACTGGGCTTCGAGCCCGCTACGGGCCACTGGCGCAAGGAACTGCCGCTGCGCGACGTCCAGGCGGTGTGGGAGTCGCGGCCGGTCGGCATGTTCCGGGGCGAGCGCTGCATCGTGCTGGACGACCTGGGCGACCGGGTGCACATTGGCTACCTGGGCCACGACGGCTACCGGGCCGAGCAGCTCGGCTACTGGCAGGTGGACCGCGGGGTCTTCGAGCTGGTGGCCGCGCGGGACGAGGTTACGGAGATCGTCGAGGAGCGGACGGACTACCCGGGTCAGACGGGCGCGGCCCCTCGGCCGGACCACCCGGCGGCGCGGCCGGGCGGGGCCAGCTACGCGCCGCCGACGCTGTCGGACCTGCCGGTCCAGGGCGATCAGGGCCGCGCGCCGGCGCCCGACGGCGGAGTGTCGCTGCCGCCGCCGCCCACCTCGGGTCCGCCGCTGCCGCTGGAGGCCGAAGCCATGCGCGCCGCCTCGGCGGCCTCGCGCCGGGAGCAGTCCGACCCCCTGACCGGACCGAGCCCGCTCGCCAACTCGGGTCCGCACAGCGCACCCAGCGCACCCAGCCCACTCAACGGACCCGGTCCGCTGGGCAGCTCCAGCCCGCTGACCAGCTCCAGTCCGCTCAGCGACTCGGGCCCGCACACCGGACCGGGCCCGCTCAACGGACCTGGACCGCTGAACGCCCCAGCCTCGCGGACCACACCGGCCCCGCTCAACGGACCTAGCCTGCTCAATGGCGCGGGCCCGCTGACCGGGCCGGCACCGCTCAACGGACCTGGACCGCTCGATGCACCCGCCTCGCGGACCACGCCGGCCCCGCTCAACGGACCGGGGCCGCTCAGCGGCCCGCCTCCACTCAACGGGCCAAACCCGCTCAACAACCCGAGCCTGCGCAACGGCTCAGACCCGCTGACCGGACCGGCCCGGACGGGCGCCGCAGACTCGGCCACCGGACCGGCCACGCCGACCGGGCCGAACTCCCCAACCGGACCGGCCAAGCGCACCGCACCGGCCCCGGCCACCGGCCCGGACCCCTTGAACGGCCCCATGAGCGGACTCGACTCGCTCAACGGCCCCGCTCACCTCAACGACGGGCCCGCCCGCTCGACCGACAGGACCGCGACCCGGCTCGCGCCCCCCGACGGGCCCGCGCTAACCGGGCCAGGACTGCTGGAGCCCGCTCCCCCGGTCCCGCCCGCCGCGCGCAACGGCATCGGCTCGCCGGCCGCACCCGCCGCCAGGGCCAGTGACCCGGCCATCCAGCTGCACGCCGCGCCCGTGACCGGCGAACTCCCCGCGGTCGGCCCAGGTCGCGACCGCCGGGACCCGGCTCCCGGCGCGGAACCGTCGTTCATCCCCAACCCGTCCATGTCTCCCGGTCAGGACGCCCCGGCCACCAGGGACTTCCGGTCGGCCAGGGACTTCCCGGCCGGAACGCCCATTCCGCCCGGCGCGGCCATGCCGCTCTCGTCGAGCGCCGGGGCCGTTACCCCCGCCCCCGCCGGCCCCGCCCTAGCCGGGCCCACGAATACGCCGCTCACCTCGACCCCGGTCCCCCGCCAGGGACCGCCCCCAATCCCGGCCCCGGCCGCACCCCTCAACGGCACCGCCACCACCGCGGCCACGTCAGGCCGGTCCAGCCGCTCCAGCCGAGCAAGCAGCTCGACCAAGCAAGCCAGCCCCACCGCCGAATCCCCCCGACGGCGCCGGTCGGCCAAGCGGCGGATGGCCACCGAGCGGATCTTCGGCGAGCTGGCCAGCCTGGCCGCCATCCCGGCCAGCGCCTACTCCGTGGGTGAGGAGGTCGACGGGGCCATGTGCCTGCTGGAGACCGCCGACGGGTTCGAGGTCTTCACCTCCTCCGGCGGCTCACGGCACGAGGTCCGGGTGTTCTCCGACGAGGAGTCGGCCTGCTTCTACCTGTTCGGCGTGCTGGCCGCGGACGCCGTCCGCACCGGGGTCCTGGTGCCCGGCCAGACCGCCCGCGAGCCGGCCCCGGCCCGCTCCCGCGACCCGCTGATCGGGCTCGGCGAGCCGCTGCCGCTGGGGCACCGCTAGCCCGCGCCGGCCGGCCCCCGCACCCGCCCGCGAGCGCTTAACCCGATTACCTCGATTACCCAAGGGGTAGTCACACCAGCGACGGGTCGCTGGCGGTGCGGGGGAATCGATGCGGGTCTACGCCCGTCGGCGCGGCGCCTCCTGGCGCGGCGTCTCCTGGATCAACGTGTCGGCCCTGCTGCTGATCGCGGCCGGGGTGGTGATCGCGCTCACCGGCCACGACACGCTGCGCTGGTCGCCCCCGCCCATCCCGCCCGCCTGGGCGGCCCGGCCGGACCCGCCGCGGCTCAGCTCTGAGCAGGTCCGCCACCGGCTGCCGGCATCCGCGCCGGTGCGCCTGGATATCCCGGCGATCAAGGTCCGGGCCCGGGTGATCCCGCTCGGCTTCGGACCCGGCGACAGCGTGGCCGTGCCGTCGCTCAGGACTCCGTTCCTGACCGGCTGGTTCGACCACGGGCCGGCCCCCGGATCCCGGGGCGCATCGGTCATAGTGGGCCATGTCGACGCCGCCGGGGTGGGACCGGCGGTCTTTTACTACCTGGGTGATATGCGTCCGGGAAATAGGATTTACGTCCACCTGCGTAGTGGCCGGACGGCGATATTCGAGGTCTACTCCGTGGCGCTGTACCGGAAGGACAACTTCCCCACCGCCAGGGTCTACGGATACACCAGCTGGCCCACGTTGCGCCTGGTCACCTGCAGTGGCTCGTACGATCCGCGCACCGATCATTACCTGGGAAACACGGTGGTATTCGCCACCTATGTCGGGCAGCGCGCCGCCTAGCCTCGGGCCGGGAAAGCCGCCTGGCTAAGGCATCTGGGAGCCAGCCGCCCTCGATCTGCGCCATTACGGACACCCGTCCCCTTAAACATCTCATCAGCCGTCCCGATGAAATCGGCAATCAGTTTATAATCAGGGCACCTGATACGCAGCACCCTTGACGCCCAAAGAACCGCGAATTTACGTTTGATGAGTATTGCAAGTCATTCCGTACTGTGCGCTCCGGGGGGGAACCGAGCCACCAGGTACGCGGTCCCGGGGACCAGAGCATGCGCTATCGGCGCATGCGGGCGGCCAGAAGGAGGATTCATGCGTTCACTCATGCGCCGGATTACCGCCGGCGTAGTCGGTCTGCTAGCCGTTGCCACCATGGCGACGCTCGTGACCGCCGCACCAGCCGGCGCTGCCACCTCGGCGCCGCAGAGCCACATCTACTCCGCGACCCTCAGGTGGCCGACCGTGCGGCCAGGGGCCCGTGGCGAGCGGGTGGTCACCATCCAGTACCTGCTCCAGCAGCGCAGGCTCCGGGTGTTCGCGGACGGCCGGTACGGCCGTGCGACCACCGCCGCCGTGCGTGCCTTCCAGCGCAGCCGCGGCCTGCGGCCAACTGGCGTCGTCGCCTCCTCGACCTGGAACCGGCTCATCACGACCGTCCGGCGCGGCAGCGCGGGACCGGCCGTGCGCGCGGTCCAGCACGCCATGCGGTTCGCCTACGGGTTCAGGTTCCAGCGGGTCAACGGGTTCTTCGGGCTCATGACACTGCGGGTGGTGCTGGCCTTCCAGCGCGGTTCCCACCTGCGCGTCGACGGAGTCGTCGGGTTCCAGACCTGGATGACCATCGTGGTGTTCGAGCGCTAGCGCACCGCGGGACGGGCAGCCGGCACCACCCGGGGCCGGCTATCCGTCTGCCTGGGCCCGGTCCGCCTCGTCCAGCCAGTCCCTGACCGCCGCGTCGTGCTGGCCCAGCAGCGGCGGCGCCGCGTGCTCCCGCGGCGCCTGGCCGTCGAAGCGCAGCACCGGCCCCGGCAGCTCGATCTCCCCCAGCAGTGGGTGGTCCACCGAGATGACCAGGCCCTGGGACCGGGTCTGCGCCCATTCGTACACCTCGTCGATCCGCCGGATGGAACCCGCCGGCACCCCGGCCTCGGCCAGCAAAGCCAGCCAGTGGGCCCGGTCGGCCACCGACAGCGCCGCCTCGATGTCGGCCGTGAGCTCGTCCCGCCGCGCCACGCGGTCCTCATTTTTCCGATAAGGAGGAGCGTCCGGGTCAATGCCCACTACCGGCGCGAAGCGGCGCCACTGCTGGTCATTGGCCACCGCCACCTGGATCATGCCGTCGCGGCAGGTATACGTCCCGTAGGGAGCGATCGCCGGGTGGTGGTTCCCGACCGCGGACGGCACCTCACGGGCCACCGTCCACCGGGTCCCCTGGAAGGCGTGGGCGCTGATCATCGAGGCCAGCAGCGAGGTGCGGACGACCCGGCCCGCCCCGGTCCTGGCCCGCTCGTGGAGCGCGGTCACCACGCCCAGCGCCGCGTTGGTGCCGGCCATAATGTCGGCCACCGACAGGCCGGACTTGACCGGGTGAGCCGGATCAGGCCCGGTCACGCTCATCAGCCCGGCCTCGCCCTGCACGATCTGGTCATAGCCCGGTCGGCCGCCCTCCGGCCCGTCGTGCCCGAACCCGGTGATGGCGCAGATCACCAGCCGCGGGTTGAGCTCGTGCAGCCGGTCCATGCTGAACCCGAGCCGGTCCAGCACGCCGGGCCGGAAGTTCTCCACCAGCACGTCGCCCCGCTCCACCAGCCGGGTCAGCAGCTCGCGGCCCGCGTCGGTGCGCAGGTCACAGGTCACCGACTCCTTATTGCGGTTGCAGGACAGGTAATAGGTCCCGATCGGGTCCGCTTCCCCGGCCGCTTCCCCGGCCGGCGACGCGAACGGGGGCCCCCACTGCCGCGACTCGTCCCCGCCGCCGGGGTGCTCCACCTTGATTACCCGCGCGCCGAGGTCGGCCAGCAGCATGGTGGCATGGGGGCCGGCCAGAGCCCTGGTCAGGTCGATAACGACGACGTCATCCAGCGGTCCGGTCACCTGATTGCCTCCTGCGCGCCGAGTCCTTACAACTAATGGCAGTGTTGCTGAAGTGGGCACCGAGGGTCTTCAGGGGCAGCTAGGGTGCAAGTGCCGGCGGGGCTGAAGGTCCCCCGCTCCCCAAGCAGCCCCGTCGGCACATACTTCCGGTGGCTTCGCGCCAGCCCGCGTGCCAGCCGGATGGCGGTGGCCATGCTCATTGGTGAAGGAGATCCATGACCCAGCCGTCCGGGCTAGCTCTGACCGGCGCACAGCACGACATCACTGCGGGTGACTACCACGCCACGATCACGGAACTGGGCGCGGGCCTGCGGCGGCTGAACTACCGGGGCCGGCCGGCCATCGTCGAGTACGAGGCCGACGAGATGCCGCCGGCCGGGGCGGGCCAGCTGCTGGCCCCCTGGCCCAACCGCGTCGACGGGGGCCGGTACACCTTCGCGGGCGCGGCCCGCCAGCTGGACCTGAGCGAGCCGGCCGCGGGCAACGCCATCCACGGCCTGACCCGCTGGCACAACTGGCAGGTCGCCGCGCAGGAGGCCAGCCTGGTCGAGCTGCGGCACGTGCTGCACGGCCAGCCCGGCTACCCGTTCTGCCTGCAGCTCACGGCCCGGTACCAGCTGTCGGCCGACGACGGCCTGGAGGTGTCGGTGTCGGCGGCCAACGCCGGGTCGGCGGCGGCCCCGTACGGCACCGGCAACCACCCCTACCTGACCGCGGGCACGCCGCTGGTGGACGACTGCGAGCTGGAGCTGCCCGCGGCCCAGTGGCTGGAGGCCGACGACCGCGGCATCCCGGTCGGCGGGCCCGCCGACGTGACCGGGACCGAGTTCGACTTCCGGGCCCGCCGGGCCATCGGGGGCACGCGCATCGACCACGCCTTTACCGGGCTGTCCGCCGGCGCGGACGGCCGGGCCGTGGCCCGGCTGACCGGCCCCGGGGCCGAGCTGGAGTTCTGGGCCGGGCCCGGCTACTCCTGGCTGCAGGTGTTCACCGGCGACGCGCTGGCCCCGGACCGACGGCGGCGGGCGCTGGCCATCGAGCCCATGACCTGCCCGCCGAACGCCTTCGTGAGCGGCGCCGACCTGATCACGCTGGCGCCGGGCGAGCGGGTCACCCACCACTGGGGTATCCGGGTCCGTCATCACTGACGGTGACAGGCGGGGGTCCCTGATGACGCGCTCCCAGCAGGCCCGTGACCCGGTCCAGGTCGGCGCGGGTGTCGATGTCGTCGGGCCGCCCGGTGTCGCCGCACTCCACCAGCGTGACCAGCTCGGGGCGGGCCCGCAGGAACGTCCGGGCGCCGGCGTCGCCGGTGGCCAGCTCCATGACCTCGGGCCAGTGCTCGCGGGCCAGCAGCACCGGGTTGCGGGGCTGGCCGTCGTAGGCGGCGACCGCGACGCTCGCCCCGGCCTGGTGCGCGGCGATCAGCCGCCGCACCGACTCCGGGCCGACGAGCGGCTGGTCAACCAGCGCAATGACGGCAGCTGTACACCGCCCCGGCACGGTGGCCAGGCCGGCCCGCAGCGACGAGCCCATGCCGGTGGGCCAGTCCGGGTTGTGGACGGTGATCACGCCGGGCAGGTCAACGGCGGTGGCCCCGGTGACCACGATGACCGGGCTGGCCCCGCCGTCGTGCAGCAGCGCGACGCCGCGGGCGGCCAGCGGCGCCCCGCCGACATCAAGGAGGGCCTTAGGCTGCCCGATCCGGCTCCCCTGCCCCGCCGCGAGCAGCACCCCCGCCACCTGTATCACCCGGTCAGCGTAAACCCGGCCCTCCCCCACCCGCCCCTCCCCCGCCCGGTCCTCGCCACAGGAACCGTTCGTCACGTCATAGGGTTACCAACGGGACATCCAGGGCCGGACGCACCGCTGCCAGGGCTGACCGGCCGCGAGCGGCTGGACGCGAGGTGCCTGTGGGACGGGTGAGCCTGACGGAACGCGAACTCGGCGGGTTGCCCTGGATCCGGATCGAGGGCCCGGCCGCCGACGCCTTCGCGGCCCTGGGCGAGCACGCGCGGGCCGGCATCGGCCAGGTGCTGAGCGACTGGGACGGCCTGGCCACGCTGCGGGAGCACGCCGCCGGGCCGGGCCGGGAGTGGCTGGCCGCCGCCGCGGCCGCCAGCCAGGCCCACTGCCCCGGCCCGTGGTCCGAGCTGCCCGCGGAGGCGGGCACGGTCGGCCAGGCCCTGGACTATTTGCGTCAGCACCCGACGGCGGGCGGGTTCAGCTACACCATCGGCGACCGGTCGGGCCGGGTGGTCATCGCCGAGTCGGCAGCGGGCCAGTTCGCCTGGCGCGAGGTGGGCGCGGACAGCGCCGATAGCTCGGACGGCGCGGGCGGGCCGGACGGCGCGGGCGGCGCGGGCGGGGCGCTGAGCTGGCACACCAACCACGGGCGGTTCGTGACCGGCGCCGAGGGCGGCACGCCGGGGACCAGCCGGACCCGCGGCGACGTGCTGGAGAAGCTGGCCGAGCCGGCGGACGAGCCCGGCGCCACGTGGTTCACGGCCATCCTGGCCGGCGCCGGCGAGCCGATCCGCGTCCGCGCCGAGCCCTCTGCCGAGTCCACCACGGCGACCCTGTGCACGTTCGTGGCCGACCTCAGTGGACCGGATTTCATCATCATGGTCCGTGGCCGCCAGCCGATCAGCGTTCCGCTGCCGGATCTGGCCAGCTAGGCGGCACGGGTGCCCGAGGACGGCCTGCTGGCCCGGATCGAGGCCAACTTCGCCGAGCACGCCTGTCACCTGCACCGCCACGTGCCGGGCATGGCGGTGTGGCCGGCCGAGGACCTGGTGGTGGCGGACAGCGGGCTGGCCGACGACACGTTCAACATCGTGGCCGGGGCCCGGTTCACGGCGGCCACGGCGGACGATCGGATCGCGCAGACGGAGGCGGCGGTGGCCGCGACGGCCCGGCCGTTCACCTGGTGGGCGGGTCCGGCCTCGACCCCGGCCGACCTGGCCTCGCGGCTGGCCAGGGCGGGCCTGCCCGCGGCCGCCGCCGAGCCGGCCATGCGGGCCACGCTGGCCGGGCTGGGCGAGCCGGGCGCCCCTGGCGGCCCCGGCGGCGGGCCGCCGGAGCCGGAGGACCTGGAGATCCGGCTGGTCAGCACGGCCGAGGAACTGGCCGACTTCGCGGCCGTGGTGGCGACCAACTGGGCTCCGCCCGCGCTGACGGTGTGCGAGTTCTTCGCCGACGCCGAGGGGCCGGCGCTGGCCGTGGCGGGCCCGGCCCACTACCTGGTCGGCTACCGCGACGGCTGGCCGGCCTGCACGGCCGAGGTGTTCCTGCACGCCGGGGTGGCCGGGCTGTACAACATCTGCACGGTGGCGGTGCACCGGCGCCGCGGCTACGGCACGGCCATCACCAGGGCGGCGCTGCGCACGGCGGTCCGGCTGGGCGCGACCACGGCCGTGCTGCAGGCCTCGGAGCAGGGTGAGCCGGTCTACCGGCGGCTGGGCTTCCAGCGCTGCGGCGCGTTCACCGAGCACCCGCTGTAGGCAGGCCGGCGGACGGACAGCGGGTCAGCGGGCCAGGCCCTCGGTCAGGCGCTCGTGGTGGATCCGGCCGGTGGTCGCGGTCAGCGGCTGGCCGGAGCCGCCCCAGCGGAGCTGGATCAGCTCGGCGGCGATGGCCACGGCGGTCTCCTCGGGGGTCCGCGCGCCCAGGTCCAGGCCGATCGGCGAGCGGAGCCGGGCCAGCTCGCCCTCGGTCATGCCCGCCTCGCGCAGCCGGGACAGCCGGTCCTCGTGCGTGCGCCGGCTGCCCATGGCGCCGATGTAGGCGGCCGGGCGGCGCAGCGCCACCTCCAGCAGCGGCACGTCGAACTTGGGGTCGTGGGTCAGCACGCAGATGACGGTGCGGGAGTCGGTGCCGATGCCGGACAGGTACCGATGCGGCCAGTCGGTGACGACCTCGTCGGCGTCGGGGAACCGGGACGCGGTGGCGAAGACCGGCCGGGCATCGCAGACGGTGACCCGGTAGCCGAGGAACTTGCCCGCCCTGGCCACCGCGGCGGCGAAGTCGATGGCGCCGAAGACCAGCATCTGCGGCGGCGGGGTGAACGACTGGACGAAGACGGCCAGCTCGTCGCGGCGGCGCTCGCCGTCGGGGCCGTAGCGGCGCACGCCGGTCAGGCCCTGGGCCAGCATCCCGCGCGCGTCGTCGTCCACGGCCTGGTCCAGGCGGTCGCCGGACCCGAGCGACGAGGG
>Ga0134126_10011446_pt1 | contig 11199 bp, 10 predicted proteins | sample KB31752_FD_96881 | JGI IMG/M metagenome (GOLD analysis project Ga0134126, IMG submission 96881) | Terrestrial soil microbial communities with excess Nitrogen fertilizer from Kellogg Biological Station, Michigan, USA - KB3-175-2 | ecosystem: Environmental > Terrestrial > Soil > Unclassified ... | reverse complement strand
GCCGGCCAGCGCGTTGAACTCTTCGATCCGGGCCTTGACGTCGTGCCGCGTCACCCGCTCGCGGGCGGCGATCGAGGCCAGGTCGACGTCCTCGAGCACCCGTTCGTAGTCGGCGATCGCGGCGTCGGGAACCGCCGCACCCTCCACGCCCAGTTCCTTCTGGGCGCGCAGCACCGCCAGCCAGAGGCGCCGCTCGGCGACGATCTTGGCCTCGGGCGACCAGATCGCCACCATCTCGGCGCTGGCGTAGCGGTTGGCCAGCACATTCGGGATCGTCACAAACACACAGCTTAACGGCGCCGCGCCGGGCGCGGATCAGGCACAGTGACCTCATGCACTTTGTCGGGCTTGATCTCGCCTGGGGCGAGAAGAACAACACCGGCGTCGCCGTCGTCGACTCGGACGGCCGATTACTGCACGTCGGAGCCGCGCACGACGATGCCAGCATCGAGGCTGCCATCGAGCCCTACGTCAGCGACGACTGCCTGGTCGCCATCGACGCGCCGTTGGTCGTCACCAACCCGGCCGGGTCTCGGCCGTGCGAGGCGGCGCTCAACCGCGACTTCCACAGCTTCGAGGCGGGCGCACATCCGGCCAACACCACGAACCCGGCGCTCGCGCATCCGCGTGCCGCCCGCATCGCGAGCGCGTTGACCCTCGATATGGATCCGGCATCGAATTCGCCGCGGCGGGCCATCGAGGTCTATCCGCATCCGGCGACCATCGCATTGTTCGGTCTGGAAAAGACCCTGAAGTACAAGAAGGGGTCGTTCGAAACGCGACAGCATGAGCTGCTGCAGTTGATGACGCTGATCGAGGGACTCGATAACGCGACACCGCGGCTGCGGGTGAACCACAACATGTCCTGGGTAGAACTTCGCAAACGGGTGGCGGCCGCAACCCGGCCGGTGCAACTCGACCGTGACGAAGATCCCGTCGACGCCGTGCTGTGCGCTTACGTCGGGCTGTACTGGGATCAGCGGCCCGAAGACGTGACCATCTACGGCGATTACGCGAGCGGCTACATCGTCACCCCGACTTTGCCGTCCGACGTCGCACCGGCCCGCCGCGGACGCTCTGCGCCGCAACCGGATAACGACGACTTACGGGAACGCGTCGCGCAGGTTGCCGCGCTTCTCGACCAGGCGCAGCGGGGGCTGGCCGAGATCCGCCGGCAACTCGACGGCTAGCCCACTGCCACGCTAAAGACCTGTGCGACAGACTATTTCAGCGCGGCGGGATCAGATCTGCACGGGTCGCCGGTCGAACGGCGCCACCGCGTCAATGACATCAATAACCGTCGATCGCGCCACGGCTCGCGGATCCTGAAGCTCGTCGACCAGCGCTGAGACCACCGCGCCGTCGACGGTGCAGATCAAGGCCGACACGAGCTCCGGGCGCACCGAGCGTCCCGACCGGTCGATCACTTCGGCCACGGCATCGACCCGCTGACGCTGGCTGCGACGCTGGATTTCACGCAGCCCGGGCAAGCGGGCGCAGGCGATGTGCCGTTCGTAGCGGGATATCAGTTGCTCGGTGAGGCGTGGCTCGGATTCGCTGCCCACCAACAGGTCGACCAACAGGTCGGCCGTCTTGTCGGCGCTCCGGCGGCGACGGGACAGCGTTGCCACCTGAGCGCGCAGCTGCGCGACCTCCAGCATTCCGATATGCGCCACCGCGCTGGCGATCAGGTCGTCGAGGCTGGAGAAGTAGTAGGTGGTCGACGCCAACGGCAGGCCCGCCCGCCGAGCCACGGCGCGGTGCCTGACCGCTTCGAAGCCGCCCTCACGTAGCAGTTCGGCGGCTGCACTGACCAGTGCGTACCGCCGGCGTTCGCCCTTGGGGGTGACGGCGCCCTTTGGTACCACCACGGCCTTCGGCGTTACCGGCACCGGCGCGGAAACGACCTGGCTGGCGGCGACGGCTACCTCGGGAGCGAAGGCCCCCTCGGAAGCCACTGCTGCTGTCACCTACGACATGGTGCCAGCCAAAATGGCACTGCATCGGGGTTTCGAGATAAACCATCATCAGTCGTTCGGCGGACGGGGGCCCCGCACCGGCACCCTATGATGACCCGCATGCCGGAGATGAGTCGTCGCGCCGTGCTGCGCCTGGGCACCGGCGTCGCCGCCGGAGCGCTCGGCGCTTATGCGATCGACAGTCTCCTTCCCGGCCGGCCTCCGGTGGCCCCGCCGGTCACGATGACCGGCACCGGGATTTCGCTGGCGCCGCAGGCGCCGCACCCGCCGCTCGACCAGCCGCCGGCCCCCACGATGGTCACCGGTTCGTTCGTGTCGGCGGCACGCGGTGGCGTCGCCACCAACTGGGCGATCGCCCGGCCCCCGGGTCAGAGCAAACCGCTGCGGCCGGTGATCGCACTGCACGGCAAGGGCAGCAGCGCGGCCACGGTGATGGAGGGCGGCGTCGAGCAGGGGCTGGCGCAGGCGGTTGCGGCCGGTCTACCACCGTTCGCCGTGGTGGCCGTCGACGGTGGCGGAAGTTATTGGCACAAAAGGGCTTCCGGCGAAGACTGCGGCGCGATGGTGTTGGACGAGCTCATCCCGATGCTGGGTGGGCAGGGTCTGGACACCTCCCGGGTCGGGTTCCTGGGGTGGTCGATGGGCGGCTACGGCGCGCTGCTGCTCGGCGGCCGACTCGGGCCGGGGCGCACGGCGGCGATCTGCGCGGTGAGCCCGGCGCTGTGGATGTCATCGGGGGCGGCTGCCCCGGGTGCATTCGACGGCCCCGGCGACTTCGCGGCCAACTCGGTGTTCGGCATGCCTGCGCTGGGATCGATCCCGATCAGAGTGGACTGCGGCAACAGCGATCCGTTCTACGGCGCGACCAAACAATTCATCGCGCAGCTGCCCAATCCGCCCGCGGGCGGGTTCTCCCCCGGCGGCCACGACGGGTCGTTCTGGAGCTCGCAACTGCCCGCCGAACTGACCTGGATGGCACCACTGCTGACGGCATAACAACGCCCTGCATGCCCTACCAAAAGCCTTACGATATTTGTTACGATAACGCGCCACAAATCATGGCCACAGCGCACGGAGGTGACCCCAATTGGCGAGGCAGGCCATCGCGGACAAGCGGCAACGCCGTGAACGCGGATCGATCAGCGTCGACGAAATCATCAACGGCGCGTTCGAGGTCGCCGGCGAGGTGTCGGTCGACGGACTGAGCATGCCACTGCTGGCCAAACACCTCGATGTCGGCGTCACGAGCATCTACTGGTACTTCCGGAAAAAGGACGATCTGCTCAACGCGATGACCGACCGGGCGCTGGGTCAGTACGACTTCGCCACACCCTTCGTCGAGGGCCAGGACTGGCGGAACTCGTTGCGCGACCACGCCCACAAGATGCGCCAGACGTTTCGCGACAACCCGATCCTGTGCGATCTGATCCTGATCCGCGGCACCTTCGGCCGAGAAGCGACGCTGGCGGCCTTCGAAAAGCTGGAGAAGGCAATCGCCGCGTTGGTGCAGGCCGGCCTGTCGCCCGAGGACGCGTTCGACACCTATGCCAGCATCTCCGTCCACACCCAGGGCGCGGCGGTTCTGGAACGGCTACAGGACAAATCCGATGGAGCCGAAACCTACCGCCGCAGTGGGGCTTCGGTGATCGACCCCGACACCATGCCGCTGATCGCCCAGTTGACCGAGAAGGGCCACCGCATCGGTGTCGCCGACGACATCAACTTCGAGTACGGCCTGACGTGCATTCTCGATCACGCCAGCCGGCTGATCGACGCGGGTCGCTCCGGCTGATTGCCCGACTCCTCAGCGGGCCGTTCGGCCCGCATCGTCGTTCGGGCGCGCTAGACCTCGATGACGACGGCACCGCCCTGGCCGCCGCCCGCGCACATCGCCGCAACGCCGATTCCGCCTCCGCGACGGCCCAATTCGTACACCAGCGTGGTCAGCATCCGTGCGCCGCTGGCGGCGATCGGGTGGCCCAGGCTGCAGCCGCTGCCGTAGAAGTTGACCAGCTCTTCGTCGAGCCCGTACTTCCGGCACGCCGCGATCGGCACCGCCGCGAACGCCTCGTTGATCTCCCACAGCGTGACGTCGCCCGGCGCCAGGCCGGCCCGGTCGAGCACCTTGCCGATCACCTTCACCGCGCCCAAACCGGTGTCCCGCGGCTCGACCGCGGCCGAAGCCCAGGCCTTGACCGAGCCCAGCACCTTCAGCCCATGAGACGTGGCGAAGTCCTCGTCGGCCAAGGTCAGCGCGGCGGCCGCGTCGTTGGTCCCGCTGCTGTTGCCCGCGGTGATCGAGAATCCCTCGATCTCCGGGTGCAGCACCTTCAGTGACGCGAGCTTCTCCAGGCTGGTCTCGCGGCGCGGGTGCTCATCGACGCTGAACTCGATCAGCGCGTCGTCGAGGCCCTTGATTTTCAACGGGACGATCTCGTCGACGAAGGCGCCGCTGTCGATCGCTGCGACCGCCCGCTGGTGCGAACGAAACGCCCACGCGTCCATCTCTTCGCGGGTGATCCCGACGGCCTGCGCGGTGTTCCACCCGACGGTGATCGACATGTCGCGGCCCGGCGCATCGGGCGCCTCCACGTGGGTCGGCGGGATCCACCGCTCCTCGAACTCCAGGGTCGGGCCGGGGATGCGCCAGTTCATCATCGGCGTCATCGACAGTGACTGCACGCCCCCACCGACAACAACCTTCTCGGCGCCCGAGCCGATCTGCGCGGCCGCGTTCGCGACGGCGGTGAGGCTGCCCGCGCAGTGCCGGTTGACGGCCTGCCCCGGCACCGACGTCATGCCGGCGGCAGCCGCGGCGTAGCGGGCCATATCGCCTCCGCCGTAATGGGATTCGGCAAAGATCACATCGTCGATGTCGGATACCTCGACGCCGGACCGGCGGACCGCTTCCTGCAGGATCGTGGTCGCGAGGAACTCGGGCGTGGTGTTGACCAGCGAACCCTTGAACGACGTCCCGATGGCGGTCCGGACTGCGCTGACGATGACGGGCTTCGGCATGTGATCAACCTTCGTTGGGGTTACAAATCAGGCTTAAAGCGTAAATCGTATCAGCTACCGTTGCACCGACCGTATCGGGCATCGAACTGCACGTCAGTAGGCTGTCCGGGTGCAACCGTTCGGCTGGGAACTCCCCTATGCCTGGCCCCGAAAGCCGGTGCTGGCGACGAACGTGGTGTGTACCTCGCAACCGCTCGCCGCACAGGCCGGTCTGCGAATGCTCGCCGACGGAGGCAGCGCTGTCGATGCGGCGATCGCCACCGCGATTGCATTGACGGTGGTGGAACCGGTGTCCAATGGGATCGGCTCCGATGCGTTCGCCATCGTGTGGGACGGCCATGAACTGCACGGCCTGAATGCGTCGGGCCGATCTCCCGCGGCGTGGACGCCGGAGTACTTCGGCGACAACGGCGTTCCGCTGCTCGGCTGGAACGCGGTGACCGTCCCCGGCGCGGTGTCCGCCTGGGTCGAGTTGCATGCGAAGTTCGGCAGGTTGCCGTTCGAGCGGCTCTTCGAACCGGCAATCGCGTACGCCCGCAACGGCTTTCTTCTCTCGCCGACGATCGCAGACCAGTGGGCGGCACAGGTGCCGCTGTTCGAGGCACAGCCCGGTTTCGCCGAGACCTTCATGCCCGACGGACGGGCCCCGCGCGCCGGCGAACTGGTCAGGCTGCCCGACCACGCCGGCACGCTCGAGGCGATCGCCGCGAGCAACGGCGAGGCGTTCTACCGCGGCGAACTCGCGACCAAGCTCGAAGCCCACTCGACCGCGAACGGCGGGGCGATGCGGGCCAGCGACCTTGCCGAGCATCGCGCCGACTGGGTCGGCACGATCTCGGGCGATTACCGCGGTTACACCGTGCACGAGATACCACCCAACGGCCAGGGCATCGTCGCGTTGATCGCGCTCGGCATCCTCGAGAACTTCGACATGGCTGCGCTACCAGTCGATTCCGCGGACAGCGTGCACCTGCAGGTCGAGGCCGTGAAACTCGCGTTCGCTGACGCGCAGGCCTACGTGTCCGACATCGACCACATGGCGGTGAGCCCGCAGAGTCTGCTCGATAAGGAGTACCTGCGGGAGCGCGCGACACTGATCGATCGGGACCGGGCCACGCCGGCCACTGCCGGTACACCCCGTGGCGGGACGGTCTATCTCACGGCCGCGGACGCCTCGGGTGTCATGGTGTCGATGATCCAGTCGAACTACATGGGTTTCGGCTCCGGCGTCGTAGTGCCGGGGACTGGGATCGCACTGCAAAACCGTGGCGCGGATTTTGTTGTGCACCACGGACATCCGAACCAAGTAGGACCGGGCAAGCGGCCGTACCACACCATCATCCCGGGTTTTCTGACCAAGGACGGCGCCCCGGTGATGAGCTTCGGGGTGATGGGCGGGCCGATGCAGCCGCAGGGTCACGTGCAGGTGGTGACACGCATCGTCGACCACGGCCAGAATCCGCAGGCTGCCTGCGACGGCCCGCGGTTCCGCTGGGCACACGGCCTGCAGGTCTACTGCGAGCCGGCTGTCCCGGCGTCCACCCTGGACGGGCTGCGGCAACGCGGACATGAATTGGCGACCACGGACGATTACAACCAGTTCGGTAGTTGCCAGGCGATCTGGCGGCTTGACGACGGCTACCTGGCGGTCAGCGATCCGCGCCGCGACGGCCAGGCCGCCGGTATGTGATGTCGTTGCTCTTCGCCACATTCAGCACGCCTTTTCGGGTGGGTCGGGGTCGCCGTGCAGGAGTTCTTCGGGGTGGTGGGCGTGATTGATTTCGGGTGGGCCGCTGCCGTCGGTCCAGCCCAGTCGCCCGCTGGCAGTTACCTCAGTGTGTAGTTCGCCGGCGGTGGCCATGCCGTGGTCGCCGCCGCAGCCGAAGAACAGCTTGTCCGCGTCGGTGCGTCCACCACGAGCCCAGTCGTCTGAATGATGAACTTCGCAGCGATACCCCGATACCAGGCAATTGGGGCGGGTGCAGCCGCGGTCGCGGGCATAACAGATCAACCGTTGGTCGGCGGTGGCGATGCGTTTTTGCCGGCCCAGATACAGCGGTCGCTCGGTGTGGTTGTCGAACACCGCCAGATAATGAATGGCGTTGGCGGCCATGGCAATCAGATCCCGCATCGGCAGCCGCGAGCCGCCACCGGTACGCGCAGGTGCTGGCATCGGGACCGCCGCGTCAACCGCGGCGTGGGCGGCCTGCTCGAGTTCGGCCAATGTCGTGGTGACTACCACGGTGACCGGGTGGCCGCGGTGTACACCGAGCCCGCCGGAAGCGATGGCGGTTTTCAGGCCGAGCTTCAACGCGTCGTGACACCGTTGGGCCGGGGTGCGATCATCGCGCGCCTCGGGATCGCCGCCCTCGGGTTGGTGGCGACCCGGCCGTACGGCGGCTTCAATGGCCTCGAGGTAGGCCCGGGCCTCCGGGTCAAGCAGCCCGGACAGCCGTGACATCCCGTCCGGTCCCTGCGCGCCGAAGTGCAGCCCGCGGCGGCGAGCCCTGTCCTCATCGCTGAACTGGCCGTCGGGATTGAGGTAGTCGGCGATGCGCTGACCCAGTTTGACCACGATCCCGGCATCGACCGTTGCGGCATGCTTGACCAGCGTGCGCTCGGCGCCTTCTACGTCGGCCGGCGATACGCATGCGGGCAGTACGTCGACCGATCGGCATACGGCGCGGATGTGGTCTTCGCCGACGGCACCGGCCTGCACTGCGGCCGCCAACGCCGGCGGCTCGGGCGGCAGCTGCGGACCCGTCAACGACCTTCGCGGCCGAATCCGGGCGGCCAGCCTGAACCGGCGGGTGATCTCGGCAGGAGTGATACGCAACCGCTTCCACAGCGCGGCGCGCGTCGCAGCTGTCGACCCAGATTCGTCGGGCGGGTCGGCGATCTCACCGAAGAAGCGATACATCAACCCGCGGTTGGTACGCTCTTGGGCCTCCAGCCGTTCAGCCGCATCGACGCGAAAGGCGTTGCCCACCAATACCGACGAGGTTTCGCGTAGCACCGAGTAGGCCGCATCGACAGCATCCAGGGCAGCCAGGATCTCTTCCCGTGCCTGCCCGGCGCTGATCGCTGAACTCATGGCTCGAAACTACGAACCGCCCCCGACATACCGGCGACCGGCAAACCGCATCAACCCCGGCCTGTGGAGCAAATCGCAACTGTGTATAAGTCCGCGCTGGCCCGTCGTTGGTCCCGGACTGGTCAGTATCAGGGCCTAGGATGCGCGCCGCGGTGTGGGGCTTGGATCGCGTCCTTCAGTAGCTTCTTTAGACCAGTGGTCTAATCTATAGACCACTGGTCTAAAGAACGGAGCCTCAACCATGGACACCCCCATCACCACGGCCGATCACGCGCAGCGCACCCGCTCATTCGCCCGCGTGCTCGGACCGTTCGTCGCCGTCGTTCCCACGATCGTCGCGATCAGGGCCGGAAACCTCGGGAATCAGTTGTCCAGTTTCGCCCGCGATCCGATGTGGCCGTGGGTGCTCGGCGCACTGCTGTTCTTCGGTGGCCTGTTCGTCGTTGCGTTCCACCAGTATTGGCGCAGCATCGCCGCCGTGATCATCTCGCTGTTCGGCTGGTTCCTACTGCTGCGGGGTTTCACATTGCTCGCCGCACCGCAGCTGATCATCAAGGGGGCCGAAACCGCCACCGCCACATCGAGTTCCGCCCTCGGTGCCACGCGAGTGGGTTTCGGGCTGCTCGCGGTCTGCGGTCTGTACCTGACCTACGTCGGGTGGCTGAAGAAGTTCGACTGATTCAATACCGCCATGCCGCGTGTGGTGAAACCCAAGGATGTCCGGCGGGGCGAAGTGCTCGACCAGGCCCTGGTGCTCTTTCTCGAACACGGTTATGAAAATGTCAGTCTCAACGACCTGCTCGCCGTCGCTGGAACCTCGAAAGGCGCTTTCTACCACTACTTTCCGTCCAAAGATGCACTGGTCGCCGCGTTAGCTGAACGCAGCGCCGCGCAGGCCTTCGAGGCGTTGCGGCCGGTCTTCGACCAGCCCGGCAAGAATGCGCTGGAACGCCTCAATGCCGGACTGGCCGCGAGTTACCAGGTCAAGATGGCCATGGGGGCGCCCGAACAGCTCGCGGCGATGACCTCGCTGCTGAAACCAGAAAATCAGGCCCTGTTCGCAAAAATAGTGACGATCTGGGAGGACCTGTTCCGGCCGGTACTGACCGAGGTCATTACCCAGGGGGTACAGGAGGGCGTGTTCGATACCTTCGATCCCGAGGGTGTCGGCGACATGATTCAGGGGTTCGCAGCCAGCATGCAGACGAACCTGATTCACGTGATCGATGCGCCCGACGCCAAATCGCGACGTAAAGCCATCGACGACGCGGTGAAGCGCCTCAAGCTGCATGGCATCGCGACGGACCGGATCCTCGGTTTGCCCGACGGGTCAACAGTGGTGCTCAGCCGCAAACAAGTAGAGGCGATGGTCGCGCTCCTCAAGCCAGCACGGGACTAGATTCGGATCTTGCCCTCGGCGGCGGCCAGTCCGATGTCGGTGCGAAAGTGGCTACCGGGCAACCGAATTGACCCGATGATGGCGTAGGCGGCCGAGCGGGCAGCAGCCAGATCGGGACCGGTGCCGACGACCGACAGCACGCGGCCGCCCGACGACACGATCGCACCGTCGTCGCCGCGAGCGGTGCCGGCGTGCAGAACACCGGCGGCCTCCGAGCCGACGATCGTGTCGCCCGTCCGCGGCTTGCCCGGGTAGTTCTCCGCGGCCAGCACTACGGTGACGGCCGCGCCGTCGCGCCACTGCAGCTCGCCGAAGTCCGCCAGCGTGCCGGTTGCCGCGGCGTTGAGCAGCTGACCGAGCGGCGACTCGAGCAATGCGAGCACCGCCTGCGTCTCCGGATCGCCGAAGCGGCAGTTGAATTCGATGACGGCAGGCCCGTTCGAGGTGATCGCGAGCCCGGCGTACAGCAGCCCGGAGAACGAGCTACCGCGCCGAACAAGCTCGGCGGCAACGGGTTTCACGACGTCGTCGACGATCGACTGGTAGACCTCGGCCGGCAGCCACGGCAGCGGCGCGTAGGCGCCCATGCCACCGGTGTTGGGGCCGGCGTCGCCGTCGCCGACGCGCTTGAAGTCTTGAGCCGCCAGCAGGGGCACCACGGTGTCGCCGTCGACAATGCAGAACAGGGACACCTCGGGCCCGTCGAGGAACGACTCCAACAGCACCGGGTGCCCGGACTCGAGCAGGCTCGCGGCGTGAGCGCGTGCGACGTCGCGGTCCGGGGTGACCACCACCCCCTTGCCGGCGGCCAGTCGGTCGTCTTTGACCACCCACGCCGGGTCACCGCCACCGGGCCCGAACCGGTCCAGTGCGGCGTCCAAACCCGCTGGGCTGTCGACAATCTCGCTGGACGCGGTGCGCACTCGCGCGGCAGCCATCACGTCCTTGGCGAAGGCTTTGGACCCTTCGATTCGGGCGGCGTCCTTGCTGGGCCCGAAGCAGGCGATGCCCGCGGCGCGCAGCGCATCAGCGACGCCGAGCACCAGTGGGACTTCGGGGCCGATCACCACCAGGTCGGCATAGATCTGGCGCGCCAGCGCCACCACGTCCTCGGAAGACGAGACGTCGACGTCATGCTGGTCGGCTATCGACGCGGTGCCGGCATTACCGGGTGCAATGGCCACCGCGTCGACCTGCGGATCGGCCCGTAGCGCCAACAGCAAGGCATGTTCGCGGGCACCGGAGCCGATCACCAGAACGCGCACGAGACGTCACCCTATCGGTCCGAAGGAGAGGGCATTCGGCCATACACTTGACAGCCCGGTGTATGGTCGAGGGAGTGTGCTTCAGATCACCGAGGAGGTGTCGCACGTGACAGCAGCATCGAATGTCTGCCCGTTCGGATCTGGTTTCGACTTCACCGATCCGGACATGCTGCAACGCGGGGTGCCGGCGGCCGAATTCGCCGAGCTCCGCAAGACCGCGCCGGTCTGGTGGAATGAGCAGCCCGGCCCCAATGTCTTTGACGACGGCGGGTATTGGGTCATCAGCCGACACCAGGACGTCAAGGAGATCTCCCGGGACAACGAGCTGTGGTCGACCAACGACAAAGGCGTCGTGATGCGGTTCCCCGACGAGATGACGGCCGACCAGTTAGAGCTCACCAAGGCGTTGTTGATCAATCACGATCCGCCCGAGCACACCCGGCT
>Ga0134126_10011445_pt1 | contig 11199 bp, 5 predicted proteins | sample KB31752_FD_96881 | JGI IMG/M metagenome (GOLD analysis project Ga0134126, IMG submission 96881) | Terrestrial soil microbial communities with excess Nitrogen fertilizer from Kellogg Biological Station, Michigan, USA - KB3-175-2 | ecosystem: Environmental > Terrestrial > Soil > Unclassified ... | reverse complement strand
GCGCCGGACGGAGAAATGTTTTACACGACGGCCACTTGCGGCGAGCACCTGCTGCATATCGTGATGTCGGAGAAAGCCCTGGCGCGTGGAAGCGTTGGTGGCATTCGCGCCTCTGCGGTCATCCCCGATCACCAGAAGGTCTTCCCGGCCGTGCATCACACACGTCCCGCGTATGTTCAGATTGACTGGGTGGGCATGTTCACGGCGGCGGCCGGTTCATGCATCTACAACGGCGGCGCCTGGCCGGATCGTTTCAACGGCACGCACTTCCTTTCCGAGCCTACCGTCAGCCTCGTGCATAACGATTGGCCGAGGCCGGAGGGCGTCACCTACGTCGCCGGCAAGGAACCCGGCCGCGAGGAAACCGAGTTCATCGCTGGCACGGATCTCTGGTTCCGGCCAATTCACACACGCGTCGGTCCGGACGGGGCGCTTTACGTTGTGGATTTTTACAATCAGGCGGCGATCCATAATGACACGCGTGGGCCGGCCCACGGCGCGCACAACGCGGCCACGCGCCCCGACCGCGACCATCACTTCGGCCGCATCTGGCGCGTACAACACAAGGAAGCCAGGAAACTGCCACCTTACAAACTCGACTCGAAGAAGCCGGCGGACCTTGTGAAAGCACTGGAACATCCCAATGGTTGGGTGCGGGGCACGGCGCAAAGGCTGCTCGGCGAAGGCGCTGGCGTCAAAGCGATCCCCGCGTTGACCAGGATCGTGAAATCGGGTTCGACGCCCTACGCGCGCATCAACGCGCTTTGGACGCTCAATGATCTGGGCAGACTGAATGGTTCATTGCTGCTGTCCGCACTCGATGCCAAAGACCCCGTCCTCCGAAAGAATGCGCTGCGACTCGTTGCTGAAGGCAAAAATGGAGGCGACACCATCCGGCGAGACGCCGTTCTTGCGGGTCTCAGCGATTCCAACGCACGCGTCCTGTTAAATGCTCTGATCGCGTTGGCCAGTTTCGAGCCTTCCCCGGAAATCGCGCGTGCCGTCGTCCCGCTCTGGCCCGACCTGAAGGACCCGTATCTTGAATCCGCAGCCTTGGGTGTGGCCGCGAATGACCCGCTGCTCTTCGTCGAAGCCTCGTTCAACGCGAAGGACCCGGCGTTCCTCGCCCCGTTCGTTTCCCATGTCGTTCGGCTGCTCGCCAACCGTCACGAGCCGGCCGGTGTCACGAAGCTTGTCGAGCTGCTCGCCCGGCAGCCAGCCGGCGCCGACGGCCTGAAACAGGTTGCTCTCGAAAGTCTGGTCGCCAACCTGAAAAGTGACCTGATTCCGGCGTGGTCGGGCGATCTTCAAAACGCGTTCAAGTCGCTGCTCGCCTCACCCAAGCCCGGGCTGCCGGGCGCGGCACTGCCGCTGATCGCGCGCTGGGACAAGACCGGCGCGCTCGCCTCCGATTTGAAGCCGGTCATCGTTCAGCTTGCCGAGAAACTCCAGGACGCCTCTCTGCCCGATGATCAGCGCGGTCAGGTTGCCGCGAACCTGCTTGGTGTCCGCAACCTCGACACGACCATCGTCCCGAACACCGCCGGACTTCTGGGCTCGCCGGCCTCAACCGATTTGCAGAAACGCATCATCGAAGCACTCGGCTCAACAGGCGACGCCGCGGCCGGCGGCGAGTTGATCGCCGCCTACACGCGGGTCCCGGGCGAATTGCACGAAGCCCTGCTCGGCCAGTTGTTCAAACGCGCGGATTGGTCGCTCGCGCTCGTGCGGGCGCTGGCCGACAGGAAAATTGATCTGCTGCTGCTCGGTCCGGCGAATCTGCACCGCCTGCGCACGCATCCGGACAAAACGGTTGCCAGCCGCGCCAACGCGGTGATTGATCAGTTGAAAGGCCCCGAACAGAAGGAAAAGGACAAATTGCTTGCCCAACTCAAGCCGGAGGTTGAGAAACCGGGCGACGTCGGGAATGGCCACAAGTTGTTTTTGGCGAATTGCGCCGGATGCCACACATTCAAGAACGAGGGCCGCAATCTGGCGCCGAACCTGACCGGCATGGGCGCGCACGGGCCGGGGGAACTGCTGGTTCATATCGTCGATCCAAACCGGCTCGTCGAGCCCAACTTCGTCAGCGTCAGCATCGAGACGAAGGACGACCTGTCCTACGACGGCATCGTCGAGCGCGAGAACAGCACGGAGGTGCTTTTGCGCAACGCGACCGGCGACTTCACAATACGCAAGGACAACATCAAGAGCCGTCGTTCCACCGGCCGGTCGCTGATGCCCGAGGGCTTCGAGGCGCTCGGGGGCGAAGGTTTGCGTGATCTGCTTGCGTATATCTGCGCCGACGAGTCGAAGTACCGGTTGATTGATCTCTCGGGCGCATTCACCGCGAACAGCGCGCGCGGCATCTATTCGCGCACCGAGTCACTGGACGAAACACTCAAGTTCAGGAAATTCGGCCTCGTCAAGGTGGATGACGTGCCGTTCGACGTCGTCGCGCCGGCGCGCTCGGCCACCGGCAACAACCTGATCGTGCTCAAGGGCGGCAACGGCGTGGCGAAGACGATGCCCCAAAAGGTGGAGGTGAAGAATATCGGCATCGCTGCAAGCCGGCTGGATTTTCTCGGCGGCGTGGGTGGCTGGGCCTGGCCGTTTGGCGGCGACCCCGGCAAGAATCTGCCGGTGGCGAAGATCACGGTTCGCTTCGCCGATGAGCGGAGCGAGGAATTCGTTTTGAAGAATGGTGTGGAAATCGCCGATTACAACGGCGACACGGACGTGCCGGGATCAAAGGCTGCGCCGGGTTTGCTCGCCCACGGCCAGGTCCGCTGGTTCACGAAATCTCTGGCGCGCCCGGGGGTGATTGAAAGCCTCGCCCTGGAGAGTTTCGACAATGCGGTTGCGCCGACGTTTGTGGCGGTCACTGCGGAGACTGCGGCAGCGGAGGGGAGTTCACAGGGAACTTCCGGCGCGCGGGAGCACACAGTTCCCGCCGGCGGACCCCGGCTTGCGGGAGCCAGCGTTTTGATTGTCGGTGGCGGCAGTTCACATGATTTCAAGAAATGGTTTGACACCGCGGATTCCGCCACGCTCGGCAGCACCGGAGCCCCGGTTCGTTACACTGACAAGCCGGACGACATTCTCGGCGCGCTCGGTGGACTGGACGTGCTGTACCTCAGCAACAACCAGCCCATGACAAACGCCGCGTTGCGCAGGGCCATCTTTGATTTTGCCAACACCGGCAAGGGTCTGCTGCTGGTGCATCCCGCGCTCTGGTACAACTGGCCTGACTGGCCGGAATACAATCGCGCGCTGGTGGGCGGCGGCGCGCGCAGCCACGACAAATATGGCGAATTCGAAGTTCATGTGGACAAGCCGCAACATCCGATCATGAACTCCGTGCCCGACTCATTCAAAATCAGCGACGAGCTTTATCATTTCGAGCCCGACAAGGCCGGCACGCCGATTGAAGTGCTCGCCACTGCAAAAAACCTTGTCACGGGCAGGACCTACCCTTCCGTCTGGATTGTGAAGCATCCCAGGGCGCGCATTGTGTGCATCGCGCTTGGGCATGACGGTGGCGCTCACGATCTGGACGCTTACAAGACGATTCTGCGCAATGCGCTGAAGTGGGCTGCAGGGAAATAAAATTCGCGGCGTGATTTCTCAACATGAAGCATTTTATCTGAAGAGTACAAGCTGCAAACGATCTTTGTATCACTGAAAATCCCTCCTGCCCTGAGCGTCGAATGGCCTCGTTGAAAAAAGGAATTTGACAGGATATCGCGACGTTGCGCTCAGCCACTTATGTATTTCAACGTTCCCATCCGTAAAGGAAAAGGCGCACGCACCATCATGGTAGGAGGCAGGGATGTCTCCCCACTGGGTTGCGTCGATCGCGTTGATGAAGAAGCCTTCGTTGATGCTGTCTGCCTGTTCGTCGATTGTCAGCCACGTCATGGCCGGGCTGGGAACATCTGTCGTTTTTAGAAATTGCCGGTAGCTTGGGTTAAACCACGCCCTGCCTGTCGCAGTATTCGCCAAGTTATCTGAGCGTCCGAACAAACCATTCATCGAGGCACTTCGCAAACGCGCGTTCCAACCCCTGGCTCGTTGAGCCGGGCTGAGATAAATATCCCAGGGACATTTGAAAGCGCTGATGTTGGTGTGGAGATAAGGTGAAAGCAGCCCGTTCTGCGCCCAATCCACGTTCGTATTGCTGATATCGTCCACACTTCCGGTTGCACCCCACGTCATGATGTTATTGGCCCAGTTGTCGAACTTTTTCGAAGTGATGGCGAGCTCCGTGTCGGGAATGGTATAATTATTTGGCAGACGATCGCTAAAATCCTGGGAGTAAAGAATGCAGCTTTTCGCCAGCTGCCGGTGATTGTTCAAACAAACGGCTCCATGCGAGCCGGTGTTTGATTTCGCCAGCACAGGCAAAACCAGGCAGGAGAGAATTCCGACCGTGACGATCACCACCATCAGTTCGATACGTGTGAATCCCTGTCCGGTGAACGCCGGTTTCCTGTCGGTATGGTGTTCGGCCTTCATGAGCCGCGATTTGCGCGGGCAGGCAGCGCAAAGAATAGCGAATCACCTTGAAAAAGCAACCGCGTCCCGGTCGCGGTTCAAGGCGCTGCTCCCGTTGCCGGCTGTGCGTCAATCTTCCGCAGCGCCTCCTCCGCTTTGACCCGCGTGTAGCTGAACTCTTCAGCGAGCACGTTCGTCAGGGCAGGTAGCGCAGCCCTGGCAGCGGGGCCAAACTCGCCGAGCAGCGTCGCAGCGCCGGCGCGGTTTGGATTTCTTTGATCGCTCAGAATTCTGATCAGGATCGGCACCGTGGTCGTGGATTCGCGGCCAGTCTTCCAAAGCGCGTCAATCACCGCCAGACGGAAGGAATCATCATACATGCCCAACGCGGCTTTGAGCCCGGGAAGCGCGGCGCCAGCCAGCGCACCAATCTGGCCGAGAGCGGTGACTGCGGAGTTGCGCACCGACGGGTTCGAGTCCGTCAGCGCCCTGGCCAGTGCGGGAGCAGCCGGGCCTGCTTGCGAACCAAGATGTCCGATGTATGACGCGGCTTTCGCGCGGATGTTCGGGTCGACGCTTTTCAACAGCTCGATGAAGTAAGGCAATCCGGCCGGGCCAATTTGCAGCAGGGTCGCATGCGCAAGTCCGGCGGAACCGAAACCGATAAAATCGTTCAAACTGGCGTCCACTCCGACCAGCGCCGGGACCGCGGGCGCCGCGGCCGGCCCGAAGCCAAAGAGGACATCGATCGCGCGTTCCTGGAGCAATTGGTCGAGCGCCCGATTGGGTATTTTGCGTGCGATAAACGCCGGCAACTTCGGACGCCACTTTTCAAGGTGCGCCCAGAACGGACTTCTCCTTCTGTTCACCACGCGAGCGAGGGCCGGCACGGCGGCCGGGCCGATGTTGCGCAAAGCCTCCCGCGCCTTGGAATTATCGTGAAGCAGCTGCTCGACCCAGTAGCTGACCGCCCGGCCTTCGTAGTGCGGTTCCCGTGTGTGCCAGACAAACCATCCCGCCGTAGTGAGGGCGAGCAGGACGACGATTGCCACGGTGTAACGTTTGGACAACGCGGCGGGTTTCATCGGACGGGCGCTCTCTGATAATGCACATTACTTGATGCCGGCCAGCCGTTCCTTCCAAATATTGTAGAGCTCCAGCGTAGCCTGCACGTCGCGCAAACAATACTCTGCGATGTCGCGGAAGCGGCCTTCGGCCAGCAGCCGGTTGACGTCCATCCCCGTGACGCCGTGGCTCTTAGGCGACTCGATGCCGAACGCCTTGCAATAAAAATCAAGATTGAAGCGCCGGGCCGCGCCTTCCCGTCCGCTGACACCGTAGAAAGTGAGCTGTTCCGCAAGGTCGCAGTGCGGGTCGGTTTGAAAACGGTAGCCGAGCCAGTCCTTGCGCGTGATCGGCACATTCAGAATCGCCGAGCGCAGATAAATGAACGGCACGTCGAAGCCGCGGCCGTTGAAGGTGACGACGTGCCCGTATTTCTTCCCAATCTCCCAAAAGGACCCGAGCAACTCCGCCTCGTCGGCGCAGGGAACATATCTGACCGCCGCGGCTTCGTCCGCGCCCTCTTGAAAGTCCCCGGCCTGAAACAAAACCTGTCCGCGCGCAGTCTCCGCATTCAGCATGGCGATGCACACCACCTGCGCGGTAAGCGGCCACAGGTTGAATTGCAGGAGGATTTCGGCACGCCGGGCTTCGCGGGCCGCGGCGTCGGGAAGTTTTTCTGCCTCGCGGAAAAGATACTCTTGCTGCGTCTCATCGAAACTCTCGCGCGGGAGCGCGGAGGTCTCGATGTCAAAAATCAATCTGGCCATGCGCGACTAGGAGCGGGGCGGCCCGCGAACAGCCCGGACGACAGGCCGGCAACTTCTGCTGCCGGAACCTGTCGTCCTGCGTTTGAGTTTTAAGAAACGACTACTTCTTTTTTTTGCCAGCTTTCTTTTTCTTTTTAGCGGCCACAGATTCTCACCTCCGTTCTGTTTTTGGGTTCCAAAACTGTCGCCAAAATTTTTTGAAAGAGCGTTCGCGTCTGGTCTGCCTCAAATTTGTAGAGGAAAAAAAAATTCTGACCAGTTTTAATTTCACAATTTCCTGGACGCGTAAAAAATTTCCTTCGACCGGAAAAATTTTTCCGCTAGCGTGTGCGACACCATGAGCAGCGACGCCCAACTCACGCCGATGATGGCGCAGTACCGGCGCATCCAGAGTGAACTTCCCAAGGACGCGCTGCTGCTCTTCCGCCTCGGCGATTTCTATGAGCTTTTTTTCGAAGACGCGCAGACCGGCGCGCAACTGCTCAACGTCGCGCTCACCCGGCGCGGCGTCATTCCCATGTGCGGCATTCCGTTTCACGCAGCCGGCGGTTACATCGCGAAACTCCTGAAAGCCGGACGCAAGGTCGCCATCTGCGATCAGACGGAGGACGCGCGTCCTGGCCAGCTTGTGAAACGCGAGGTGACGCAGATCCTCAGCCCGGGCACGCACTTCGACGAGCGAATATTGACCGCCGGACGGAACAACTACCTCACCGCGATCTGCCGGGTTGGCGGCGCCTTCGGCCTCGCGTTTACGGACTTCACCACCAGCGACTTCAAGGCGACGGAAGTCGAAACCGAATCTGCCCTGCTCGCCGAATTGGAGCGATTGCGCCCGGCGGAAGTCATCCTCCCGGGCGACGCGGCCTCGCTTCGCGCGCTGTTGCAGGCCGCCTTCCCCCTTGTAAACGTCTATGAAGACTGGGTTTTCGCACCCGAAACCGCGCAGTTCACCTTGCGCGATCATTTCAAGGTTGCCTCGCTCGACGGTTTTGGATTCAAAAGCCGCGCGGCGGGCACCGGCGCGGCGGGCGCCGTCTTGCATTACCTGGCGCACCACCTCCGGCGCGACGTGGCGCATCTGACGCGGCTCTCGTTCTACCAATGCACCGATTACCTCGCGCTCGACGCCGTCACGCTGCGGAATCTCGAAATCCTCGAGCCGCTCCACCGCGACGCGACAAATCCGGGTTCGCTTTACGCTGCCGTCAACCGCACGGTGACACCAATGGGCGCGCGCCGCCTGCGCGACTGGCTCTCCCAACCGCTCGCGGCGGTCGGGCCGATTCGACGCCGGCAGGAGGCCGTGCAGGCGTGGATCGACAATCCATCCGCACTCGAAAGTTTCCGCCGGTACCTGACCGACGTGCGCGACATGGAGCGGACGATCAACCGGCTCAGTGTCGGCACCGGCAACGGGCGCGACCTGCTCGCCCTCCGCCTTGCCCTCGAACAAATTCCGGCGCTGAAGGACACGTTGCACAGCGCGGGACAGGCATCCGGCCTGTCTCGTGATGAATTCCGCGCAGTGCAAGAGATGAGGGAGGGGACAGAGCCACCCGGAGCGGGCGGCGCACTCGTTCTGCTTCTGGAGCTGGCGTCACTCATCAGCGAATTGCCCGACCTCGTCGAACTCATCGCGCGTGCCATCGCGGACGAGCCTCCGCTCGCGGTGAAGGAAGGCGGCCTGATCCGCGACGGCTTCGACGCCGGACTGGACGAACTGCGCAACGCTTCACGCGGCGGCAAGGATTGGATCGCGAAACTCCAGCAGGATGAGATCGAACGCACCGGCATCGCGTCGCTCAAGGTCCGGTTCAACTCCGTCTTCGGCTATTACATCGAAGTGACGAACGCGAACCTCGACAAAGTCCCCGCGCATTACGTCCGCAAGCAGACCATCGCGAACGGTGAGCGGTTCATCACGCCGGAATTGAAGGAAATGGAAGGGAAGATACTTGGCGCCGAGGAACGGAGCGTGAAACTCGAATACGAACTCTTCCTTCGCGTGCGTGAGGCGGTCATTGGCCGGCTGGCCGCGATTCAACAAACCGCTTCTGCGCTCGCGCAACTCGACGTGCTTGCGGCGTTCGCCGAGACCGCGCGATTGTTCAACTATGGCCGTCCGCAAATTGCCGACGAAGGCGTGTTGAAAATCCGCGACGGGCGCCATCCAGTGCTGGACCAGGCGCTGACCGAGGAGCGCTTCGTGCCGAATGACACCGCCCTTTCAGGCAGGGCGGGCGGTCCTCTGCCCGCCCCCGAAGCCGGACCCGTATCCGGGCCGGGCGTGGAGGACGGCGCCGTTTGCCCCCAGATCATGCTCATCACCGGGCCGAACATGGCGGGCAAGAGCACCTACATCCGGCAGGTGGCATTGCTGGCGTTGCTCGCGCACACCGGCTCCTTCGTTCCGGCCGCCTCGGCGCGCATTGACCTGGTGGACCGCATCTTTACGCGCATCGGCGCGAGTGACGACCTGTCCCGCGGACAGTCCACTTTCATGGTCGAGATGAGCGAGACGGCCAACATTTTGAACAATGCCACACCGCGCAGCCTGATCGTCCTCGACGAAATCGGGCGCGGGACGAGCACGTTTGACGGGCTCAGCCTCGCCTGGAGCATTGTCGAATACCTCCACAACCAGGCCGGGGCGAAGACGCTCTTCGCCACGCACTATCATGAACTGACCGAACTCGCCGCCCGCCTGCCGCGCCTGCGGAATTTCAACGTGGCCGTGCGAGAGTGGCACGACCAGATTGTTTTTCTGCGCAAAATCGTTCCGGGCGGCACGGACAAAAGTTATGGCATCCAGGTCGCCCGGCTGGCCGGCGTGCCGAAGGAGGTGTTGGAACGCGCGAAGGAAATCCTGCGCAACCTTGAAGAATCCGAACTCACACCTGAAGGCAATGTGCGGCAGCAGGCCCGTCATCGCGCCGAACGCGACAAACTGCAAAATCTCGGTCCTCCGCCGCAGCTGGATTTGTTTGGGGGATAAGCCATGAAAGCGGTACTCACGGCAATTGTTGGCTTCAGACAATCCACCACGTCGGGATTACGACGCGTTTCAAACATCAACGTGACAAAACACGGGCGTTCGCGTAGCTTCAATCCGTGTTGAAGCGCGGTTTGCCCATGTTCCTCAACATCTGATCCCCGGTCATCGCCCCACCATCATGCCCGAAAAAAACTTGGTCACCTTGACTGACTCCGATGGGGCAACGGCGGTTGTTGCGCCCGAACTCGGCGGCTGGCTGTTGCGCTACGCGCGCAAGACTCCGAAGCACGGCCCGGTGGAGGCGCTGCATTTTTCACAGGCGATTGTGGACCGTTATCCGCGCGAGATGCACGCGGGCATCCCCGTTCTGTTCCCACTGGTGAGCAACAACCGCGTCGGCGACAAGGAGCACCATTACGAGTGGAACGGCCGCGTTTTTGAAATGCCGCAGCACGGCTTCGCCCGCCGCTCGAAATGGTCGATCCGGGAACAATCCGCCTCGTCCATCACGATGGAGTTGACGGACAGCGACGCGACCCGCGCCAGTTACCCTTTCGCGTTCCGCTTCTGCCTGACCTACCGACTCGGGCAGGGCCGGCTCCATTGGGAGCAGGTGATCGAGAACCGGTCGGGAGAACCGATGCCGTTCAGCACCGGTGTTCACCCTTACTTCGCATTGCCGCTGACCGCAAAGAGCGAGCGGGATGCGTGCTTTGTTGAAATCCCGGAAGCCAAACGGCTGATGCCGGTCGGCAAATTCGAGCGCTTCACGGCGGAGCCGTTCCCGGCGCAAAACTGGAGCGTCGGCGAGGATGTCGCGGGCACCATGTTCCTGACCGATTTGAAAAAGCACGAGTTGATCCTGATCGATCCGGCCAGCGAACTGGAACTGGTGTTCAATTTCGAGGAGGCGCCGCAACACCGGTTCCTGGCCGTCTGGGCGAAAAGCACGAGTGAACCGTTCTACTGCCTTGAACCGTGGACGGCCCTGCCGAATTCATTTTCGCGCCAGAACAGGGACCACGAGCTGATTCTGCTCGACCCGCAAAAGACGTTTCGAGCGGCGATGTGGATGGAACTCCGGCCGATGGCGTGAATGGCGCCGGTTGATTTTATTATTCGTGAAAACGCGACCCGACCGGCCCCCGTCTGGCTGTTCGAGCAGAGGCGCAACCCCGTCGTCCAACACGCGTTTTTTTCACACTGCTCTTAAATAATTCTAGAAATCCATCGTCCAACATTCCACATTACGAAAATGTCCGTCATCGAACGCGCAATCTCCGTCGGCTACCGGCACCGAGTGTTGTTCACGCGGAACGTGTTTGATCCGGCCAATCCGGCGCTCAAAGATGTACTGGCCAACAGCGAGAACAAGACGCATCACAACGTTTTTATCGTGCTCGATGAGTCTCTGGCCCAGGCCAGGCCGCATCTGTCGCGCAACATCGAGAATTACTTCAACACGTTTTCCACGTCGCTCCGACTGGTCTGTCCGCCGTTCATCATCGAAGGCGGCGAGCGCACCAAGAACTCCTATTTTCACGTCTCGGAGATCCACTCGCACATTGACCGCTACCACATCGACCGCCATTCCTATGTCGTCGCCGTGGGCGGCGGCGCGATCCTCGACATGGTCGGTCTCGCGGCGGCGACAGCCCATCGCGGATGCCGGCACGTCCGCATTCCCACCACGACCTTGAGCCAGGCGGACTCGGGCGTGGGCGTTAAAAACGGCATCAACGCGTTCGGCAAAAAGAATTTCATCGGCACCTTCACCCCGCCTTTCGCGGTCATCAATGATTTCGATCTGCTGGCATCGTTGTCACCGCGCGACAAACGGGCCGGGTACGTCGAGGCGGTAAAGGTCGCCTT
>Ga0134126_10011444_pt1 | contig 11199 bp, 13 predicted proteins | sample KB31752_FD_96881 | JGI IMG/M metagenome (GOLD analysis project Ga0134126, IMG submission 96881) | Terrestrial soil microbial communities with excess Nitrogen fertilizer from Kellogg Biological Station, Michigan, USA - KB3-175-2 | ecosystem: Environmental > Terrestrial > Soil > Unclassified ... | reverse complement strand
CAAGTGGCTTAGCTTCAAAAGCTTTATTACTTTTTCATAGTTCCAGTAAATTGCCTTGTGTGTTACAGCTTCTATATCCCGCAAGTATTGCTCAACAGTTGCCGCATCTTCCGAATCGGACGAATTATAACGTTGTTGGTAATAAAAATCTGTAGTATTCGAAAGGTTTTTAAAATGATGCCTGCTTTCAACAACGGCGATCAGTTTATGATAAGTTAAATGGTTTTGCGGACCGGTCTTCGCAATATCCTCAAAAAAATGGCAGGTAATATCGCCGCCGGTTATATTGAAACGGCCTGCTATAGTTTGCAGCAAAGCGCTTTTGCCCGATCCGCTTTCACCAATTAAAGCCCATTGCTCGGCAGGGTTAACCTCGAAGTTTAAATTTGTAAACAGTGTATTATTAAGAAACCGGACTGTTACATGGTTAATGGAAAATAAAGGCTGCGGCATGAAAGCTGTTTGCCGGCAAAATTAACCAAAGCTTTGTATATGGTTAAATTAATTTGGTTTTATAATGGATAGGTGGGCATCCCGTTGCTTTCATCAGTTATTCGGTTTCAAGCGTTCCATTTTTACAATAATTTACATACCCCATAATGGAAATAAATTCCGGTAAAAACAAAAACGCTCCAGGGTTACCCGGAGCGTTTTTGTTTTTGCTAAAACTTAAATTATTTCTTTTTAGCAGTGTCTTTGGCCATTTTCTTAGCAGTGTCAGCCATTTTCTTAGCAGTATCAGCCATTTTCTTAGCAGTATCCATCTTAGATGAATCCATTTTGCCTGAATCTGTTTTAGTAGTATCACCACTAGCAGAACCTTTACCTTTGCAAGCTGCAAAAGAAACAGCGATAGCTAAAGCCAATACGCCTAATTTAAAAGAATTTTTCATGTTAATTTTTTTAAGTGATTAAATAGTTTTGCTTGTTAATACCGAAAACAACAAAAGGTAACCCATATTTTTTAAAATAAAAATAGGGCTACCTGTTTGCACTAAAAAACTAACAGAAAAAACCAGATCTTATTTTTTCTTAGTAGTGTCTTTCTTAGTTTTTGCGGTGTCTTTTTTTGCTGTGTCAACCTTACTGGAATCTTTTTTCGCTGTATCAACTTTCGTAGCGGGAGAGTCAGTGGCGCCGGTTTTTCCATTACCATTACAAGCGGCGGCGGTAACTGCAATAGCTAAAGCAAGGATACCGAGTTTGAATGAATTTTTCATTTTTTGAATTTTTAAAATGTGAACGTTTAGGCTTTAATACAGCAAGTTAAAAAAGGTAACCCTTTGGGTTGGTTTAAGGTTGATTGGGTTGATTAGGTGAGTGGTTAACTTAGGGTTGGTTTAAGGTCGATTGGGTTGACTACGAGCCTGTGGCTAACCCAAGGGTTGGTTTAAGGTTGATTGGGTTGATTACGAGCCTGCGGCTAATAACCACTCACTTAATCAACCTAATCAACTCAATCAACAAATTCCTATAACTCTCAATCAACTTAATCAACCCAATCAACTGATCAGTGCTTCTTCACCGCAGTTTTTTTAACCTCGGTAGTTTTGGTAACTGTTTTGCTAACCGTGTCTGTTTTGGCTTTGGTGGTATCGGTAGCCGGTTTTGTCGTATCAACCTTCGTCGAACTGTCGGCCGTGGTTTTCATAGAAGATGATGAATCAACTTTTGCCGAATCGGCCGAACTTCCTGATTTATTGCCGTTACAGGCAGCCACAGATATGGAAACTGCTATTGCTAAAAGAGAGATTTTAAGTGCGTTTTTCATAGTATTTCTTATTAAAGTGTTGAGAATTAACATTTTTTATGAAGGAATGTTTGGGGACAGCGAATCCGAAAGTCCGAAAAGTCGGAAAAGTCCGAAAGAAAAAGACGAGGCGGTAGCACGAGTGGACGTATCATCCAGGCCTTCCAAGGTTTTTAGGCTATCCCAAACGCCGCTTCTTCCAGGCTGTCGGACTTTTCCGACTTTTCGGACTTTCGGACTTTTCCAAAAAAAACGTATCTTTCGGGCTTTACAGATTTTCAGGCTTTCCCGAATATCCCCTTCTTCCGGGCTTTGGGACTTTTCTGACTTTCGGAGGAAAAAAAATTTATCAATAATGGGTTACAATTTCAAATAAATTGTATTAAGTGTGAGTAAAGAGTCAAATAGCGGCATTCCGGCAGACAGCGAGGTAATACTGGGTATCCTCAATAATTCAGAAATTGTTTTAAAGCGGTTATATATCGCGTATTTCCCAATGGTGCTGCAATTAATCATCAATAACAACGGCAGCGGGGATGATGCTAAAGACGTTTACCAGGAAGCGATCATAATTTTATACAATAAAGTTAAGACCGGCGATTTTGAGTTAAGCAGTAAGCTTAAAACATATATTTATTCCGTTTGCAGGCGGCTGTGGCTTAAAAGGCTGAGCCAGATGCACAGGTACGGCGGCGATATAAAAGACTTTGAGGAGTATTTGTCGGTTGATGATGAAACCGAGAAAAATAATGAACGGGATATACAGTTTAATAAGATGGGCAATGCCCTTAAATTATTGGGCGAACCCTGTAAAACTATAATTGAAGATTTTTATATAAATAACAGGTCGATGCAGGAGATCTGCCAGAGTTTTGGTTATACCAATGCGGACAATGCCAAAACCCAAAAGTATAAGTGCCTGCAAAGGCTGAAGAAATTATTTTTTCAGCAAAAATAAAGGAGAGCTGAGCGATGAGCGACAACCAACTACTGGAAGTAATTGAGAAGTATCTTAACGGTGAGATGACGAAGGATGAGCGTGCCCGTTTTGAAGTGCTTCGCAATGAAAATGCGGAAATAAACAATAAAGTAACAGAGCATAAGCACTTTACCAACCTGGTAAAACAATACGGCGAACGCCTGGAGCTTGAAAAGCGCCTTGATGCCATACATGATGAAATTGATGTTCATGCATTGGAAGAGGAACTGATGATCAAACCATCATGGATCGTTAGCCTATGGCGCAACCATCATTCAAAAATATCTGTGGCAGCTTCAATCGCCATTTTCGCAGTTTTGTGCACCCTGTTTTTTACCGGGTACTTAGCCAACCGCCAGGTTAATTATCTGCCGCTAAGCAAAAAAGTGAATGAGTTGAGTCATAAGACCGATGTTTTAAACAACAAGGTAAATAGCCTAAATTCTTCGGGAAGGCTGGCTGGGAATCCCGGAAATTTCAGGGGCTCCGGTTTTGCAATATCTTCAAATGGCTATATTATCACTGATAATCATGTAATCAACAATGCTGATTCTATCTATGTTCAAGCCTTTGACGGAAAATCCTATAAAGCTAAAGTAGTTTATACCGAACCGCAAACCGACATCGCTGTTTTGGTTATTAACGATCCGGCGTTTAAAGGCCTGGGCGCAATACCTTATAGCATCAGGCCCGGAGAAAGCGAAATCGGGGAAAATGTGTTTACAATCGGTTACCCTCGCGAATCTATTGTGTTAGGTTCAGGCTTTTTAGCAGCAAGCACGGGTTACAATGGCGATACCACTTCCTATCAAATTTCGATACCTGTAAATCCGGGCAACAGCGGCGGGCCATTGCTTGATAACAAGGGCAATTTGATTGGTATAATAGATGCCAAACAAACCCGTATGGAAGGCGCTGGCTTCGCGGTGAAATCGGGCTACCTGCTAAAAACCATACAGGATATCCCGGCTGACTCGTTGAAAAAGCCGCTCAATATAAACACCAAAAACATTTTAGCAGGTTTGAACCGCGTTCAGCAGATCAAAAAATTGCAGAATTATGTTTTCATGGTAAAGGTATATAACCAGTAAGCCCCTCCAAAAACACAACATATATACACGGCAAAGGCGCGAATTATCGCGTCTTTGCTTGTTTACGGCTCACCTGTCAACCTCGCCCAATACAAAATCTATCGAGCCAACAATTGCAATCAGGTCGGCGATCATTACGCCCCGCGCAATTTCGTGCAATACGGATAAATTATTAAAACTCGGGGCCCGGGCCTTTACGCGGGTCGGTATCTCCGATTTTCCATCGGCCATAAAATAAAAGCCCAGCTCGCCTTTGGCGCCTTCGCAGCGCACATAGGAATCCTGCGGTTTTGGCGTAATTTTGCGCGGCATTTTTGAGCGGGGATCAAAGTCGGGCGTACGTTTCAGCTCTTTTTGCAGCCGGTCGAGGCATTGCTCAACCATTTTTAACGATTGCTCTATTTCATCCACCCTTACTTTATAACGGTCCCAGCAATCGCCCACCGCTCCCATTTCGCCATTGCCGATAGGCACATCAAATTCCAGCTCGGGGTAAACCGAATAGCCATCTATCCGTCGCAGGTCCCACTTCAACCCCGATCCGCGCAGCATAGGCCCAGAGCATCCGTAATTGATCGCGACATCCAGCGGCAAAACGCCCACATTGGCAGTACGGTTTATGAACACCTGGTTATCGGTTAACAGCTGGTTCAGCTCCGTCATTTTTGGTTTAAAATATTCTACAAACTCGCGGCAGCGTTCTTCAAAGCCCACCGGCAAATCATAAAACAAGCCGCCAACCCAAATATAATTGTACAGCATCCTCGACCCCGACGCCCATTCCAGCATGCCCATAATATGCTCCCGATCACGGAAACACCATAAAAAAGGGGTAAAAGCGCCAATATCGATACCATAAGTACCAATAGCTATAAGGTGCGAAGCAATCCGGTTCAACTCGCAAACCAGTACGCGGATGTATTCAATACGTTTCGGAATATCTTTGTCAATACCCATCATCCGCTCCACTCCCATCACAAAAGCGTGGCTGTTATTCATTGATGCGAGGTAGTCCATCCTGTCGGTAAAGGGGATAGTTTGCTGGTAGGTCAGCATTTCGGCATGTTTTTCAAAACAGCGGTGCAGATAGCCTATATGCGGGATAACTTCTTTAACTATCTCGCCGTCCGTTATCAGCTCCAGCCGTAAAACACCATGGGTGGACGGATGCTGCGGGCCCATGTTCAGCACCATGTCTTCAGTCGCTGCCGCAGCAATTTTATCGTTGTAGTTATTTAATGCAGCTTCGTATTTCGGATTCAAAGTTATTTCGGGTTTCGGATGTTCGATGTCGGATTTATTTTAGATTTCAAATTTATCTAATTTCAAACGTAAATCACTTAAAATAAAAAGCCCGGAATAACTAAACCGCAGGCTCATTTTCATATAGATAATCAGGTTATTATTCAGATCCCGGCATTAAAACCATTCCGCAATCGACATTCCGAACTCCGCATTCAAACATCCGAAATCCAAAATAAAAAAAGCCTGCAGCAATTAAACCGCAGGCTCATTTTTATATAGTTTATATTAATCAGGTTATTTATTCATATCCCGGCATTAAAACCATTCCGCATTCAATATTCCGAAATCCGCATTCAACATTTCGAAATCCGCATTTTAAAAATCCGAAATCAAAACGCCGCTTTTCCTCTCAGGCTTTCGTTTAGTTTGCTGCTTTGCGTAGCAAGCCATGCGTAACTGTACATAGCAACAGCTTTTGCCTTACTTTGGCGGCTTTTAAACGTCCACACATCCTTCATAAATTCCTTATGGTTTTTGCTGTTGAGCGTATCAAAAGCTACCGAAATTGTTGGGGTAAGCGAGTAAGCAGTATGCCAGGTGCCAAAGGGGATAAACAGTGTTTCGCCGGGGCCTACCACGAAATGTATCGGCGTGGCATCCTTAAATTTTGGATACTTTTCATAATCCGGCTCAAAAATATTCAACTCTGAGCGCCATGGATCATCGGGACGGGGATACAGCATGTCTTCCTGGCCGCGAGGGAAAACGGTGAAACGTTTTTCGCCATACAGTTGGGTTATCCATGCATTAAGATGGTAATAATCAATATGCATATAAGGGAACTTGCCACCGGGGCCACCGATGAACAGTTCTGTTGCGCCTCCCCATTTACCGATACTGAACATTTTGTTTTTCAGCCAGTTTGGCGAAGCATAGTTTAAATCAAGCGGCTTTATCAGGGGCATTAACTCCGGCAATTGTTCCGGGATATTAAAGATAAAAGGATATGGCGCCGGGTTTTCTTCGGTACTGGTTTCTGCCAGGTCCATAATTTCCTTCATGGTGTAATTTTTACCACGGCATTCGGTCACGCGGTCGGGATAGTTTTCCCTGAACCAATCGGGACTAAAAAGCCCGTTGGCCTTCCACACTTTTGAAGCGCTTTTAAAAACCAGCGGAACGCCGGGTTTATAATGCTCCTCGATGAATTCTTCGTAAGAAATGTTATCCTTTCTTATAATATCCATAGTTTTAAATTAATGTTTACTAAACCTTTTAGGGAAAAGGGCAATTTATATAATGTATAATCAGGCAAATTAATTGAACGCACGGTATCCGTAACGTTTTGGCATTCATACGGAACCGGCCGGCAAAAGGTTAGCCGAAACAATAAAATTTAAACGGGCTACGTGCGGGTACTCCTTTATCAGCGAAAAAGCGAAGAAAGCCGGGAAGTTTGCCGGGCGAACACAAACATTTAATTTTTACCACAAAGAGGGCTAAGGTTTCACAAAGACCACAAAGAAAAAAACTTAGTGCCCCTTGTAGTTTGGAAAAATCAGCAGAGCGCCAAATCAAAACTCCCCCTTCAGGGGGCCGGGGGGCCGGGCGATTAATCTATCTTTATGCCTTTATAATATTCGGCTGTTTTATAATCTTTTCTTAGCGGGAAACCCTCCCAGTCGTCAGGCAAAAGAATGCGGCGCAAATCGGGGTGGCCTTCAAAAAAAATCCCGACTAGGTCATAGGCCTCACGCTCGTGCCAGTCGGCTGTCCGGTAAACAGACGAAATACTTGGAAAAGATGGCAGGTTATTAAGGTCGCGGTCATTTTCAACACTCACTTTTAAAGTAAGCTGTGTTTGATACGGTATGGATGCCAGGTGATAAACAACGCCAAAGCGCATAGCCTCAACGCCATAATCGACCCCGGTAAGGCACGAAAGAAAATCAAAATAAGTTTTTGGATTGTTGCGCAGCTCGAGGCATACATCGGCAATGCGGCCGGGTTCAATAAGCAATGCCGGCTGCAGGCCGGTTGTCTCTTCGCCGATGATCACGTCCGGGCCAAATTTTTCCGTTAGCAATAATCTAATTTCCTCAAAACTCATGGCGCCAGGCGTACTTTTTTCCAGTTTTTGTTATCGATCTTCTTGTACAGGATCCTGTCGTGCAAACGGCTGGGCCTCCCCTGCCAGAATTCTATCATCCGCGGTTTGACGACGTACCCGCCCCAATAAGAGGGTTTCGGGACCTCTTTACCTTCATATTCAGCTTCAAGGTCGGTCCACTTCTTTTCCAACACATCGCGGCTTTCTATTTCCTGGCTTTGCGGCGAGGCAAGCGCGCCCACCTGGCTGCTTTTAGGCCGCGAATGAAAATATTTTTCGGATTGTTCTTTGCTTACTTTTTCTATCGTCCCTTCAATACGCACCTGCCGTTCCATTGAGGGCCAAAAAAAAGTTAAAGCCCCAACCGGGTTCTTTGTGATTTCCTTGCCTTTGCGGCTTAAATAATTCGTATAAAAAACAAAGCCTGTTTCATAAATACCTTTTAACAAAACAACCCTTGCCGACGGCCTCCCATCCTGCGTTGCGGTAGATAAGGTCATCGCATTTATTTCGGGCACTTTTGCTTCCTGGGCCTCGTTAAACCATAGTTCAAATTGCTTTATCGGGTCGGCTTTGGTATTGCTTTCTGAAAGTGAGGCTACCGTGTAATCTACTCTTAAATTTTCTATATGTTCCTGGCTCATCGCAGCAAACTTACAAATTAATTAAACCGTATATCAATTAATGTGTTTCAAATTCAGGAAACGCAATATATTTTTGAAAAACTTGTTATATTAACGAAAAATTTAAACCCTTATGCTCAGTTCTATTCCGGCGGCGGCCGGGCGCTTATTGATCTCGGAGCCTTTTATGATGGACCCGAATTTTAAAAGATCGGTTATTTTGTTGACTGAATACTCGGATGCCGGGGCCATGGGCTTTATTTTAAACCAGCCTGACGAATACCTGCTCGGCGATATATTACCCGAAGTTTCGTATTCAGAAATGCCTGTGTTTTTTGGCGGCCCGGTTGAAAATAACACCCTGCATTTTATCCATTGCTGCCCCGAAAAAATTAACAGCGGCATTGAAATTGGCGGCGGCATATACTGGGGCGGCGACTTTGAAGAAGTAAAGGACTTGATTACCCACTATCAACTGGACAATAGCGAGATCAAATTCTTTACCGGGTATTCAGGCTGGACGGCGAGACAACTCGACGAAGAGATAAAAGAAGACAGCTGGATTGTGGCCGACAAACTAAACAAGAATATTATTTTCGGCAACAGCGAAGACAACCTGTGGCGCGAAGTCGTTATCGGCCTGGGACAGCGTTATGCGCATATTGCTAATTTCCCCGAGAACCCGGAACTCAATTGAGTTGGAGGTTAGTGATTGGAGATTAGAGATCAGAGGTTGGTTTAGCTCAAAATTCATTAAGCACTACCATATAATTTTTACTTTGCGGTTCCTCCCAAGGCTTTTCTGACTTCCGACTTCAGACGTCTGACTTCTTCTAACCTCTAATCTCCAACCCCCAACCGCTACTCCTTCTCCATCTCGCTTGCAGATTCTTCTACCTTTTTCTTCAGGTTTTCTTTGTACGCAATAAGATTTTTGGTGATTTGCTCATCGGCTGTTGATAATATCTGCGCGGCGAGTATGCCTGCGTTTTTTGCAGCATTTAAGGCCACGGTAGCTACCGGTATTCCGTTTGGCATTTGCAGTATAGAAAGGATGGAGTCCCAGCCGTCGATGGAGTTGCTTGATTTTACGGGCACCCCGATAACAGGCAAATGGGTAAGGGAGGCCACCATGCCGGGCAAATGGGCTGCGCCGCCTGCGCCGGCTATGATCACTTTGAGGCCACGGCCTGCAGCTTCGCGAGCGTATTTAAACATGCGGTCGGGTGTGCGGTGGGCCGATACCACTGTAATTTCGTAGGGTACGCCCAATTCTTTTAAAACATCGGCAGCGTCCTGCATTATATTCAGGTCGGACTTGCTGCCCATGATGATGCCTATTTTGGGTTGACTCATAAGTTTATTAGTTTATGCCATCAGCGAGCTGATTTAATAATTATCGGTTTTGTTTTTTCTCCCGTAAGCTACTCTCTTAATTATAAATATAATGCCCAAACCCAACAGAATAGGAATAGAGATTAAAATTAATATACCGATCACTTTGCCCGTTTTACGTCCCAATTCTGCTGCATGGTCACTTCTTAACTGTTCTTTACTTTTTATTTTAAAACCATTAAAAAAAGCCTTGAGATTTTTATCATCTTTTGATAGTGAATCAGATGACCAAATACCACACATCAACAAGGTATCATTTAATGACACGACATAATGATACCTGAACGTTAGCTGGCCATTAAGTTCTGCTTTATATCCAAATTCAAGTCCTTCTTGTTCGTTGACCTTTATTTTATTTTTATAAAAGAGTTTTCCTTTAACTCCTCCCAGCATTCCTGTTACGTATTCATTATAAAGCGAATCAAGGTTGCTGTTTCTAAATAAATCTTTAAGTCCACCTGATATATCTCCAGCCTGGGCTAAAAATATCACTCCATGATATTTAGTTACAAATACTTTAAATCCCTCTTTTTCTACAACCTTAGGTGTATCTGGCAAGGCTATCGTCGCCAGGCTTCCAAGTTTTTGAATATAATTATACTGCCCAAAAGCGCTTATTGAAAAAAGCATTAAAGCTAAAGCAATAGTTGTTGGTTTAAACTTCATTTATTACGAGTATGACGTTCGGAACTTCAGGAACAAGGTCCAACTAATCTATGTTATAACCTTCAGCGTCTCCTGCACATACCTCGCCTTTTCAATCGCTTTTTCCCGGTCGGTATCCACAATGGTTACATGCCCCATTTTACGGAATGGCTTGGTTAATGCTTTGCCATATAAATGTACATAAACTCCCGGGCATTTTAGTACTTTTTCGATGCCCTGGTAAACCGCCGGGCCTTCGTATCCCGCTTCGCCTAATACATTTACCATTATGGCATTATTAAGGCAGGCGGTGTCGCCCAAAGGCTGGTTAAATATCGCCCGCAAATGCTGTTCGAACTGCGAAACCACGTTACCCTCGATAGTTTGGTGCCCGCTGTTATGCGAACGCGGCGCCAGCTCGTTTACCAATATCTTGCCATGCTTATCTAAAAACATTTCAACGGCCAGTAGCCCTACGATATTAAGATCTTCGGCAATTTTAGAAGCGATATAAGCGGCATCCTGCTGTATTTCAAATGGAAGCGTTGACGGTGAGATCAGAAACTCAACCAGGTTGGCCTGCGGGTTAAATTCCATTTCAACTACTGGGAAGGTTTTTATTTCGCCGTTTTCATTGCGGGCTACTATAACGCCGATCTCTTTCTCAAAATCAATCCAGCGTTCAATAAGGCTGGGCGCCGTAAACGCATTATCGAGGTAAGTCTCATCGATAACTTTATACACCCCGCGGCCATCATAGCCATCGCGCCTTAGCTTTTGTATATACGGAAACGGTATATGGCTTTGCCTTAACTGTTCGGCTGAGGAAATGACCTGGAATTCGGCTGTAGGAATATTATTTTCTTTAAAAAATTGTTTTTGCAGGCCCTTATCCTGTATCAACCGGATAATGCGCGGCTGCGGATAAACCAGCACCCCCTCTTTTTCCAACTGCTCAAGGGCGTCGACGTTTACCTTTTCAATTTCAATGGTAACCATATCGACCTTCTTGCCAAAGTTGTAAACGGTTTCATAGTCGCCCAGCGAGCCCACCACAAATTCATCGCATAACTTACGGCAGGGCGCTTCACGGTCGGGGTCGAGCACTTTCACCGTAACATTATAATTGATCGCCTGCTGTATCAGCATCCGGCCCAACTGGCCGCCGCCCAAAATTCCGAGTCTGAGATCTCCGTAAAAAGCTTTCATTAAGATGTGCAAATGTGCCGAATGATGTGCAAATATGCAGATGTGCAAATGTGCAAATTATTGACGAGTAATCTGTTTTTTATCCGGTAAATTCACATCCACACATCCACAGAAACTCATTTCCAGCCGGCATCCACGCATCTGCACATTTG
>Ga0134126_10011443_pt1 | contig 11200 bp, 8 predicted proteins | sample KB31752_FD_96881 | JGI IMG/M metagenome (GOLD analysis project Ga0134126, IMG submission 96881) | Terrestrial soil microbial communities with excess Nitrogen fertilizer from Kellogg Biological Station, Michigan, USA - KB3-175-2 | ecosystem: Environmental > Terrestrial > Soil > Unclassified ... | reverse complement strand
TTCCCTGATCCAGTCCCACGCCCATGACCCGGCCATCACCGTAGTCGAAGGCGAAAGCCATGTCCTGATCGGTGAAGTCGGCCAGCGGATCAAGTGCAATGACGGACAATGTGTACGGCACAACTCCCGGATCCAGCTGGATCGTGAAGCTCTGCGTTTGACCATCGCCGGTAAGGCTGTAGGTCTTCTGCTGCTCCATATACTTGTCGAATGGAGTCTGGTCAGCGACGAGCGTGCTCTCGTACATCTGGATGGCTACGCCCCAGAACAGCGAGAAGTTGTATTCCATCTGGCTGTACTCTGTGGTGTTGGCCGGGCACGCCTGGTGTTTCGCCGGATCCACGCTGCTCGTGCTGCCGTCTGCGGCAAGGCAGATGTGCAACGGGAACTGCCACCATTCCGGCAGGAACGCTTTTTGGACCAGCGCTGAGTATGTGGTGTTGATGCCCTTTCCGGGAGCGTTGGAGAGCGCGCCGAGAACGCTGTCCGTCGGGTCCACCATCTGCTTGGCCAGAGGCTTGCGGGCCAGCAGTTTCTGGCCGACCTGCGCGAAGTTACGGCCATCGGCGGACATTTCGGTGCTGCTCAGGATTGGACCCAGAGACTGCGAGCACAGCGCTGAGTTCTGCATGGCTACGTGCGCAGGAGCGAGTTTGCCGTCACCGCCAACCACCAGCAGGTGCGAGGCATTGTCGCGAGCGCCGAAAGGATTCGCTCCGTTGCAAACGTTTTGCGCGCGGCCATCCCAGAAGTTGCGGAAGTTAAATACCGCGTCCACCGCGCTGGGAGTGTTGCGGCCCGTCGTTCTGCGCGTATTAATGCGTTTGCTCGGGTCTGTGGGATCGGGGAACGAAAAAACAGGATCAGGAATGGAGTTGTCGATCTCAACGCTGCTGATGTTTCCTGGCGCCGTTCCTACCACCCCGTTGGATGAACTATTGCCCCCGCTGCTCGACTTGCCGCTGTTGTTGATCTTTGGTTTCGCGGGAGAGTGCGGCGAGTGAGCATTGGGACCGTAGGTCCTCATGGGAGTGAGGTCTATGTCACTGTCATTGTCGCCATCAACGTTGTTGATGGTCCGGCCGCCGCCGTTGGTGTTCCCTGGCTGAATCTGACCATTGCCGCCGATCGTCCCTACGACGATCTGGTTTATGGTCGTGTTGAAAACGCCCTGCGAACCGGAAACATCGTTCACGTCAGAAACGACGGTGAAACGATCATCTACATTGGCAACCTTGTGGAACGGGAAATCGCCGTCGTGATATCCGCCGAAGCCGGCGCTGGCGCTTCCTGCTGAATACGTATGGTTGGGGCCTAAAGAGCCGGCGATGGGAACGCCCATCTGGAAGGTATTGTCTCCACCTGCCTGGCCTGGGTTTACTTCATTGTTGACGCGGCTGTCTGCTCCAGCATTGAAATGGCAGCTCGCACAGGCTTGCGTATCATCGCTGCCCGCCTGCATGTCCCAGAATAGCGCTTTGCCCAGTTGGATTGCGGATGCTTTATCCGCCAGAATGCCCTCCATGCCAAAAACTGGAGGAATTGGGACACTGGAAAGGGGTGCGAGAGGCCGCAGCGGGATAACCATCCCCTGTTCTGGCAGTGAACCACTACTCTGAGCTCGAATGTGGCCGTAATACCCGAGGGCAACAACGATGGCGCTTGCCCACGCGAAAATGCGCACAACTGCCCGAGTAGACCCGGAAGTCGGTTTCATCTTATTCTCCTAAAGAATCGCTCCGGTGTATGCTCACCGGTTGGCAGTGCGCCCTTAGCACCGCTCGTGGTGAGTATTGCCATTGGCGATTAGGGGGTCATTAGGTCAGCGTTAAATCCTTTAATGTCCCTAGTAGATTGAGGAAGAATCTCTAAGTTGTTTAGCTAGCTGCTATTTGCGAGTAGAATGGCGTCAGTCCTAAATGATTAAGCAAGAGGCTTAGACAGTTAAGATAGACGATTTAGGCCATGTAGGACCAATGTTCTAATGCTCACAGCGGCATGTACCAAGGTGTTCTTAGGATATCGATAGCTATAGACAGGTCAGTTTGAGGTGTTTGCGGACGGCTGAGTTACTAATCGAAAATGTCGCGCAATGCAAAAGCAGATGGATCCCGCAAAGCTGAATTTCTGAAGTACGAATACCTCACGTTAAAGCACGCGAGTCGGATCCCAACAAAAATGAAAGTGGAAGACCTTATGGCGCCGCCCGGGCAGAAGCTTCTCCCCAGGCAGTGGTTTAGACGTGCTTCTCGTACAAAACTTGCCGACCAGCATTTCTACGGAACCCTAATGCGCCGACCTTTAACAGGAGCCCACCGATCCGATCACGTCGCAAACGCTATCCTCCCATGGATCGCGAGTTACGGATGTTCATGCTACTTAGGGATTAGAAAACTTAATCTTCATTTAATTGATTTCCGGATCTACTGAAACTATTCTTTCAACAATTGTGTTTAAGCCCTGCCTTGATCGGGCGGGGCTGAGTTGGAGAATCAACAATCTTTGTTAGCCCTACCTCTAACTGGGCAGGGCTGGAAGGAGGGAAGAAACACTTATTCTCCTAATTTAATGCCCTTAATTTGCGATGCAGTATTTGTTCCATTTGACCGATTTGCGAGCTGAGCTGAGTGCTTGGCTTTTTTTTTGCTTTCCGCAAGTCACACGCAGCGCACTAATAGACCTTGCGCGCCTGGCTGGTTTGCTTGCTCGCGAGCGAAAAGCGCAGCTCCGGCCTCGCCTTATTCAGCAGCAGACTAGTCAGATACTCGCCGACCGCCGGGGCATGTTTGAATCCGTGGCCGGACCCGCCCCCCACCAGCCATACGTTTTCAAAGTCCGGATGGCGGTCAATCAGGAAGTCGCCATCCCAGGTATTTTCGTACTGGCAAACACGAGTTCCAAAAATCGGCGCATCTTTCAGGCGGGGAATTTGGTTGGTGAGGAATTCACGCAGACGCGAAAGGGATCCGGAGCCCACCACGCGCTCGTCACTGTCGGGATCAATCGCGCCGCCGTGCCGGTCGAAAGCGATTTTGAAACCGCGGCCTTCTATGTCCGGAATAGCATAGGGAATATCGGGATGAAGGTGGTATAACCAGACCGGCATCCTGGGCGGGCGGAAGCCATCGTCCCCAGCAGGCGGACCAAGGTAAAAGACTTCCTGGCGAGAAGGAAAGATGCGGTCGCGCAGTAGTTCTGGAAACAGTCTGGGCAGCCACGCACCGCAGGCAAAAATGAACTGACCAGCCGGAATCGATTCGCCTCGCGCGGTCAGAATTTCATTAACTTTGCCGGTTCCGCGGGGCGCGATGGCAGCGGCGTGAATGTATGACAAGCCCGATCTTTCAAGTGCATAAACCAGCAATTCCACCCCGCGGCGCGCCATCAGGACGCCGCTTCCAGGTTCACACAACCCCCAACTCGCATCGTCAAACTTCAACTCGGGATGCTGCTGCCTAAGCGCTGCCTGATCGAGTCTCTCAAATGGAATGTCGTTCTTCTCAAAGATGTCCACCATTCCTTTCGTATATTCATCCGCGTCATTGCTGAGCCATAGCACTCCGGTGCGGTGAAACAGTTCTGCCTCAACTTCTAACGCCAGTTCCTCCCACAGCGGAAGCGATCTTTGCGCCATGAGCGTGTAGAAGTCGTCAGGGCCATAGCCCATGCGCATGACCCGGGTCTCGCCGCCGGAGCTGGATCGGCCGTTGGCGGGTCCATAAGCGTCAACCAGCGCCACCCTGGCGCCGTTCTGTTGCAGGAAGCGTGCGCTCCATGCGCCGAATGCGCCGGCACCGACTATTACGAAATCGTAAGCCTTCTTCATGCTATCGCTCGATCATAGACCAACCTGGCTGTAACCAGATCTTCCAGAGCACAACCTACACTCTTAAACAAGGTAATGTCATCAGGTTTGCTCCTGCCAATCCTTTTTCCGCTGATCACGTGGTGAAGATCGCCAACAATCCGGTCGCTTTTGATGATTTCTTTTTTCAGCGGAATCAGAATGTCGCCCGCCTCAGCCATGCAGCCATCGTATGTATCCACTACTACACGAGACCGCAACACCGTCTCATCGTCAATTTCCCTCGTGTCCGGCTGAAAGGCGCCGATCAGGTTCAGGTGTGTTCCGGGTTTGATCCAGCGGCCATCCAGAACTGGAACACGTGAGGTGGTGCAGGTGCATATTACATCGGACTCGCGGGTGCATGTCTCAGCATCCGCGGCCAATATCTCGAGCTTGTAGCGATCTCTCATGCGCCGGGAAAACGAGGGCACATCGGAATTCGACGATCCGCACACCAGAACGCGAGCAAACTTTCGGACCCGGGGCAATACGGCAATGTGGCTTTCCGCCTGCCTTCCGGTTCCGAAGACCCCCAATGTGGTCGCTTCATCACGCGCCAGAATACTTGTGGCAACCGCCGAGGTGGCCGCGGTCCGGATGTCCGTCAGCCAGTTTGCCTCCATGCGTGCGCGGACCGAGCCGCTAAGCGGATCGATCAGTTCGTAATTGGCATTTACGCCACCTTGTCTTGTAACAGTAACCGTTTTCACTCCCGCGATACCGAGATAACTGTCATAAGCAGGCATCAGCAGCAGTACGCCTCCAGCTTCCATTGGCAGGGAAGAGCGAACGGGCATTCGCAACGTTTGTGAGAAGTCACGGCTGAAAGCTACGCGGATGGCAGCAATCACGCTGTCTGCATCAGCCAGACGCCGGAACTTATCTTCAGTGAGCGATAGCATCACGTTCGAGCAGAGGCCAGGCTGGTGGTTGCAAATTCCTGCCGGTACCAATCCACCGTTCTTCTCAGGCCTTCCTTGAAATCAACCAGCGTCTTGTAGCCCATAGCTGAGTGAGCGAGCGTTGTGTCCGCAAGTGAATCGCGTATGTCCCCGGTACGGGCAGGAGCAAACAATGGATCCTTGTGAAATCCCGTCAGGTCCTGAAGAAGTTTGTATATTTCGAGGAGGCTGATTTTCTTTCCAGTGGCGACGTTGAAGACTTTTCCGGCTACTTTTTCTGAAGAAGCGGCGCACGCCAGCAGGTTGGCGGAAACCACATTCTCAATGTAGGTAAAGTCGCGGCTCTGCAGACCGTCGCCGAATACCGTAGGTTGTTCCTGGTTCAGCATGGCGCGGATAAACCTGGGCAGCACCGCCGCGTATTCTGAAGTGGGATGTTGTCGCGGGCCGAATACATTGAAATATCTCAGCGAAACCGCTTCAAGTCCAAGCACGCGGGCGAAACTCTGCGCGTAAAGTTCGCCGGCGTATTTGGAGACTGCATACGGCGAAATGGGATTCGGGGTCATATCTTCCTGCTTTGGCAGCGTTGGTGTGTCGCCATAGACAGAAGACGAACTGGCATATACCAGACGCTTGACACCTTCCTCGCGCGCCGCCTGCAGGATCGTCAAAGTCCCCACAACATTGGCGTGGTTGCTCCCGATAGGGTCCGCTAAAGATCGCGGAACTGAGCCCAACGCGGCCTGATGCAGCACGTAATCCACTCCAGCGCAGGCTGATCGCATCGCACTGTTGTCAGAGATGTCGGCTTTACGGAAGTCGATTTTTTCCGCGATCCCAGCCAGGTTTTCTGCGCGTCCATGGCTCAGATTGTCGACTCCACGTACCTCTTCCCCTCGAGCCACAAGAGCATGGGCAAGGTTCGAGCCGATGAAGCCCGCGACTCCCGTCACCAGGTATCTGGCCATGGATCAAGAGGATAACAGCTGCGCCTTACGTTTCCGGAGTTTTTGCTCAATGGTTGAAATCCAGAGGCGTTTAACTACGATCGTGGCGATTTTTTAGATTTACCCGCTTTCGTCAGAATGCGACGCACCTTCTTGGGCGATATCTTTAATGCTTTAGCTACTCGAGAGATTTTTTTACCTTCTTTTTCCCACACGCGCGGGATGACCAACTCAGCAAATTCCTCAGTGAGTTTCTGGAAGGTCTTGCCGTCCGTTACACCCTGGGTCCAGGCCCGCAGGCGGGGATCAATGCTGCCACGCGAAGTTACTTTTTGTTTAAGCACCTGCAGTTCGTTCCATACGTCCTCGTCCTGCGCCGTGTTGATGAACGCGGTTGCCTTGTCCAGGCAACGACGAGAATCATCAACGTCATGAATCAGCGGATGACAGGCGGTCAACCCCCGCCAGATATAAGCACGTGCCAGGAGGCGCTGATTTTGCGTATGTGCTGCCGCCTCCACGGCCTCGCGGGCATAGTCGCGAGCTGCCTGTACGTGCTCCCATGTTCGAGTACTTCCCTCGATTTCCTCCTCCAGTTGAGCGTGCTCCACTTTGCACTGCAGCAGCCGTGCGCGCGCCATGACGATGGAATCGGTTTCTTCTTTTCCTACATCGTAGGCCCGTGCACCTTCCTGCGCCGCCAGGTCGAGCTCACCACTGTCGAGGTGGAGAAGCCCGCGATTTTCAAGGACGTTGCCAATCCCATGATGATGACTGTGGTGACGATAGATTTTCTCCGCATGTTCCAGGTTCGCGAATGCGCTGGTCCGCAGCTCTTCATACTGCCGGCGGGAATCCATGGTGCGACCCTGGTCTGGCGAAGCGCTCTTTTTCCTGTCAGGGGTCTTCCGGCGCCGTTCCGCCTCACTGTCAATCTGGCGCATAATCTGAGCGGCTATTAAACGCTGAACATAAGCAATGTTCGCCAGTGACCTTGCCAGGTTCCGGTGCTGCGGGCTGCGCTTCTGAAAGTGCTCGATAGCCCGGCTAAAGCAGCTCAGGGCTTGCTTGTATTGGCCCTGGCGGCGAATCATTCGTCCATGAGCGGAGTAAATATTGCCGAGCGTGATGTCATCATCTGTATTGCGCAACACCGACTCAGCCTGATCGAGGATCCGCGCCGCCTCGCGGAAATGCCCTTTTTGAAAAAGCAGCCAGCTTTCCAGGACTCGCATAACGGCTGCCATTTTAGGGAAGCCAAGAGCGGAAGCCAGTTCACGTCCTACGCCTGCATGTTTCAGAGCTTCATCGTACTCGCCTTTCTTGCGGTGACAGCGGGCGTTCCAGAAATGGGCGATGGCTACGACTTCCTTATCTTCGATTTCGTGCTGGAGAGTCAGCAAGAGATCAAAGTGCCGCAGCGCTTCGTCGGGATGATCGCGAAGCAGTGCCAGGAGCCCTTCCGCCATTCGCAGATGCACATAGTCGCCAAGAGTGAGCCTGCCTCGCTGGTCGGTGGGAAAGCGGTTCAGGAGTTGTTCCAGTAGCTCCGGCCCGCTGTATCCGATATCAATCCATTGCGCGACAATTCCTACCAGGCCGGCAGCATTGCCTTGCGAAGGACTTAGTGCCGTAAAGAGGTGCGCGTGCTCATCCAGATAAGCGATGCCATTCGATACCTGGCGGTCTGCCAGATATTCCCGCAGCCGCCGGAGCAGGGAATGTTGTATCTCAGACATAGGACGATTCTGGGGTATGACAGCCACCGGGGCATCATAGCCGCACACGGACCGATCGACAATATGAAGCTGCAGCCATAGCTAAGACCAGCGCGGGTAAGTGGATCTACTATCGTAAAATAAAGACAAGAAGCATATGCCATACCCCGCATCTGACCAGAGCACAACATGGAGTCGTTTTTGGAGGCGTGAGAGCCTCTCTCGCTGTTAAAATTCCACCTGCAAAAGGAGAAACCCCCTTGGACACTCAATCGATCATTGCTGAACTCGAAGCAGAACGGGACCGCCTGGACAGGGCGATAGCTGCACTGCAAAGTTCCCAGACCGGCCGCGGATGGCGGGCAACGAAGGGCAGGGCTGAGAATGGCCGCAGAGGACGCCGTCACCTTTCACCCGCAGCTCGCAAGAAAATTGCGGATGCCGCCCGGCGCAGATGGGCAAAGGCCAAGGCAGCGGGAAGAAACACTCTGTAATCCCTCGCTTCCCCCTTCGTCGATACCCTCAACTTACGCTCCGTTCATTGCAGTTCGTCCTCGCCTCACAAACCAAAAACCCCTTGAGACACAGGCTGTCTTCAAGGGGTTCCCGAACGGGCTAGTAGTCCGATTCGGACGACCCGAGTTGTGCCCTCCTGCGGAATGACATCACAATGACGACGCGGACATGAACCCGGTCCGCGATAAGACAGCAGGAGAAAAGAACTGTGCAACAGCTGAATGAAATGCAACTGGAAACATTGTGGGCCAATGATGGCCGCTGGAACGGCATTACGCGTCCATACACTGCGAAAGACGTGGTGCGGCTGCGCGGCACCATTCAGGTTGAGTACACTCTGGCGCGGATTGGAGCCGAGCGTCTGTGGAAGCTGCTACTCCAGGATGAATATGTATCCGCTCTTGGCGCCTTGACGGGCAACCAGGCGCTGCAACAAGTCCAGGCGGGACTTAAGTCGATCTACCTGAGCGGCTGGCAGGTGGCAGGCGACGCCAACCTCGCAGGACAAATGTATCCCGACCAAAGTCTCTATCCTTCCAACAGCGTTCCTGCTGTGGTTAAAGAAATCAACAACGCATTTTTGCGGGCTGATCAGATCCATTGCGCTGAAGGCAAGAACGGAACTTACTGGTTCGCTCCCATTGTCGCCGACGCCGAAGCGGGCTTTGGCGGCTCCCTGAATGCATTTGAGCTCATGAAATCCATGATCGAAGCGGGCGCGGCCGGCGTACATTTTGAGGACCAGTTGGCGTCCGCAAAGAAATGCGGCCATCTGGGTGGCAAGGTGCTGGTGCCCGCGCACGAGTTTGTTCAGAAGCTGGTTGCTGCCCGCCTGGCAGCCGACATTCTGAATGTTCCTACCGTTTTGATCGCTCGTACCGATGCGAACGGGGCAAGGCTGCTTACCGCAGATAGCGATCCGCGCGACGCTGAATTCGTAACTGGTCAGCGCACGCCCGAAGGTTTCCTGGTCTACAAAGGTGGACTTGATGCCGCCATCAGCCGTGGTCTCATCTATGCGCCTTACGTAGACATGCTCTGGTGTGAAACTTCCGAGCCCAACCTGGAGGAAGCACGGCTGTTTGCGGAAGGCATCCGCTCGAAGTTCCCGGACAAGATGCTGGCGTACAACTGCTCGCCATCATTCCACTGGAAGCGCAAGCTTGACGATGCCACCATCGCGAAGTTCCAACGGGAACTCGCCGCCATGGGCTACAAATTCCAGTTTGTCACTTTGGCCGGTTTCCACGCACTGAACAACAGCATGTTCGAGCTGGCGCACAGCTTTGCCAAAGAGGGCATGACTGCGTACTCCCGGTTGCAGGAGAAGGAATTCAGTAATGTTGAGATGGGCTACACAGCGGTCCGTCACCAGCGCTTTGTGGGCACTGGGTACTTCGATGAAATCGCTCAGACGCTTGGGCAATCTTCCATCGTTGCGCTGGAGGGCTCTACCGAGAACGAGCAGTTTGAAGTTGACGCCCCTGCGAAGCTGCATCAGGTAAACGGGCACGAGAAACTGCAACAAGCTGTTTAGAGTTACGGATAGCCTGCTGTCCATGGGGTAAAGGCCCTCGCACCATGCAAAGCGCGAGGGCCTTTTAACTGTCCAGCATCTTTAGCATATGAGTTATCTCCCCAGGGTCGCTGCCAGCAATTTGGTGTCGTCAGAGATAATCGCGTCCACACCAAGCCTGGCTGCCCGAAGCATCTGTCGGGGATCATTGACCGTCCAGGTCACTACCTTTTTGTCGGCAGCATGGATTCCGTCAACCAGTGGTTGCGTCAGCAATCGATAGTTGGGAACAACGTAGCCCACCGGTAACGTGCGCCAGCGACGAAGTTGCCAGCGTGTTTGCGCCAGGGCGCCAAGCGGCAGGGAACGATCGAGTGCATGAAGCCTGCGCACCACACTGGGTAAAAACGATGAGATGAAGAATTGCCGCGGGCGAGCACGCCGAATGGCCTGTAACACAAGGGCCTCAATGCCGCGCACTTTCACTTCGATATTCAGAAAATTATCGCGATACCGGTCAAGCACCTCATCGAGGCCCGGCGGCGTATCTTCTTCACTTTTACAGTTTGCCTGCAAGTTCTTCAGACTATGCCGGCGCACGACAAGATCATTCAGTTTGGGATCGTGGCACAGAATGGTATGCCGGTCGCGAGTGCAGCGGACATCAAATTCAAAGCCATCAGCACCGTGGGCAAGCGCGAGGTCAAAGGCGCTAATGGTGTTTTCCGGTGCGTACCGCCGGGCGCCCCGATGGCCGAGAAGTAGCAGGTGTGAGGGCAAGCCGGTTTTCTAGTCGAGCTCAAAATCGCGCAGACGCGGGCCCTCGTCCGGAGTCTCTTTGGCCTTCTTCACAGCTTCCTGGAATTTCTTTTCCAGCAGCGTGGCCTTGTTCTTCTCAGCGTCAACCGCCTGACGGAAAATCGATTCTTTGCGGCCTTCCTGCTCCCGCATCGCTTTGGCAGCCGCGTCGAGATCGGCAAACATTTTGGGCTTGATGGGAGCAACGTGAGAAATCACCGCTCGCGTAGCAGGATCCACCTTCAAGGTAGCACTGCAGCACGGGCAGCCAACTTCAAAGGGCTCGGGTGACGACTTTGCCATACGCCGATTGTATGCCCCTTTTCTGTTCGTAGCCAATACCGGGCAGAATTCTGCTCTGCTAGAATTTATCGAGGTCGAAAGCATGACTTCCCAGTCCCATTTTACTGACGTTCCCACGGCCATCGAGGAAATCCGGGCCGGACGCATGATCGTGGTTGTGGACGATGAAGACCGAGAAAATGAAGGCGACCTGACGCTGGCTGCGGAAAAGGTCACTCCAGAAGCGATCAACTTCATGGCGAAGTATGGCCGCGGACTGATCTGTCTGGCCATGACCGGTGAGCGCCTTGATTACCTGCGGATCGGTCCAATGACCAAAGAGAATACCTCGCCCTACGGCACCGCTTTTTACGAGAGCGTTGAAGCCCGCGAAGGTGTGACGACCGGAATTTCTGCCCATGATCGCGCCCGCACAATCCAGGTAGCGATTGACCCAACCAGCCGTGCCGCAGACCTCGTGCGGCCGGGACATGTGTTTCCGCTCTGTGCGCGTAAGGGCGGCGTGCTGGTGCGCGCCGGCCAGACGGAAGCTTCCGTTGATCTGGCCCGCATGGCGGGATTGATCCCGGCTGGTGTGATCTGTGAAATCATGAATGAAGACGGCACCATGGCGCGGGTGCCTGACCTCATCGAATTCTGCCGGCAACACG
>Ga0134126_10011442_pt1 | contig 11200 bp, 7 predicted proteins | sample KB31752_FD_96881 | JGI IMG/M metagenome (GOLD analysis project Ga0134126, IMG submission 96881) | Terrestrial soil microbial communities with excess Nitrogen fertilizer from Kellogg Biological Station, Michigan, USA - KB3-175-2 | ecosystem: Environmental > Terrestrial > Soil > Unclassified ... | reverse complement strand
CGGGATACCGCAGCCTGTATCGCTCACGGCGAGTGTCACGTAGTCACCCGCCTTGGCACCCGCGCACTCGCTGCCATCCGTGCCGTCGAGCCTGGCATCTCTGGTCTCGATGACGAGCTCGCCGCCTTCGGGCATCGCATCGCGGGCATTGACGATGAGATTCATCAGTACCTGCTCCAGCTGGCCCGGGTCCGCGTTGACCCATCCAAGCGACCGATCGAGTTTCATGATCACCTTGATATCGGCCGGAAGGACGCGGCGCAGCATCTGCTCCATTCCTTCCACCACGTCATTGAGATCGAGCACACGAGGCTCCAGCATCTGCTGGCGACTGAACGCAAGTAGCTGACGCGTGAGCACGCCAGCACGATCGGCTGCGCTCATTATCTCCTTGATGTCGGGGCGGATCGGCTCGTCCTTGGGAAGCTCGGAGAGAAGTATCCCCGCGTATCCGGTAACGACGGTCAGAAGATTGTTGAAGTCGTGCGCGATTCCACCCGCGAGCTGGCCGACGGCGTCCATCTTCTGGGCATGCCGCAACTGGGCCTCGAGCTTCGCGCGCTCGGAAAGATCCGCTGCCAGCAGCACAAAGCCGCTCGGTTCCGAATGCGCATTTCTGACAACGCCGACCGAAAGACTCAGATCGACCAGAGAACCATCGCGGCGCATGCGCTGTGCGTGAACATCGATGAACCGCCCCTCGCGCAGTGCGCGCGTGCGACTGCGCGCAATCTCCGGCAGCATCGTTTCCGACGCGAGTGGATATGGCTTGCCGATGACTTCCTCTGCCGTCCACCCGAACAATCGCTCCGCGGCACCGTTCCACTGAAGCACCTGGAGGTTCAGATCCGTCGCAATTATCGCAACTGGCGAACTGTCGAACAGAGCTCGGATGAACTCGTTCGATGCGCGCAATGCGCTCTCAGCTTCCTTGCGCGCGTCGATGTCGCGGCTTGCGGTCACGAGCTCTATCACGTTGCCCCACACCGGATCGCGTATTGCACGCCCGGTGGTTTCCAGCCAGATGGAACGACCATCGGCGTGACGCAAACGATGCTCCACGCGATACGCACCATTTGTCACCCGCAACTGGTCGAGGATCTGATCCATCGTGGTTGGATCCTCGTCGCTGCTCAACTCGGTGAGATGACGACCTTCGAGCTGGCGCGGCCGATAACCCAGAGTCTGATACACAGCGGGCGACACGTACACGATGCGTCCATCCGGAGCATGGCGCACTATGATGTCAGTCGCGTTGTCAGCCAGTAGTCGATAGCGAACTTCGGATTCGGCCGTTTCCCGATGCTTGCGCTCTCGCATTGTCTGGCGGCGCGCGATCGTGATGATTGCGATCATGAAGATGACAGCCGCAGCAGTGGACAGCTCCGTAGCGAGCCTCGAGTCCACTGACGCGAATACGACGTCTGTCAGTTCTCGCCGCCGCAGTCCCCACGGCATACCGTCGATGCGCGTCGCGAATTCGACATGCGATCCGGACACCGCAGCGGTCGTTTCCGGCTGTATCAGGAAGGCCGCGCGCGCTGAACGAGGCGCCAGTGCCGCCGGCCATGCCCCCTCGAGTCTCCCACGCATCCGATCCGGGGTCAGCGTGACTTCGTAGATCGAATCATCGATTCCGGCGATGAGAGAAGCCGCTTCGGTTGCGGTGCGGCCCGACCACGCGGAGATGTCCGTCAGCAGCGGCGTGGCATCGCTGGTGAGCACTACCGACCCGATGATCCGACCTGTGATCGGGTTCTGACCGGTCCGCAGCTGAGCCGCGGTGACGCGGTGCGCGAATGCGACAGCGAGTGTCTGAGAGCCCAGCGGGAATGGGCCGAATGTCTGTCCGGAATCGGTAAGGAGCGACGCCATGGCCGCCCTTCGAACAGCCTCCGGTGGGGGCTGAGAGGAGACGGTTCCAACAACATTTCCCTGGCTGTCGAGGAGCCACACTCCGTTGAAGCCGTGAAGCTGGTTGAGCATCGCCATGCTTCGCGTCAGCATGCTCCTGATCGTATCTGCCGACGGTACGGGACGCGCCTGCGCTGGAATGCCAAACAGCTCGGGGCTCTGCCCAGCGGAGATCGCCAGCAGCCTTGCATCAGCCTGGCGCGGCCGGAGCCAATTGGACGCGTTGGCGCCGGCGAGACGAGCGATCACTGATGACCGCGTTGCCCAGGAGTGCACGGAATCCTGGCGGAGGACATGCCGGCGCACAGCAGCAGCGGATGCGAAACTGACCGTAGTCGCCGCAATAATCGCGACGGTCCGCCATGGACGGCTACGGAATGATTCCACAAGCTGGAGCTGGTCCTCAGGCATCAAATTATCCTGGGAAATAAAAAGTGCTTGGTTCGGGGGGCAGACGGTTACGGATGCTTACGCTACGGCCATATCTCCTTCTGAGGTCTCGGCGCTTCGCAATCGCGGCTTGACTGCCAATCTGAATAATCGCTGCCGGCTGTCCCACCCTGCCCCAAACTCCAATCTATCTCTTCGAGCCCAGCGCGCCACCGACTATCCTCGATCCTTCGGCCGCAGCACGAGGCCCAGGCTCACCAGAGCGAGTATCAGTGCAATCCATTGCACCCACTGCCCGGAGGTCGCAAGGCCTCCCGCGGTGGTCGAATCAACTGGAGCGATACTGGTGACGGAGGCGGGCGTTTTAGACCCCTTCTCGCCGGTCCAATCGACGCGCTCGTTGCCGGCGTAGGTCTGATAAACCGGCCAGATCAGTTGCGTTGCCGTCTTGGGGTTCGCCGCCATGAAAGGGAATTCCACAAAACGCTGCGGAGCGAGCGTCCCTGTCCATACCGCCCCCACGATTCGCTTCGCCGAATCGGTGAGCACCTGGAGCTGCCATCCAGGAACGTCCTCGAACGCGGTAATGCGCACTCCGTCTGGAAAATGAATCTCCACCCGCGTCGTCGGAACCGTCTTCTCGTTCGGGACACGCAGCACGTAACGCTCGTATGCGCCAGTCGCGGATTTCCTGGGATAGACGACAGCGTGCGCGAACGCTACCGCGGGAACGAGCGACGCAATTGCGCTTGCCAGTACCAGTACACGAATCAGGCGACGTTGAATGTTCATTGATTGGAGGTGTGAACGTGTGAGGACGGGGATGTTGCGGCGGGATGTGAAGGTGATACGTACGCGAGCAATCCGCCGAGCAACACGACGATGCTCATCACCGCAACCTCGCTGCGTATCGTCGCTGTGAAGACGCCGGAAATCGTGGCGCCGTGTGTCAGACGTGGCAACACCCGATATCGGTGGTGGGCGCCGAATGCAAGCAGAACGAGGAGCCCCGCGATCTTGGCGAGCAACACGGCGCCGTACGCAGAGCTGAACAGATCCCATGGCGATGACATGAACAGCAATGCCTGCAACACCCCAGAAAGGATCACCACGATTGCAGCGACAAGCGCAATCGTCGAGACACGCAACGCATCGCGCATGAATGTGTCAGTCGCGTCACGATCATACGCAATGAGGTAGAGTAATGCGCCGAGCCACGCACCACCCGCCAGAAGATGCAGTGCCCTTGCCGGCTCCGTCCAGAGCGGATCGATTGCAGCCGAATGACCGCTCGCACCGCTCACGACGAGCGCAGCAACCGCGAACAATAGCGCAAGCCGCTGGCGCCTCGCGATCGCGAGCGCCCAGAGAACGAGAATGGTGAGGCCGGTACGCCAGATCTCGATCTTCCCTATGCTGCTTGCGAGAAGCGCCGACGTCGAATCGCTGCCAAGCCGGTGATCCGGCGACGCATTCATGATCCAGGCGCCGAAGTGCAGCGCGAGCAGTATCGCCGCAGCGATCGAGAGCCGGGTCGCAAGTCGTGCCGGTCTGCGCTGCACGAGCTCGGTCGCGGTACGCGGCCACGACAGACAGAACAGCAAACCCATGACCGCCATGAGACATCCGAGCCCGAGCCCGCGTAGCGCGGCTGGCACTATGGGAGCTCCGATCACAGTCGGGCCCCAGGTGGACGGTGTGTTCAGAGCGACGGGAGAAACCGGCGGAGCCTGTTCAGCGGAATTGCCTGTCCAGAAGATGATGCTCCCCTCGACCGGATGACCGTCAGCCGAAACGACTCGCCATACAAGTCGATAGGACCCCGGTGCGAGCGATTGGACCGGTGCAACTATCGCGTGTACGTCGTGCGGGTCTCCCGCAACGACGAGCCGTGTGATGCTGCCATCGTCTGCTACGAGCGACAGTCGCGCCAGCGTGGGCTCGATTTCTTCACTGAACAAGAGACGCACGCGCGGCGGGCTGACCGACAGATGAGCATTCGCAGCCGGCTCGGAGCTTACGAGCGAGGCGTGCGCGTGCGCGACCGATCGCGTGGCAAACAGCATGACCAGACTACCGAAAAAGACGAATGCGGCGATCTGCACACGGGCCATGAAGCGCGCGTGCGCAGCATGTCGTGTGCCCGTTCGGTCAGCACCGGCGACGCTTGGCATGCTACAGCGAGTACTTCACGCCTGCCACAACGGTACGCTGCGGGAATGGATGAAACAGAAAGTACTTCCGATCGAGAAGATTATCGACTCCTACAGACGCTCCCCAGTGACGATCGATCCGGTAGTTTGCGCGGGCATCCATCACGAACCACTCGCTGAATCCCTGATACGTGTTTGGATTGACATCGGTGTTATCCAGCGTTGTGAACATCTTCCCGCTGTAGCGCCCCGCCAGCGAGAAGGCGACTCGCGTGTCAGGGTGATATGTGGTAAGGAACGTTGCGCGCCACTTTGGAATGTTTGGCAGAAACTTGCCCACCGCGGTACCCGTCGGCGCCGACGCACTCGCACGTCCCGAGAGCGCCAGCGTACGTGCGTCGAGATATGTCACGCTCCCGGACAGATCCAGCCCGCGAAAGAGGATCCCCGTGCTGTTACCCGTCAGCTCGACGCCTCGCGCCCTTACATGATCCACGTTGGAGAGAAACGAATACAACGTCGGCGAGCTCGGCACGAGGGGAAGGAACTGCGAAATGATCGCGTCGTGCACGTCGTCCTGGAACAGCGACAGCTGCACGTCCCCGCGATCGAAGGAACGCCTTGCACGCAGCTCGGCGGCAAGATCGTCATCCGGCTTCAGATTCGGATCCGGAGAGGTGAACGTCGCGCCCGTCGAGACGAGCTGATACAGTTCAGCCGGTGTTGCAAAGCGATACGCCTTCGCGACAGACGCTGTGATCTTCCAATCCGGAGCCGCATCCCACGCAAGTACCGCCTTGGGCGAGAACTTTGACGATGTGACCGTGGGCTGAACGACGCGCGTGGATCCGTTCACGTTGAGGCCGTCGTAACCGCGCCAATCCTCGTAGCGAGCACCCACGGTGAGATTAACCGACGGACTCACGAGCCACGCCTCCTGCGCCCACAAAGCGTAAGTGCGTGTCTTGCCGTCGCCCTCGGTCGATACGGTAGTGAGCGGACCATCGCGCCAGTCGGGGGTGTTGAACGTCGGGTTCGCCAGCGCGTAACGATCCGCATGCGCACCGAATGTCACGGTATGTGTCGCACCCGGCCCTCCGCGATGCCACGCGCCCTTGAGATCCAGCGTGGACCAGCCCGTGCCATCCATCATCGCGACCTTGCCACCGGTTCCGAACGATGCACCGCCCGACACGGCCGCCGGAGTCCGCTGTCGATCCTTGTCGTACTGATACAGCGTGCCGACCGCTTCGAAGTCCCAATCGCTCTTCGTGTCCGTCCGAAGCGAGAAACTCTGCGACGTATGCGTCTGGTCGAGATCGTAGAAACCGCTCGCGAATCCCGACTGCCCGCCGAACGTCGGCTGACCCGAGTCAGCCAGATACGTATCGACGCTCGACTTTCCGTCATTGTGCCAGAAGCCGATCGTGTACGCCGCGCGAAGCACCGGCGTGACATCGTAGGCGAGCTTGATCTTCCCGTTGGTCATGCCGGTGTGAAGCAGGCCGGAAGCCCCGGTTACGTTGGTCGGCGCACCGAGCTTGTTCGCGCTCGCGTAACCGCCAGTCGCACCGGCCGGCAAGCTCGAGCTCGTAACATAGAGCAGCGGCTGACTCTGACTGTTCTCATAGCTACCGCTTGCCCAGAACGAGAATCTGCCGAACCGGTCGCCGACGGTGGCGTTGGTGAGCGAGGTCCCGAAAGATCGATCGGTTCCATAGAGATTGTAGTGCTGCAGCGCCTGGGTCTGCTGTACCGACCCTTCGAGCGAGTTCGGCTGGCGCGTCGTGATCTCCATCACTGCACCCATCGAATTGCCCGGGTACGCCGCCGAGTAGGGCCCGTACATGATGTCGATGCGCGATATCTCCTCGGGAGATATGAGACCCCACCGCGGCCCACCGATGGTGTTGTTGTTTGCGATCAATGCGGAAAGCGGAACGCCGTCGGCATATACGAGACTGCGCGCACTGGAACTCACTCCCCAGACTCGCGTCCCGATGGTCGCCTGCGTATCACCGTAGTTCCGTTTCCGAATGTACAGACTGGGCAGGTACTTAACCGCATCTTCCGGGTCGACGAGATTGACCGTCTCCTTCGCCTTCTGGGCGGTGATGCTCGCCGTCGCCGGCAACGTGAGAAGCTGGAGTGGAGCGACGTGCGTTTCGCTACCACGCTTTGCCGTAACCTGAACGGCACGGAGCTTCGCGGTGCTGTCCCGGGCGGTGGTGTCACGCGCGGGCTGCTGGGCAGCCGGAGTGACCTGGGCACGGAGTCGTCCCGGATGCGCCAACACGCACACAACAGAAATCAGCAGCACCAGGTGCGGCTTGAATGTCCTGCCCGACAATTTCGAAATCATTTATATGGCTCTGAAAACGGGCGGCGCCACTTGCGCACGCCTTCCGTGAATCGGTGATGGAACACGACACCGGGCGCCAGATTGGCGCGCTGGTCGTGATCGAGGATGTTATGTGATGATGTTCGTACGGGTGACGCGGCCGCGTTGCATCACGCGTGCACCGTACGAGGACTACGCTGTCAAACTGCTTGTCAGCGTGTCAGACAGAGAGCGCTACAGGGGGACCGTTGGCGAACGGGTGCGCGTATGCGACCGCCGCAACGGGAGTGCTCACATCACACGACGGCGCGATTGCCGCGTATTCCACGGTCCTGCTGACAGCTGCGTCGGCGCGCGCGGAAACCGGCACCAGCACCGGCGGTGCACAACAGCAATCGCTTAGACAGGTACAGGTTGTGCCAGACCCCTGCGAGGGCGAATCGTTGTGGCCAGCGTGCTGCGCAGTGCCGCTCTGCGCCGTGATACCGCCGTCCATCCCCGGCATCGCGGGCATGCCAACCATTTGCGACGCACTGCCACCGTGCATGGCGCACGGGTGCAGCATCATGGGCTCGGTCAGTGCAATACCGAGCCAGATGCCCCACATGGCGGTAACTACGCGAATCCAGAGCGCGCGTCGCATCCCGAAACTTACAGAAGAACTGTTTCGAAAGACATCCTCCCCCGCTCGGGCATGCCGCGCCGGGGGAGTCGGTGGGAAAAACGCCGACGAAATGGTCAGGCAATCTCTGACCGGATGATGATCCTCGGCAGCTTCTGGCGGCCTGGCCCGGCATGAGCCAGTCGTTCCCGCCAACGGACGGAGCCACCATGCGAATGGTAAATTCCGGGATGATCCTGAATCAGCTGTTCACAGATCTATTCGTCCCAGGCGTATCGATCGCAGAGAAGGTTCTGCGCACCGTGCTGGTCTACGGCTTTCTCATCGTTCTGCTGAGAGTGGCCGGCAAGCGTACACTCGGGCAGGTCACATCGTTCGATCTCGTAGTTCTGCTGTTGCTGTCGAATACGGTGCAGAACGCAATAATCGGCAACGACAACTCACTCCTGGGTGGTCTGATTGGTGCAGTTGTGCTGATCGCGGGCGACTACGTGGTTGTCAGAGCACTGTACAATCACCGGAAGCTGGATCGCATAATCGAAGGAGCCACGTCGGTGCTGGTTCACCATGGCAAGTTTGTGGACGCTAACCTGAAGCGTCAGTTGATCACGCGGGCGGAACTCGAAGCCGACATGCGCAAACAGGGCATCGCGCACATGTCGGACGTGCGCTGCGCGCGAATCGAGACTGGCGGTGCGGTCACGTTCGAGCTCGAGAGCCCTACGCAATACGAAAAGCATCTCACCGATCTCGTCACGCGACTCGAGCGAATCGAAAGCATGCTGGAAAGACTGGAAGCGTCCGGCAGTGATCAGCAGGCCGACACGTAGCTCCACGGGGTACGAGTGAGAATCTGGCACGGACGACACGCTGCACCGCTCGTAGCCATATGGGCGCTGGCGTCGATCGTCGCGGCGGTCCTTTACAGGATCGAGGACATACAGCCTGCGCTGTCGGATCTCATCCGGCCAGTCTATGTCGTCCTGCTTGGGCTGGCGTTGCTGGTCACCTGGAAGTGGTTCCGTGCGCGCGCAAGCGGAAAGCAGCACGATCGCAGACATGGTGATCGCAGACACGCGGATCGACGCGAGGAAAGCGACGTCGATCCCTGAGCATGCTACGCCGCCACGGCGTCCTTCACTCCGGTGAGCTGCTCGTTGACCCAGGTCAGAGATTTGGTATAGAGCCAGGCCATCTGCATCGGAAGCACCCCCAGCGACGACGCGAGCACATCGACCTGGTCCCACTCGCCGCGCTGGTACGCGTCGGCCAGCAACAACGGCTCGGCGTACGGCCCACTCCCCTCCATTACAGCCTGACGGATCTCGTCCGACACGCTGACGCGCGCCAGCACGTCGCGCATCGGCATGCGCAGAAGCACGTCGAGCATGGAGAACAACCCAGTCATGAACAGGGCCTGCGGATGCCGCACCTGCGGGCTGGATTCAGCGATAAGCTCGCACAACCGCGCGCGCAACAGAGCCGCGTACACGAGCTGATCGGTAACGTCGTTGCCCGTCACCATCGACGAGACCATGAGCAACGCGAGCCAGCGATACAGCATCTGACGCCCGACCATGCGGATCGCATAACCGATCGAGTCGATTCCGCGGCCGCCAACGGACGCTGAATTCACGATGCGCAACAGCTTGTAGGTGAGCGTCGGATCGGAACGGAAGCCGCTTTCGATAGCTGCATCCGGAGTCTCGTGGTCGCGCAACATGTTGAGCAGACGCACCATCGCTGTCTGTCCTACCTCGATCTCCTTGCGCGTCACGAGCTCGGGACGGCGATAGAAGTATCCCTGAAAGAGATCGAAGCCCAGCTTCATGCACTCCTGGTGCATGTCCATGGTCTCGACGCGCTCTGCGAGAATCTGCACGTTGAACGGGCGCAAACGGTGCATCAATGCGGCCAGCTCGCCCGGCTTTCTATGCAGTACGTCGAGCTTGACGATCCCGACGGTGTGAAGCAATGCGTCGAAAGATGGATCGTCCACGTAGTCGTCGAGCGCGAGCTGGTATCCGCTCTGCGTGAGGCGCCGGCAAGCCGAGACGACCGCGGGGTCGTTTCCGACCGTTTCGAGTACTTCGATCACGACTTTCTGCGACGGAAGAAGCTCGACCTGACCATCGAGCAGAAACTCACGCGTGCAATTCACGAACGCGCGGTGGCCGTCCGTGAGATCGTCGAGACCGATATCGAGGAAAGAGTGAATCACGGTATCGGTGCACATCGCGTCCGCGGCGGCACCGTCCGCGATCGTGGACAGCGCCGTATTCCGGTACAGTAGTTCGTATCCGGAAAGCCGGTCGTGCCGGTCGAAGATTGGCTGGCGTGCAACAAATACGTCAATCATGGCGTGCCAACGATTAAGGGCTCCGATAATTGGTGGATCTCATCTAATTATCGGCTTCGCGGCGGACGGAGTCGCACATTATGCATCCGTTTGGCACGCCAGCCTGCACTACCGACGCCGACTAGGCGGCCGACTTGAGGGCCGCGAAGAGACCTCCGACCGCGCGTATCACGTCTTCATTGCCCTCGCGCATGAGGGCAGCGAGGATGTGCTTGCAGACCGTGTCGCGCCACAGGTAATCACCGCAGTCGCAACGTGGGTGCGCCGCTGAATAGAGGTCGACCCAGTGCTCCGACTGCCCACCCACGATGCGATAACGGCCATGTCCTACATGCTCCGCGCGGAGTCCAAAGTGCCCGCTCCAGGCGAACAACATCAGCTCCCGGTCCCTCGAAATCCAACGCCGGCAGCAACCCAATCTGATCCCGTTCCATCCTACTAACTCCTTCAATATCAATCACTTACCGAACTAGACTGATACCCGGAACATCAGATTATGTTGCTTGGAACGGTCGTTCGACTGCTACCTTCCAACACCGGCAAACATGACTGGACCGGTGGGCGCAGGCATGCCTCCGTCCGGCTCTTCGGTCACTGCGACTCGCCGTAGAGTACCGGGCGCCATCGGGTGTTTGGAAGCCACCACTGCCGACCCGGTGGAGTCCGGCATGAAGGTGCCGAGCGAAACGGGGGTGGTGGTTCCGCGTGCAATCAGCCACACCTGGTAGACCTTCCCGTGAGCGGGTGGCTTCACGTTGGATGCGTACAGTATGAACATCTGCTTCTTCTGGTCCCAGAACATGCGGGCCATCGGCGAAGCATCGGCGTAGCTCATCAGCTCGATGACGCGAGTGTGCATTCCGGTCAGCGCCGCGATGAGACTGTCCTTTTGCGCAATCGAGATTCGCAGCTGAGCGACCTGCGCCTCGAGACTGGAATCGTGCATCGCACTCGCGGTCATGGCACCGCCCGCCTGCGATCGGTTCCGCCAGCTGTAAATACCGAACGCCGCAATGGCCAGTGCAGCCGCGACGGCCAGGCCGCCGAATATTCGTCCCATCGGCAGACGACTGCGCGGCTCGAACGGAATCACGTTCAGCGGAGTGTGTCGAGCCGGAGCAGTTCCGTGCGATGCCGGCGGCCCCTGATGACGCGAAGGCGATGACGAGGCAGGCCTGGTCGGTCTGACGGTGCTGGCGGTCTGCTGGGCGCTCTCTGCTGTTGCCTCCGACGGCTGCGTCTTGCGCCCGATATTGGTTGCGGCCGCGCGCGCGACGAGTCGCGAACGAATCCCTGCTGAGCGGCCGCGATTCATTTGCTGCATGGGCGAGAGCCGCGCGAGCTCGGCGACCACGGCTTCCATGGCGGCAAGCTCCGCGGAGACAGCCGGATCTACCGAGGCTGCGGCGTACAGATCCGCT
>Ga0134126_10011441_pt1 | contig 11200 bp, 8 predicted proteins | sample KB31752_FD_96881 | JGI IMG/M metagenome (GOLD analysis project Ga0134126, IMG submission 96881) | Terrestrial soil microbial communities with excess Nitrogen fertilizer from Kellogg Biological Station, Michigan, USA - KB3-175-2 | ecosystem: Environmental > Terrestrial > Soil > Unclassified ... | reverse complement strand
TGTTTCGCACTCTCGCGGGTCTTTGGCTGTGGGGCAGCGGTCGCATCGTGCGGCCCAGTGGGGAGGAGATGCTCTACATTCCGCGCAATCCCTATCTGCCGCCCGCGACGCTGCGCGAGCTGCTGGTCGCACCCGGTGACAATGCGAAGGTCGATGTGGATGTGCTCAAGCAGGCACTTGCGCGTGCCGGCCTGGAGCGGTTGGTGACGGACCTCGATACGAGCACGCGCTGGGATACGCGCCTCTCCGAGGATGAGCAGCGCAGCCTCGCCGTGGCGCGCGCGCTGGTGCACGCACCGCCCTGGCTGGTCATCGACGAGCTGTTTGACTCGCTTGGACAGGCCGCGTACGACAAGCTGATGAAGACGCTCGCCACGCAACTGCCACATACTGCGATCCTCTATATCGGCAGGCGCGAAGAGGACGGCGAGCATTTCACGCGGGTTCTGCGCCTGGTCAGCGATCCGGCCGCGCGGCGATTGCAGCGTCACGCCGTGGCAGCCTGAGCACGCGGCGGGGCCTCCGCACGCTTGGCCGCACGCGCCGAGGAACGCCCGCGCAGTCGCCCCTCGATGATTACCGTGCCTTCCGCGAACACCGGTCCGCAGTGATTGCCGTGCAGCGGTGGTTGCCGTGCATGCGGACGATGCATTACTTTTAGGCGATGCACGTCACACGCTATCAGAGCGCTCCGAGCTACGAGGCTCCCGGGCATTCCAAGGTTGCCTCCCTGCGCCTGCAGGGACAAGAGGTCTCCCCGAGCCGCAGCTGCTGGGTCGGATTGTCGCACTATCTACCGCAGGGAGCCGCCGAGAGCGCGAGCTCCAACGCCGAGAAGATCTACGTGGTGCTCAGCGGGGAGATCACCGTGATCACCGATTCGGCCGAGGCGACGCTCGGGCCGCTGGATTCATGCTACATAGCGGCCGGCGAGCGACGCACGGTGATCAATCGCACCAATGCGCCCGCCACGATGCTGGTGATCATGGGTAATGCGCCCGCGGGCGCCTGAGCCGCGATTCGTTCGCCACACGACTCCCACGACCCTCGGCGCCATGGACTTCGATTTCACCGCCATTCTGGTGATTGTCACCCTGCTCAGCGGCGCACTGGCGTTGGCCAGCGTCGGTCTAGCGCGTCGTGTCGGCGCGCGCAGCACCGGTCGCGGCGGGCACGGCGACGCGGCGTCGATGCAGGCGCAGAATCCGGTGATCGATTATGCGCGCTCTCTGTTTCCGCTGGTGCTCGTGGTGCTGCTCATCCGCTCGTTCGTATTCGAACCATTTCGCATTCCATCCGCCTCGATGATGCCCGGTCTCGTCGATGGCGACTTCATCCTGGTCAACAAATACGCCTATGGACTGCGTCTGCCGCTGCTGCACACCCGTTTCATGCAGATCGGCGAGCCACGACGCGGCGATGTCGTGGTGTTCCGCATGCCCAGCGACCCGAGCGTGGATTTGATCAAGCGCCTGGTGGGGCTACCGGGCGATCACGTGCAGGTGCGCGACAACCAGGTCTACATCAATGGCACGCTGATGCCGCAACGCCCCGATGGCGACTATCAGGGCAGTTTCGGCTTTCACGGCTCGCCGCTGGTCAAGGAGCGCTTCGGCAACGCAAGCCACGAGCTGCTGTTCGCCGCCGATCGATACCCAACGGACTTCGACGGTACCGTGCCGCCCGGCAATTACTTCTTCATGGGCGACAACCGCAACGACAGCGAGGACAGCCGCTTCGCGGCCGTGGGTTACGTGCCCGAACGCAACCTCGTCGGTCCGGCACGGCTCATCTGGCTCAACTGGCGCATGCCAGGATGGCCGGATATCGGCCGCATCGGTGTGCGCATCCGCTAGCCCGCAACCCCGCTGGCCTCCCGCACTGAGCGACTTGGCCGCGAGGCCGAAGCGCGGCAGCTGAGGGTGCACTTAGTGCTGCACCAGATCGACCAGCACCCCGGCGGGGTCGCGGAACAAAATGGTGGTGCCACCGCCGCGCAGGGGGATCGGCTGGCCGGCCGCCGAGAGCACACGCAGCCCCGCCGCGCGGATTGCGCGCAGCGCCGCCGGCATGTTGGCGACGCGCAGCGACAGGGCGGGGGTACCTGGATCCTGGGGCCGTCCGCTGTACGTGTGTCGCATTACATGGCGGAAGGCGATGAATTGCACATCGCGCAGCTGAGGCGCATCGGCCAACGCCCGCGGTGTCGCCTGCGTCACGGCCCACTGCGCGCCGCGTTCATCGAGCAGCTGCGCCCAGGGGCCCAGGGAACTGAAGGCGCCCGCCCGCAGCGTGACACCGAACAGCTGCTGGTAGAAGCGCACCATGGTGGCCGGCGCGGCCACAGTGAAGCTCATCTGCAGCGACGTCTCGGGCTGCGCGGCCTGCGAGATCGCCACGTAGAAGCCATCCGGGTCGAGCAGCACGATGCCGTGGGCGCCGCCGGGCAGTGCAACCGGCGCGTCGCCCCGCGTTACCACCGTCGTGTGCGCACGCTTGGCTGCCGCCAGCACCCGCGACAGGTCCGTCACGCCCACCTCGAGTATCGCTGCACCGGGGTCGATGCTGTGTGGATGCAGGACGCGGCGCGGAACCAATGAGAACTCAACCAACTGCAGCGCCGGACCATTGCCCTCACGCAGTGTTGCGCGGCGTACGCGTGCGCCGGGCATCGCGGTGAGATCGGGCAGCAGGGCAGTAGCGCCCGTCGGCTCGGGTTCCAGCGAGAGGCCGAGCACATTGCGATAGAAGCCCAGCGAGCGATCGAGATTGGCGACGGAGAGCCAGAAGCCATCGATGCCCAACACCTGCGCATGGGCAGCTGGCGCGGCCGCCGCCTGGGCCGCGCGGCAAGGTTGAGTCAGGAGAACCGCAGCTGCGAGGGCTACGGCAATGGCTGCCGCGCGTCCGGGGCGTGTCATGCGACGATATCGAGGCTGCTGCAATCCCGCCTGTCCCCCTTGGCTGCGGCCGCTGACATTACTGAGGCATGTCCGCGCTGTAAAGGCAGTGGCGGGGCGGTGTCGGCCGCGGCTCGGCGTCGGCCGGGCTGTTGTCCGATCAAAAGCTGCGCTTCCCAACCCTTGGACACTGCATCCGGCGAGCTACGCTGGCGCCATGAGTGCCAGTGTGCGGTTTCGACGGGTATCCCGACATGTCTGGTCGACGCTGCGTCGGGCCGCCGTGCAATGGAATCGTCACGATGCCATGCGCCTGTCGGCGTCGCTGGCATTCTACAGCCTGCTATCGCTCGCTCCGCTGATCCTGTTGACCGTGGCACTCACGGGGCTGATCGTGGGCGCGACCTCGGCGCAGCACCAGCTGCTGCTGCAGTTTCGCGCCATGCTCGGCCAGCCCGGCGAATCGGCCGTGCGTACCATGCTCGAGCACGCACAAAACCTGCACGCCGGCTCGCTTGCATCGATCGTGGGGCTCGTGACGCTGCTGTTCTCCGCATCGCAGGTATTTGCCGAGTTGCAGGCCGCGCTCAATCGAATCTGGGAAGCCGATCCGCGCCGCTCCTCGGGACTGGTGGCGATGATCCGCGAACGCTTCTTCTCCTTCGGCCTGGTGCTGTCGATCGGCCTGCTGTTGTTGGTCTCGCTGCTGTTCAGTGCCGCGTTGGCCGCTCTGGGGCATTGGGCCGGAGGTTGGTTGCCGCTGCCGGAGTGGATCCTGCAGGCCGTGTCGTTTCTGATCTCGCTGGCCGGTATCAGCGCGCTCTTCGCCCTGATCTTTAAGTTCGTGCCGGAGGCTCCCAGCGACTGGCGCGCCGTGTGGATCGGCGCGGGGGTGACAGCCTGTCTGTTCGATATCGGCAAGACGTTGATCGGTATCTATCTCGGCAAGGCGGGCATCGGTTCGACCTATGGGGCGGCCGGCTCACTGGTGGCCGTGGTGATCTGGGTCTATTACTCCTCGCTCATCTTCTTCTACGGCGCCGAGATCACGCGCTCCCTGGTGCGATCCGGCACGCGGGATGGGCACCCGGCGCGGGACGCGAGTCGGCCGCGTACACTCGATTCCACGCCAGCGGCCGATGCAGCCCGTGTCCGCGCACCGGAGCGTCTGGCGCCGAGTCGCGGGGTGAGCCGGTAAGCCGAGGGTGATGCATCCCTCATCTTGACGTTCCCGGGGCGTACGGCGCTGGCCGCAACGCCGCTTCGCTGGATATTCTTCATTTCAAACAGCGCCACAGGCAGCCGACCCCACCATGTCATCCACTCCTGGCACCCCCGATTCCCCCGGTGACCCCGCAGAGGCCAGCGATCTGGCCTTCGGGGCCCCCGGTATCTCCCCGACCTGGTGCTCAAGCGACAAGGACTTCGTGACGACTGCGCTCGATGGCGCGCGCGTCTGGGCGACCGTTGGCCATGGCATCATCAACGAGGTCTATTGGCCCTCGACGGGCCGACCGCAGGTGCGTGATCTGAGCTTCTACCTGGTCGGCGCCGATCGATGGATCGATCTGAAGCGTGCCCGTCGCTATCGAGTATCGACGCCGCGACCCGATGTGCCGGCGTTGACGATCGAGCACTACGGCCCGGATTACCAGCTGAGCCTGGAAGTGCTGCCCGATCCGCTACGCGATGCACTGCTACTGCGCTACACACTGTCCGGGCCCTATCGTCTGGTGCTGATTCTGGCACCGCACCTGGGCAGCACTGGCCGCGACAACAGCGCCTGGAACGAGGGCGGCGTCGGCTTTGCACGTCACGACGATTACGCGCTGTGTCTGATGGCCGATCAACCCTTGGCAAAGATGAGCTGCGGCTACGTGGGCGCCTCCGACGGTTGGCAGGATCTGCATCGTCATGGCCGCTTGACCTGGCGTTTCGCGCGCGCCGAGCACGGCACGGTGGCGCTCAGCGGCGAGCTGGCAGGCACGCGTGGCGTCGTGGCCGTTGGTTTTGCCGACAATGTCTACGGCGCCTTTACGCTTGCGCGCACGGCGCTGGCGGTCGGCTTCGATGCCACGCTCGATCGCTTCGTCGAGGCCTGGGCACAATGGGGCGAGCGCCTGCGGCTGCCCAGTCCCGATCCGGCGCTCGCTGATCTGGCGCGCAAATCCGCGGCGATGCTCAAGGTGCATGAGGATCGTGCCTTTCCGGGCGCCGTCGTCGCCAGTCTGAGCGTGCCCTGGGGCAACAGCACCGATTCGCTGGGTGGTTATCATGTGGTATGGCCTCGAGATGCAACGCTCACGGCCTTTGCGCTGCTCGCTGCGAGCCAGCTCGAGGATGTGCGCAACATGCTCGCTCACCTGATTGCCACACAGCGCGTGGATGGCCACTGGCCGCAGAATTATTTTCCGAGCGGCGAACCCTACTGGGTCGGCATCCAGCTGGACGAGACGGCTTTTCCGGTGCTGCTCGCGGCGAAACTCGCCGAGCTGCAGCAGCCAGAGCTGCCAGGCACCGACGCCATGGTGCACGCCGCGGCAGCGTTCATCGCCCGCTCCGGTCCGGCCAGTGCTCAGGATCGTTGGGAGGAGAATCCCGGCGTCAGCCCCTTCACCGTGGCGGTGGCCATCAGTGCACTCATCGGCGCGACGCCCTGGCTCTCGGCCGAGGAGCGCGCCTATGCGATGAGTCTCGCCGACGATTGGAACGAGCGGCTCGAGTCTTGGTGCTACGTGAGTGATACGCCGCTCGCGCACCAGCTGGGCGTTGCAGGCTATTACGTGCGCATCGCCACGCCCGAGGGCGACGCCGGCATGAATCCCCGGGTGCAGCTGCGCAATCGCGCCGGTGAAACGATCGCGGCCGCGACTCTGGTCAGCCTGGATTTTTCCTACTTGGTGCGTCTCGGACTGCGCCACGGGCGCGACCCGCGGGTGCTCGATACGCTGCGCGTCGTGGATCAGGAGCTGCGCGTCGAGACGCCGTCGGGAGCGGTATATCACCGCTATAACGATGATGGCTACGGCGAGTACGACGACGGCCGGCCCTTCGACGGCAATGGCGTGGGTCGTGCCTGGCCGCTGCTCACCGGGGAGCGAGGACACCTGGCATTGCAGGCGGGAGAGGACCCGCTCGAGTACCTCAAGACCATGAGCCACTGCACGAGTCCCGGCGGACTGCTTCCCGAGCAGGTCTGGTATGCAGCGCCGATCGCGGCTCTGGAGCTGGAGCCCGGCCGGCCCTCCGGCAGCGCCATGCCGCTGCTGTGGGCACACGCTGAATTCCTCAAGCTGCTGGTGGCGCGCGAGCGTGGCACGCCAATCGAGATGCTGCGCGCGGTGCAGACGCGCTATGCGAACGCTCAGCCCGGGATCATCCGTCGGGCCACGACCTATCACTGGCGCAATGAAGTCCCGGCGATCGAGCTCCCGCGCGGGCGCGACCTGCTCATTGAGGATCGCGCGCCCTTCACATTGCATTTCGGCTTCGATGGTTGGCAGCGCATCGAGGATCGGGCCGCGGCCCCACAGCCCTTCGGACTGTGGGGCGTGCGACTGACCGACGCGGAACTGGTCGGTGCGCGACAGCTGAACTTCACCCGCTGCTATCCGCGCGGATGGGAAAACGTCGACCATCACGTGGAGCTCGGGCGCGATGGGCCGCAAGCGGCGTTGGAAATGAGCGGCTGAGCCGTGCGCGGCGATCCGCAGCCGGCATCTGCGGACTGATCCGCGTTCATTTCATTGCCTTCACGACACGCCGGTCTATCGACTTTTGCCGGACGCGTGACCGAACTAATGGCGCCGCTGGGGTCCACGGTGTGCCGGGGAGCGCCGTTCGTTGCTCGAGGATGGTTTGAGGCGCATTGCCTCTTCGCGGTGACTACGTCGCTCGCTGCATGCACAAATCCGGCCGACGCCGACAGCAGGCTGAACACAATGCCATCGTCGCCACGGAGGCGAACTTTCGCGCCGACACGACCGTTATGGCACCCATTAGCGGCGGACCGATGGCGCTCGGTGCCGAAGTGATGCTCCACGGAGATTGGGCGAGGGCGGACCTTGCGCTGAGGCCCAGTTGGATACGACTTCCCGGGGAATGACCCATCCATTAGGTGGGCCGTCAACAGGCACGCAAGCGCAAACCGCTGCGCGACACGGCGATCTTGTCGCCACCGCGACGGCGCCTGCCGACTCGCCTGAGTGCTCGATGCCATTAACAGCATATTCAATGCAAGCGTCGTCAGTGCAATGGATGGCGCCGGGGTGAAAGACATGGGTACTGACGCGCTAATCCACACTGATTGGGGAAAGTTGAAGTGTTGCCGACCGTTGCGATCCAATCGAAAGCGGAATACACGACGCCGATGGAATGGCCTTGATGCTCCAGATCGCTTCTGACTGAATTGAGCCAGGGAAGTCGCGTTATCAAGCTGGGCATTGCCTTGCTTGCCACTTTTATAGCACAACCGCATGCCGCTATTATGGCACTTATTAGGCATTGGGCCAATCAACGGCGGGTATTGATAAGAAAGCCCCGCAAATGCCCGGAGAGCGAGCTGGTGGTGGATTCGGCTCGCGTGCGCAGGTAGTGGATCAGCGCAATCGAGCCTGTTGTGGAGTTACTTCTTGAGTTGGGTATCAGCCAGTCCAGAGGCCGAAAGCCTGTGGCGAGGTGTATTCGTCCACAAATGCAGGGAGTGTTTGAGTCGCAAGGAAAGGCGGCACACATCGACGTTCGTGTAGCGATCGTCAGCGGTGTGCACGGGAAACTCGTTAGCCATGTGCGTTCCGAGGCCGCGGAAGATCGCGGCTGGCCGTGAACGGAAGGAGCATAGCGCAGGCCGCATGCTTGCCGCACGGCACGCGACCAGATCTCTCGATAGCAGCGGTAAACCCAGTAATGCGACGGCCTCGACCAGCTCAGTCAATCTCGAAATGCAAAGGCGGTTACTCCAGACCACCGGTAAGTTTTGGGAGAGCGACGCTTATTGACATCGCGCGCGATGCCGGTCAGCAAATGGCGGTCAGTGGACTCAATAAAACCTGCCATTGAGCGACGGGTCGCTTGCGAGAGCCGCAGGAATTCCGCTCTAGATAGTTTGACCTCGGTAGTAATATCACCCAATGATTCGCCCACGTCGCGCTCAGATTTCGCGTTGTGAATGCAGGTCCGCATATAGCGTTCGATGGTGACTGCCGCCCGTGCAAGCACCATGGTTGGATTTCCAGTCAGCATGTAAATATCTGACACGTACGCTATGCGATTAGTGCCTCGGCGCTCGCTAAGCCCGAACGTGCAAGAGAAGTCAAACAGGCGTTTCCAGCGAGATGCTAAGCCTAAATCGCGGCAAAGGGCCTGAAAACTAGGAGCTTTGCCGCGCACTGGAATGACATTAGGACGTCCCGATGCATCTAAATAGTGTGGAGTTTGAAGCCACCGGGTATTTACTCTAGCCGCCGCCCCAGCGTCAGTGAGTAGGCTGCGCGCGCACCTTGCGGTTTTAACGGGGCGCACGGTGGCAAATTCTAGGGAGAGTGCGGCGTCAAACTGTGCTAGTGATTCGGCGCACACGCCCATGGCTTCACGACCCAGCTGGATCCGGAGCTGTTTGTCGGATTCGGCGTTGTCCCTAATCATGCGGGGTCTAATGCCTTGACGGGCCTTCGTATGGCTCACGAGTTATTCCTCCGGCGCTGGAGAGCCCCCTTTGAGGAGGAGGACTTTGGATCTTCGTGGTAAAACACGGTCACTCCGAAAGGCATTCCAGCATCTACGGCATTCGAAGTTTGTTCCTCGGTGAACTCGTTGGCTAGCACGTCGAGGAAGCTCTGAGAGCGTTTGGCTATGGTTTGGCGAATCATCGGTATACGGCGTTCATCGATGCTGCGGAGTTCTACGGTCTTGCAAAACCAGCTCTGATCTGCGCTTCTTAGATTATGCATCAGGTTACGAGCGAGCCTAGATAGTTTAGAACCGGCGGCGGCAACACTTGGAGCGCTGATCCCGCGATGACCCACTGAGCTAGAGCGAAGGCGCACGCGCTCATCAGGGAGTAGTTGTATAGCGCCCGAGCGTCGCAGCTCCGTGATCGCAGTGCTTGGTCTCACGCCTGGCATGTAACGACTGACTAGCGCTCCAAAGCTAGGGACGCCTTCCGGTCCCTTGATCGGTAAATCTCGGGGTGACGCAGCGGACGTTAAATAGGGCCCCTCGGTGGACCAAGCCCCCAGTAAAGCGTCTCCGCGATGTCGGCCTTGCACTTGCTGCAGGCGCGCATGGGGTCGCGTGGCTCGGATTTGGTTCACGAAATTGCGATGTACGCCGGTCATGAGTCCGATTTTCAGATCACTGGCTTTAGCTTTACGTGTCGTCGAATTCTGTGCGAGAGCGAACTCCGCTCTATCGACAAAGACTCCCCGCAGGATGCGTTCCATTTCTGGGCTGGTTACTCCCAATTCTAGGCACACATCTACGATTGGTTGAAGAGCCAAAGCGAGGGCTAGCGCAGCGGATTGCCGGCGGCGACCAGGCTGAGAACGCTTGCGGGCTGCTCTCGAGGGCTCAATGCCTCTGCGGCCTGTTCGCTTCAAGGTCTTTTGAATCACTGTCTTACGATTTCTTAATAGCATTTCTTGGTGCGATCACCAGCGTAATCCCACGCAGAGCGCGCTCTATTGGCTGCCACAAATTCGGCACCATAGTGTGCCATAAACATAGCACACACAGTTGCCTTTGAAGGGGCGCTTGTTGACCAGTACGAAGCGGTGAGCTTTCCTCTGGAATCCCCACTATGCATTGAGCAGCGTAATTGAGATTTGGGACGCGGACTTTGCGCAGGGCCCGCGCAGGCAGATCAGTAGAGTCTGGGTAAGCGCGGTGGTTGCGGCGCAAGTTCCGCCAGTTGGGGTAATGCGTGGAGGGTCGAGCGCCGGGGTACGGGGGGCGGCAATCTCATTATCTTGCGCTGACTTGGTGTCGCAATGGGTCAGGAAAGGGCCCTATGCGGCGGGACATTTCCCGGTGGGGATCGCTCAATTCGCAGTGAGAAAAACTGGATCGACTGCGCAAAGAGAACTCAAGCCGAAGGTGCGCGCGCCACATTCGAATACATTCGAGGCCTGGTTGGCCAAGCATCCGCAGCCGTTAGCGCCCACGGCAGTGCGGTATCACAATCCCGTGGATGCCCGGCGGCGCTCCACGGCGCCGAATCTGCGTCAGTTCGAAGCATTTGGTTCGGAGGCTTGAGTGAAACGGCGGTTCCGTCAGGCCACCTCATAGTCGTTGACGTTACCCACGCCTCCGTTGTCTGGCCCTACTCGTCCTTTTTTTGCTTCCTGCGGAAGCACTTCTTGTGGCGCTCTTTGGACGCAATGTGGGCTCGCGCTGACGTAACTTGCTGAATTTCGTTGACATAAGGACGCGTCGAGGCATATCGTTAATCAGATCAAGCTAAAATTGTGATCTAAGTCGCTTGACAGGGAGATCGGATTGACCTCCGAGGCGCATAAGGGAGTAGAGGGGGAAGCCTTTCTTGACGCCATTGAGGCCCTCCTGCGTCCATTGATGCCGATAGTTTTCAGCTACGGTGTTACGTCTGAAGATATCGGTGAGATCTTTAGAACCCTCTATCTAGAGACCCTTGCTGAAAAATTAAAAGAGCAGGGGCTGCCTGCTACCGCCGCTCGGCTTGGTCTTATGGCCGGCCTGAGTCGGGGCGAAGTGGATGGGCTACTGTCCAGGCGTACTGCTAAGCGGTTATTGCGAGCTCGGAGTTCCCGGAAGCTAGACGAGTTAGCAAAGGTCTTGGTGACCTGGCACGACGATGCGCGATTCAGCACCCCTTATGGAGCTCCGCTCGATCTCTCATTTCGCCCGGAACGCGGATTCAGGACCTTTAATGAGTTGATCGAAGCCGCCGGCGCAACCAGCGATTCCACGTTAATTCTGGATGAACTTCTTGCTGCGAGTTGCGTAGAGGTGCATGTAGAGAAGTTTGTCCGCTGCGTTAGTCGAGTGTTCATACCCGTCGGCGTGGATACGTTCCAGATTGCGCGGATGGGCCGATATGTCGGTGCCCTTATTAATAATTTTGTTCACAACCTTCTTCGTGAACCCGACGAGCCTTCTTATTACGAGGTTGCCACCCTTACCGGCGGACTTGTAAAGCGCGAATTTCGCGAGGCGATTCTTAAATACATCCATACCCGTCTTCAGCCTGTCCTCGAAGAGCTTGATCGCTGGCTCGAATCCCAAGGTACGGAAAACGCTGATCCAAACGGAGTTCGGTTTGGCCT
>Ga0134126_10011440_pt1 | contig 11202 bp, 12 predicted proteins | sample KB31752_FD_96881 | JGI IMG/M metagenome (GOLD analysis project Ga0134126, IMG submission 96881) | Terrestrial soil microbial communities with excess Nitrogen fertilizer from Kellogg Biological Station, Michigan, USA - KB3-175-2 | ecosystem: Environmental > Terrestrial > Soil > Unclassified ... | reverse complement strand
GTGCTGAGGCGCGTAGCGAAGCGAAGCCTCGAAGCCCACCCGGTTCACGCCGGCGTTTCCGCAAGGCCGCGCCGCAGGCTGGCGCGTATGGCGGAGCGAGCTGTGCGTGCTTCGAGGACCGCTTCGCGGCCACCTCAGCATGAGGTTCGAGGGCCGCTTCGCGGCCACCTCAGCATGAGGGCTGCGCCTCGCACAAAGCCCCCTACCGCCCTGCGACTTCGCGCCCAACGCGGTCAAGCGACCGCGTCCACACTTCGCGCGCGGGAAAACTTACAGCATCCCCGGCAGCACGCGGTCGGGCGGGCGGTGGCCGTCCATGAACGTCTTGATGTTGACGATCACCTTCTCGCCCATGTCGTTGCGACCCTCGTGGGTCGCCGAGCCCATGTGCGGCAACAGCGTCACCTTGCCGGAGCGCGCCAGTTCGACCAGCTTTTCCGACACCGTCGGCTCCTGCTCGAACACGTCGAGCCCGGCGCCCGCGATCTCGTCGGCCTCCAGCATGCGGATCAGCGCGTTCTCGTCGACGACCTCGCCGCGCGCGGTGTTGACGATGATCGCCTCCGGCCTGAGGTACTTGAGGCGGCGCGCCGACAGCAGGTGAAAAGTCGCCGGCGTGTGCGGGCAGTTGATGGAGATGAAATCCATCCGCGCCAGCATCTGGTCGAGCGAATCCCAGTAGGTCGCCTCCAGCGCCTCCTCGATCTGCGGCGAGACGCGGCGGCGGTTGTGGTAATGGATCGACAGGCCGAAGGCGCGGGCGCGTCTGGCCACCGCCTGCCCGATGCGGCCCATGCCGACGATGCCGAGCCGTTTGCCGGTGATGCGGCGCCCGAGCATCCAGGTCGGCGACCAGCCGTGCCAATGGCCCTCCGGGATGACGCGCGAGCCCTCGACTATGCGCCGCGCGCTGGAGAGGATGAGCGCCATCGTCATGTCGGCGGTGTCCTCGGTGAGGACGCCGGGCGTGTTGGTGACGGTGACGCCGCGCCGCAAGGCGGAAGTGACGTCGATATTGTCGACGCCGGTGCCGAAATTGGCGATCAGCTTCAGCGCGTCGCCGGCCTGGGCGATCATGCGGGCGTTGATCACGTCGGTGATCGTCGGCACCAGCACGTCGGCCTCCTGCATCGCCTCGACGATCTCGGCTTCCGACATCGGGGCGTCCAGCAGGTTGAGGCGTGCGTCGAACAACTCGCGCATGCGGGTCTCGACGCCCTCGGGCAGGCGCCGGGTGACGACCACGAGAGGTTTCTTTTTCGACATCAGCCGCGCTATCCTTCCCCCCGTCGGGCTCTCCAGCGGGTCGCCAAAGCCTTTTACCAATCGTTAGCCGACCGGAGACAAACATGCGGCCGACGCCGCCTCCGTCTCGTCGACCGCGCTCTCTGTAGCAGATGCTTTAGCGAACACAAGGACGGGCCGGGCGAGCCCCAAGCGAGGAGCGACGAGAGTATGAAACAGGCGGTTTGGCGCATCGGTCGTATGCTTTGGCTCGGGCTTTTTTGCGTCGCTTCGGCCGCGCTGGCAGCGCCCGTGGGAACCGTCACCGGCCTGCCGCTGCCGCGCTACGCCAGCCTGAAGACCGACCGCGTCAATCTGCGCGAGGGGCCGTCGAAGGACCACGCGACGAGATGGGTGTTCCAGCGCGCCGGCCTGCCGGTCGAGATCACCGCCGAATTCGCCACTTGGCGCAAGGTGCGCGATTCCGAGGGCGCCGAGGGCTGGGTGCTGCACACGCTGCTGTCGGGACGGCGCACCGCCCTGGTCGGGCCCGGCAAGAAGGGTGTCGACTACAACGTCACCAGCGCCGCCAGCGCCAAAAGCCCGGTGCTGGCGCGGTTGCAGGCCGGCGTCATCGTCAACATCCGCCGCTGCGACGGCGTCTGGTGCCTGGTCTATGGCTCCGGCTACAAAGGCTATGTCGCGCAGACCGACCTGTGGGGCGTCTATCCCGGCGAAAAGGTCGATTGAGCGGGCTACTGGCCGTCGCGCTCGAGCGAACATGCCTCGAGGCTGTCCTCGTCGAAGACGCGTTCCGCCACGGCGTAGGGTGGGCCATCGAACCACCCGGCCGCTTGTCAACCGCCCGCCGCCGCCCGCGCGCCCTTGATGAGGGTCTTGCCGAGCGCCCACACCGGCCCCGCCGATTCGCCGGCCGCCGTCAGCGTCTGCGAGAAGCCGCGCTCGATCCAGGCGCAATCGGCGTCGTCGAGCGTCAGCGTCGGGAGCAGCTTGATGGCGCGGCTACCGTGGCCGGCGACTTGCACCAGGATCTTGTGGTCCTTGAACAGCGGGATGGTGACGAGTTGGCAGGTCAGCCCCTTGCTCATCTTCTCCAGCATCGCCCAGAAGGCGCGCAGGCTCAGCGCCTTCGGCTCGCCAAGCTCGATCGCCAGCATCAGCCCGAGGCCTCGCGCCTCGCGCACGAAATCGTGCGTCCCGGCCAGCCCGCGCAGGAAAGCCAGCAACCGCTCGCCCTTCGCCGCCGCGTTTTCGACCAGCTTCTCGGCCTCGATGACGTCGAGCGTCGCAAGGCTGGCCGTCATGGCGAGATCGTTCTTGGCGAAGGTCGAGCCATGAACCACCGCCTTGTCCATGCGGTCGAAGGTCTTGGCGAACACCTCTTTGCGCATCAGCACGACGCCGATCGGTACATGGCCGCCGGAAAGGCCCTTGGCGATGAGCACGAGATCGGGCTCGACGCCGAAATGCTCGACGGCGAAAAACCGGCCTGTGCGCCCGAGCCCGGTCTGGATCTCGTCGGCGATCAGCAGCGCGCCGTACTTGCGGCATAGCGCGTGGGCCTGCTTGAGATAGTCGGGCGAGGGCGGGCGCACGATCTTGCCCTGCATCGGCTCGACCAGGAAAGCGGCGACGTCGCGGCCGCGCAGCGCTTGCTCCAGCGCCGCGAGATCGTCGAACGGGATTTCCCGGAAACCAGGCAGCACCGGGCCGAAGCCGTCGCGATAGAGCGTCTCGCCGACCGCCGACAGCGCTCCATAGGTGAGGCCGTGGAAGGAATGTTGGCAATGCACGATGCCGGCGCGGCCGGTCGCGGCGCGGGCGAACTTGATCGCAGCTTCGACCGCCTCGGCGCCGGAATTGGCGAAGAACGCCTTTTGCAGCCACGGTGCGCGCGCCAGCAACCGCTCGGCGAGGAGGCCGGCGAGCGGCGGCACGTCCATCTGCACGAGATTGGGCAGCTCGGCGTCGAGCGCGCTCTTTAGCGCCGCTGCGACATGCGGGTGATTGCGCCCGATCGCGAACACGCCCCAGCCGCTGACGAGATCGAGATAGCGCCCCCCTGTCGCGTCCCACAGATGCGCGCCGCGGCCGCGCGTGAAGCGGGCGTCGAAGCCGATCGTCTTCAACACCCGCACCATCTGGTGATTGAGATGGCGGCTATGCAGGTCGTAGCGGTCGGCTTCCACGTCGTCGAAGGCGGCGCGCATGTCGAGGGCGGGGAGCATCAAATCAATCCTCGTCGTCGCCGATGGCGCTGCGGAACTGCGTCCGCAAGCGCTCGCCGACCGCCTTGACGCCGATCGCCGCCGAGGCGGCGTCCACCGCCCGCATCGCCGCCAGCGGCGCATCGAGCCAGCCCGTGCGGTTACGATCGTCGAGCCAACTCGTGAGCCCGCCGGGGAAGGCGAACACCGTGATGGCGAGGATCGCGTAGATGGCGAACAGGCGGCGGGCGAGCGGGGGCATCGGGTCCTAGAACTGGAAATAGATGAACGGCGCCGAGGCCGAGGGCGCCATGACGATGATGACATACATCGCCACCGCGCCGAAGCCGATCTGCGCCGACAGACCGCGCGCATCGAGCCATTCGCCGAGGCGCAAGCGCGAGTCGGGGGGAATTATGTGGGTGAAGACGCCGGCGGCGAGCAGCGGCCAGACGACGCCCGGCATGGTCGAGGCGGCGCCATTGTCGGTCCATATGCCGGCTAGATATTGCGTCGCTACATCCAGCGACGGCGAGCGGAAGAACAGCCAACCGACGCAAACGAGTTGCAACGTCACGAACCAGTCGAGCGCCATCGCCGGCCGTGTGCGGCCGAAGCGGGCGCAAAACGCGCTGTGGCGATAGGCATGGTCGACGACCAGCGCCACCCCATGCAGCGTGCCCCAGATCAGGAAGGTCCAGTTGGCGCCGTGCCAGAGGCCGCCGAGCACCATCGTCAGCATCAGGTTGCGCACGGTCATCAAGGCGCCGTGGCGGTTGCCGCCGAGCGGGATGTAGAGATAGTCGCGCAGCCAGGTCGACAGAGTCATGTGCCAGCGCCGCCAGAAATCGCCGGGTCCGAGGGCGCGATAGGGCTGGTTGAAGTTCTGCGGGAAGCGGTAGCCAAGCAGCGCCGCGACGCCGATGGCGATATCGGTGTAGGCGGAGAAATCGGCGTAGATCTGGATCGCGTAGGCGTAAACCGCCATCACCAGATCGAAGCGCGAGACCTGCGTCGGATCGGTGAAGACCGGATCGACGAACTGCACCGCCAGGTAATTGGCGATCACCATCTTTTTGAACAGGCCGCCGAGAATCAGCAGCATGTTCTCGCTGAGGCCGAAATCCTCCGCTCGCCGCGGCGAGGCAAGCTGCGGCAGGAACTCGTGCGCGCGCACGATCGGACCGGCGACGAGATGCGGGAAGAAGCTGATGTAGAGCAGGATGTCGAGCGGCGAGCGCGAGGCGCGCAGGCGGCCGCGATAGACATCGACGATATAGGAAATGGCGTGGAAGGTGAGGAACGAGATCGCCACCGGCAGCGTCACGCTGACGAATTCGAGCGGCGGGTTGAGGCCGAACGCGTGCGCCAGCGTCAACGCCTGGGCGATGAAAAAATCGAGATATTTGAAATAGCCGAGGATGCCGAGATCGAGCGCTATGCCGAGCGCCAGCACCGCCTTGCGCCAGGGCCGGCGCGCCCCAGCCTCTTGCCCGACACGGAGCCCGACGAGATAGCTGATCGCGCCGCTGGCGAACAACAGCAGCAGAAAGCGCCAGTCCCAGGAGGCGTAGAACGCCAGGCTGAGGGCGAGCAGCACCCATTTCTTGAGAAGATTTCTGGAATTGAGGCTCCAGACGAGCCAAAGCGCGAAGGCGAAGAAGAGACCGAAATCAATTGTTGGAAACAACATGCGTCGCGGTCTGCCGTCCTTCGATCAACGGAATGAGGAAATCCGCGAATCGGTCCGCACTCTGCTTATAGCCCTCAAGGGTCATATGCACGTAATCGTGCGCCATCAGCGGCGGATTGGCGGCGGCCCACACCTGCGCGCCGCAAACGCCGCCCTGCACGCTCGACCAATCCCAGAACGCCACGCCGATCCGGTGCGCCAGCCGGCGCTGCGCCTCGCGCACCGGATTGAGCTTCGGCGGGACGGGCAAGCGGCATTTGCCCGAGGATTCCATCGCCGCCGTCTGCACCAGCGGGCTCGACTGGCAATGCTGGCCGACGCCGGCGGCGTGGCATTGGCCGGTGGGACGGGCGGCGTCCGCCGGCCCGACGATGACGATCCGCATCCCCGGCCGCAGCGCCCGCAGTCGCCGGATGAGTTGCTCGTATTGCGCGGCATAGGCGCCGATGTCGAGATTGTCGTTGAAGCCCTCGTTGGTGCCGAAGGCGAGCACGATGACGTCAGGGGCGAGGCGGCGGATGTCCTGCGCGAGATTGCCGCTGTCGAGCCGCTCCACCGCCCCCACCGTCGCGCCGGGATAGCCGATGCTGAGGAAGGAGACGCCATCGCCCTCGCGCTCGACCTCGACGTCGGTGACCGTGACCGGCGCGTCGCTCAGCGTGCGCACTTGCAACTCGCGGAACCCGTCGCCGTTCTTGGGCCGCGCGTCGAACGACACCTCGCGATTGGCGCCGCCCTCAAGGTCGATTTCGCCGACCGATTGGCCGTCGAGCAGCACTTCCGCCTTGCCGCCGTTCGGCTGCTCCAGAAACGACACCTGCGCGTCGTTATAGACGCGGTCGTTGCGGGACTTGAAGGTCAGCGTCGCCGCGGCGTGGTGGGCGTTAGCATTGTAGCCGGAAATATGCACGCGCTTGCGCTCGTCGCTGTGCAGGAAGCTGTCATAGGACCAGTCGCTGGTGGCGTCGACCGAGAACAGCGCCGAGCGCACGCCGATATGCGGCCGCCCCGGCGGCAGGATCGCCTCGCCACCCGTGCCGAAAGCCTCTTGCAGCCGCTCGCGCACGCGGCCGGTGAAGAAATCCGCCGCCGTATGGCTGTCGCCGAGTTGCAGGATGGTCAGCCGGCGGTCCCAGAAGTCGTAAGGGGCGAGTTCGCCAAAGGCGCTGACCGCCCCGGAGGCGGCCGAGGCGAGCGAACCGGTCGCCGCCGCCAAAGCGGCGAGCGCGGAGGCGGCGCGCGGCGCTTTCGGCGCCGGACGCTGCATCGCCGCGCGCAACAGCCGCGTCGCGCCGTTCGGCGGCCCGATCGTGGCGACGACGAAGTTGCGGTCGACGGACGGCGGCGCGACGTAGTCGGATGTCTTCAGCAGCACGGGATCGGCGGGGGGCGCGCCGAGCCGCGTCGCCAGCGCCAGCGCATGCTGCGTCGCCGGCCCGAGCGAACTGGAGCCGATGCGGGCGCGCGCGACGAGTTCGGCGAGATTGGAATCGCCCCACGCATCGGGCTTTACGACGCCGAACGGGTTGGCAACGGCGAACGTTTTGGCGACGGCGAAGGCGGCATCGATGCGGCGGACCTGTTGCGTGATGAGCGCGCCGATCGCCACGATCAGCGCCCAGACGACGATTTCCCGTCGCGCCGGCAAGGCGCTACCTCGCGCCGACGCGCGACGGACACTCCGCTTCGAGATCGTGGCCACGCGCTTTCAGGCTGGCGAGGATCGAGGGAAAAACCGCGTCCATGACCATGTCGTAGCCCACCCGCGTGAAATGGATGCCGTCGGGAGCGCGCACCATCACCATGTTGTTTCTGGCGTTGGGAAGATAGGGCTTGAACACGTCGGGAGTGGCGCCGGAAGTCCACGGCTGCACATAGGTCGCCTTGTCGGAGGCGACCTGCTTGATGGCGGCCTCGAAAATCTTGTTCTTGGCCAAGGCGTCGTTATTGGCGTCCGCCTCCATCAAGACCGGCAGGCCGATAATCATCATCGATCCCCCCTGCGCAAGTGCGCTGCGCACGACATCGACCACCAACTCCGTATAGCGAATATCATACGCCTCGGAAGGATAGGCGATGGAACGCCGGTCCTTCTCGACAATGCCTTGCCGGTCATTGATGCCGAACGAACCAACGGTGAGATCGGGATGGAAGTCTTCCACGATCTTGCCGATCTCGTCGACCCAGTTGAACTGGTCAAGCCGCGTCAGCCCCGTCCCGTTCCTGGCCTTTCGGAGGAGCTTTATTTTCTCCCCCAGACATTTGTCTTTTCCAAGGCGACGGTACATGGCGCCCCACAGCCCGTCCGCCATCGAATCGCCGATGAAGGCGATGTGCAACCGCGTCGGCGCCGGCGTCTCGGCGCGCGCGGCGCCAACGACGAAACACGCAAGGGCGAAAGCCGCCGCGGCGGCTTTGAACTGGGGAAAACGGATCATCGCGGCGCGGCCTCGGTGTGCTCCAGCGTCTCGCTCGCGTGCCTGTGCCGTTCGGAGTGTCGTTTGCGCCAGTGATGGTGATAATGGCGTTTCGACCTGTGGCGCGGCTTCGACGTCTCGGCGTGGGCAGGCTCTGCCGAGGCGACGACCGTCGAGAACCTTGCGGCCGCCGCGGCTTTCTGCCACATGCGGGTATAGCCCGCCATAGTAAAATGCACGCCTTCCCTCGCGTGCAGTCGCGTGCTGCAAAATTCCGCGTCTTGCGTGCTGACGTATTTGGCGGAGGTCCCGGCCAGTTGGGCGGCGAGGATGGCGTCGAGCTTCCTGGAATATTGCTCCCAGGGCTTGCGCACGCAGGGCGGCCCGATCCACACCAGCTTGACGCCGAGCCGGTCGGCCTCGGCGAGGATTTGGGCGACCTTGGTCTTGACGTCGAGCGCGCCGCCGACGGCGTCGTTGGTGCCGAGGCTGAGGAACACCGTTTCGCCCCGCTTGGCCTGGCGCAACTGTTCCATGATCTGGCCGCTGTAGATGGCGACGCTGTTCTTGGCGGTGGAGACGACGCCGGAGTATTTGGCCGCCCACGAGACGCCGACGCCGATCGAATCGCCGATCACGCGGCCGGGTTCAGCTTGCGCCGCTGCGGGCAGAAGAAGCAAAATTGCGGCAAGCCCAAGGGTTCGGATCGACATACGGGTCCCGTCAAGAAAATCGCCCGAAGCGGGCAAACGAAAGCACGATATGGTTAATGAGACATGAAGGCGGAAATGCAAACCCCCTTCAGGCAACGCTTTTCGGCGTCCGCCATGCCCCGTAACGCCACGGCCGCGCCCAATTGGCGCCGGGCGGCGGCCGGCTCGGCGGCGGGTCGTAGCCGGAGCCGCCGAGCGGATGGCAGCGGCAGACGCGCGCCGTCCCCATCCACAGACCCGCCCAGGCGCCGTGGCGCTCGATCGCCTCCGCGGCATAGGCCGAACAGGTCGGCAGATAGCGGCAATCGCGGCCGATGAACGCCGACAGGCTCAGTTGATAGGCGCGGATCAGCGCAAGCGCGGCGGGCCTTGCGATCCCGCTCACGCCGCCGGCGCCTCGGCGCGCTCGATTTGGCCTAGAGCGTCCACCACCGCGTCGAAGGTCAGCAGCGTCGAGGCGTGGCGCGCCTTGTACTCGCGCACCGGCTCCAGCACCGCGAACTCCGCCCACTTGCCGGCCGGCGGCGGCCCGCCCGCCTTCAGCATGGCGATCATGGTCTCGCGCAAGCCCCGCAACTCCTGCGGCGTCGCGCCGATGATGTGGCGCGCCATCAGCGAGGAGGAGGCCTGGCCGAGTGCGCAGGCGCGCACGTCATGGCCGAAGTCGCTGACTTTTCCGTCTTCTAGGCTGAGGTCGATGGTGACGGTGGAGCCGCAGAGCTTGGAGTGGGCGCGTGCGCTCGCCTGCGGCGCGACGAGCCGGCCCTGGCGGGGAATGTCGGCGGCAAGCTCCAGCACTCGGCGGTTATAAATGTCGCTCAACATGACGTGTCCGGATTCGTAGACTGGCGCGCTCGGGCGCGCCTTCTATATAGGTTGGACCGCCGGCGGTTAAGAGGGCTTCGCAGGACGCGGGCTCGCGGGGCGTGCGTCAGGAGTTCTCAAATGGACGAGGCTGTCAAACTCGCGCCGGCGACCGCGCGCCCCACCCGCCAGCAGGCGGAGGCGGCGGTGCGCACGCTGCTCGCCTGGGCCGGCGACGATCCCCGCCGCGAGGGCCTGCTCGACACGCCGCGCCGGGTGGTGGAGGCCTACGAGGAGCTTTTCGACGGCTATAACGGCGATCCCGACGCGACGCTGCGGCGCGTCTTCCGCGACATCGAGGGCTATGAGGACATCGTCGTCGTGCGCAACATTCCGTTCGTGTCGCATTGCGAGCACCATATCGCGCCGTTCACCGGCAAGGCGCATATCGGCTATTACCCGCGCGGCGGCGCGGTCGGCCTCAGCAAGCTCGCCCGCGTCGTCGAGATGTTCGCCCGCCGCCTGCAAACCCAGGAGGCGATGACGGCGCAGATTGCCGAGGCGATCGAGCGCGGCCTCAATCCGCGCGGCGTGGCGGTGATGATCGAGGCCGAGCATAGCTGCATGGCGATGCGCGGTGTCAAAAAGGCCGGGGCCTCGACGGTGACGACCGAATTCACCGGCGTTTTCCGCGCCGAGCGCGAGGAACAGCGCCGCTTCCTCGACCTGTTGTGGGCGGCGCGCTGATGCTTTGGCGCGAGGCTGCTGCCGATATCGAGAATGGCGCGGAATTCGCGCCGCGCTTCGGCGCCGACGGGCTCATCGCCTGCGTCACGGTGGCGGCGAGCGACGGCGCGGTGCTGATGCTCGCCCACATGAACGCCGAGGCGCTGCAAAAGACGCTGGAGACCGGCATCGTGCATTACTGGTCGCGTTCACGCCGCGCGCTGTGGCGCAAGGGCGACACGTCGGGCCAGACGCAGCGGCTGGTCGAACTCAGGGTCGATTGCGACCAGGACGCGGTACTGGCGCGGGTCGAGGTCGGCGGCGACGGCGGCGCCTGTCACACCGGCCGCCGCTCGTGCTTCTATCGCCGGGTCCGGCTTGACGGCGGCGTGGCCAGGCTGGAAAGCTAAGTTGTTCTTAAGTCTACGCCACGGCGTTCGCCAGGGGAGCCTCGCCATAAATCATTCGTTCAATTGCCCGTGGAAATCTGACGCCTTCGGCATCTTCAGCCGGCGCCAAGGCTTCAGGAAGAGCGCGCCATGACCTTGACTTTGTTTCGCAACAGCCATTCCGAACAGGCCGCCGTCGAGCCGACGCGCCGCGGCGCGAAGCCGCGCATCGGCTTCGTGCTCGGCGCCGGGGTGGCGCGCGGCTGGGCGCATATCGGGGCGCTGCGCGAACTCGTCGAGATGGGGATTACGCCTGACATCGTCGTCGGCGCCTCGGTCGGCGCGGTGGTCGGCGGCTGCTATGCGGCGGGGCGGCTCGACGCGCTGGAGGATTTCGCGCGCTCGCTGACCAAGCGCAGCGTCTTCAACCTTATCGACGTGTCGTTTCGCGGCGGCGGGCTGATGGGCGGCCACAAGCTGCGCGCCCGGCTCGAATCGTCGATGGGCCAGCAGCGCATCGAGAACCTGCCGCTGCGCTTCGTCGCCGTCGCCACCGAGATGCGCACCGGCCATGAGGTCTGGCTGAAGTCGGGGCCGATCGTCAACGCCATGCGCGCTTCCTATGCGCTGCCCGGTATTTTCGAGCCGGTGAAGATAGGCGGCCGCTGGCTGATCGACGGGGCGATCGTCAATCCGGTTCCCGTCAACGTGGCGCGCGCCTTCGGCGCCGATTGGGTGCTGGCGCTGGCGGTCGGCGGCGACGGGCAGAACGGAGCGACGCATCTGGAAACCGCCGACGAGGAGGAGGAGCCGCCGGCGCCGGAGGAGCCGCGCGCCGGCAAGCTCTGGTGGCTGCGCCGCGGCGCGGGGCGCGCCGAGGGCTCGCCGCCGAACGTCGCCTCGGTGATGGTCGACACCTTCAACATTACCCAGGACCGCATCATGCGCTCGCGGCTGGCCGGCGATCCGCCCGACCACATGCTGACGGTGAAGACCAAATCGATCGGC
>Ga0134126_10011438_pt1 | contig 11202 bp, 10 predicted proteins | sample KB31752_FD_96881 | JGI IMG/M metagenome (GOLD analysis project Ga0134126, IMG submission 96881) | Terrestrial soil microbial communities with excess Nitrogen fertilizer from Kellogg Biological Station, Michigan, USA - KB3-175-2 | ecosystem: Environmental > Terrestrial > Soil > Unclassified ... | reverse complement strand
GAGGCCGAGATCGTCGCCGTCGCGTCGAGCACGCCCGACGCCCACGCGCTTGCGCGCGCCCGGACACACGCTGTCCCGGCGGCGGTGTTCGCCCGCGCCGACTACCCCGATCGCCACGCGCGCGACCAGGCCCTCGCGGACTGGATCGCCCAGCAGGGCGCGCGGCTCGTGGTCCTGGCCGGCTACATGGAGCTGCTCGGCGAGACGTTCCTCGACCGTTTCCCGGGCGCGGTCATCAACGTCCACCCCTCGCTGCTGCCCGCCTTCCCCGGCATCGGCGCGGTCGAGCAGGCGCTCGCATACGGCGTCAAGGTCTTCGGGGTCACCGTCCACTTCGTCGACGCCGGCGTGGACACCGGCCCGGTGATCCTTCAGCGCGCGATCGAGCTGCCGCAGCCGGGCGCCGCCGAGGAGCTGCTCGCGGCGCTGCGCCCGCTGGAGCACGAGCTGCTGCCGGAGGCGGTGCGTCTGTTCGCCGCCGGGGCGCTGGCGGCCGACCCGCAGAACCCGCGCCGGATCACGATCGGGCAGGGCGCGCGCCCCGGCGCTGGATAGGCTCTGGCCATGGCCTCCGACAGCGACCTGATACCGCAAGTGAGCGACCAGGCGACCGGAGTCGAGCCGGCGCAGCCCGGCGAGGTCCGGGTGCGCCGCGCGCTGCTGTCGGTCTCCGACAAGAGCGGCCTGGTCGAGCTCGCACGGGGGCTTCGCGAGCTCGATGTGGAGATCGTCTCGACGGGCGGAAGCGCGCGCGAGCTGACTGAGGCGGGCATCGAGGTCCGGGCGATCGAGGACTTCACCGGCTTCCCCGAGATCATGGACGGGCGGGTGAAGACGCTGAACGGGCGCCTCTACGCCGGGCTGCTCGCACGCCGCGACGACGCCGGCCACCTGCGCGAAGCGCAGGAGCAGGGCATCGAGCAGGTCGACCTGGTGTGCGTGAACCTCTACCCCTTCGAGCAGACGATCGCCCGCGGCGACGCGACCGAGCAGGAGGCGATCGAGAACATCGACATCGGCGGCCCGACGATGATCCGCGCGGCCGCGAAGAACAGCGACTTCGCCGCTGTGCTCACAGACCCGGCCGACTACGAGCCCGTGCTCGCCGAGCTGCGCGAGAACGACGGGCGCCTGAGCCTCGCGACCCGTCGCCGGCTCGCGGCCGCCGCCTTCGCGACGACGGCGCGCTACGACGCCGCGATCGCCTCCTGGTTCGCATCGCGCGAGCACCCTGAAGGGCACGGGCAGGCGGAGATGCCGCAGGCCTTCGCCGAGTCCTTCGAGAAGGTCATGGACCTCCGCTACGGCGAGAACCCGCACCAGAGCGCGGCCTTCTACAGGCGCGTCGGGGCGCCGACGCATCTGCTCGACGGCGTCAACCAGCTCCACGGCAAGGAGCTCTCGTTCAACAACCTGCTCGACCTGGCCTCCGCGCGCGAGCTGGTCGAGGAGTTCGACCGTCCCGCATGCGCGATCGTCAAGCACAACAACCCGTGCGGCTGCGCGGTCGCGGACGACGCCACCCACGCTTACGAGCGCGCGTTCGCGTGCGACCCGCAGAGCGCCTACGGCGGCGTGATCGCGCTGAACCGGCGCGTCGAGGCCGAGACGGCGCAGCGCCTCTCGCGCCAGTTCATCGAGGTGCTGCTCGCGCCCGGCTACGAGCCGGCCGCGCTGGAGGTGCTGCAGGAGAAGAAGAACGTGCGGCTGCTCGAGCTGCCCCACTGGCCGGCACCGGGGGCCGGGCTCGAAAGCAAGCCCGTGCTCGGCGGACGCCTCGTGCAGAGCCACGACATCGTCGAGGAGACCCGCGAGCAGATGCGGGTCATGAGCGGCCGCGAGCCCGGCGAGCAGGAGTGGCAGGACATGCTGTTCGCCTGGGTCGTCTGCCGGCACGTGCGCTCGAACGCGATCGTGCTCGCGCGCGAGGGCGCCACGATCGGCATCGGCGCCGGCCAGATGAGCCGCGTCGACGCGGTGCGGATCGCGACCGAGAAGGCACGGGAGTTCCAGCCCGGCCTGCTGTCCGGTTGCGCGCTCGCCTCCGACGCGTACTTCCCGTTCGCAGACGGCCCCGAGCTGGCAATGGGGGCCGGCGTGACGGCGATCATCCAGCCGGGCGGCTCGGTGCGCGACGAGGAGGTCGTCGCCGCCGTGGACGCCGCGGGCGCGACGATGGTCGCGACCGAGCGCCGCCACTTCAGGCACTGAGCGGCACCGGCGCGGCGCTACGATCGCCGCATGTGCCGAAACATCCGCAACCTCCACAACTTCGAGCCGCCTGCGACGGAGGAGGAGATCCACGCCTCCTCGCTGCAGTACGTGCGCAAGATCAGTGGCTTCACCAAACCCTCGCAGGCGAACACCGAGGTGTTCGAGCGCGCCGTGGCGGAAGTCGCGGCGGTCTCGCGCCGCCTGCTGGACGAGCTCGTGACGAACGCGCCGCCGAAAGACCGCGAGGTCGAGGCGGCGAAGGCGCGCGCGCGTTCCGCGCAGCGCTACGCGGCCTAGTCGCCGGCTGAGGCCGCCCCCCTTTTGCCAGCTCGGCCGATGGCCGGGAGGGGGTTGAAGATTTTGAGATAAAGATATATCGTGTAATTACATTGATATTTCACGATAGGAGCATCACGATGTACGGATTCTCTTTTGAGACAGAGGGATGCCGCCCCGTTATGGGACCCCACCCACCCCGGCATCGACACCGCCGCCACAGCTTCGGCCCGGGCGGCCCCTGGGGCCCCGGCCCGCGCGGACGCGGGCGCAGGGCGCGCCGCGGCGACATTCGCACGGCCGCGCTGCTGCTGCTGGCAGAGGAGCCGCGCAACGGCTACCAGATCATGCAGGAGGTCGAGGAGCGCAGCCAGGGGGCCTGGAACCCGAGCCCCGGCTCGGTCTACCCGGCGCTCGCCCAGCTGGAGGACGAAGGCCTGATCGCCACTGAGGAGGCCGAGGGGCGCAAGCTCTACACGGTCACCGACGCCGGCCGCAAGGCCGTCGAGGAGCGCGGCGAGCGCCCGGCGCCCTGGGAGCAGATGAGCGGCGAGCTCACCCCGGTCGTCCACGACCTCGCGAAGCTCGCCCGCGACGTCCGCTTCGCCTTCGCGCAGATCGTGCGCACCGGCAGCGAGGCTCAGATGAGCAGCGCACGCGACGTGCTCGCGCAGACGCGTCGCGACCTCTACGGCATCCTCGCCGAGGGCGACGACGCCGGCAGCGAGGCCTAGAGCCGCTTCGCCGTCATCGACCTCGCCGGGAACAACGGCGGGGTCGAGGCGGCAGCGTCAGCCCAGCGGGCTCGGCGCGTGCTCGTGCTCGGGCAGGGCCGCCGCCGCGACGCCCAGCACCGGGTCCATCGTCTCGGCCTCGGGCGAGGTCTCGGCGATCCGCACGTTCTCGCGCAGCGAGTCCATGTCGCGCAGCGCGCCGCGTTCGACGAGCGGCTGAAGGAAGCCGCGCAGGTAGATCAGCGGGCCCACCCAGCGCGGCGACCACACCCGCGCCGAGCGCCGGGCGACGCCGCGTTCGATCGCGTCGATCGCCTTTCCGAGCGGCGCCGGGTTGCGCATCCAGTCGGGCATCGCCTGCTTCATGCCTTCGGTCGAGGGCTGGGCGAAGCTCGCTTTCACGAGGTCGGTGTCGAGGAAGCCGAAGTACGCGCAGCCGACGGCGACGCCGTGTGGCGCGAGCTCGAGGCGCAGCGCGTCGCTGAGCGCCTCGACCCCGGCCTTCGCGGACGAGTAGGGCCCCATCATCGGCGCGTGCATGACAGCCGCCATCGAGGCGATGTTGAGCAGGTAGCCGCGGCTGCGGCGCAGCTCGGCGAGCAGCGCGCGGTCGGTGCGCCACACGCCGAGCAGGTTGACGGCGAGCGTGCGCTCGACCTGCTCCACGGGCGCACTCGAGAGCGTCCCGGTGAAGGCGATCCCGGCGTTGGCGACGGCGACGTCGATCGACCCGAAGCGCTCGATCGTGCCGCGCACCGCCGCTTCCAGAGCCTCCATGTCGGTCACGTCGACCTCGAACCAGGCGGCGCGCTCGCCGAGCCGCTCGGCGTTCGCCCGTAGCCGCTCGGGCTCCAGGCCGACGAGCGCCACGTTCGCGCCGCGGGCGTGCAAACGCTCGGCGGTAGCCGCACCGATGCCGCGCGCGGCGCCGGTGACGAACGCCGTCCTGCCCCGCAGGTCGAGTGCCACGCGCCGGAGTCTACGCCCATGCCGACGGCGTGTTAGGGTCGCGCGCATGCCCGACCTCGGCCCGGCTTCCTCCGCGCTCGATCTCGCTAAGGCGCTGCGTGCGCGCGAGCTGTCCGCGGTCGAGCTCGTCGATGCCTGCCTCGCGGCCGTCGACAGGCTGAACCCGGAGCTCAACGAGGTCACCTGGCGCAACGACGAGGAGGCGCGCGCCGCCGCCGGCGAGGCGGACCGCCGTATCGCCGCCGGCGAGGAGGCGCCGTTCCTCGGCGTGCCGATCCCGATCAAGGACCTGACGCCGGTCGCCGGCTGGCCCGTCACCTTCGGCTCCCACGGCGCCCCGGAGGCGCCGAGCGAGGAGTCAGAGCTCGTCGTCGACGCGCTCGTCGACGCGGGCTTCGTGCTGTGCGCACGGACCAACACGCCCGCGTTCGGCGTCATCACCGCGGCGGAGAACCTGCGCTTCGGCCCGAGCCGCAACCCGTGGGACACGAACCGCAGCCCGGGCGGCTCCAGCGGCGGCGCCGCCGGCGCGGTCGCCGCGGGCATGTTCCCGATCGCCCACGCCAACGACGGCGGCGGCTCGATCAGGATCCCTGCCTCCTACTGCGGCCTCGTCGGCCTGAAGCCCAGCCGTGGCCGCGTGCCGCGGCTCGCCCAGAGCTGGCTCGGAGCGGTGGTCGAGGGTGTCGTCTCACGGACGATCGCCGACACAGCGGTCGTGCTCGACGCGATCTCCGGCCCCGACCTGAACGCCTGGTACAACGCGCCCGTCCCGGAGCACCCCTTCGCGCAGGACCTCGGCGCCGCGCCGGGCGCGCTGCGCATCGGCCTGATGGCGCAGGCGCCGCTCGGGATCCCGACCGACCCGGCGTGCACCGCGGCGGCCCGCAGCGCAGCCGCGCTGCTGGAGGAGCTGGGGCACACGGTCGAGGAGGTCGAGGTGCCGACGATCTCGGAAGAGATGGTGCCGCCGTTCATCGCGCTCACGCAGGGCGGGCTGGCGGACTACGAGGGTGTCGACTGGGACGCGACCGAGCCCCACATACGCCACCAGCGCGGGCTGGCGAGCGAGACCGGCGCCTATGACTACGTGCTCGCCGCCAGGACGCTCGAGCTGCTGAGCCGCCGCGAGGTCGCCCGCTGGGGCAGCGAGTTCGACGTGCTGCTGACGCCGACCTCGGCGATCCTGCCGCCCGTCGCGGGCGCGACGATGGAGGCCCAGCACGCGGCCCCCGACCAGCCGAACTTCGACGTCGTCGCGAGCGTTTCGTTCACCGCCTTCGGGAACGTCACCGGGCTGCCCGCCGCGAGCCTGCCGCTTTACTGGACCGACGAGGACGTCCCCGTCGGCGTGATGCTCACGGGCGGGCCCTGGCAGGAGAGCCGTCTGATCGCGCTCTGCGCGCAGCTCGAAGAGGCGCGCCCGTGGGCCGGCCGGCGCCCGGCCGAGCTGGCCGCGAGCTGAAGCGCCGCGCCCGGCTAGCATGCCGGGCATGAGAACAGCGCCGCCGAACGTCTGCATCATCGGCGCCGGCGTCAGCGGGCTCACCTCCTGCAAGGCGCTGGACGACTTCGGCGTGCCGTACACCTGCTTCGAGGCCTCCGACGAGGTCGGCGGCAACTGGTACTTCCAGAACCCGAACGGCGTCTCCTCCGCGTACCGCTCGCTGCACATCGACATCTCGAAGCCGTCGATCTCCTTCCGGGACTTCCCGATGCCCGACCGCTACCCCGACTACCCCCACCACAGTCACATCTTCGAGTGGCTGTGCGACTACGCCGACGCCTTCGACCTGCGCCGCAACATCCGCTTCAACACGCGCGTGACGCGCGCCGAGCGCGGCCCGCAGGGAGGCTGGGCGATCACGCTCGACGACGGCTCGACGCACGCCTTCGACGCGCTGCTCGTCTGCAACGGCCACCACTGGGCCTCGCGCTGGCCCTCCTTCCCCGGCTCCTTCGACGGGCCGCAGATCCACTCGCACGAATACGTCGACCCGAGCGACCCGCTCGACCTCAAAGGCGAGCGCGTGCTCGTCGTCGGCATCGGCAACAGCGCCGTGGACATCGTCTCCGAGCTCGGGCGCAAGACGATGTGCGAGACGGTCTACATCTCCACCCGCTCGGGCGCCTACGTCGTGCCCAAGTACCTGTTCGGCAAACCGGCGGACCAGATCGTCAAGACGAACCCGATGCTGCCGGCGAAGCTTCAGCGCCGCATGGCCCGCCTGCTGCCGCTGATCTTCTCCGGGCGCATGGAGGACTTCGGACTGCCGACGCCCAACCACAACTTCCTCGACGCGCACCCGACCGTCTCCAGCGAGCTGCTCGGGAGGCTCGGCGCGGGCGATGTGGTCGCCAAGGGCGACGTCTCGGAGCTGCTCGGCGACTCCGTGCGCTTCGCCGACGGCTCGGTCGAGCGCGTGGACGCGATCATCTACGCCACCGGCTACAACATCAGCTTCCCGTTCTTCGAGCCCGACTTCCTGGACGCGCCGGAAAACGTGCTGCCGCTGTTCAAGCGCATGCTCAAGCCGGGCGTCGACGACCTCGCGTTCATCGGCCTCGGCCAGGCGATCCCCACGATCTTCCCGTTCGCCGAGCTGCAGTCCAAACTCGCCGCGCGCTGGCTGAGCGGCGACTGGGCGCCGCCGCCGGACGCGGAGATGGAGCGCGAGATCGTCTCCGACGAGGCGTTCCACAACGGCCACTTCGTCGCCAAGCCGCGCCACACGATGCAGCTCGAGTGGTACTCCTACAAGCGCGAGCTCGAAAAGCGCACGATCCCCAACGGGCAGCGCCGCGCGCGCGAGGGCGCGCAGACCGGTCGTGACACGGCAGGTCGTGCCGCGAGCCTCGGCGTGCCCGCATGAGCGAGGTCTCCTTCGACAGCAGCGGCGCGCGGATCGTCGCCCAGCACCTGCGGGGGCAGGGCGACGCGTTCGCCGACTCCCGCGGCAACCGTCCCTGCGTCGTGCTCGCGCACGGCTTCGGCGGCACGGTGGACTCGGGGCTCATGCCCTACGCGGAGCGCTTCGCCGCAGCCGGCCTCGACGCGCTCGCCTTCGACTACCGCCACTTCGGCAACAGCGGCGGCGAGCCGCGCCAGCTGGTCTCGGTCCCAGAGCAGCTGGAGGACTACGCGGCCGCGATCGCCTTCGCGCGCGGGCTGGAGGGCGTCGACCCCGAGCGGATCGCGGTGTGGGGCACGTCCTTCTCGGGCGGTCATGTCGTGGAGGTGGCGGTCGCCGACGGCCGCGTGGCGGCTGCGATCGCGCAGACGCCGGCGATGGACGGCCGCGCCGCGCTGCTGAACGTCGCGCGCTACGCCGGGCTCGGCGCCCTCAATCGGGTCACGCTCGTCGGCCTGCGCGACCAGATCGGCGCCTGGCGCGGGCGCCCGCCGGTCACGATCCCGGTGGTGGGAGCGCCCGGCACGCTCGGCGCGATGACCACGCCCGACGCGGAGCCGGGCTATCGCGCGATCACCGGCTCGACGTGGCACAACGAGGTGCCGGCGCGCTTCGCGCTCACGATCTCGCTCTACCGGCCCGGCCTGAAGGCCGACCGCCTGCCGTGCCCGATCCTCGTGCAGGTCGCCGACCGCGATGCGATCGCGCCTCCGCAGGCGGCGCGGGACGCGGCCTGGCTCGCGACGGGGCGCTCGGAGGTCCGCACGTATCCCGTCGGGCACTTCGACATCTACGTCGGCGAGCCGTTCGAGCGCTCCGTCGCCGATCAGCTTTTCTTCCTCGGCCGTCACCTGGTGCCGGCCGGCGAGCTCGCGGTCGCCTCGGCCTGAGAAGGCTCTCACCTGAGACCTTTTCCGCCGCTGTCACAGCGGGACAGGATTCGCGCTCCCGCGAGGCCCGTTGTTGTCACATCGGAACAATTCTCACGCCGTTTTTTCCCCGTCGACGCGATTTTGAGAATTGGGGTTGACGCGTGTGAAATACCCCGGTTAGGTTAGGCCCCACTGTCGCTCTCGGCGCAGTCGGGTGAGCCGGGACTGGGCAGGGCGTGCGCCGACCGGCGCTCGTCAGGGGCAATTCATGGAAGGGGAGAGGGAAACAGATGGGGAGAACTACCCGCATCGTAGGTCTCGCTGCGCTCATGATCGGGATGCTGATCCCGGCCGCGCAGGCTGCGGCCAAGCAGTACGTCGCACTCGGTGACTCCTACGCCGCCGGCGTGGGCAGCCGCGTGTTCTACTCGGAATCGGAAAGCTGCAAGCGCAGCCCCGAAGCCTACGCGCCGAAAATCGCGTCGGCGAAGGGCTACACGCTGAACTTCGAAGCGTGCAGCGGCGCGAAGACGGGTGACGTCAACTCGAAACAGCTCGGCAACCTGAACAGCAGCACCTCGCTGGTGACGCTGTCGATCGGCGGCAACGACGCCGGCTTCAGCAACGTGATCATCAACTGCGCGCTCTACTACTTCACCTGCGGCAGTGCGATCAGCGAAGCCAACAGCTACATCGCGAACACATTGCCGGGCGTGCTCAACACGACCTACAACAATGTGAAGAACAAAGCGACGACGGCGAAAATCATCATCATCGGTTATCCGCATCTGTTCACCGACGAAGGAAAGACGTGCAACGTCAACTTCCTGACCTCGGGCAACGAGAAGAAACTGAACGAAACGGGTGACAAACTCGACGCCGCGATCAAAGCGCAGGCGAGTTCGCACGGTTTCACCTTCGTGGACCCGCGCTCGGCGTTCAAAGCGCACGAGGTGTGCGCCTCGGAAGAGTGGCTGAACGGGCAGTCCAACCCGCTCGAAGAAAGCTACCACCCGAACGTCAAAGGCTACGCTCAGTTCCGCAAAGAAATCGAAGCGCAGCCGCTTCCCTAGCACTGCACCGAGGAGAGAGGCAGCGACGCCTCGCGCGGGTCCCACGCCCGCGCGAGGCGTTCGCGCGTCTCAGGTGATCCAGTAGCGGGCCAGCAGCGGCCGCAGTCGCAGCTCGGGTGAGGCTACGCGGCGCGTCTGTAGACCCCGACGACGGCCGCGCCCCCGAGACCGATGTTGTGCTGGAGGCCCACCCGGGCGCCCTCGAGCTGGCGTGCGCCGGCGTCGCCGCGCAGCTGCCAGGTCAGCTCGGCGCACTGCGCGAGGCCCGTCGCGCCGAGCGGATGGCCCTTGGAGATCAGGCCTCCTGAGGGGTTCACGAGCGGGCCGCTGCCGCCGTAGGTGGTGGCTTCCTGCGCCACGAGCTCGTGCCCCTCGCCCTCGGCGGCGAAGCCGAGCGCCTCGTAGGTGATCAGCTCGTTGGCGCTGAAGCAGTCGTGCAGCTCGCAGACGTCGACCTCGCTCGCATCGACACCGGCCTGCTCGTAGGCCTGCTCGGCGGCGGTCTTCGACATGTCATAGCCCACGACCCTGATCGAGGAGCCCGCGTCGAAGGTGCTCGACAGGTCGGTCACCATCGCCTGGCCGGCCAGCTCGATCGCGCGCTCCCAGAGGCCGTGCTGCTCGACGAAGCGCTCGGAGGCGAGCACCGCGGCGGCGCTGCCGTCGGAGGTCGGCGAGCACTGCAGCTTGGTCAGCGGCGCGTAGATCTCAGGCGCCGAGGTGATCTCATCGAGCGTGTAGTCGGTCTGGAACTGCGCATAGGGGTTGTTGACCGAGTGGTGGTGGTTCTTCCAGCCGATCCACGCGTAGTGCTCGGGCGCCGAGCCGTGCCGCTCCATGTGCTCGCGCCCGGCGGCGCCGAACATCTGCGGGGCGGCCGGCGCGTCCTCCCACTCCCGCAGCGCGACCAGGGCCATCATGTGGCGGTCCATCGGGTTCGTGCGATCCGTGTACTTCGCCGAGAGCGAGCCACGCTCCATCTTCTCGAAGCCGAGCGCGAGGGCGCAGTCGGCGAGGCCGCCGCGGATCGCCTGGCGCGCGAGGTAGAGCGCGGTCGACCCGGTCGAGCAGTTGTTGTTGACGTTGACGACGGGGATGCCGGTGAGGCCGAGGCCGTAGACCGCGCGCTGGCCGCAGGTCGAGTCGCCGTAGCAGTATCCGACGTAGGCCTGCTCGATGTCCTCGTAGGCGATGCCGGCATCGGCGAGCGCGGCGGCGCCCGCCTCGCGCGCCCAGTCGGGGTAGTCGCCCTCCTTGGTGCCCGGCTTGGCGAACGGCGTCATGCCGACCCCGACGATGAACGTGCGGTTGGTCACTTCTCCTCCTTGTCTTCGAACATCGCGACGAGCCGCTCGCGGCAGTCCGGCCACTGCCTGCGGTTGCGCCCGCCGCCGGGATGCAGCGTGTCGAGCAGCGCGAGCCCTCGCATCGTCGCGTGGGCCATCTCGATCAGGCGGTCGAACCCGGGCCGCTCCGCGAGCTCGCCGAAGAGCATGTGGCTGACACGGAGCGTCTGGCGGTCGAGCTCCCGCTCGACCGGACCGAGCCGCTCGCGCAGCTCGGGATCGGTGCGCGCGTGCGTCCACAGGTCGAGCGCCGCCTGGTAGAGGGGGCTGGCGTAGCCCTCCCACAGCAGGTCGAGACTGCGAGCGAGGCGCTCGGGCCCGTCGGGAAGCTCCTGGGCAGCGGCGAGCAGGCTCTCGGCCCGGCGCTCGGCGAGGTACTCCATCGTCGCGGCGAGCAGCGCCTGGCGCGTCTGGAAGTGGTGCAGGTGGGCGCCGCGCGAGAGGCCGGCGCGCTCGGAGACCCGGCTCGTGGTCGTGTTCGCGTAGCCGTCCTCGACCAGACACGCGATCGTGGCGTCGAGCAGCGCCTGGCGGGTCGTGGCGCTGCGCTCGGCCTGGCTGCGGCGTTGCGGCGGGGTGGCGGTGGCTGCGCTTCGGGCCATATCCAGATCCTAATCATATTTGCGTTCATGCATGAACGTTTGTGGTAGCGTTCGCGCCCCGTCGGAGTTACGAGAACTTGGGAGGTTCCTAGAGATGGCAGCCGCAGAGGCGCTGGTGTTCGACGCGATTCGGACCCCGCGCGGCAAGGGCAAGGTGAACGGGTCGCTGCACGGCACCAAGCCGGTCGACCTCGTCGTCGGCCT
>Ga0134126_10011437_pt1 | contig 11202 bp, 8 predicted proteins | sample KB31752_FD_96881 | JGI IMG/M metagenome (GOLD analysis project Ga0134126, IMG submission 96881) | Terrestrial soil microbial communities with excess Nitrogen fertilizer from Kellogg Biological Station, Michigan, USA - KB3-175-2 | ecosystem: Environmental > Terrestrial > Soil > Unclassified ... | reverse complement strand
TGGGCGGCCTTTGCATTGAGCGTTTCCACGCACCGCGGTGGGCGGGTCACCGACACCAAGCTGCGGTGGGCCGGCGTGGTAGCGTTGTTGCTTCTGTTGTGCGGGCTGGGTTGGTTTGTATACGGATATGTTCGCCAGCGGGTGGCCGCATTGTCAATCATTTCACCGCCGCCTACATACGCGGCAACCAACACTGTCCACACACCAGCGCCGGCACCCCTTGTGGTTACTCCCAAGAAGAAGCTTCATCATCACGCGTCCCATTCACTGCGATAATCGACACGCCATCGCCATTTCTCATCCATTGGCTGCGCTTCCATTGCCCCCTGAATTAAGAGATTTGTTAGCCTGATAAGAGCGATCTTGGGTTCGTCTCACTCCTGTCCGCTTGCTCGGGACCTGAGGACATCCAACATCGCAGCGGCGTTCAAGTCCATTCACAAATTTAAAGGCTTGTCCCGCACCAGGAGGAATTTTGCCAAAACAAGATCGTTTGTTATTTACATCGGAGTCCGTGACAGAAGGGCACCCCGACAAGATTGCCGACCAGATTTCCGATGCGATTCTGGACGCCTGTCTCGACCAGGATCCGCACAGCCGCGTAGCCTGCGAAACACTGACCGCCACCGGCCTGGTAGTGATCGCGGGAGAAATCAGCACTCGAGCCTACGTCGATTTTCAATCCCTGGTGCGAGGCGTGGTCGCTTCCATCGGCTATGACAACGCGGTGTATGGGTTCGATTCCAACACCTGCGCTGTGATTTCGACCATCAACAAACAGTCCGGCGACATTGCAATGGGCGTAGACACTGGAGGAGCAGGTGACCAGGGAATGATGTTCGGCTATGCAACCGATGAGACGCCGGAACTGATGCCGTTAGCCATTTCCCTGGCCCACAAACTGACGAAGCGCCTGTCGGAAGTCCGGAAATCCGGCCAGATCAACTACCTCCGACCCGATGGCAAAAGCCAGGTCACGGTGGAATACGACGCCAATGGCAAGCCGATTCGGATCGATGCAGTGGTGATTTCGACGCAGCACGCGGAAAGCGTCACCAATGAAGACCTGCGCGCCGACATTTTGAAGCACGTCATCCAGGCGACCGTGCCCGCGGATTTGCTGGATGAGGACACCAAATACCACATCAATCCCACGGGACGATTCGTCATCGGTGGACCTATGGGCGATACCGGACTGACCGGACGAAAGATTATCGTCGACACGTACGGTGGCTCGGGCCGTCACGGCGGTGGTGCATTCAGCGGCAAGGACCCGACAAAAGTAGATCGCTCCGCGGCCTATGTGGCGCGCTATATTGCGAAGAATATCGTAGCGGCAGGTTTGGCCCGTCGTTGCGAAGTACAGCTGGCCTATGCCATCGGCGTGGCGGAACCTGTAAGCGTGCTGGTGGATACTTTCGGCACCGGAACCGTGCCCGACCAGGAACTGCAGCAGCTTGTCCGCAAAAACTTCAAGCTGACTCCTCGCGACATTATCGAGACCCTGGATCTTCGCCGACCCATCTATCGCAAGACGGCTGCCTACGGCCACTTCGGGCGCAACGATCCGGACTTTACGTGGGAAGCCACCAACAAGGCGGCGGCGCTGAAAGAGCAGGCGGGAGCCAAGGAAGCAGTCGCCGGAAAGAAGTAAAATCCGTCAGGCACGGCGAAAGGGCAGGCTCCCCCGAGCCTGCCCTTTGTTATCGTGGTTTTGGGTTAACGGCGGTGGTGGAATACAAGCCGTTTAAGTGCGGGCGTGAACTCGTGGATTTCATTTCCCAATGCTCCCTGCGCCAGGGAAATTCCGAAACCTTTTGCCGTTTTGGGCCAAGTTGCACTCACTGCGGGATAGTACGTCATGGTCAATGCCGTCGCCACGGCATTGCCCAGCAGTTGCGAATAATTTGGCTGGTAGTTTCCTTCGTCCGATCGAATGATGAAGACCCGTTCCGCAGCATAGTAGATGCGCTGCTTCACAGGCCGATGACCCTGGCGGTAATATCGCGGGTCCTGTCGGAAAATAGCTGCCATGATGCCGTCAGAGAGGATGGCGCGGCTGTTCTGCAGCAGTGCGGCGGCGCCCAGCCGCTCACCAAACGCACCGCTATCGGAGCCATATTGCGGATTGCTGTCGATCAGTTGTTCCCAGCCGGCGCCCAAAAACTGGGTGGCGAAGGCGTAGGGCTGCACTTGCTCCCAACCCGACAATTCCAACTTTTCTTTGGCGGAAAGGGGAACCGTGCTTTGATCGGTGCCAATATATTTCGCCAACCGCGGCGTAGGCGTCATCGGAGCAGATGAAGAGTGCTGCTGAGTCGCCTGGAAGGGTACGGGTTTGGCGGCAGCCGTTACAGCCGACGTTGGCTCAGGACCCTCTGGCAGGCTAGAGTCAGCATTGACGCTGGCGAATGAAGTAGAAGACAGCAACATAACCGCTATGAAAAAGCAAGATAGACTCAAACGTCCCAATAGACTCAATCGATAATCCACCTTGATCTTGTATGAGTAGAAACCGCACCACGATCAGGGCAATCCGCGACATTTCGATGCGATTGGATGATCTTCCAACTATCCTATAAGCATTCTTAAGCATTCTCAGACCTAGGGGATGCCGAGCAGTCAGCGGATGAGAGTAGATTTTGGGAGATTTGCCGGGGGAGCATCGACAAACGCAACTCTCCAGCGAACCTGCCATACTTTTCTACGGAATTTTAGTTTGACCGCAAGAAGCGGAGTGCGCCGGCGAACAACCTTGACGAAGATTGTCTTCAGGCAAGGAGGAAACGATGACTGGAGATAACATTTGGGACCGCGCGTGGAAGATGGTAGTGGATCGCAAGCCCACGGCACAAGCGGTGTTCGTGTATGCGGTGCGTACCACCGGAATTTACTGCCGTCCATCGTGTCCAAGCCGTCGGCCTTTGCGCAAATCTGTCGAGTTCTATCCCACTAGCGAATTGGCGGAACGAGCCGGATATCGGGCCTGCAAACGCTGCACCCCGGCCCAGGAACATCCTCAGCTTCGCATACTGACCGCCGCCTGCGATTATCTCGATCGACACAACAATGAGATTGTCACGCTACAGGAACTGGGCACAGCCGTCGGCTTGAGCCAGTTTCACGCGCAAAGAATTTTCCGGCGGTGTCTTGGCATCACGCCAAGGGAATATCAGCAGGCGCGACGCATCGAGCGATTCCGCCGACAGGTCGCACAGGGCAGCACAGTAACGACGGCGCTCTACGAGGCAGGATTCGGCTCCAGCAGTCGCCTGTATGAGGGTACCCACGAGCAACTGGGAATGACGCCGGCAGAGCTGCGAGGCGGAGGACAGAACATTCAAATTCGGTACAGCATCAGCGATTCGCCGCTCGACAAGATGCTGGTCGCGACTACCGATGTGGGGCTATGCTCAATTGCCTTCGGGCTATTGGAAAGTGAACTGGAAAATGATCTGGCGGCACGCTTTCCATTCTCGGATCTGCGACGCGACCAGGAAGGCCTTGGATCGGTTGTGCGCCAGGTCTTATCCCAGATGTCAGAACATCCAGCAGCCTTGGATCTGCCGTTGGATGTGCGAGCCACGGCATTCCAGAAGCGTGTCTGGATGGCGCTGCAGCAGATTCCACGCGGGGAGACGCGGTCGTATGGCGAAATCGCCGAATCCCTGGGCCAACCCACGGCCGCGCGGGCAGTGGCTCGGGCCTGCAGCAAGAATCCTGTCGCGATCGTGATTCCATGCCATCGGGTGATTGGTAAGAACGGGCGTCTCACAGGGTATCGCTGGGGAGTACATCGGAAGCAAAACTTGTTATCCATCGAAGACAAATCGCTCTTCTTGAGCACACAACGGAAGTGATACCCTGACAAGGGAATGGAATGCCCCGTTTGGAATTTCCTCTCGAGAAGACCGCAGAGTTCTGCGGGTGTTTTCAATCCACGAAAGAAAAGATATCTATGGCTACGACGACGACCGTCCCCTCGCATGTAAAGAATCTAGACCTGGCCGACCAGGGAAAACGCCGCATTGAATGGGCCAACCAATCGATGCCTGTCCTGCAGATCATCCGCAAGGAATTCATCAAGAACCAGCCCCTGAAGGGTATGCGCGTGTCCGCGTGTCTGCATGTGACCAGCGAGACTGCGAACCTGATGATCACGCTGCGTGACGGCGGAGCCGACATTGCACTCTGCGCGTCCAACCCGCTGTCGACCCAGGATGAGGTGGCGGCTTCCCTGGCCCGCGATTACGGCATTTCCACCTACGCCATTAAGGGCGAGGACAACGACAGCTACTACTCCCACATTATGGCGGCGATCGACCACAAACCGCACCTGACGATGGACGACGGGTGCGACCTGGTTTCGATTCTGCACACCAAGCGCAAGGATGTGCTGGATGGCGTGCTGGCCGGCACCGAGGAAACCACGACCGGCGTGATTCGCCTGCGCGCAATGGCGAAAGACAAGGTGCTGAAGTATCCCGTGGTCGCGGTGAATGACGCGCTGACCAAGCACATGTTTGACAACCGTTATGGAACCGGACAATCCACTCTGGACGGTGTGATCCGCTGCACCAACGTGCTGCTGGCGGGCTCCCGTTTTGTGGTGGCCGGTTACGGCTGGTGCGGTCGCGGGCTGGCTTCTCGGGCACGCGGCATGGGCGCGGATGTCATCGTGACCGAGGTCGATCCGCTTCGCGCTATCGAAGCGGCGATGGACGGACATCGCGTGATGAGCATGACCGAAGCAGCCAAGATCGGCGATGTGTTTGTCACCGTTACTGGAAACAAGAGCGTGCTGCGGCAGGAGCATTTTGAGCTGATGAAGAACGGCGCCATCGTCGCCAATTCCGGCCACTTCAATGTCGAAATTGATATTCCGGCGCTGGAGAGGCTCTCGTCTTCGCATCGCCCGACTCGGGAGTTCGTGGAAGAGTACACGATGAAGGACGGACGGCACATTTTTCTGTTAGGCGAAGGCCGGCTGATCAATCTGGCGGCGGCTGAAGGCCATCCCGCATCGGTAATGGATATGAGCTTTGCCAACCAGGCGCTATCCGCCGAGTATCTGGTGGAGAAATACAAGAAGCTGCAACCCACCGTCTTCGCAGTTCCGGTGGAACTGGACAGCCGCGTCGCCCGACTGAAGCTGGAGGCGATGGGCTGCAAGATCGACCGTCTCACTCCGGAACAGGAAGAATATCTGGCCGGGTGGTCTGAAGGAACCTAGAGCAATTCTGTCGCTGACCATCCCATCGAATTCCGATCGAATCCCGATCGAATCCTTGACGAGGGGCAGCGAGCAAGATCGGTCCAAGTAAAAAGGCCTTCACTCTCGGCAGAGAATGAAGGCCTTTTTCATGCAATAAGCAAATTACATGACAGGATCGTTCACGACCAGCACGCCATATGTGTTTGCTCCAGAAACGGCAGGGTTGGAGGGAGGAACGATGGGTGCAGAACCATTCGGAGGATCCAGGAAGAAGATCGAATAAACCTTGCCGGAGGCCGGCGAGAAGGGCTGAATCGCCAGAACCTTATTCGGATTCCCCGCTGGTGTCACCTGAACTTCCAGGGTTCCCGGCGCCAATTGCAGGTACGGGTTGGTGACGTTCTGAAATTCCATATTGCCGACGACTGGGGTTCCGCCAACCCCGGCTCCGACCGCTGTAATGTATACATCTACAGGGCCGGCCTTGGTGGAGGTATCCATGACACGCAGGCTATAGTTTCCACTGCCAGGAGCCGTGTTGTTGTCGGTCAAGACCTGGAACATCAGCGAGGATGCTGGTGCCGCGAGAACGATAGTGTAGGGCGTGCTCTTGATGAACGACTGGGTCGTAGAAGCAATTTTGTTACCCGGAGTGGAATAGACATACAGCGCCTGGCCATTCCCCGCACCGAGCGGCCGATAATTTCCAGAGGTATCCGCGGTTGAGTATTGCCCCTGCTGCTGTACCCCTTCAGTGCCGAAAGGGATGCTGGAAACAACGGGAGTTTGACCTGCCACGACAGTAAAATCAGCTAGGCCCTGTGACGCATTCACGACGCGCACATAGCTGTTACCTTTGACGCCACAGCCCACCATCGTCAGAGATACAGCCAGGGAGAGAATTCCGCACAAACCACGCCACTTTGAATACATCATCAATCTACTCCTCCAAAAAAAGGCCTTGGGTTTCATCGGCCGTTTGCATCGTCAAAAATATGTCGCGAGCCACGGTGAGAGCCGGAATAATCCAGCCAGTCGTTCTCAATGTTTCGTGGCCCAGCAGGGCTCATTGATTCGAATAGATGCCGATTGCTACATCGAGTTTGCCGTTTCTCAGCAACTTTTTCAATCGGATAATCATAAATGTCTATTCTCTGTCACTTTGTCATAGTGTGACCGAGATGACTGAAGTTCAGAAAGAGTACCAATTTGCGACGCAAAACTCGCGCAGGAACGAAACGATGCGAGGTTTCAATTGTCTGAAATGCATTGAAAACGTGCCGCCAGAGATGTTCTGGAAACGAAGGGGGACAGCCGCAAAAATCGATGAAATCGACCCGCAAGCAACGGTGTTCCTTTGACTATACGCGAGCCTCAGCGACGATCGCATCTGTCTTGCTTTCCGGTCTGGCGGAGGGGTCGCGGAGGCTGACCCGCGCAACCGCTTCCGCGAGAGTGACACAAATGGGGTACCCCTGATCCCCGGTGATCACTTTGGCCGCTTTTACAAGGTCGCCGCCATAATTCCACAGCCCAATCACGATGTCGAAATTGGACTGGCGCGAATGCAACGCCTCATACAGTCCTCGGGCATAGGACAGCGCGTAAGGAGGTAACGCCGACAGGCAAACCACGTCGGGACCGATGTCGAACACCTCGGCAATCACATGGTCCAGGTTCTTCATGGAGAGTGTTTTAGCAGAATGGCCTGCACTCCGCAGCAATTGAGCCAGCATCATCGCGACAATCTCATCCGAATCATCCCGAACGGCCACGCAAACCACACGCTTTGATATTCCGGAGGGGGTAGCCGGTTGTTTATCCGCGCTCATCGGCGGACTGACAGTGGGGACTGTTTCAATCGCCGGATGGGCGGGTTGAGCCTCGTCGCTTCTCAGCCCCAGTTCCTCCACCTGCTCCTGCGCAGTTTCAGTAATGAAATTGACAGTTTCCTGATCAAGCGCGTTGCGGTGCCGGTCTTCCTCAAACATGCCAAGCGCCGGAATCACGACTTCGTCGTATGCGGCGGGAACCGAGTGTTCCTTGACGTACGCGTCCAGGGCCTGGACTGCCTCTTGCGCATCGCTGGCCAGCAAGCGCTGGTAGTAATGCGCCTCCGGCCGCATCACAGGCTGATCTCCAAGCAGAACCGTCAGAAACTTCAGACTGGGAACATGGGAGCCGACTACCACCAGACATACGGTGAGAGGCACGGAAAGAATCAATCCGATCGGGCCCCAGAGCAGAGTCCAAAAAACAGCGGCGACCAGGATCGCCAGCGGTGACAGTCCTGTCTGCTTGCCATAGACGTGCGGTTCAATGAAGTTTGCGGTCATGACCTCCATGAAGAAAAACACGGCCATGATCAGCAGGGTTGGCATCCATTGTGTGTACACTGCAATTGAAAATATCGTGGGCAGAAGTCCTGCGATGGGTGCGCCAATATAAGGGACGAATCGCAGAATTCCGGCAAGAGCGCCCCACAACAGGGCGTGGGGCAGCGCGAGAAAATACAAGGCGACGAAGATTAGTGTCCCGTAGCAGGTGTTCACCAGTAGCTGCAAGGCGAGATATCGGCTGACGCGATGCCCCGCTTCGTCCATCGCCTGGGTCATCAGGTTCAGGTGGCCGCGTCCGGTCAGGCGGATCAGGCGGTTTCTTAGGTCCTCCCGCTGCAACAGCATAAAAAAGGTGAAGACGACCACGAGGAATACCGAGACCAGCGGCCCTAGAACACCATGAATCGTATCGAGCCGGCCGGACTTACCGACTTCCTGTACGGCGATGGGATGGTCTGTCGAAGCGCCGAGTTGTTTTTTGTGGTCCTGTGATTGAGTACCATCCATGTCCAGGTTGAGCGTGCCGATCTGCTGCCCCAGACGATCGACTTCTTGTTCTGCCCGTGAGAAGCTGGTCGACTTGGTGGGTTTCAGAGCGTCCACCTTGCGGTTAATGTTGTAGGTGAAGTCCGCCATGTGATCGGTCACCGAGATCAACTGATTGAACACCGCCCATCCGACCGTCCCCAGAGCAATGCTGGCACCAAGGATGACGACGATCACGGCCAACAAGCGGGGAACCCGAATCCGCTCCAGCAGAGTAGCCAGCGGAGACAGCAAGAAAGCAAACAAAATCGCGAGAGCGAGTGGAACCACGACTGTTTCCGCAAGGTAAAGGACAGCGATGGCTACGAGTGAAAAGATGAGAATAAAAAGGTACTGTAATTCCCGGGATTTCGGCGAGCGACTCATTGGGAAACCAACATAGAATGCAACCGAAAGACATGCAAGCGGGAGCCGATCACCGAACTCTGTAGCACTTGGATCCCGAGAAAAAATAGTTGCTCTGCGCTAGTAGATTGGCTCATTGCATGCCTTTGCTCTGAAGATCGCCTTATCCAAATCTCATGCCAGGGAAAGCCGCAGATGAATAATAAGCCGTCAATTTAGGAATAGTCAGCCAGTTAGAAGAAGCGAAAGTCAGTAACTTCGATTCATTCCAGCCGCCGAAGGTTTCTCCGAACACCTGCGGTGGCAGTGGCTAGTGAAACCGGCGTCGCCAGTTCCCCAGTGACCAACAGCGAACGCGTGAAATCCAGAATGATTCTGAACGCATTGGATGACTAATCCAGAATGAATTTCGTAATCGAATGCTGTGCTATGAAGTCAGCCGCCAAATCCGCAGAAGTCCTGAATCTTTTATGGGTTAAGATCGCGTCATAGCTGAATAGAATGAGACCGCAAGGTCAACCGCCCGGATGTAGGAGAGAACCATTGAACTCAGGAAAGTCGATGTCGATCCGCCCGCTTTTTCATTCGATCGTCGCAGTCAGTGCACTGGTGGTCGCTTTGCCTGCGGTCGCCCAGCGTTTCCATAACGCACCTGCTTCCTCTGCCACCCTGAAAAACCCGGACACCGGAAAAAAGAATGCTGCTGCAGGCCAGAACCTGTACGAGCAGCACTGCGCCTCCTGCCACGGCGCTAACGCCCAGGGGAGCGGCAACGTCCCTTCGCTGGCCCGGGGAGCGACGCAGGCCGCCAAGCCGGGGGAGATCTTCTGGTTCATCACGCACGGCGATGCTGCTAGCGGGATGCCCGCCTGGGAAAGTTTGCCTGCCCAGCAGCGCTGGCAGCTCGTGACCTATCTAAAATACCTGCACAGCGCTGGCGCGGCGCAACTCACGGCTGCAAGCACAGGTACGAACCAGTCCACTGCGAAATTGAACGCTCCGCCACCCAAGCCCCCGTTTACGGATTTTCGCTACGAGAAGCCGGGAACGATTCGCAAAATCACAGTGCAGGATCTTCCCGCGCCCTTTGCGACCAAATCCGCAGGCAACGACCCGACGATTGTTCCCCGCTCCGACGGCGTTTGGCCGCAGGCTCCCAAGGGCTTCAAAGTGTGGTTGTATGCCACTGGACTCGACAACCCCCGCCTGATCCGGACCGCTCCCAACGGAGACTTCTTCGTTGCGGAAACTGCGAAAGGCAATGTCATTATCTTTCGCGGAATCACTGCGGATGGAAAACCGAAGACAACCAGCGTCTTCGCAAGCGGGCTAAACGAGCCGTTTGGGATAGCGTTCTACCCTCCTGGACCGGACCCGAAGTGGCTGTACATCGGAAATACCAATGCGGTGGTGCGGTTTCCTTACAAGAACGGCGATCTGACTGCGTCCGGACCGGCGCAGCACATCGCGAATCTACCCGCCAACGGCAGAGGCCATACCACGCGCGACATTCGCTTCTCTCCAGATGGCAAAACAATGTTCGTCTCTGTCGGGTCGGGATCGAACGTTAATGATCCGGACACGCATCCGGAAGAAAAAGATCGCGCCAATATCCTCACGTTCGATCCTGATGGATCCCACATGCGTATCTATGCCTATGGAATTCGCAACCCGGCAGGGCTGGCAATCAATCCAAAAACGGACGAATTGTGGTGCAGCGTGAATGAGCGCGATGCTTTGGGCGACAATCTTGTTCCGGACTACATTACCCACGTCCAGAAAGGTGGATTTTATGGTTGGCCATGGTGGTATATCGGTGGCCATCAGGATCCACGCCTGGCAGGCAAGCATCCTGAGCTGAAGGACAAAGCCATTGTTCCGGATGTGCTGCTGCAGCCCCATAACGCTTCGCTGGAAATGACGTTTTACGGGGGCAAGCAGTTCCCCACGCAATACGATGGCGACATTTTCGCCGCAGAGCACGGCTCCTGGAATAGGGCAACGCGGGCCGGGTATGAAGTGATTCGCGTTCCACTGCACCAGACGGGTCATGCCACCGGAGAATACGAAGATTTCCTGACGGGTTTCGTACTTCCTGACGGCCATGCGTGGGGGCGGCCAGTCGGGGTTGCAGTAGCTCACGACGGTTCGCTGCTCGTCACCGACGACGGATCGAATTCGATCTGGCGAGTCACCTATACCGGGAAGTAGGGGAGTCTCCAAAAATCTAGCGCCACCGGACCGATTCACCTGAATTGCGTTCGGTGGCGCCAGCCCCGATATGGCTGCTTGTACAAAAGGATTTGTCATCCCAAGCAAAGATCGGGATACCAAAACAGTCGAGGGACCCGCTTCTTTGCCGGCGCAGTTGAATTTCTATTGCCTTTACGACAAATCCACGATTCAGGGTTCCCCTATCTACTCCTTTCTGAAGATTCTTGGAAGTTTGTAAATTTCCATTAGAATGCCTACATGCGTCCCGCAGTCGGGTGTGCTGAAGATTTCCAGGAGGATCTCCGAGATGAAGCCGATTCTTTTTCGCGGTGCAAGTGTATGGGACGGCAGTGGTGCATCGGCTTTCTTGGCCGACGTGCTGGTGGAAGGCGAAAGGATTAAAAGCATCGCACCCGCGCCGCAAAAACTGAGTGCGGACGGCGGCATTGTAATCGAGGCGCGCGGCAGAACGCTGATGCCTGGTCTGGTTGAAGGCCATGCTCATATTTCCTTTGGCGGTGCAGTGAATGATTCCGACCTTGG
>Ga0134126_10011434_pt1 | contig 11203 bp, 8 predicted proteins | sample KB31752_FD_96881 | JGI IMG/M metagenome (GOLD analysis project Ga0134126, IMG submission 96881) | Terrestrial soil microbial communities with excess Nitrogen fertilizer from Kellogg Biological Station, Michigan, USA - KB3-175-2 | ecosystem: Environmental > Terrestrial > Soil > Unclassified ... | reverse complement strand
GGGCGGGGCCGGACCGGGGCGGGGACGGCAGCCGGGCGGGGCCGGACCGGGGCGGGGACGGCAGCCGGGGAGGGGCCGTGGTCAGGGCCGGGGACGGCGGTCAGGGGGTGGCGGGGGCTGAGGTTAGGAAGGGGGTCATCAGGGGGGTGGTGGCCGCGCTGGCTAGGGCGATGGCGTCGGCGGCGGGGATGTCGTGGGCCACGTAGTGCTGGTGGCCCGCCGCCGTGGTCGCCGCCAGCGAGACCAGGCCCTGCCGGCGCTGGAACCAGCTCTGGTGGATCCGCCAGCCGATGATCCCGTCGGTCGACAGCACGCAGCGTCGGCGGACTAGCGAGCCGGTGCGGGTGATCAGCCAGCCGTCCGACAGCAGGTGGCCCAGGCTGCGGTACCGATCGGCGGCCAGCGCGGCGGCCAGCGGCAGCAGCACGAGCATGACCGCGAACGCCCAGGCCGGGACCACCCTCGCCCACCAGGCCAGCCCGCCCCCGGCGATCAGCACCAGGGCCCCGGCCAGCGCCCGGACGTAGCGCCGCCGGCGGGCGGCCGGCCCGTGCCGGACGAGGTCCCCGGTCACGAGCTGGCGGGCCGCACCCCCGGCGCGGCCGGTGGTGGCCAGGACCGCCGCGGTGACCTGCCGGGCCACCGGGCGCGGGGCGGCGGGCAGCAGCAGCGAGCCGCCGTGCTCGGCGCCCTCGCCGACCCGCAGGCCGGTGGTGATGGCCAGGCAGCGGGCCCCGCCGACCAGGCGCAGCAGCAGCGGCTCGCTGAACTCGGCGCCGCGCAGCCGCCGGATATCGATGGTGGTCGTCCGGGTCGTGAGCAGGCCACGGGAGACCCGCAGCGCGTCGCCCAGGCGGACCAGCCGGAAGCCCCAGAACAGCGCGATGTAGCCGGCCACCGACAGCAGCACGAGCAGGACCAGCACGCTGGCCGCCCCGCTGAGCGCGCGCCCGCCGGCCGACAGGGCGTCGAACCGGACCACCAGGTGGTACACCGGCGCGATGTTGGCCGGGTCGACGCGCAGGTCGTTGACGATCTGGGCGGTGCTGCCCAGCACCACGCCGGCGATGACCAGGCCGGTCATGGTGAACGGCGCGAACCGGATCCAGCCCGGCCGCAGCCGCGCCAGCTCGATCCCGGCCGCCGGGGCCGCCGCCCCGGCCTGCCCGGCCTCCCCGTTCTCGGCCGCGGCCGCCAGGGCGCCCGCGACCGGGCTGACGTCGGCCAGCAGCAGCCCGCGCAGCCCCTCCGCGTCGGCCAGCAGCAGCGCGTCCAGGTGCAGGCTGCCGCCGCCGCGCCGGTCGCTGCGGCCGGTGCCCACGCTGACCCGGCGCAGGCCCAGCAGCCGGTAGACCAGGTGCGCGGTCAGGTCTACGCTGCGAACCCGGTCCCTGGGCACCGACAGCACCTTGGTGCTGAACAGCCCGTGCCGCAGGTAGATCCGCTCGGCCGTGATCCGGTACCGGGTGGTGCACCAGCGCACGATGCTGGTCAGGATGGCCAGGCCCGCGAACACCACCGTCCAGTAGCCGCCGAACCCGTGCGACGAGCCGAAGAACAGCACCCCGGCCAGCACCGGCACCAGTCGGATGAGGTCGGTCACCGGCCGCACGACCAGGCTGCGCGGGCTCAGCCACCGCCAGCCCGAGTCGGCGGGCTCGGCCCTGGCGACCGCGCCGTCGACGGCGGTCACGTCGCGTCGCCGGGCGTGTGCCCGGTGGCGATGGTCAGCTCGTCGAGCAGCCGGTCGGCCGTGACCCGGTCCAGCCCGTGGATGTGCACGTGGCCCTCGGCCGATGCCGTGGTCGCGGTCACGTTGGCCAGCCCGAACAGCCGCTCGCCCAGCGAGCGGTGGCTGTCGATGGTCTGGATCCGGTTGATCGGCGCGATCCGCCAGTGGACCGAGATCCAGCCCGCCCGGGTGTAGACGGCCTCGTCGGTGACCTCCCAGCGGTGGACCCGATACCGCCACCGCGGCATGATCACCGTGTAGCCGATGGCCAGCAGCAGCGTCACCGGCAGCGCCACCGCCTGCCAGCCGCCGAAGCCGACGCCGACCGCGAGCCCGATCTCCGCGCCGGCCAGCACCAGGCCGCCGACCGCCGCGCGGGCGGTCCAGTACCGGACCGCGCGGCGGCTGACCCGGTTGGCCGGATCGCGCAGCCCCGGCAGCATGGGCGTGACGGCTTGGCTCATGGCTACAGGGTGCCACACCGGTGCGGTTACCCCAGAAGATCGATAACGGACTCGGTTAGCTGCCCTGCCGCCACGACTCCAAGTACTCCTGCTGCGCCGTAGTCAGGACGTCGATGCGCGCGCCCAGAGCCGACAGCGCCAGGCCGGCCACCTGGGTGTCAATGGCCGCCGGGACCGCGTGCACGCCCGCCGCCGGCATGGCCTCCCCGCTGGCCAGCCAGGCCAGCGCCAGGGCCTGGACCGCGAACGACACGTCCATGGCCGCGGGCGGGCTGCCCTCGGCCGCGACCAGGTTGACCACCCGGCCCTCGGCCAGCAGGATCAGCCGCCGGCCGCCGGCCAGCACGTACTCGTCGGCGTGCGGGCGGACGGCCGGGTTGAGCTCGACGGCCTGGTCGGCCAGCGCGCGGACGTCGATCTCGACGTCGAAGTGGCCCGCGTTGGCCAGGATCGCGCCGTCCCGCATGACCTCCAGGTGGGCGGGCCCGATCACGTCGGGCGACCCGGTGGCCGTGACGAACAGCTCGCCCACGCTGGCCGCGTCGGCCATGGGCAGCACCCGGTAGCCGCGCACGATCGCGGCCAGCGCACGGGCCGGGTCGACCTCGGTCACCACCACCTGCGCCCCCAGGCCCCTGGCCCGCTCGGCGATGCCGCTGCCGCACGGGCCGAACCCGGCCACCACCACCGTCTTGCCCGCCAGCAGGGTGTGCGTGGCCCGGATGATGCCGTCGATGACCGACTGCCCGGTGCCGCAGGTGTGATCGATGAGCTGGCGGGTGGCCGAGGCGTCGGCCGCGACGACCGGGAAGGCCAGTGACCCGGCGGCGGCCATCCGGCGCAGCCGGGCCACCCCGGTGGAGGTCGACTCGCAGCCGCCGCGAACCCCGGCCAGCAGGTCGGGCCGCTCGGCGTGCAGCGTGTTGACCAGGTCGCCGCCGTCGTCCATGACCAGGTCCGGGCCGCCGTCCAGGGCCCGGTGCAGGTGCTCGTAATAGGCGTCCCGGTCCAGGCCGGACCGGGCGTAGACGCTGACGCCAGGATCGGCGGCCAGCGCGGCGGCGATGTCGTCCTGGGTGGACAGCGGGTTGGACGCGGCCACCTGGACCCGGGCCCCGCCCGCGGTCAGCAGCCGGACCAGGCCCGCCGTCTCGGGGGTCACATGCAGGCAGGCGGCGACGGTCAGCCCGGCCAGCGGCTGCTGCTCGGCGAACACGCCGGCCAGCCCGGCCAGCACCGGCATGGTCCGCCGGGCCCAGTCGATCCGGGGCTGGCCGACCAGGGCCAGCCCCGGATCAAGAACATCTGAAGACATCGACTAGCTGGTTCTAGTAGCGGTAGTGGTCCGGCTTGAACGGGCCCTCGACCGGCACGCCGATGTAGGCGGCCTGCTCCTTGGTCAGGGTGGTGAGCTGGACGCCCAGGGCGTCCAGGTGCAGCCGGGCCACCTTCTCGTCCAGGTGCTTGGGCAGCACGTGCACCCCGACCGGGTACTCCGCGGTCTTGGTGAACAGCTCGACCTGGGCGATGACCTGGTTGGTGAAGCTGTTGGACATCACGAAGCTGGGGTGCCCGGTGGCGTTGCCCAGGTTGAGCAGCCGGCCCTCGGACAGGACGATCACGGCGTGGCCGTCAGGGAACGTCCACTCGTCCACCTGCGGCTTGATGTTGGTCCGCTTGACGCCGGGCAGCCGGGCCAGGCCGGCCATGTCGATCTCGTTGTCGAAGTGGCCGATGTTGCCGACGATCGCCTGGTGCTTCATCCGGCTCATGTGCTCGGCGGTAATGATGTGGAAGTTGCCGGTCGCGCTGACGAAGATGTCCGCGGTCTCGACCACGTCCTCGATCCGGGCCACCTGGAAGCCGTCCATGGCCGCCTGCAGCGCGCAGATCGGGTCGATCTCGGTCACGATCACCCGCGCGCCCTGGCCGCGCAGCGACTCGGAGCAGCCCTTGCCCACGTCGCCGTAGCCGCAGACGACCGCGACCTTGCCGCCGATGAGCACGTCGGTGGCCCGGTTGATGCCGTCGATCAGCGAGTGGCGGCAGCCGTACTTGTTGTCGAACTTGGACTTGGTCACCGAGTCGTTGACGTTGATGGCCGGGAAGCGCAGCGTGCCGCCCGCGGCCATCTCGTACAGCCGGTGCACGCCGGTGGTGGTCTCCTCGGTCACCCCCTTGATCGCCGCGGCGGCCGCGGTCCACTTGCCCGGCGTCTCCCGCAGCGAGCGCGACAGCAGGCTGAGCACGACCTGCCACTCCTCGGCGTCATCGTCGGCGGGCATCGGGGCCGCGCCCACGGCCTCGAACTCGGCCCCCTTGTGGATCAGCAGGGTGGCGTCGCCGCCGTCGTCCAGCAGCATGTTCGGGCCGGGCTCGCCCGGCCAGGTCAGCGCCTGCTGGGTGCACCACCAGTACTCCTCCAGCGTCTCGCCCTTCCAGGCGAACACCGGGACGCCCTGGGGGTCATCGGGGGTGCCGTCAGGGCCCACGGCGACCGCGGCGGCGGCGTGGTCCTGGGTCGAGAAGATGTTGCAGGACGCCCAGCGGACCTGCGCGCCCAGCGCGACCAGGGTCTCGATCAGCACGGCGGTCTGGACGGTCATGTGCAGCGACCCGGTGATCCGGGCGCCGGTCAGCGGCCGCTCCTGGGCCCACTCCTCGCGGACGGCCATCAGGCCCGGCATCTCGTGCTCGGCCAGCCGGATCTCGCGGCGGCCGAAGTCGGCCAGGGATATGTCGGCGACCTTGAACGGCACGGCTTCGGCAGACATGTGACTCCTCAGGATCAGGTTCGGTACGCGACTGGCGCCGCGCCGGCATGCGCCGCATCTGGGTCCGCGCGGACGGACACCACCGACCGTACGGGATGACGGCGGCCCCGCGCACGTCCAGACCATCGTTCCTGACAAGAGAATGTTAGATTTGGCATTATGCGCATCACCGAGGCCGCGCAGGCGCTGGGCACCTCCCCCCGGATGCTGCGTTACCGGGAGTCTCTGGGTCTTCTCCGGGCGAAAAGGCGGGCCAGCGCGGCGGGGCACCGGCAGTTCTCCGATGCCGACCTGGCCGCGGTGGCGCTGGGGCTGTCCATCGAGCGGCGATACGACATCAGCCCGGCGGCGCTGTCGTTCGCGATCCGGGTGCTGGCCGACCCGCGGGTCCGGGCCGAGGTGGCCGAGCTGGGCCGGCGCATCGGGCGGATCCAGCCGCTGCCCGCCCGGGCCCTGGACTTCGAGCAGGAACGGGCGCTGCGCCTGATGCGCGCCGACCCACCCGGCCGCGGGTAAGCCGATTGGCGGGGGTGCGCGTAGGAGAGGCGTCGCTCCTCGCTCCTCAGTCCAGGCGGCGCCGCGCCCCTTCGGCTCGCTGTCAGACCCGCCGGCCCGGCAGCGGGGGGTGGTCGCGCTGCGGCTGTTCCTTGATCTGGACACCGCCCGGACCGCGGAGATCCTTGGCTTCGGCCTGGTGCAGATCAGCCAGGCGTGCACGGGCTAGCCGCCCACGGGGCGAAGGGGCCGCGCGCGGCCGCGCGCGGCCCCTTCGCTGCGCCCGGCCCTCGGCTTGATCCGCGACAATGGGTCCAGGCAGACGGTGCGAGTCAAGCTGGGGGCGGGAGGTGTACGTGCGGATCGGGGTGCTGGGCCCGCTGGAGGTCCGCGACGACGCCGGGGGTCTCGTGCCGGTCGGCGGGGCCCGGCTGCGCAGCCTGCTGATCCGGCTGGCCGTCGGCGACGGGCGGCCGGTGTCGGTGGAGCGGCTGGCCGACGACCTGTGGGCGGACGGCCTCCCGGCCGACGCGGCCAACGCGATCCAGGCCCTGGTGTCCCGGCTGCGCGGGGTGCTCGGCCGCGACGCGGTGGAGCACGGCCCGGCCGGGTACCGGCTGGCGGTGGACCCCGGCCAGGTCGACGCGCGCGCGTTCGAGCAGCTGCTGGGACGGGCCAGGGCGGCGCTGGCCGACCGCGACCATGCCGGCGGGGCGGCGCTGCTGACCCAGGCGCTCGGCCTGTGGCGCGGGCCGGCGCTGGCCGACGTGGCCGGCGCGCCGTTCGCGGCGGCGCCGATCACGCGGCTGACCGAGCTGCGGCTGGCCGCCACCGAGGACCGGATCGAGGCCGAGCTGGCCCTGGGCCGCGGCGCCGGGCTGGTGCCCGAGCTGCAGGAGCTGGCCGCGGCCCACCCGCTGCGGGAGCGGCTGCGCGGCCAGCTCATGCGCGCGCTGCAGGCGGCCGGGCGGCAGGCCGATGCGCTGGCCGCCTACGAGGACACACGCCGGGCACTGGCCGAGGAGCTGGGCGTGGACCCGTCGGCCGAGCTGGCCGCGGTGCACCTGGCCATCCTGCGGGGCGAGCCGTCGGCGGCGGGCGGGACGGCCGGGGCTGGTGGGCGGGCCGGGCTGGGCGGCCCGGACGGCGGCCAGGGGCGGGCCGCACCGAGTGCGGCGCAGCCGGGGCCGGAACCGCACTCGCCGGCGGGAGCGGGCGGGCGGACATCCCCTCCGTTCATCATCCAAGACCTTTCCAACCTGCCCGCTCAGCTCACGAGCTTCGTGGGGCGCGAGGACGAACTGGGCCGGCTGAGCAAGCTGCTGGGCGACTCGCGGCTGGTCACCCTGACCGGGCCGGGCGGGGCCGGCAAGACCCGGCTGTCGGTGGAGGCCTCGGGCCGGCTGGCCGGCGAGCTGGCCGACGGCGTCTGGTTCGTGCCGCTGGCGCCGGTCAGGGACGCGCTGGACGTGCCCCAGGCGGTGCTGACGGCGATCGGGATCCAGGACGCGGGCTGGCTGGACCCGGCCGAGGCGGCCCGGCTGGCCGCGCTCCAGCCCGCCGAGCGGCTGGCCGACGTGCTGGCCCGCCGGGAGCTGCTGCTGGTGCTGGACAACTGCGAGCACCTGGTCGACGCGGTGGCCCGGCTGGCGGCCCACGTGCTGAGCCGGGCGCCGGGGGTGCGGATCCTGGCCACCAGCCGGGAGCCGCTGGGCATCACCGGGGAGACGCTGTGCCCGGTGCCGTCGCTGGAGCTGCCGCCGGAGGATGCCGGCGCGGAGGAGGCGGCCCGGTTCGCGGCGGTGGCGCTGTTCACCGACCGGGCGGCGGCGGTCCGGCCGGGGTTCACGGTGGACCACGCCAGCGCCGGCCCGGTGGTCCGGATCTGCCGGGCGCTGGACGGCATCCCGCTGGCCATCGAGCTGGCCGCGGCCCGGCTGCGGGCGCTGACCCCGGCTCAGGTGGCCGACCGGCTGGACGACCGGTTCGGGCTGCTGTCGATGGGCAGCCGGGCGGCGCTGCCCCGGCACCAGACGCTGCGCGCCATCGTGGACTGGAGCTGGGAGCTGCTGGACGAGCCGGAGCGGGCGGTGCTGCGGCGGCTGTCGGTGTTCCGCGGCGGCGCGACGCCGGAGAGCGCGGAGGCGGTCTGCGCGCTTTCCGGGGACCGCGGCCCGGTCGTGGACCTCATCGCGTCGCTGGTGGACAAGTCACTGGTCACGGCGACGGGTGAGCACGAGGTGCGCTACCACCTGCTGGAGACGGTGCGGGCGTACGCGGCCGACCGGCTGGCTGAGGCGGGCGAGGAGGAGCGGACCCGGGCGGCCCACGCGGCGTTCTTCGTGACCCTGGCCGAGCGGGCCGAGCCGGAGCTGCGGGCCCGCGACCAGGTGCTGTGGCTGAACTGGCTCAGCGCGGAGCACGACAACTGCGCGGCGACGCTGCGGTTCGCCATTGACACCGGTGACGTCCGGCTCGCGCTGCGCATGGTCGGGGCGCTGATGATGTTCTGGATGATGCGCGACTACGACGCCGAGGCGGGCGAGTGGGCGGCGGCGGTCCGGGCCATCGCCGGGGACAGCGCGCCCGAGGGGCTGCGCGACGCCTACGCGCTGTGCCAGCTCATGGCGCTCATGCCGGGCCGGCCGTCGGAGGAGTTCACCGGGGTGGCCTCGTTCTACGAGGAGCTGGAGCGGCTGCTGCCGCTGATCGAGGGCACCAGCCACCCGCTGCTGGCCATGGGAGGGCTGATGGCCCCGCTGCTGACCGGCGACATGGACGGCGCACGGCGCGGCCTGACCGAGTTGGCCAGCCATCCGGACCCGTGGCTGCGCGCGGCCGAGCGGATGATGTGCGGGCAACTCGAGCTCAACGACGGGCACATCGACCTGGCCGCCGACGCGCTGGCCGCGGGCTGGGCGGCGTTCGACGAGATCGGCGACCGGTCGGGCATGATGCTGTGCCTCGGCGGTTTGGCCGAGGTGGCGCTGGCCAGGGCCGACCCGGCCGAGGCCATCGCTCTGATTGAGCAGGCCCAGGGGCACGCGGCGTCAGGCCTGGCCGTGAACTTCGGCGAGATGCTGCACGTGGCGCTGGGCCGGGCCCGTACGCGGGCCGGTGACCTGGCTGGTGCCCGCGCCGACCTGGAACACGCGATCAAGGTAGCCGGGCGGATCGGCGAGCACGACGACGAGGCATCGGCCTACGTGGCGCTCAGCGACGTGGCCCGCCGCGAGGGCGACCTGACCGAGGCGGGCCGACTGCTGGCCAGCGCACAGGAGACGGTGGCGTCACGGGTGAACCACCCCGGCATGCAGGCCGAGGCCGCGGCGGTCTACAGCGCGTCGGGCTGCCTGGCCGAGCAGCAGGGCGACCTGGCCGCCGCGGCCGGCTGGCACGCCAGGGCCATGGAGATGCTGACCGGGCCGGGGATGATCCCGCTGACCCCGAGCCTGACGGTGGCCAGCGCCATCGAGGGCATCGCCGCGCTGGCCGCGGCGCGCGGCGAGGCGGCCAGGGCAGCGGAACTGCTGGGCCTGGCCCATACGCTGCGCGGGTTCAGCAACGACTTCAGCCTGGACGTGGCCAGGGCGACAGCGAACGTGACGGCGGCGCTGAGCGAGGCCGAGCTGACGGCGGCCTACGCGCGCGGCCGGGCCCAGGGCCGGGACGAGGCACTGGCCGTCGTCCCGTAAGGCCCCGGACCCGGCTGGGTCGGCTGGGTTGCTGGCCAGGAAGGGCCGGCTCGGTGGCTGGGCGCTACAGCTTGCGGGCGTACATCCGCATGGCCAGCGGGAAGGTGACGAGCACGATCCCGGCCGCCCAGGCCAGCGTGTACCAGACGTGCGAGCCGACCGGGCCGCCGACGGTCAGCGCCCGCACCGAGTCGGCCAGGTCGGTCACCGGGTTGACCTTGACCCAGGCCTGCAGCCAGCCGGGCATGGTGGAGGTGTTGGCCAGCAGCACACTGCTGCCGAACACCAGCGGCATGGTCCAGATGAACGAGATGCCCTGCACCGTTTCCGGGCGGGGCGCGACCAAGCCGACCAGCACCGAGACCCAGCAGACGGCCAGGTAGAACACGTAGGCCAGGGCATAGGCGCCGAGGATCTGCAGCGGGCTGGTGTGGAACCGGAAGCCGAGCGCCGAGCCGAACCCGGTCAGCACGGCCATGACGGCCAGGAACCGGGCGGTGTCGCCGAGCACCGCGCCGATCAGCGGCGCCGACCGAGCCGTGGGCAGGCTGCGGAACCGGTCGAACACGCCCTTGTGGATGTCCTCGCACAGCGCGGTGCCCAGGCCCATGGAGGCGAACATGGCCATCTGCGCGAACAGGCCGGGCAGCAGCACCTCGAGGTAGGCGTGGGTGCTGCCGGACACGACGCCGCCGAACACGTACAGGAACAGGATCAGGAACACTATCGGCATCAGCACGACGTCGAGCAGCTTCTCGGGTGAGTGCTTGAGCTGCATGATGCTGCGCCAGGCCAGGGTGAGGGCGTTCTCGGTGGCCTGCCGGGCGCCGATCCGGCGGTTCAAGGTGCGCGGCGGCCGGGGCGCCGTCATGGTCGGGGTGGTGGTGCCGAGCGCTTCGGCAACGGGGGTGCTCATGCCGCCCTCCCTGGGGTCTCGTCGTTGTCAGGGTCGGTGTCCGCGTCCGGCGCGGAGAGTCCGGTCAGGGTCAGGAAGACCTCGTCCAGGCTGGGCAGCCGGAGCCCGAGCTCGGCGGCCACGATGCCGGCCTCGTCGAGCCGGCGGACCAGCGCCGACAGCATGGCCGGGTCGCCGGCGGCGGCCAGGATCAGGCCGGTGTCGGCGTGCACCTCGGGCCGGGCCCCGGTGACCTCGGCCACGGCGGCCGAGACCGGCTCGGTGTGGGCCCGGTCGGCCGCGCGCACGACCAGGGTCTGGCCGCCGGTCCTGGCCTTGAGCTCGGCCGGGGTGCCGTCGGCCACCACCAGGCCGTGGTCGATGACCGTGATCTGGTCGGCCAGCTCGTCGGCCTCGTCCAGGTACTGGGTCGTCAGCAACACGGTGGCGCCGTCGGCCACGACCCGCTTGACGGTGTCCCAGACCTGGTTGCGGGCCCGCGGGTCGAGCCCGGTGGTGGGCTCGTCCAGGAACAGCACCTCGGGCTCGCCCAGCAGGCTGGCGGCCAGGTCGAGTCGGCGGCGCATGCCGCCGGAGTAGGTCTTGACCGCCCGCCGGGCGGCGTCGGTCAGGTCGAACCGCTCGATCATCTCGGTGGCCCGGCCGCGCGCGGTGAGCCGGCTCAGGCCCAGCAGCCGGCCGATCATGACCAGGTTCTCCGTCCCGGTCAGCTCGTCGTCCACCGAGGCGAACTGCCCGGTCAGCGCGATGAGCTGGCGCACCTCCACGGCCTGCGCCGCGACGTCGTAGCCGCCGATCCGGGCCCGGCCGCCGTCCGGCCGCAGCAGGGTGGCCAGGATGCGCACGGCGGTCGTCTTGCCGGCACCGTTGGGGCCCAGCAGGGCCAGGACCTTCCCGGCCGGCGCGGCGATGTCCACGCCCGCCAGCGCCTGGATAGTGCCGAAGCGCTTGGTCAGCCCCTCGGCCTCGATCACGTTGGTCATGCCAGCCTCGCTTGTCGCAGCGGTTTCTTGTGTCCGATGCGACCAGGCTGGCCGACGGCGCTGACAGGTCTCCGTCAGCGCGCTGATAGCCCGGTGATACGGGTGTCAGGGGGTATCAGCCGGGTCGGGTGGGTCGGTGGGGTC
>Ga0134126_10011432_pt1 | contig 11204 bp, 9 predicted proteins | sample KB31752_FD_96881 | JGI IMG/M metagenome (GOLD analysis project Ga0134126, IMG submission 96881) | Terrestrial soil microbial communities with excess Nitrogen fertilizer from Kellogg Biological Station, Michigan, USA - KB3-175-2 | ecosystem: Environmental > Terrestrial > Soil > Unclassified ... | reverse complement strand
TATGGGAGTGAACACATGAGAGTATTTCATCGCCCATCCTCACATGCGCATTGTGCCGCCGTCACCGCTCCACCTCGTCGAACGCCAGCCCCTAGCAATAGACGACCGCCAGCCCGCCGAGCGCCGTCTCTTTGTACTTCGATGCATGTCGCTGCCAGTGAGCCGCATGGCAGCGCTCAGCGGCCCGACCGTGTGCGAGCTTGAGGGGCCGATGCCGATACGAAACACCTCGAAGACGCTGTAGTTCATGCCGCGTCCTCCTCGATATCTCCCTTGTCGAGACGGATGACGCCGAAGTCATAGGGCTCGGCCGCGCGGACGAGAAAGCGCCAGACATAGTCCGCGAAACTGCGCCGGACCAAAAGGGAGACGCCATCGCGCTCGCGATACATATACACCGACGACTTGCCGAATGTAGTGCCGACGACGCGGCCCTCGCCGAGACGGTGAACGTCGTAGACGCTGGCATGGGAAATCACATCGGAGGCGTTGCGCCCCTGAACGATGATCTCAGTATAGCCACCCGAGTTATCGACGACCTGGCTGCGTATCCCGCTGAGGGCTTTCCCGAGGCCACGCAAGAGCGGCACAAGCCGCGCGCGAGGACCGACAATCATCCACTCGTCGGGGGAGAGCCAGAGCGCCTTCACGGCTCCCGATCGCGTGAACGTGCAGGGTTTTGCCGGCAGCCGGGTGCCGAGCGCGCTTGCCGCGCCGTCCTTGAAGGCGGTGTCCGCGGGGTTGCCCCGTAGGCTAATGTAGCCCTGGAGCGGAACCTCGTTGGCCCACACGCCGCAGCTCTCGTCCGCGGGTCTCGCCTGCGCGGAAAGCCCGAAGGAGTGAAGGGAGGACTGGAGGACTGGCTCAGACATTCTGGCGCGCTCCCTCGGGGTCGACAAACACCGGCGACACCACTTTCACTTTATGAGACTTGCCGCCGGCCCAGGCATAGAGCACGTCGCGCCCGGCCCAGACGCCCTCCTCGCTCCTCCGCTTGATGCCGTCGCGCACGCCGGCGAGCGCAATCGAGCGGTTGAGCTCAGGGCTGAAGTAGCTCGATGTCACATGGCCGAGCATCGGCATGGGCGCCTCGATCTCCTCCGTCTCGATGATCTGGGCGCCTTCCTTGAGCACCGTCTCGGGATCCTCTGTGAAGAGGCCAACGAGCTGCTTGCGGTCCGTGCGCGCCGTGTCGCTTCGCGTGAGCGAGCGCTTGCCGATGAAGCTAAATGGCTTCTTGAAGCTCACGGCCCAGGCCATGTCGAGATCGAGCGGCGTCATCGAGCCGTCGGTGTCCTGGCCGACGATGATGAAGCCCTTCTCGGCCCGGAGCACGTGCATGGTCTCGGTGCCGTAGGGCGTGATGTCAAATTCGTGCCCGGCCTCCATCAGCGCCTCCCAGACGTGAGCCCCATAGCTCGCGTCGACGTTGACTTCGAAGGCGAGTTCGCCCGAGAAGCTGATGCGGAACACCCGCGCCGGAACGCCGGCAACCGTCCCCTCGCGCCAGTCCATGAACTTGAACGCGCCGGGCGCGAGGTCGATGCCGGAGCAGACCTTCGCCAGCACCTCGCGGCTGTTCGGCCCGACAACGGCCGCCGTCGCCCAGTGGTCAGTGACCGATGTCATGTAGACGTCGAGATCGGGCCACTCGGTCTGGTGCCATTTCTCAAGCCAGGTCAAGACGCGAGCGGCGCCGCCCGTTGTCGTCGTCATGTGGAAATGATCGTCGGCGATACACGCGGTAACCCCGTCGTCCATCACCATGCCGTTCTCGTCGAGCATCAACCCGTAGCGGCACTTGCCGGGCGCGAGCCGCGCCCAGGCATTGGCATAGACGCGCTCCAGGAACTCACGCACGTCCTTGCCGCGAATGTCTATCTTGCCGAGCGTCGAGGCGTCCAAGATGGCGACGGAGCGGCGGGCGGCGGTGCATTCGCGGCGCACGGCGGCGTGCATGTCTTCGCCGTCCTTCGGAAAATACCAAGGCCGCAGCCACTGGCCCACTAGCTCGAACTTGGCCCCGCGCGCGACGTGAGAGGCGTGCATGGCGGTCGTGCGGCGCGGCTCGAACGTGTCGCCTTCATGCGCGCCCGCGAGCGTGCCGAACGTGACCGGCGTATAGGCCGGGCGGTAGGTCGTCGTGCCTACCTCGGGGATGGAAACGCCAAGCGCGTCGGCGGCGATGGCGTAGCCGTTGACGTTCGAGAGCTTGCCCTGATCCGTGCCGAAGCCGAGCGCAGTGTAACGCTTGATGTGCTCGATCGAGCGATAGTTCTCGCGCACGGCGAGATGGATGTCGGAAGCCGCGACGTCGTTTTGGAAATCGACGAAGGCCTTCTTGCCGTGCCCCTCGGGCTTTCCGTCGGAAACACGGAAGATGCGCCGGGAAGCGAGAGTCTCGGGCTCGCCGGTGTGGATGTCGATCCCCGCCAAGCTGTCCTTCTTATCGAATGTGGCGAGCAGCGCGGCGATCGTCTGGTGCGTCTCAGCCAACGCCTGCTCGAGGCGGAACTCGCCGGTCACGGCGCCGACGCAGTAGATACCGGCCTTGGCCCGTCCGGTCGCGGGCACGACGAACGCCAGGCGGCCGTCGTCCCACTGCGGGCGCCCGCCGTCGTGACAATAGAGATGGACTGTCGGCGACAGGCCACCGGAGCTGGCCACCGCATCGCACTCGACTTGGGGGCCCGATCCCGCGACCGCGTTCTTCTCGCCGTCGAGACGCACCAAGTGGACGCCGTCGACCGCGTGCCGCCCATGAGCTGCGCCTATGCCGTAGCCTATCCTCACGTCGACGCCCACGGCGCGCACTCGCTTTTGCCACTCCGGGTTGATGCGCTCGCGCGTATCGGCCAGCACCACGCTGGACCCCGCCTTGGCGAGATCAGCAGCGCCCTGATAGACGTGATCATTGTTTGTGAGGATCAGCACGCGCCGGCCGACGGCGACCGCATAGCGGTTGAGATAGGTCGTAATCGCCGCAGCCGTGAAGATTCCCGGAAGGTCGTTGTTGCCGAACACGAGCGGGCGGTCGATCGCACCCGTCGCCAGCACGACACGCTCGGCGCGTATGCGGTGCAGGCGCTGGCGGCGCTTGCCGGCGACCCGCTCAGAGGGGGGCAAGTGATCTGCCACCTGCTCGACGGCCTGCACGAGGTTCATGTCCTGGAGCGCGAAGGCGCTCGTGCGCGTGAGGATGCGCACATTCGGCAGGCTCTGAAGCTCGGCCAGGATGCCGTCGATCCAGTCTCGCGCTGACTTTCCGCCAACCTCGGCGTGCGGTGTCGAGAGCAGCCAGCCGCCGGGCTCGCTCTGCTCGTCGAGCAGGATGACATCGAGGCCGGCGCGGCCGGCGCCGAGAGCCGCAAGCAATCCTGCCGCGCCGGCGCCTATCACCAGAACCTCGGCATGACGATGGGCGTAGTCGTAGCTCTCGGGATCGGGCTCGAGCGGCGAGCTGCCGTAGCCCGCCGCCTGGCGAATCACCTGCTCGTAGCGGGGCCACAGCATCCCGGGGGCCTTGAACGTCTTGTAGTAGAACCCCGCCGGCATGAACTGCGAAAAACGCCCGCCGAGGCTCTTTAAATCGAACGCGAGCGAGGGCCACCCTGTCGTTCGGCGGGCAACCAGGCCCTGGTAGAGCTCGACCTGCGTCGCCTTGAGATTGGGGATGGTGAGCGCGCCGGTCTCGACTTGCACGAGGGCGTTCGGCTCCTCGGGGCCGGCGCCGACGATGCCGCGCGGCCGGCCGTACTTGAAGCTGCGCGCCAGCATCCTGACCCCATGCGCGAGGAGCGCCGAGGCGAGCGTATCGCCGGCGTAGCCGCTGAAGCCCTTCCCATCGAAAGTAAAGGAGAGCGGGCGGCTCCTATCGATGCGCGCCGTGGCGAGGTCTACGCGGTGGCCCCTCATGGCGCGCTTTCCTCCGCGTCATAGGCCTTGCGCCTTCGGCGAGCGTCCAAGTGCCTTGAACGGCGTGGGTCGCAGTGTTGCGCCTCACGACGAAGAACTTCCGGCAGCCGGTGGCGTGCTGCCACATCTCCCAATGCCACCCCTTGGGGTTCTTGCGCATGAAGAGATAGTCGCCCCATGCCTCGTCGCTAATCGCCTCGGGCTTCTCAGGCCGCTCGATAAAGGCTTCTCCACCGTAGGCGAACTCCTCCTCCTCGCGCTTCTCGCCGCAGTGCGGGCAATAGAAAACGAACATCGAAAGGCTCTCTTGGTCAGTGAGCGACGCCCGCGGCGCCATGCTCGTCGATGAGATGTCCGGTATAGAAACGATCGAGCGCAAAGGCCCGATTGAGGGCATGAGGCTCGTCGTTGGCCATCGTGTAGGCAAAGATGTTGCCGGAACCGGGCGTCGCCTTGAACCCGCCGGTCCCCCAGCCGCAGTTGAAGTAAAGCCCCTTGACCTTAGTCTTGCCGATGATCGGGCAGGCGTCGGGCGTCGTGTCGACGATGCCGCCCCACTGGCGGTTGAGCCGCACGCGCGAGAACATCGGGAAGAGCTCGATGATTGCCGCCGCCGTGTGCTCAATCACGTGCGGGCTGCCTCGCTGCGTGTAACTATTGTAGTGATCGATGCCGGCGCCGATGACGAGTTCGCCCTTGTCGGATTGGCTCAAGTAGCCGTGGACCGCGTTCGACATGACGACGGTGTCGAGCACCGGCTTCATCGACTCGGACACGAACGCCTGGAGCGGATGGCTCTCGATCGGCATGCGGATGCCGGCCATGCGCGCCAGAACCGACGAATGGCCGGCTGCCACGCAGCCGACGCGCTCGGCCCCAATGTAGCCCCGGCTCGTCTCGAGCCCCTTGATGCGGCCATCGCCGATATCGAGGCCGGTCACCTCGCAGTTCTCGACGATGTCGACGCCGAGCTTGCTCGCCCCGCGCGCAAATCCCCAGGCCACAGCGTCGTGGCGCGCGACGCCGCCACGCGGCTGAAAGCTCGCGCCAAGGATCGGATAGCGCTTGTTGGGAGAAATATCGATCAGGGGAATGCGCCGTTTCACGTCCTGAGCGTCGAGCACCAACGCATCGATGCCGTTGAGGTTGTTGGCATTGACCCGGCGCTCGATGTCGCGCATGTCTTGCAGCGTGTGGCCCAGATTGAAGACACCACGCTGGCTGAACATGACGTTGAAGTTCAAGTCGTGACTCAGCCCCTCCCAGAGCTTGAGCGAGTGCTCGTAGAGAAGGGCGGCCTCGTCCCAGAGATAGTTCGAGCGGACGATGGTGGTGTTGCGCGCCGTGTTGCCGCCGCCGAGGTAGCCCTTCTCTATGACGGCGACGTTGCGTGCACCGTGGGCCTTGGCGAGATAGTAGGCCGTCGCAAGACCATGCCCGCCCGCACCGACGATGACGAAGTCATAGGACGGCTTCGGCTCTGAACTGCGCCACGCCGGCTTCCACCCTTCGTTGTGCTGGAGGCCTTGCTTGAAAAGCGACCAGAATGAGTACTCCCGCTTCACGTGCGGCCCTCGGACTGATTGGCGATTTTCAAGGATAACGATACGTCATCGCTTGGCTGACGGAAGTGCAATACGCGAGCCTCGCGGTCGCGATTAGACCGGACGAGACGGAAACTTATCCATTTGCGACACGAAGTAAATTGCCCGCGACGCACGGGGCTTCGGGCTGGTGGAGGGGCTTGATTCGAAGCAGCGTGGGCAGAGCCAACGGACTGGAAGCCTGGTCGCGCTAGCTTACTGAGTTCACGAGAGAATTCGGCTGAACGCGCCTGACCGAAATTGCAGGATTCGCTGTTAACTCGTGCTAGCAGGGAAAGAGAGACGCGTTCTGTAGACTCCGAGCACAGCCACCAAGTTTCCGCAGGCGAAAGCCGAAACCGCACTGGCTTTCCTGTACTAAAGGATGGTCCATTTATATTGGACGGAACGATCGGTGAGCGCCTATCATCCTGACCTTCAGCCAGGATCTTGCACGAGTTGTTGCCACAGTCCTGCCCCTCTGTCCGGCGGGTGATGATCGTGCATGGCCGCAACGACGCGCTATTTCCCGATTTTGGGCACCAGGCGAGCCTGTGGTGGTCGAAATGCTTTGGCTGCACCCCCGATAAGTTCGCCAAGGTGGCTCCGCACTGCGTCGAAGCTGAAGGCTGCCAGTCAGGAGCGAACCTGGTGTTCTGCGAGACCGACGCCGAGCATGTGACGGCGCCGGTCATCGGCGACTTTGAGCTCGATTTTCTGCGAGGCGTCGATACCAACGCAAAGAAAGGCTGACCGCCATGCAAGGGATGATGCAGCCGCGACAGCTTCTGATTTCGACTCTGATTGAGCATGCCGCCGCGGGATGGGGCAAGTTTTGCGCTTCGTTCCCGCCGCAGAAGTGTGGAACGAGCACGCCAGCATACTCGAGGCGATGGCCGAGGGCGACGCGGAGACAGCTGCGGAGCTGATGCGCCGGCACCTGGTTGACGCGCAGGATCGAGTTCGCACGATAGCCGGCGCTTCACCATCCTGAGGCTCTCCCGAGGGGCTTGGTGTTGAGATCGACTTGGCCATACGACCCTCAGATAGAGCGATCTAGCCCAAACAGCTAGGATCGGTCAGGTTCCCGGCCAGCCACAGTCCCGGCGCGTGCCGCATACCCCTGCCTCTGTGCATTTTCCAAATAGGCGTCGGCGAGAGCAATGAGACGCTCGCGTCCGAAGCTCGGCTCGTGGCCCGCATGAATGATCCGTGCAGGGAGTTCCCGCAACCGCAGCATGGTGCGCGCGTAATCGGTCACGTTCGAGTGGTGCAAATTGTCGACGAGAGGACCGTCGTAAACAGCGTCGCCTGAGAACAGGATCTCAGTGCGCGCCTCCCACAGTCCGATGGAACCTGGCGAGTGCCCGGGAAGATGCAGAACCTCGAAGGCTCGATCGCCAAGATCGATGATGTCTCCCTCATCTACGATCCGGGTAACCCGGGTCGGGCGAATTGTGAAGCTTCGCATGTCGTAGTCCGCGGTCGGAAGAGCGGTCAGCATTGGCCCTGCCATTTCATATCCATCGACAGGCGGCACGAGAAGGGTGGCGACATCGGTTGGATCGAAGTCTGGTCCGGCCAGCGTGTGCTCGCCTGCCGGGCGCGTCAGCCCATCCGCCTCGCACGAATGCACGAGGCACTCCTCAAACTCGTGATGATTTCCGATGTGGTCGATGTGGACGTGGGTTGCGACGGCGGTCGCAGGCTTGGCGAGAATGTCTTTTGCGAACTCGCGAAGACTTGCAACGCCCATTCCCGTGTCGATCACCAGGTCACGGTCGCGTCCACGCACATGCCAGATGTTGCAGCGAAGGAACGGCACGACATGCGGCTCGAAGATGAGAGTGATGTCGTCATCGATCCGACGAAGCTCAAACCATCTTTCGGCGACCTTGAGCACAGCTCTTTATGCGTCAGTGGCGCTGGAGGGAGCAAGCAGCCAATAGATAGAAGGTCTCTCGAGTGAGCATGCGCGCCAGACTCTTGCATCTGAGACTTATTATTTGCGACGAATTCTCCGAGCTCAACGGGAGGACGAGCACACTTGCCGGAACATCCGGAAGGGCGCACCAAGGAGATCGGCCACCGGCACGGGGCCGGTCAGGTCAGATTTTGCGCCGTCGCCGGCCCGTTTTTGGTTTTGGTGCGATGGCTTGAGCCGGGGCGTCAGTCTCTCGAAGACTCCGCTCAAGCCATCTCACGTTGCGCTCACGCTCAATCAGCCAGTGAATTAACTCTGATTCCTTAAAGCCCTGCTTTTGGGCGTAGCGCTTCAACCAGGCCTTTCTATCAGGCGTCAAATAAACCGTAACTTGCGTCCGCATTCGTTTTCCCCCGGGAGTCGAATGCGCACTATAAGTCAGCGGAAAAGTTAAGTGTTGACTTTAGTCATGCCGAATTTGGCATCGGTTCCCCTTCAAATCTCAGTACGCCGGCCAATTGGAAATTCCGCGCGCATGCAGACGGTGCACGCGGATAGGGCTGCTACTTTCTGCGCTCAACGGGCATCGAGCCTTTCAATATGACTCTTGTGGCACACCAGGCCTGGTGCAGGGCGAGCTTCAGCGCGGCGCCGTCCGCGGCGAGCACGCGCACCAACAGGCCGGCAGAGTGCGGCAGCGGCGAAGAGCCGATCACCGCCACATCGCGATCGAGCCTGATCTTGTGAAGCGCGCCGGCAACGTCATTTGCGGAAAAATCGACACCGGCGACGATCATCGTTCCTTGCGCCGCGAAGCGCCCTGAAATTCCCGGGCATGAATTGCGAAACACCTGACCGTCGACCTTCAGCCGGTCGATGGCGAGGGCTCTGCCGGTTTCATCCTCGACGACGATCTCGCTGCCATACGCTGAGAACGTATCGTCTCCTCCCGCCGGATCGTGCGTGAGGAATGTGTCCGACACGAGTGCGACGGCATTGCCGCTGACCCTGACGACAACCTCCGATCTGAAGCGGGATCCGGGAAAGAGAATCTGCGGGTCGGGCAGATATTCGAGATAAGACCCACCCCCGCATTGGATATGCATGCGCTGGCTGGCACTTCCCGACGGCATGGAATGAACCACGGTCGCGGCTTGCGTCGAGACATGAGCTTCCGCGCCTTGGGTGGTGGTAAGCGTCACATCGAGCCGGTCGTCCTCGTAAATGCCACCCGAGCAAGACTGCACATAGAGCGTGGCAAGACCTGGATGGTCTGGATCCTGGTAGAGCGCCCGGCAGACATGGAACGGGTAACTGGCATATTGACGCCGGAGATAGGAGCGGCCGTTACCATCGGCGGCAAAGGCGAGCTCGAGCTTACCCGACGCGAGCCTGCGCCCTGCGCCTGACGAGGCCTCGGCCTCTCTCGTCCCTGATCCGTCAGGCGGCAAAGATCACATCCTCGACGAGACGGTCCACCACAGCCTCCACCCCTTCGCCGGTCTTGCAGTTGGTCAGCATCACAGGGCGGCCGCGGCGGACCTCGTTCGCCTCATCCACCATCAGATCGACGTTCGCCCCGACAAAGGGCGCAAGGTCGGTCTTGTTGATCACCAGGAGATCCGACCGCAGAATGCCAAGGCCGCGCTTTCGCGGGATATCGTCGCCGCCCGCCGTATCGATGACGAACAGCCAATAGTCGACGAGCTCGAGCGAGAACGTCGAGGCGAGATTGTCGCCCCCTGACTCGACTAGCACGACGTCGAGCTCCGGAAACGACTCGACCAGGCTCTCGACCGCCTGGATGTTCAGGGTCGGGTCTTCCCGGATGGCCGTGTGCGGGCAGGCCCCGGTTTCGACCGCAAGCACGCGGGCGGGATCGATCAGGCCCGAGCGCTTGATCCGCTCGGCGTCTTCCTGGGTGACGATGTCGTTGGCGACGACGCCAACCTCCAAATTACGCGCCTTCATCGCCGGGATTAGGCGCTCGACGAGCGCCGTCTTGCCGGAGCCGACAGGACCGCCGATGCCGATGCGGGCGACCCCCGGCAGCTTGGCGCGCTGCATTGTCATCTCAGCATGTAGGCCTGCGCGAGCGGAAGCCTCTGCGCCGGCTCGCAGGTCGCGATCTTGCCGTCGACATAGACGTCGAAGGTCTGCGGGTTGACCTTGATCTCCGGGCACGCATCGTTATGCAGCATATGCTGCTTGTTGAGTTTGCGCGTTCCTGCCGCCGGAAGCAGCTTCTTGGCGAGGTCGAGCCTGCCGGCGATGTCTGCCTCGATTGCCAGCGGATTGACAAAACAGGCGGAGAGCGCCTGTTTTGCCCTGCCGAAAGCGCCCCATTGCGGGCGCATGAGCAACGGCTCGCAGGTCATCAGGCTCGCGGCGCTGTCGCCCATGGCGCCCCAGGCGATGAAGCCGCCCTTGACCACGATCTCGGGCTTGATGCCGAAAAATCCCGGTCGCCACAGCACAACGTCGGCGATCTTGCCGGGCTCGAGCGAGCCGATGAACGCATCGATGCCGAAGGTGCGCGCGGCGTTGATGGTGTATTTGGCGATGAAGCGCTTGATGCGCTCGTTGTCGCCACGCTTGGTCTTTTCGCCCGGCAGCCGGCCGCGCTGATCCTTCATCTTTGAGGCAAGCTGCCAGGTACGGCAGATCACCTCGCCGATGCGCCCCATGCCCTGGCTGTCTGAGCCGAGCATGGAGATGGCGCCGAGATCATGCAGGATATCTTCAGCGGCGATGGTCTGCGCCCTGATGCGGCTCTCGGCGAAAGCGACATCCTCGGGGATCGCCGGGTTCAGATGATGGCACACCATCGTCATGTCGAGGTGCTCGTCGAAGGTGTTGACGGTGTAGGGGTTGGTCGGATTGGTCGAGGAGGGGAGACAGTTGATCTCTCCCGCCACGCGGATGATGTCCGGCGCGTGGCCGCCGCCAGCGCCCTCGGTGTGATACATGTGGATGGTGCGGCCGCGGATCGCGGCGAGAGTGTCTTCCAGGAAGCCGCTCTCGTTCAGCGTGTCGGTGTGGAGTTGCACCTGGAAGTCGAGCTCGTCGGCGACCGAGAGACAGGTGTCGATCACGGCCGGCATCGAGCCCCAATCCTCGTGAATCTTGAGCCCGATGCATCCGCCTTTCATCTGGTCGAGGATCGAGCGCGGGCGAGAGGTGTTGCCGCGCCCCAGGAATCCGAAATTGATCGGCCATGCTTCCGCCGCTTGCAGCATCTTGCCGACATTGAAGGCGCCGCCGCAGTCAATGCCGACGGTGATCGGGCCGAGCGAGCCGCCGATCATGGTGGTGAGTCCTGAGCTGATGGCATGCTCGCAGAGCTGGGCCGAGTCGAAGTGGACGTGCACGTCGATGCCGCCAGGCGTGGCGATCATGCCTTCGGCGTCGCGCACCGTGGTGGCGGCGCCGACGATCAGGTTCGGGTGCACCCCGTCCATGGTCGCCGGGTTGCCGGCCTTGCCGACGCCGACGATCTTGCCGTCCTTGATGCCGACATCGCCTTTGACGATGCCGAGCACCGGATCGATCACCAGCGTATTGCACAGGAGCATGTCGAGCGCCCCCATGGCGCTGTCGTAGCCTGGCGTCAGGCCGAGACCGTCGCGGAGCGTCTTGCCGCCGCCATGCAGGCACTCTTCGCCAGGCACGCAGAAGTCATGCTCGACTTCGGCCAGCAGCGAGGTATCGCCGAGCCTGATCGCATCGCCAACGGTCGGGCCATACATATGCGCGTAGTCTTTGCGGCTCATCTTGGCCAT
>Ga0134126_10011431_pt1 | contig 11204 bp, 8 predicted proteins | sample KB31752_FD_96881 | JGI IMG/M metagenome (GOLD analysis project Ga0134126, IMG submission 96881) | Terrestrial soil microbial communities with excess Nitrogen fertilizer from Kellogg Biological Station, Michigan, USA - KB3-175-2 | ecosystem: Environmental > Terrestrial > Soil > Unclassified ... | reverse complement strand
GCAGCATCGCGTCCTGATCAACCTGCACGGCGGCGCATTCCTGTGGGGCGCGGGCGCCGGCGGACTGGTCGAATCGATCCCGGTCGCGAGCGTCGGCGGCATCGAAGTCATCACCGTGGATTACCGGCAAGGCCCGGAGCACGTGTTTCCGGCCGCCAGCGAAGACGTCGCCGCGGTGTACCGCGCGCTGCTCAAGCGCTATCCCGCGAAGAACATCGGCATCTACGGCTGTTCGGCGGGCGGCGTGCTGACCGGCGAAGCCGTGGCCTGGTTCATCCACGAACATTTGCCGGTGCCGGGCGCGATCGGCATCTACTGCGCATCGATCGTCGACATAAGTGGCGATTCGGCCTGGGTGGCACCCGTGCTCGATGGCGAACCACCGCCCGTTGCGCCACTGAAATACACCGATCTGCCCTACTTCAGCGGCGTGAAGCCCTGCGATCCCATGGTGTTTCCCGCGAACTCGCCGGAACTGCTGAAGCAGTTTCCGCCCACGCTGCTGATCACCGGCACCCGCGATTTCGCGATGAGCTCGGCCATCCAGAGCCAGCGGCTGCTGACGAACGCCGGCGTCGATGCGGAGCTGCACGTCTGGGACGGCATGTGGCATTCGTTCTTTTCGGATCCGGAGATGCCAGAGTCGAAAGAAGCATATGCCGTGATGGTGCGTTTCTTCGATCGACATCTCGGGCGCTAGCGCGACTGTTCCGTGATCGCGAATCCCCTCCACGAAGCGATGCAGCGCGTCAACGGCCTGCTCAAGGCCGGCGATTTTCACGCGGTGCGCGATGCACTTCGCGAAACCGTCGAAGCGCATCCCGATTACGCCGAGGCGCGACGCCTGCTCGGCGGCGTCACGCTGATGCTGGGCGGCACGGCCGAGGCGGAACGGATCCTGCGGTTCGCCCTCGAGCGCGATCCGGATTGGACGCCCACCCTCACCACGCTCGGCGAATTGCTGCTGGGCAGCGGCCGTTACGCTGAAGCAGAGACATTCCTGGAACGGGCGGCCACCGCAAAACAGCCCGATCCGCACGCGGCCGAGGTGCTGGCGCGCTACTGCAACGATCGAAGGCAGCCGGCGCGGGCGCTTGCGATTACCGCGCCGTTCTGCGCGCGCGACAAGGTGCCGCCTGAACTGATCGTCCAGCAGGTCACCGCGCTGGTCGCGCTCGGCCGCAGCGGCGACGCCATCGAATGGTGCAGGCAACTTGTCGCGCGAGCGCCGGACAACCTTGCGGCCGAACAGGCGCTCGCCACCGCCTTGCAGGCCGCGAATCGCCATGATGAAGCGGAAAGCGTCGCCCGGCGCGCGCTGAAGCACGGTCCCCGCAGCACGACGTTGCGCTACACGCACGCGCGCAGCCTGATCGCGCTGGGCAAATACGAACGCGCCGAAACCGCGCTGCGCGACTGCCTGCGGCTGGAACCGCAACACGTCGACGCGCACGGTGATCTCGCGCGACTGATATGGATGCGCAGCGGCGATGCTGGCGAGGCCACGGCGGCGCTCGACGCAGCGTTGCAGACGTTCCCCAACAACGATGCGCTGTGGGCCGCGAAAGCCGCGGTACTGCAAGGCGCAGGCGATGCGCGTGCGGCCTGGGCATGTCTTGCCGCGCGCGTCGAGCGTCCGCAGGCGCCGCCGGCGTTGCATGTGCGCGCCGGTCTTGCGGCGCTGGAGTTCGATCCGCGCATCGCGTTCGAGCGCGCTGAATGCGCGTTGCGCGCGGCGTCGAACGATTCTGCCGCGCGTACGCTCCAGGTCGCGGCGATGTTGGGCGTCGGCGACGCGCGTTCCGCATTGCAAACCTGCGAGACGCTGCGGCGCGAGTCACCCGACGATCAATACCTGCTCGCGTTGCAGACGACGGCGTGGCGGATGCTCGATGACGAACGTTACGCGCAGCTTTGTGATTACCCGAGCCTGGTGGTTGCGTATCGGCTCGAACCGCCATCGCCGTGGACGAACCTCGCGGATTTTCTCGACGAACTGCAACACGCACTCGGCCGTTTGCACGACGCGTTCAGGCATCCGCTGCTGTTCCAGTCGCTGCGCCACGGCACCGAGACCACGAATGATCTGACGCGCAGCGACGATCCCGCGATCCGCGCGCTGTTCGCCGCTTTCGACGCGCCGATTCGCGACTACATCGCACGGATGGGTGCGGGAACCGACCCGCTGCGCCGCCGCAACCGCGGCACGTACACGTTCAACGGAAGCTGGTCGGTCAGGCTGGGCAACGACGGCTTCCATCACAACCACGTGCATCCGCGCGGCTGGATTTCATCGGCGTGTTACATCGCATTGCCGGAGGGCATGGACGATCCGGCCAGCCGCGAAGGCATGCTGACATTCGGCGAGCCCGGCATCCTCACCACGCCTGCATTGCCGGCGCAGCACGCAGTGCGCCCCGAAGCGGGCACGCTGGTGTTGTTCCCGTCGTACTTCTGGCACGGGACCGTGCCGATTTCAGGAACGCAAACCCGGCTGACCGTTGCGTTCGACGCCGTGCCCGACCGCTGATCAGGCCTGCGGCAGCGCATTGAACGCGACCACGATGCGCGGTTCGTCGCTGTCATGCGGTTCCACGTAATGTTCCATCCAGCATGGGAACAGCACCAGCAAGCCCGCTTCCGGCGTCAACTGGATGTCACTGTAGCCGTTCGGCACTGCGCCCTTGACGTAGCCGTGCACCACGCCGGGACGCGGATCGCGGAACACGAAGCGTCCCGAACCGGGCGGCACCTTCAGGTAGAACGATCCCGACAGCAGGCAGCCTTCGTGCACGTGCAGGAAATTGAAACCGCCGCGGTCGTGCAGGTTCACCCACGATTGCAGGTCGAACGGAAGCCCCGCGACGCCCATTTCGCGCAACGCGCTGGCGCACGCGGCGCGCACGCTGTCGCGCAAGGCCGCAAACACCGGCCGTTCGAGCACCGCCATGTCTTCGCTGTTCCAGCCGTGGCGGTTGGTGCGCCCTGCCGGCTTCGGACTGGCCGCGCGCAGCCGCGCGACTTCCGCGATCCATTCGTCGAAACGGGGGCGCAGGGACGGCACGCGCGCCTGCCAGATGCGCGTCGGAAACAAGTCATGGGATTGCAGCACGGGCGCCACGGCCGGAGCGCCGAACGACGGCTGCATGATCGTCACCGTCTTGTCGCCGATGGTTGTCACGCTGTCTCCCGCGGTTCAACATGATGGGCGGCGTCGATTCGCCGCGCCGGAGAACGAGATGCAGAAACGAAATCCGTGGCCTGCATGGGTGCTGGGTTGTCTCGCGTTGTTCGCCGCGGGTGCCGCGTGGGCGCTGCCGCCACCGCCGCAATCCTGGCAACCGGACGTCGACCGGCTCGTCGCCGATGATAGCGCGCACCCGCCGCCGCAAAACGGCGTGCTGTTCGTCGGCAGCTCCTCGATCCGGATGTGGACGGACCTGGCTGCGGATTTCCCCGGCGTGCCGGTGATCGACCGCGGCTTCGGTGGTTCGGCGATCGCCGACAGCACGTATTACGCGGACCGCATCGTCATTCCCTGGCACCCGCGCCTGGTCGTGATGTACGCCGGCGACAACGACATCGCCGAAGGCGACACGCCGGCACAGGTAAGCGACGCGTTCAAGGCCTTCGTCGCGCGCGTCCGCCGCGCGTTGTCGGACGTCGCGATCGCCTACATCTCGATCAAGCCAAGCCTCGCCCGTGCGGCGCTGTGGCCGCAGATGCGCGAAGCCAACCGCATGGTCGCCGATTGGTCGCGCCAGCAGAAAGACATCACTTTCGTGGATGTCGCGGCGCGCATGCTGGATGCCAGCGGCAAGCCGCGCGCCGAGTTGTTCCGGGCCGACGGATTGCACATGGATGCGGCCGGCTATGCGATCTGGGTGCAGGCGCTGAAGCCGGTGCTCGCCCGGCATGGATTCGCGGTGCATTGATCGGCGGCAACGCAGCGGGTTGCATGTCGCAAGCGCCGAGACGCGCCGGCGTATGCTGGCCGGATGTCAGCCTCGCCTCCCGCGCGCATCAAGGGTCGCGGCGCCGCCTCCAATCCGGACGGGCGTTTCGAACACGTGCGGCACCAGGCCGAGGACGACGGCTGGCAGAGCGCGCTGCTGGACGAAGCCGCGCCGCGTCCGCGAACCTGCGTCACCGAAGAACGCGCGCGCAGCGTGATCACCCGCAACGATTCGCCCGACATCGCGTTCGAGCAGGCGATGAATCCGTATCGCGGCTGCGAGCACGGCTGCATCTATTGTTTCGCGCGTCCCTCGCACAGTTACTTGAACCTTTCGCCGGGACTGGACTTCGAAACCAGGCTGCGCGCGAAGACGAACCTCGCCGAGGTGCTGCGCGCGGAATTGTCCAAACCCGGCTACGTGCCGAAGCCCATCAATATCGGCAGCAACACCGATCCGTACCAGCCGGTCGAGAAACAGTGGCGACTGACGCGCGCCGCGCTGGAAGTGCTGGCCGAATGCCGCCACCCCTGCACGATCGTCACCAAGAGCGCGCTGGTCGAACGCGACCTCGACATTCTTGCGCCGATGGCGCGCGAAAATCGGGTGCAGGTGTTCGTATCGGTGAATTCGCTCGACAACCGGCTGGCGTCGAAGCTGGAACCGCGCGCGTCCGCACCGCACCGGCGCCTGCAGGCGGTGCAGGCGCTCGCGCAAGCGGGCGTTCCGGTCGGCGTGCTGGTCGCGCCGATCATCCCGGCGTTGAACGATCGCGACATGGAAGCGGTGCTGGAACGCGCCGCGCAAGCGGGCGCCAACATGGCCGGCTACACGGTGCTGCGCCTGCCGTGGGAATTGAAAATCCTGTTCCGCGAATGGCTGGCGATCCACGTGCCGCAGCGCGCCGAACACGTGATGAGCCTGGTGCGGCAGATGAATGGCGGCCAGGATTACGACTCCGATTTCCGCACCCGCATGCGCGGTCAGGGCCCGTTCGCGGATTTGTTGCGGCGGCGTTTCGAAGTCGCCTGCCGCAAGCACGGCTTCGCCCGCGCGCGCACGCTGCAACTGGATTGTTCGTGCTTCGTGCCGCCGCGCAAGACATCACCGCAAGGCGAATTGTTCTGACGCTTGCCTGCGCTCAGTGCGTTGTCGTTGCGGCAAGATACTTTCCGAACCAATCCAGCGTCCGCCGCATGATGTCCTCTTCGTCGCCATGGTCGGCGATGTGGTGGCCCTGGTTGGCGTACACGACCAGCGTCGTCGGCACGCCCAGCGTCTTCAGCGCGTGCCAGTATTCGAACGATTGTGGTGCCGGGCATTCCTCGTCGCGTTCGCCGACCACGATCAGTGCCGGCGTGTGCGCGTTCCTGATGTAGTTGATCGCCGAGCTTTTCGCGTAGGCCGCGGGATCGTCGTACAGCGAAGCGCCGAAGAACGGGATCATCCACTGGTCGATCTGGTTCTCGCCGTAATAGCTTTGCCAGTCGGACAGGCCGGCGCCCGCGACCACTGCCTTGAAACGCTGCGTGCGGGTGGGCGCGAACATGCTCATGAAACCGCCGTAGCTCCAGCCCATCATGCCGAGCCGCGCATCGTCGATCGGCAGCTTTTTCTCGATCTTGTCCAGGCCCGCGAGCGTGTCGTCGAGATCGCCGTAGCCCATCTGCTGGCGGATCGCCTGCGCGTAGGCTTCACCCTCGCCGAAGCTGCCGCGCGGATTGGGCATCAGCACGAAGTAGCCGAACTCCGACAGCATCGTCGCGCTGCCGCCCCAGCTCGGCAGGGTCGCCGACGACGGGCCGCCGTGCACGTACACGACCATCGGATATGTCTTGTGCGGGTCGTAATCCGCCGGGTACATCAGCCAGCCCTGCACGTGGAAACCGCCGTGGTCCCACTCCATCGACTCGGCCTTGCCCCACGCGTGCGCAAGACCCTTGTTGATCGACGTCACCGCGGGCGGCGGCGCGGTGGTGAGCTGGCCCGCGTGCACTTCCGGCGGTTGGTCGAATGCATTGCCCGCGTAGGCGATGCGCCGCGGCGCTTTGTCGGACAGCGAAACCGAGAGCGCAGCGCGGCCGTCGCCGATGCTCCCCGGCGCGGTGAACCACAGGCGCGTCTGGCGCGCGCTGTTGCCGGCGAGCGTGTATTCGGTGACCTGCACCTTGCCGCTGGCGATCTGGTTGACCAGCAGCGAACGCGCATCGAGGAACGTGAACCATGACGGCGTCACCTTCGTGCCTGCGGTCAGGTCCACCGGCGCGCCGCCGGACGCCGGAACGCCATAGATGTCGCCGCCGGTGGCGCCGCGGTCGCTCATCAGGCCGCCGATGAACAGGATGCGTGCATCGTCCGGCGACCAGCGCGGCAGCGCGATCTGCAGGCCGCGCAGTGAGCCTTTCACCGTCGCGGGATCGACGATCAATTTCGGCGCTGCACCCGCGGTGGCGTCCTGCACGTAGAGTTTGGCCGTCCACCAGTTGTCGTCACCCGGCGGTTTGGCGGCGATGTAGGCTATGCGGTTGCCGATCGACGACGCGCGGAATTCGTAGACATACAACCCTTCGGGCGTCAGCAGTTCGGGCGCGCCGCCGGACGCTGCAATGCGCGCCACGCGTTGCACCTGCACGTCGCTTTGGCCGATCACGCCCACGCGTGGGTTTCCCGAAGCCGTTGCATAGGGCAGTCGCGTCGCGCCGGGCACGTAAAGGAATGCGATCTGCCGGCCGTCGCGGCTCCACTGCATGCCTTGCGCGAAGCCGTCGATCTCCACGAGCTTGCGCGGCGGCGTGCCGGCGTCGACGTCGATCAACCAGATCGCGCCATTGATCGGCTTGGTGTTCGAAGGATCGACCTTGCAGCGCGTCAGCACCGCCAGTTCGTTCGCGCGCGGCGCCCAGCGGAGGCCTTCCTCGCGGCAGTCGCCGGGAATCGCGACGGGGTGCGCGTTCTGTCCGTTCCACGCGCCCAGCATCAGCTCCGTTTTCTCGTCGTGCGCGACAATCCAGGCCAGGTGCTGGCCGTCGTAGGACAGCGCGACCGCGGGAATGTCCCTGATCTTCGCGCGCTGCGCGAGGATCTGCTCGATCTTCGCATTTTCCGGCGACGCGGGCGGCGCCTTGGCCTGCAAAGCGGGTGCGACGGCAAGTGCCGCGCCTGCGGCGAGCAACAGGAGACCGTGACGGGCGAATTTCATGGCGCGCCTTCGTGGAAGAAGAATCGGCTGAACGTACACCCGCGCCGCGCGCTGCGCAAAGTGCCGATGGGCACGGACCGGTTCGGCCGTTGCGATCTACGCTCGCTTTTCGCCGGACGCGTGCAGCACGCGCGGTTCATCGTGATCGCTCCGGCCCTGCGCGTTCCCCTCGCCGATGCGGGAAGCTTTGTGCTTGCGCGCACCCAGCAACTCTTCGAGCTGCGCCTGCAGGGCTTTCATCTGCACGGTATGCCGGTGCAGCGCCGCCATGATCGCCCACAGCAGGACGCACAGCACGATCAGAAGGATGCCGATGTCGGTGGTCGTCATGGGTCGTTCCTCGCGGTCCGACAAAGTCCGGATAAAAGCCCCAGGCTGAACGAGCGCTCCGATACCGGACTGCGGCGCACCCCTTCCCCTGCGGGTCAAGCATACAAGCAAAATCCATGCCGCAGCAGATGCTGAATCACACTTCGGAAGATCGCAAAAGCTGAACAAAGGCGTCTCTGCACGGGCTCCAACGCAGGCGCCACGGTGCAAGGCGCGGCGAATCGCCGCGACAGAACAGGATCGACGGCACTCAAGCAAATGGGCGCCGCCGAAACCCGGGTTTAATGAGGGTTCAATTATATAAACGTGTTCACTTTCTATTTGCACATATAAACGAAAATAATCACAAATATTCAGCGCCAATTTCACCGCGGTGGACATACTCAATCTCTTCGCGAGCCGGAAGAGAGCAAGGATGATTTCTGCGGCACACACGGTTTTGTCGGCATGCGTGGTCTCCCTGGGCGCATCCGCGCTGGGATTGTGCGTACTCGTCCCGATCAGCAAGCCGTTTGGTTTGCTCGATTATCCCGATGCGCGCAAGCGGCACGGGTTCGCAACTCCGCTCGTCGGCGGGTTGTCGATTTTCGTCGGCTTGCTGGCCGGATGGATGTGGCTGGGACAGGCGCAGTACTTCGATGATATCGTGCTCGGTACGGCATGCATGCTGGTGATGCTCGGCGCGATCGACGACAAATACGGTTTGCGCGTCAGTGTGCGGGTGGTCGTGCAGGTTGTTGCCGTCCTCATCGTGATCGCCACCACCGGCGTCTACGTTCATTCATTGGGGACGCTGCGCGGACACGAGTTGACGCTGGGCTGGCTGGGTATTCCGTTCACGGTCTTCGCGGTGATCGGCCTGATCAATGCGTTCAACCTGATGGACGGCATCGATGGCCTGGCGGGATGTCTCGCGCTGGTGAGTGCGGGCGCGGTCGCGTTGCTGGTGCCATCGCGCGTGCCCTCACCGCTGGTGGTGATCGTGTTTCTGCTGGCGGCGGCGCTGTACCCGTTCCTGCTTGCCAATCTCGGCTTGCTCGGCCGAAAGGCGAAGGTGTTCCTCGGTGATGCGGGGAGTGTCGTGCTGGGTTACGTGATCGCCTGGACGCTGATCGCGCTGAGCCAGGACGACCCGCGCCGGATTTCCCCCGGACTGGTGTTGTGGTGCGTCGCGGTTCCGGTGATGGATACGCTGGCGGTGATCTATCGGCGCCTGAAGCGAGGCGAATCGCCCTTCACGCCGGATCGCACCCACATCCATCATCTGCTGATGAATGCCGGTCTCGGCCCGCGCCGCACGCTGGTTTGCCTGGTCGCCTTCGCCGCGGCGCTGCCGTTCTTCGGCTTCCTCATCCACGGGCGATTGGGCCCGATCGCAAACATGGCCGCGTTCGTGGCGGTGGTGGCGATGTGGATCGCTTTCACCGCCCGCCTTGAACGCAAGCAGGCCGCGCGCGAGACGATGCCCGCGGGCATCGTGCACTCCCTTCCGCGCAGAACGAATTTCTGATCGAGCGCGCCGGCGGACTACGCCGATGCGACGGCTCGCAATGGCCGGCTGCGTGGCAGCAACCTGCGGTACACGTCGAGCGTGCGACGGATGATGATCTGCTCGTCGAACACGTCCAGCGCCTTGGCCCGGGCCGCGTGGCCGAGGCGCGCGGCCAGTTCGGGCGAGTCCAGCAACCGCGCAATCGCATTGGCCAGGGCTTCGGCGTCGCGCGGCGGGATCAGCAAGCCGTCTTCGCCGTCGGTCACCACCTCGCGGCAGCCGGGCATGTCGGTGGTGATCAACGGCAACCCGCAGGCCGCACCTTCGGTGAGCGAGGTGGGAATGCCCTCGCGGTAATAGCTCGGCAGCACCACGATGTCCACGGACGCATAAAGTTCGCGCATGTCGCCGACGTGGCCGAGCCACTCGAGCACGCCCTCCTTCACCCATCCGCGCAACGTCGCCTCGGGCACCGCGGCCGGATTGCCCGGATCGGGCGTGCCGGCGAGCAGGAAGCGGACGCGACGTCCCTGCGCGCGCAGGATCCGTGCGGCCTGCGCGTATTCGGCGATGCCTTTCTCCCACAGCAACCGTGCCGCCAGCAGGATTCGCACGGGTTCTCCGGCCGTGCGCCGGCGCGTGGCGCGCGGCGTGAACCGCGTGCAGTCCACGCCGGCGCCAGGAATCAACTTCACGCGATTGGACTCGACGAGCCTGAAGCGTTCGAACGCTGTCTTGTCATCCGGGTTCTGCAGGATCAGCCGGGTATTGCGGCCACGCAGCGCGAAACGCAGCAGCGTGCGCACCGCCGGGCGCAATACGCGTGCCTTGCGATCATTGCTTGCGAAGACATAACCGAGGCCGTCCACCGCATTGATGCGCGCGGGAACACCGGCCATGCGCGCGGCCAGGGATCCGTACACGGCACTCTTGATGGTGAAGCTGTGCAGCAGCGCCGGCCGTTCGTGCCGCAGCAGCGCGGCCACCCGCAACAGCAGCGCCGTCTCGCGCAGCGGGTTCACGCTGCGCCGGTCCATCTGCAGCGGCTGCCAGCGCAGCCCCAGCGCACGCAGGCGTGGACCGTAATCGCCGGCAGGCGACAACAGCAGCACGTCATAACCTTCGTTCTGCAACGCCAGCGCCAGCGAGCGCCGGAAATTGAAGAGATACCAGTCGGTATTGGCGAAGAGGATGACTTTCTGCATTGCGATCGCGCTACTTCGTGTTGCGCGGCATCCCGCGTGATGTGTCGCAGCTTGCGCGGACTTGGTGGATCACGTTCAGGAATTGCTGAAAGCTGGTCGCGACCGGCCCCGGCACCGGTCCGAACGGTCCGTCCTTCTGCCAGGCGCTGCTGGATCCGAAAATCCACACGTATTGCTTCGACGCATGGAACGCGACCTGCAGGCGTTGCCTGAATTCGTCAGGACTGAAACGCGCCGACTTGTCCCTGGCGCTGGGGCCGAGCGGCCACAGGCCTGGCGCGATGCTGAAGTTGTTTTTCCATTCGCCGAGGGTACCGCGATAGCGCTCCACCGCCGCCTGCATGTAGGGTTCGATACGCTCCGCATGCGCGCTGTAGGTGAATTCGGTTCCGATCACCACACGCGACCAGGGGACGGACAGCAGCCCGTGCACGAACGCGGCCGAGAGCTGATAGCCGCCGTGATGCGCGCTGGCCCAGTCAACCGATGTCTTTTTTTCGTGCTCGACTTCCCGCAAGACGTCCGGCAATACGAACAAAGTCATGTCTGGAAAGGCATCGTGCATCGCCTGCCCCATCTTGCGGCCTTCCGCTTCGACGAGCCTCGCGAGCTCCGGGCCGCCGGCCGTACCGCCCCAGGTCGGCTTGTACGGTTCCAGATCCAGCGCCAGGCCCTTCAGTCCCGCGTAACGCGCCAGTGCCGCGGCGTGCGCGAGGTTCCGGGTGACTCTCTCGCTCTCCCTGGCGTCGTGCCAATCGTGGCCTTTGTACAGCCCGATCTTGATGAAGTTGTCGGTGACGCCTTGTCGCGAATAGAGGGTTTGGAATCGCCGCAGCAATTGCCACGTGCTGCTGTCAGGACGGGTGCCGACGTCCGTCTGCCAATCGGTCGCGACGTAATTGATCAGGAAGCCCTGCACGCCTACCGTCTTGCCCCAATACGCCGCCTGCTCCGGATTCGTCTGCTTGTGGATATTGAGACCCGCGGTCATCAGCAGCTTGGGACAGGCCGGCCACGCGCAG
>Ga0134126_10011430_pt1 | contig 11205 bp, 8 predicted proteins | sample KB31752_FD_96881 | JGI IMG/M metagenome (GOLD analysis project Ga0134126, IMG submission 96881) | Terrestrial soil microbial communities with excess Nitrogen fertilizer from Kellogg Biological Station, Michigan, USA - KB3-175-2 | ecosystem: Environmental > Terrestrial > Soil > Unclassified ... | reverse complement strand
ATTGTTCCGAATGAAGTTATCAGAGTAGAGTTTCGCCTCGGATTTAGGATGGAACCCCGCATTAACCTTATGTTTAAAAAAGTGGTTTTGGACATGGTTGCGAATAAAGAGGTAAATATCACCAGCCGTTATGAAAGCCTTCAGAAAAATAATGTTGTTGGGGATTTTCAATTTATTGTTTTGGAAAAATTCTTATCACAGGATAATGAATTGCCTTTGTTTGAAAAACTAATCATGCGCCTTTATTTTTGGATTAAAAAAATAAGCCTCAGCGAAGAAAGGGGTTTCGGTTTAGAACAAAGCAATGTTATCGTTGAAAAATTCCCTCTTATTGTTGCGCCGGTAAGAAAGTTGAAACTACACCGCGTTTTTACAGATGACGAAGAAGCTTAGAAATAAAGAGTTAGGATTTAGGAAGAGAGTGTAGCATACAGTAAACAAACAAATAAGGCGAGTTTCTGTTTTAAAATAATTATGGAAAGTTCAAAACCTAAAGTTTCAACGCGAAGAAAAATTTATAGGTTTGCTATTTTATTCACACTCATTTATTCCTCTGTTGGCATTGCCTTATATCATTTGCAGGAAAAATTTTTGTTCCATCCTGAATCTTTGCCAAAAGATCATCAATTCAAATTTAATATTCCTTTTAAAGAAGTAAATATCGCGATGAATGACACGGATACGCTTAACCTGGTGCAATTTTTTCCGCCTGATTCTTTGCCAAAAGGCGTTGTTATTTATTTTCATGGTAATTCAGCTAACTTATCTCATTACGTAAAATACGTTTCTAATTTTACCAAACACGGTTACGAAGTTTGGATTCCTGATTATCCCACATTTGGAAAAACAACCGGAAAATTAACTGAAGAAAATATAGATAACCAGGCAAAAGAAGTTTATAAACTTGCTCATTCAAAATTCTCGGCTGATAGCATTATCGTGTATGGCAAGTCGTTAGGTTCGGGCGTGGCATCTTATATCGCTGCAAAAGAATTTTGTAAAAGATTAATTTTAGAAACTCCATTTTATAGTATCCCGAGTTTATTTAACCATTACGCACCCATTTACCCAACCAATAGAATGTCACATTTTAAATTTCCCGTTGGCGAATATTTAGAAGATATAAATGTTCCGGTTACTATTTTTCAGGGAACAGATGATGAAACTATTCCTTATAGCAATGCGGCCAAATTGAAAAAAGTTTTAAAACCTGGTGATGAATTTATTACTGTTGAAAACGGTACGCATAATAACCTGAATGATTCTCCTCTTTTTCATCAAAAACTGGATTCGTTGTTGACTCTGTAAAAATTGTCAGAATAGAAATCTGTTTTATTCCTGCCCGAATAAATTTGATCAGGCGGCTGTTCGTTTACGGTATTTTTAAAATTGAATTTGATCAGCATTGATTTCAAAATCGAACCTTCCTTTTGTAATTAAAATACTATCGCCGATATTTCCGTTAAACAATCCGGATAAAGAATAAGTACTGTTAGAATTGTTTCCTGAAGAATTGTATTTTATATTGATGAAATAAATATTAGATTTCCCTATTAATGTATCCGGATAATTGTAAAAGTAATTGACAGCAATTGCATTGCTATCTGTTGGAAACCGTTTGCCATTCATTGCCAGGAAATCGTGGGAAGAAAAACTTTTTGATATGGGCAATAAAAGGGAAATAGAATTGTACGATTGATTATATCCCGCGCTGGTATTATTTATTTCAATTTGCCAGGAAATCCGGAGAGTGTCGAAAGCGCTGTTGGTAATTTTTTTTGTTATTATTGGAAGTGTATTGTTGATGCCTCCGAAAATTGGCTTTTGATAAGAGTTAATATAAGGAACGTTATTGATGTACATGGTTACAATATCATAACCTCTTGAAGTAAGGCGGCTTAATCCGGGATCATCCGGATCTGGGAAAAATTTTCTTTTGTTGCAGCTTACAAACAGTATTGAAAGGCAACAAAAAAGCGCAATAATATTTTTTGTTTCCTTTTTCATTTGTTGTAATAAAAATTATAGCCAAAAGTAAGTTGCATAGGAGCCATGTATTTGTAGGATAATTCATAATCCCTTTTTTCTTTTAATAAAGGCGTTTGCAAATGAAGCATCAACAACATATCGCTTTTCCTGATATGAAAATAATAAACAGGTGCCATAGACATCACGAATCCTGTTTCATTAGTATTTACATCAGGATTTAAAACTTCATAATTTTTTGTATCATAGTTTTTATAGGAAATTTTTATGTTTTGATTGCAAATTGCAAGAGGCACAACATTTAGATAAAAGGCGTTATTTCTTTTAGAGGTAAATAAATGAATTCTAAACCCAAAAGAAAAGGTGAAATCATAAGGCATAATTTTTTCCTGGAGTATAATTTTTTGGGGCAAACCCGGATTTAAAGTAAATGCCTCGCCAGTGCTTTTACTTCCTAAAGGAAAATCATAATCAAACTCTAAAAAAACCGGCGATTTTTTATCCTTGAATGGTTTCCAAATTAAGGCTAAAGGAATTTGGTAAAAAGAATTGCTGTTATTAATATCTGATGAAATACCTGTTGATAAAGAGATTGCTGATTGTGCTTTTGCATTAGCAGCAGATAAACTAAAAATTAAAAAACAAAAAATAAATGCATTACTAATTTTCATAAGTGAATTAATGAGGATTTATAGCATTACTTTTTTGTATAGATTATTAACAGCTAAAGTCGCTCAAAGGCACTTGAACAAAGAAAAAGGAAACTTCATTCGTTATTTTTCAATGGATATTATTTTTTTGGTCCCATCTTTTGCCAATGCTTTGATAATGTAAACACCCTTAGCCCAACTGCCGGTATTTATTTTCATAATATTATTTCCACCTGAAACCGTCATAGAAGATTGAAGAATCTTTTGCCCATAAATATTGGCTACAATAATTTGAATTGTTTGAATCTTATCTGAAGTAATATTTAGGTTTAGAGGATTCACTATAGGATTGGGCCACGCATTTATTTCCAGGCTTTTAATAACGGGAGTTACGGCTGGAGCGCATTTACCCACTTTTTCTATATGCCCGTCAATCCATAATAGCCTGTTGGCAATCCAGGTTTTTAAGGTACTAACCTCTCCGGCATATGTAGTTGGTATTGGGGCTGGATTTGGCCACACATAAGTTCCAAGTACTGGCCATTGAGTAAAATGCCTTAGCTGCGCTTCGCCAACCAAAGTATAAATTGAATCGATCCAATGATTAATATTTTCGTTGCTCAGCATTGTAGCTCTTACTTCTTTCCAGCGGCAATATAAATCTGATTTGAACAAAGTATCCTGCATAAAACGGTTCCACCAAAAGGGAATCTGGTAAAAATCGTCACTGCAAACATAATTAAACCGGTAAGCCCATCCGCTGGTATCGCTTCCGTCACAATAATTGGCATTTCTGAAAGCCAGGTCATAATCCCAAACCGGCCCGGCTTTAATTTTTGGATTGATGCTGTTGCGGTCTTTATTAAAAAAACTGCTAAGCCGGTATCCATCTACATTACGGCTAATTTCATTTACAATAAAATAATCTATGAAAGAATTTTCATCGGCATATTTTCTAAAACCATTGGCGGTATCCTGAAAATTATTGGCTGCCAAGGAATTTTCAAAATCATCAACATCACTTTTTATATAAGCTGATTGTTGAGAAGTAATATCTTCTGCTTTTGGATATACATACGAAAATTGAATAGAAGCATTGGGAGCATTCGGCGGAGGGTACGAAGAAAACCAGGCATTTGCTTCTTTATCAAGGCTAAAAATGTAACCTCCCGTTACTGCATCGCCATCGTTATCACTACTTTTTAATTTTGAAATATTTACTCTTCCTTTATCTTTTTTTATTTTTTCCATAAATAAATAAATGCCCACATATTCTCCATTTAAAATTACTTCTACGTACCGGCAATGTGCTGCCCAATGCCCAAGGTTGTTAGACATGGTATAAGCCAAAAAATTGCGCATCAAAGTTTTATCGGTGTAGGGCGCATACATTACCCAATCACTTTGTTTGGGCAAACCAAACAAGGGTTCATCGATACTATTATCATCCGTGTCCCTCAATTCAACAGAGTAAGATTTCATAGGGAACATCTGCGAAGACTGGCCGCGAATTTCAATACCAATCCTTCCGCTAAATTCATTGTAAGTGTCTGTCACTTTATTCCTTGCTCCGTTTGCATTATTGATAATGCCCATTTCTGCATCTATTTTGGGATCATCAGGAATTGTCTGGCCGTTGGTGTTAATTACGATTATTGGAAGATTAGAAGAGGTAAAATTAACCAGCTGAGCTGAAACAGGTAAACCAAAAAGCAGCAATAGGTAGGGGAATATTTTTTTTATAACCAGCATATAATATTTAAAATTCCGAAGATAAAAGATATATACGAAGATGCAATAACAAGAGATTTTATTTAAAAATTATCGCTGATTGTTTGGTACGGAATAAAATAGAAATCCTCATTATTTGTTCGTTTACTGGTTGCGTCATTTCATATTTCTTTTAATTCCACCAATTCTTTTTCAACTTTCAATTTGTATTTTACACCAACCTTGAGGGCATAATTTTCTTTATCATGGCTTACCGGAAATCCAAAACAAACAGGATAATTATAGTCTTTTACCAAACCTCTTATAGCATCTTCAACTGTTTGGCCAAATGGGATTGTCGTATCTTTCATATCAGAAAACCGCCCAATAATTAATCCATTTAGATCTTCCAATTTGCCGCTCCGTTTTAATTGGTACATCATGCGGTCAACCGAATAAATGTATTCGCCAACCTCTTCAATAAAAAGAATTTTATTTTTTGTTTTGATATCAGATGCAGTGCTTATCACATTTACCAAAAGTGATAAATTTCCCCCAACTAAAATGCCTTTTGCTTTTCCGGGCTGATTTAAAATATTCCCTTCCGTTTTATAATCTGCTTTTTTCCCAAGCATGGCATTATGCAGGCTTTGAATATATTGGTTTTTAAATTCACCATCGTTAAATGCTGCTGCCATTGGAGCATGCAACGAAGCGATTTTAAAATTAGAAAATAAGTGGCAATGCAGAACCGTAATATCGCTGAAGCCAACTATCCACTTTGGATTTGTTTTAAATTTTGAAAAGTCAAGTTTGTCAATAATCCTTCCCGTTCCATACCCACCTCTTCCACATAAGATTGCGTCAATATTTTCATCATCCAACATGTGTTGAATGTCTTTCCAACGTTCTTCATCTGTTCCGGAAAAATAATGATACTGGTTGCCGAGAGTTTTTCCGGGAACTACTTTAAAGCCCCAATCAGTAAGGGTTTCAATACATGTTTGGGCTTTTTCAAAAGGCATATAACCGGCAGGGCAAACAATCCCAATCGTGTCACCGGGTTTTAAATATGGAGGAATAATAGTCATTTATTTTTTTTTATTTCGATAGTAAACCAACAAATAATCCGTATTTTAAATTTGCTGTAAAATGACTCCGTTTTCTGAAACGCTTAATTTGTGTTTAACTCCGCATGTCAAAGCATAATTTTCTTTTACATGGCCTATCGGAAAATCAAAGCAAACAGGGTAATTATATTCTTTTACCTTTTCCAAAACTATTTCATAAAGTGTCAAGCCAAATTCTTCTCCGGGGTCATCAGGTTTTATTCTGAATTGGCCGATAACCAATCCTCTTAATTTTTCTAATTTTTTACTGCGTTTTAAATTCCAAAGCATTCCATCAATTTTATAAAGGTATTCTCCCACATCTTCAATAAATAAAATTTTGTCATCAGTATTTAAATCAGAAATGCTTCCATCAAGCATTTCAATAATGGATAAATTACCACCAACCAAGTCTCCAATTCCTATGCCATCGCGGTTTGTAGAATTTGGCGGCCTTTCGTATTTCATTTTTTCGCCCACAAGGCATCGCCTGATAGAATCAATAGAATCAATTTGTGTTTGATCAGCGGTAGGAAAATCATCAGGAAAACTGTTGCACATTTTAGAATGAATGGTTGCGATTCCGTAGTTATGGTTAATGTGGCAATGAAAAACAGTAGCGTCGCTAAAACCAATAATCCATTTTGGGTTTTTTACAAATTTTGTAAAATCAATTTTATCAATGATCCTTACAACACCGTATCCACCGCGCCCTGGCATGACCGCTTTTATTTCAGGGTTGTCGAGCATTTTTTGAAAACCGTCCGCGCGTTGTTCATCCGTTCCGGCAAAAGTGAAATCTTTTGCGCCAACTGTATTGTCAGTACAAACTTTAAAACCCCATTCAGTCATTTTATTGATTGCAGGCAGGCATTCTTCCATACTAATATGATCAGATGGGCATGTAATTCCTATTAAGTCCCCTGTTTTTAAATAAGGTGGAATTTGTTTTAAAAGATTCGTTTTTTTAGCAGGAATGCTTTTTGGAAAAACCGTGCCGACAGTTGCCAATGGAATTACACAGGAAAGAAAATCTTTTCGGTTCATAAATAGTTTAATCAGAAAGTAAATTCGTCGTTTAAAATAATTCCATTCCGGCTTTTAGCGCTTTTTTATATTTTGGTAAATCAAATTTATAATAAAAAGGTGCTTTGTGAGCCACGCCTTTTTTTGTTTCCTCTAATTTTTTTAAAATACCGGTCGCTATCATTTTCCGCTGAAAATTCCGGCGGTCTAATTTTTTCCCCAGGATGGTTTCATATAATTTTTGAAGTTCAGGCATGGTAAATTTTGTAGCCAGTAAATTATAACCAACCGGATGGAAATTGAGTTGCATTCTTAAAGCACGTAGTGCTTCTTCAAAAATAAATCTATGGTCGAGAATCATTTCAGGCAAATCATCAATGCTAAACCATTCGCAGGCTTCTGACAATTTATCCGGGGTTGGATTGACTTTTGTAAAATCTACCAAAGCGTAATAACCAATTGTGATAAACCTTTCGAACATCCAGCTTTTATCAATTTTCACTCCGATGTTTTTTAAAAATTGCTGATTTAATTCTTTAGTTGATCTTGCCGGGTGGCTGAAAACATTGAATTGTTGAAGAAAAATTTTTTCAAGCCCGGTTCTTTCTTTCAGCACCCTGTGTGCTGCAACGTCACTATGTTCATCTTTTAAGATAAAGCCGCCGGACAATGACCATGCTCCATATTTTGCTTTCAGTAGCAAAACTTTCAAATCGTTTTCATGAAATCCAAAAATTACGCTATCAACAGACACATGGCGAAGGTATTTATCATGGCCTTTTAAAAAGTGGGCTTTTAATTCTTTATCAAATTCCATCTCTAAAAGTAATTATCATTTTTTGGATTAAAAATTTAAAATGCCATGCATCAAATAATTAAAAAATAAATCAAATAAATATTTTACATTGCGTCACGATAACGCAATGAATATAAATTAAACTAAAAATGAAAAGAATATTTGTAACTGCATTAGTATTATTTGCCTCCTCTCAACTTTCAGCCCAGAGCAGCAACGCTGCCAAAGCTAAAGAGATAGTTGGTAAAATGACATTGGAACAAAAAGCTGAATTGGTGGTGGGTAAAGGCTTCAGTATGCCTGGCATGAAACCTAAAGGGCCGGTGATTGGCGAAACAAAAGATAAAGTGCCAGGAGCAGCCGGCACTACGCACGCTTTTCCTAAATTAGATATTCCATCCATCGTTCTTTCTGATGGCCCTGCCGGCGTAAGGATATCGCCTTATAGGAATGGGGATAGTTCTAAAAGTTATTTTGCAACCGCTTGGCCGGTTGCTACTTTGCTTGCAAGCTCATGGGATACAGCTTTGGTAAAAAAAATGGGTGTTGCATTTGGAACGGAAATTCATGATTATGGTATAGATGTAATTTTAGGGCCGGCTTTAAATATTCACCGGAACCCGCTCGGCGGAAGGAATTTTGAATATTTTTCTGAAGATCCGGTTGTGGCAGGAAATATGACCGCCGCTTTGGTTAACGGAATACAATCTCAAAACGTCGGCACTTCTATCAAACATTTTGCAGCGAATAACCAGGAAACAAATCGTAACACTGTAAATACAATTGTAAGCGAAAGAGCTTTAAGGGAAATCTATTTGCGGGGGTTTGAAATTGCTGTAAAAAAATCTCAGCCATGGACAGTGATGAGCTCATACAACCTTATTAACGGAACTTATACTTCGCAGGACTATGATTTACTCACAACTATTTTACGAAAGGAGTGGGGATTTAAAGGCCTGGTAATGACAGATTGGTTTGGTGGAAAAGACCCGGTAGAACAAATGAAGGCCGGCAATGACTTATTGATGCCCGGAACGGCTAATCAATCAAAAGAAATTGTAGATGCTGTAAAAAGCGGAAAGCTTGATGAAAAAGTACTGGACAAAAATGCAGAAAGAGTTTTGGAATTGGTTTTCAAATCCCCTGCTTATAAAAATTATAAATTCTCTGACAAACCTGATTTGAAAAAAGACGCGCAGATTTCAAGAAATGTTGCAGATGATGGCATGATATTATTAAAAAATGATGCCCAGGCACTTCCTTTATCAAAAGCTGTTCATACCATTGCTTTATTTGGTATCAATGGTTATGAATTGATCGCGGGCGGAACAGGCAGCGGCAGCGTTAATAAAGCATTTACCATTTCTCTTGAACAAGGCCTTTCAAATGCAGGGTATCATGTGGATGGGGATTTAAAAAATGTTTATACAAATTATATACATGAGGAAAATATAAAAAATCCTAAACAAAGTATGATGGAGCAATTTATGCATCCACGGCCACCCATGGGTGAATATCCTGTTGCTAACGATTTGATTAACCAGGAAGCTGCAAAAACAGATGTTGCTATAATTTCTATTGGCAGAAATGCAGGAGAAGGAAAAGATAGAAAACTGGAAGATGATTTTAATTTATCTGATACTGAGCGAGCGCTTATAAAAGATGTAACTGATATTTATCATGCCCAAAACAAAAAAGTAATTGTGGTTTTAAATATTGGCGGCGTAATTGAAGTAGCAAGTTGGAGAGATAATCCTGATGCCATTTTGCTCGCCTGGCAGCCAGGGCTTGAGGGCGGAAATGCTATCACTGATTTGTTGAGCGGAAAAGTAAACCCTTCCGGTAAACTCGCCGTTACTTTCCCGGTTAAATATGAAGATGTTCCATCTGCAAAAAGCTTTCCCGGAAAAGAATTCCCTGACCAGGCAACCAAAGGCGGTATGTTTGGTATGAAATCCATTCCCGCAGAAGTTACCTATGACGAAGGTATTTACGTAGGATACCGTTATTACAATACTTTTAATGTAAAACCTGCTTATGAATTTGGCTACGGATTAAGCTATACTAATTTTTCATACAGCGATTTAAAGTTGAGCAGTAAAATATTTAATGGAAAAATTACAGCCTCAATTTCTATTAAAAATACCGGAAAAGTATCCGGAAAAGAGGTTGCACAATTGTATCTAAGCGCGCCTTCCGTTAACATGAAAAAGCCTTCAGAGGAATTAAAAGGTTTTGCAAAAACTAATTTATTGAAACCCGGTGAAACACAAAGAATCACATTTACTATTGATGCAAGGGCCCTTGCTTCCTTTGACACAAATTCTGCTTCATGGATTGCCGAAGCTGGAGAGTATACCGTTAAAATTGGTGCTTCTTCAACAGATATTAAAGAAACAGCAAATTTTAAATTGCAAAAAGGCTTAACAGTTGAAAAAGATGAAAATGTTTTAAAACCACAAGTGGAAATTCCTGATTTTTCGAAGTAATATTAATTTCTATGTTAAGCTGCTGGCTTCCAGTTGGAGTTACACCCCTCCTGGAAGCCAGTTTTGTTCTTGGCTAGTTAACCAGCTTTCGTTGAGGATTTTATTTTCGAAAGAAAAATTATTCCCTACAGAATACGCCGACAAACCGGGTTAAATTTTTCAGGGGCACAATATATATCATCATTAGTGAACTTTTGGGCGATGCTTTCCTTTGAGGTATTTTTGCAAATTCAATTTTGAGAATTTAATATGAAAGAATTTAAAAGATACCTTCTCACCGCAGCTTTACCGTATGCAAATGGCCCTGTTCATATTGGACATATGGCAGGTGTGTATTTGCCGGCGGATATTTATGCACGTTATTTGAGAGCCAAAAAGCTTGATGTAAAATTTGTTTCGGGAAGTGATGAACATGGCGTTCCTATTACGATACGCGCGATGAAAGAAAATGTAACGCCACAGGAAATCGTAGATAAATACCACAAAATAATTAAAGATAGTTTTGAGGAAATGGGCATCTCGTTCGATATTTTTTCACGGACTTCCAACGAAATACATCATAAAACAGCGCAGGATTTTTTTTTGAACTTATATAACAAAGGATTATTTGAAGAAAGGGAATCAGAACAATTTTTTGATGAAGAAAAGCAAATGTTCCTGGCTGACAGGTATATTGTCGGGACATGCCCAATTTGTGGGTATACAAATGCGTATGGCGACCAATGTGAAAATTGTGGTACTTCTTTAAGCCCTGAACAATTAATAAATCCCCGCAGTGTTTTGAGCGATGCTGTTCCCATAAAAAAGAAAACAAAGCATTGGTATTTTCCCTTGCAAGATTATGAAAACTTCTTACGGCAATGGATACTCGAAGATCATAAAGAATGGAAAAACAATGTGTATGGCCAATGTAAAAGCTGGCTGGATAAAGGTTTGCAGCCGAGAGCCATGACACGGGATAGTACATGGGGCGTAAAAGTTCCTCTCCAGGATGCTGAAGGAAAAGTGTTGTATGTTTGGTTTGATGCACCTATTGGCTATATTTCTGCTACAAAAGAATTGATAAGTAACTGGCAGGATTACTGGTGCCATGACGACACTAAACTGGTTCATTTTATTGGCAAAGACAATATTGTTTTTCATTGTATTATTTTTCCGTCAATGCTGCAAGCGCATGGTGGTTTTGTGTTGCCGGAAAATGTTCCTGCGAATGAATTTTTAAATATTGAAGGGCAAAAAGTTTCTACGAGCCGCAATTGGGCAGTTTGGGTAGATGAATATTTAAAAGATTTTCCCGGCCAGCAGGATGTGCTTCGGTATGTTCTTTGCGCAAATGCGCCTGAAACAAAAGACAATGATTTTACATGGAAAGATTTTCAGGACAGGTGCAATAGCGAACTGGTAGCGATCTTTGGAAATTTTGTGAACCGGACTTTTGT
>Ga0134126_10011429_pt1 | contig 11205 bp, 7 predicted proteins | sample KB31752_FD_96881 | JGI IMG/M metagenome (GOLD analysis project Ga0134126, IMG submission 96881) | Terrestrial soil microbial communities with excess Nitrogen fertilizer from Kellogg Biological Station, Michigan, USA - KB3-175-2 | ecosystem: Environmental > Terrestrial > Soil > Unclassified ... | reverse complement strand
CAGCATGACCAAGACCATTCCCCAGATCGTGAGCAAGGTGTTCCCGACAGCGTAAGTGACCGTGTAGCCAAGCCCCGGGATCTGGCTTTTTGCACGGTCGTTGACCATTCCTAGCGAGGCGGTCGTTGTGCGTGCGCCTGAAACGCATCCGAGGACGAGCGCATCGTCGAATCGGAATAGATATTTTCCGATGTACATCCCCAGGATAAGCGGCAGCGTGGTGGCGAAGATGCCCCACAAGAAGAGCGTGAAGCCAAGCGCCTGTAGTCCGGCCACGAACTTCGGGCCAGACGAGAGGCCGACGATCGCGATGAATACGTTCAAGCCGACCGAGTTCATGAACCACACGGTCGAGGACGGAATGCGCCCAAAAGTCGGGCGAATTGAGCGCAACCATCCGAAGAACAATCCGGCAATCAGCGCCCCGCCGGAAGTGGAGAGTGTGAGTGGCACGCTGCCGACCTTATAGACCACTGCGCCGAGCAAGGCGCCAATCGCGATCGCGCCGCCAATGAAGGCAACGTCGGCAACATCGGTAGCGCGGTCGGGATAGCCCAGCACTTTGGCTGCAACGGATATGTCGCGCGTGCGGCCAACAAGCGTAACGATATCGCCGCGTTCCAGCGTGGTGTTGGGGAGAAGCGGGATGTCGGTGGCGGTGGCCCCTCGGGTGATCTTGCGAAGGAATACGCCGCGCGCCCAGCTCATTCGCGCCAATTCCGAAAGCGTCTTGCCGTCTACGTCTTTGCTGGTCACATAGACGTCGACGCCCTCCACCGGCACCGCAAGGAGTTCAGGATCGTCGGCCTCTTCCGCCAACGGGCCGATCAGACCGACAAGCACCTCGCGCCGGCCGGCGATCGCGACGACATCTCCTGCCTCGATTACCGTATCGCTGGTCGTGTCCGTAATTTTATTTCCTCGTCGAATGCGTTGCACAAAGAGCCGTTGCTCGGGGACTAATGCCTCGGCCTCTTCAACCGTCCTGCCGGCGATACGCGCTCCTTCGCGGACGCGGAATGCGCGCATTTCGAATTGGTGCCAGGCCGAACCGGGCCCTCCCATTTGCTTCTTGCCGCCGTGCATTTCCTCGTAGCGGCGGCATGCCGCCTCAAGATCGATGCCAAGCAAGGCAGGTCCGAGCAGCGCAATGATAATGGCCGATCCTATGGTGCCGAAGATGTAGGTCACGGCGTAAGCGACCGGCATCGCATCAAGCAGGGCCCTGGTCTCCTCCGGCGAGCGGCCCAGACGATTCATCGCGTCAGTCGCAAGACCCATCGACGCCGAAATTGTTTGCGACCCGGCATAGAGCCCGGCCGCCGAACCAACGTCATAGCCGGCAAACCTGGCCGCCAAGTACGCGGAAATCAGACAGAGCACGCACACAACGGCTGCATACAAAGCCTGCGGCACGCCATCCGACGTTATGCCGCGCACGAACTGCGGTCCGACGGCGTAGCCGATCGCGAACAGGAACATCAGGAAGAAGAAAGGCTTAAGCGGACCGGAAACGTTGATGTTGAGCTGACCTATGATGACGGCGGCAATCAGGGTCGCCGTCACGGCGCCCAACCCGAGCCCCTTGTAGGTGAACGAGCCGAAGTAATATCCGAATGCCAATGAGAGCAGGATGGCGATTTCCGGGTAGGTCCGGAGCGTCTGTACGAACCAGTCGATCATGGTGGACTCCATTCGACGGTGATTTTCGTGGTGAACTATGCCGCGTGCCTCGGCGCCGGCACGATGCCGCGTGCCGCCAGGGCATCTGGGCTTATCAATTTGAGGCCTCGCACGGCTTCGTAGCCGTGGATCTCCTTCACATCGAGCTTGCGCATGAAATCGATCGTTTCCCGGCTAATCACCTGGCCCGGCACCATGATCGGGAATCCAGGCGGATAAGGAATCACGAAGTTTGCGGAGACGAGGTCGGGACCTTCTCTCAGCCGCCGGTCGATTTCAGGATCAGCAAGCTTGATGTATTCGCAGCCCGCCGCGTCGTAAGCGGCGTAAAACGCGGCGCGGAGATCGCCTTCGTTCGTGCGGCCGCCGGCATCATGTCGGAAAGCATCATGGAAGTGCGAAAAGTTCGGCAGGTCCGGGACATCAGTCATCAAGCTTTTCACGCGTGCATCAAACGCCTCACGCGCGTTCGGCCCTCCCTGCGACAGACGCGATTCGATATCCCTGCTTATCTCGACGAGGACGCGGATCAGATGCGCCACATCGCTACGCGTATTGTTTATGTTTGACTGAAGCAGGACAGAGTTGCGGCTCGTTTTATTGACCTGAATGTTATAATTCTGCGCCAAGAGCCCCTTGAATTGCGTGCCGTCGTAGGCAGCCGTACCGCATACGAGGGTCATCCGAGTTGGATCGAGGCAGAACTCATCGTCCCGCATGCTCGTACGGACAGTCGACCAATTGGTTCCTGGGTCGAGGAAATCGGTAAATCCGCTCTCCCGAAATTCGACCGGGATCATTTTGTCCGCCGGAAGAATCCGGAAGTATTTTGATATCAGCGGGTGAGTTGCAATCGCGTGCCGGATTGCCAGGGCGACTTCGATGGCGTTGTGGACGAGGCCGTAGCCCTCAAGCTCCATCTGCCGCCGAGCCACATCGAGGCTCGCGATAAGCTGCTGGTTCGGACTGGTCGACGCGTGCGTGAAGACCGCCTCTCGAAACTGCGCCTGGACCGCCGGAAATTCCACGTCCTTGACGAGCAGCATCGAGCCTTGTCGCAAGGCGGACATCGATTTGTGGGTTGAATGGGTGTGGTAGACGCGCAGCTTTACCTTACGTGGATCCGGAACGAGACGCGTCTCTAGTAAAGTGTCATTCGAAGGATTGTCGCCGAGTTCCCGCTGTTGGCGCTCATAAGCGGTGACAGATTGCGGATCATCCAGCCAAGCCTCAATCTCATTGGCGGCACCCATCGCGGTTCGTCCCCGCAAGAACGGAGAGAAGCGCGCAAATCCGAACCATGCTTCATCCCAGAGGAAAATCAGGTCTGGCTTGATTGCCAGGCACTCTTCCATAACCCGGCGCGTGTTGTAGATGTGCCCGTCGAAGGTACAGTTCGTGAGATCGAGCATTTTAGCGCGATGCAATCGGCCGTCCGCTTTAAGGTCGAGCAGCGCCTTTTTGATCGTGCGCAGCGGAACGGCGCCATACATCGAGTATTCCGTCATCGGGAATGCTTCGACGTACAGCGGTTGTGCGCCGGCCAAAACGATTCCGTAGTGGTGCGATTTGTGACAGTTACGATCGACCAGCACGATGTCGCCGGGCGCGAGCAGTGCCTGCACCGCCATTTTGTTGGATGTAGATGTGCCGTTTGTCACAAAAAATGCATGATCCGAACCGAAGGCGCGCGCCGCCTTTTCCTGCGCCTTCTTGATGTTACCCGCCGGCTCGAGCAAGCTGTCCAAGCCGCCGGTTGTCGCGCTGCTCTCCGCGAGGAATAGCGTGGGCCCGTAGAATTCGCCCATGTCGCGGATCCAATCGGATTTGAAAATCGATTTTCCGCGCGCGATCGGTAGCGCGTGGAACGTCCCAATCGGGCGCTGTGCATATTTCTTCAGATTGTCGAAGAAAGGCGTCTCATTGCGCTCTTGCACGCCTTCAAGGATGGCTAGATGCAGCTCTAGTAGTTCCTCGACCGCGTAAAACACGCGGCGGAGGGCATCAGCCTGCGGTTCGCCGGCGGTCACCTCTACCTGTCCAGTAGACACAAGATAAAGGTCGAGTTCTGGACGCACATTTTTAAGCGCGTCCGCGAGGCGCAATGCCGTCGCTTTAACGCCAGCCTGCGGCTCGATTGCCGCTTCGGCCAGGGATCGCAATATCGGCGCATCGTTGCGAGAACGGACAGAAAAGCCTTCCTGAATCACGACGGCAGCAAGATCCTGATTGAGAATTGCCGCGCAGAAAGCGTCCTCGAGGCTGCCGACAAACACAGGTTCATAGATGAACGGGTCCTGTGGCCGGCGCAGACGGCGCCATTCCGCGCCGAGCGCCGGCCACCGGGCTGGCGGCGCACCCGTCACGATTAATACTTCGAAATAGGGTCGATGCGCGTTAGCACTCCCCAGGCCTGGCGGCATTACCTCGGCAGCGATCTCGTCACTCGGATCGGCTTCATCCTCATTTCGGTCGTTTTGCCTGTAAGATCGGGTGAGCAGCGCACGCGTCACGCGACGGCAAATATTGGCGATCTCTCGTGCCTCATTGTTCTCGGCGTGTTCCCATAAAGCGGATAAAAGTTGTGATCCCGGATATGCATGAAATTCCTCTGTCGGGATCATCTCGGTTAGGGCCGATTTGACCTTGACCTCCGCGCCTTCGCGCGGGTCCGACGCCCAAGTCTCGGCTAACTGTACAAGGTCGCGCCAACGATCGGCTCGCGCACCCAGTCCCGGAAAGAACTGATCGATTCTTGTCGGCTGGTGGTTCAAATCATTTGAATTGGACATTAATTGCCCCTGTGCTGGCTCACTCCTTGAGCGAGCAGGCAGAACAATGTCGGGAACAGTAAATAGCTCGGCCAGCGATTGACAATTGGACCATAGGGAAGTCGGTGGGTACGGCTGCAATCACGAGCTTGCAGAAAAGCTATCGATGTCCGCTGCTGCCAGTCGCGAGGTTAGTCGCGCGTCGAGAAGCATTCAGCGCGGATTGTTCGTGGCGAGTTCGCGGACATCGAGCATCGGCACCCCGGATCGGCAGGGCGGCATTCCATGCGGTGTAGGGCGGACATGTGCGCGTGTGCGTTGACTCATCACTTCGGCTGCAGGCGACGATTATGGAAATGCTACGTATTGGGAGGTGAAAAATAGCCATCGCATATGGCCTCGGACATTTGAAATCCGCGTTGGACAATTGACATTGGCCTTTGCAATTCGGGGAGTAAATTGGGGTGCTTGCTTCGCACGATCGGAAGCGAAGCCGGTTTGAGGTACTAAAGTGAGTTTGCAGGCTACCCAAGTAGCCGATCGTTTCGGGTCGCATGAGCTCGATTTTAAGAGCTCGACGCGGACGGCAGTCGTTATCTTTATCGGGTATCTGATCGGCGCGGATTCCGCGTTCTTTATCGGTACGCTATCGGACAAAATATTTGCTCCGCTATGGCCGCCAAATATCGTCTTGATGGCAGCACTACTTCTGGTTCCGCGGGACCGTGCATGGCTCTGCATTGCCGCATCCTTTCCAGCACACGTTCTGGTCGAGGCCGGGATCGGGATGCCGGCGTTGCCGCTGTTGGTCGCCTTCGGCACGAACGTTGCGATGGCCATTTCCAGCGCCGAGGCCATCCGGCTGTTGCTGGGCGCACCGCCCCGGTTGCACACAGTTCGACATATCGCGATTTACATCGTTTCTGTTGGGCTCGTTTGCCCTGCCGTCATCGCTTTCGGCGGAGCCTCCGTACGGATATTGGCTGGTGGGCCGATCGAGCAGTATTTTGTGTTTTGGTTCCAATGGTTCGCGGCCAACGCATTGGGCAGTCTGACACTCGGTCCAATTGCCCTGATCTTTATTGAAAGAGGCGCGGGCGCATTTTGGCCAGGTGGGCACGCCAGGCAAATGGAAGCGGCTGCACTTTTCTCGTTGCTGCTCTTGTTAGCGTTAGTCGTACTAGAGGTAAGCGGCAGTAGTCTGGCTGAACCGTTTATCCCTGCGCTGATTTACGCTCCTTTTCTCGTTGCCATTTGCTGCGCTATCCGCTTCGGCGTCATGGGTGGTTGCGCGGCCGCATTGATCGTCACCGTTATTCTTATTTGGAGCGCGCTTCACAGTTCAAGTTCCTTCCCCGGCGGGGATATTGAGAATAACGTACTTGCTCTCCAGGCCTTTCTGATATTGACGACCATTCCGACGCTCCTGCTCGGGGCGCTAGCGGATCAAAACCGGGAAGTCGAAGACAGGCTGGACAAAGCCGAAGATCGGGTTTCACTCGCGGCGGCTACTGCGAATGCCGGATTTTGGCAGAAAACAGCCGGCTCGCAACATCTCGGGGTCAACCATCACGGGCGTTTTCTTCTAGGTTTGACCACCACCGGCGATCTGACCCGCGAATCGATCCTAGCCATTGTCCATTCTGAAGATACCCGAGCAGCCGCCAACGCCTTGGCTGACCCGGAAATTACCACCCACCACCCTGAAGAATTTCGTGTGGTCCTGCCCGATGGAAGACAACGCTGGATCCTCTCTCGTTCCCAAACCAAGTCCAGCCAAGACGGCGACCAGCTCGATACAAGTGGAATTTTCGTAGATATAACGGCGCGCAAGGTCGCAGAGGCGGAGGCAGACCGACAGCATCGAGAGCTTGCACATCTCATGCGGGTTTCGCAGGCCGGAGAGCTATCGAACAGCCTGGCTCATGAATTAACGCAGCCGCTCACATCGATTCTCGCTAACGCGCAGGCAGCGCGACTAATCGTCGAGTCAAAGCCTTCCGATATCTCGGAAGTCGTTGAAATACTCGACGAGATCATCCACGAAGACCAACGTGCGGGTGAAGTGATCAGACGCCTGAGGACGTTGATCAAGAAAGGCGACATCCGGTCGGAGCTCGTAGACGTGAACAATCTGTGTGAGGCAAGCCTGACTTTGCTCCATACAGAATCGATTACAAGGGATATTCAGCTAAAGCTGATACCGGCGGCCGAATTGCCGAAGATTGTTGCCGATCCCGTGCAGGTACAACAGGTGCTTATTAACCTTGTGATGAATGCAATGGAGGCGGTGCAGGCAGCGCAATCAACGACGCGTGCAGTTGTAATTCGCACGACCAACCTCGGAAAGGACGGAATTGAAATCCAGGTCGACGACCATGGGCCCGGAATTAGCGCGACAAATAAGACGCACCTCTTTGAGCCGTTCTTCACAACAAAGGAGCGGGGCTTAGGACTTGGCTTGCCTATTTGCTCAGCGATCGCAAAGCGGCACGGGGGCACGTTGAAGCTTGAAAACAACGCCGTCGGGGGAGCCACAGCTTGCGTGCATTTACCCCTTCGGCCTCCAGGAGATCCGTGCCATGACGAGTTGGGACTTTTCAATTTTCCTCGTCGATGATGATTCCGCGGTGCTAAGGGCGTGGAAGCGATTTTTGGAGATCAAAGGCTACCGTGTGCACGCATTTACATCGCCAGCCGAATTTCTCAATATGAATGACCCCTCCGTAGCAGGCTGCGCTGTGATCGACCTCGCCATGCCTGGATTGGATGGACTTTCTTTGCAGAAGGCGCTCGCAGTTCGAAATGATGTTCGTCCGATAATCTTCGTTTCAGGGCGAGCAAACCTGGCGAGCGGCATTGAGGCGATGCGAGCCGGAGCCGTCGATTTTCTCGAAAAACCCGTGGACGCCGATGAACTGCTTGCCGCTATTGAGCGCGCCGAAAGCCTGGACAAAGCGAACCGGCAGGTTACGAGTGAGCGGGACGCGATACGCGCTCGGCTAGATCGGCTGACTGGCCGCGAACGTGAAGTTCTCAATTACGTCATCGCGGGCCGGTTAAACAAACAAATAGCTTATGCGCTTGGAATAGTGGAGAAAACGGTGAAGGTCCACCGTGGGCGGATGATGGCGAAGATGGGTGTCCATACGGTGGCCGACCTAGTTCGGCTAACCGAAAGGCTCAATCTGCAACCGGACCGGTGATTCCCCATGGGGCTAAAGGTCAACTCGACGCCTCCGGCATGAAACGCTCACTTGTCCCGAATGATCGGGCCCAAACCTCATATTGCCGTGATCGACGACGACTCCTCCGTGCGGACGGCTTTGGCCCGGTTACTGACACTAAACTCCTACAGCGCTAAGGCATTCGGTTCGGCTCAGGAGTTCTTGGATTCCCTTGCCGTGTGCAAACCTGAGTGCGTCGTACTTGATCTGCATATGCCGGGAATAAATGGATTCGAGCTGCAAGGTCGGTTGCAGCACAATAACATTGATATTCCGACGGTCATCATCACCGCCCACAATGAGCCGGGCCTGCGGGAACGGTGCTCAAAAGCAGGTGCGGTGGCTTTCCTTGTGAAGCCGCTGCTAGCCGCGGATTTGATCCATGCAATTGATGGCGCCATCGCACGGCGTTAATCGGATTTTTCGGAAGTTCCTTCCGTCGTTCGGAACCGGAATTTCGATAGCAGCCATTGGACCAGGGTCCAACTCGACCGCATTCTCTCGTGACTCAAGAATGCTTCTGGGCGACGCGTATGTACCGGCGCGCAGAGGGAAACTCGTCAGCATAAAGGGCAGAGAACTGGAAACTCGACACCTTTGCTGTTGGCATCGCTCACCGCAGGTCAGCGAATGAAGGATTTGGCCATATGACACCCCGAAATCCCGCGGCGCCGGATCATCTGCCGATCTTTTTGCCGTCGCCGGGCGGTTCCGACCCTCTATTGATTATTACGGCGTTTATTGTTCTGGCTGCAATCGTACTGATTGGAGTTTTGTTTTTCAGGCTGCACTCACTTCCGGAACAGTTTGGCCATAAAAAAGTGCAGTACGAATTGGTGGCCGTTCTCGCGCTTATTTCCCTTCTCACGCATATTCATTTGTTCTGGGTGATCGCGCTTGTTCTGGCCATGATCGATCTTCCCGATTTTACGACTCCATTACAGAGAATTGCGGCGGCTCTGGAACGACGCTGGAGCGCGTGGCCAAAACCATCGGTCGAGACATCGGGCGGCGGACCTGAAAGATCACTCGGCGAGGAACCAAGCGAGAAGGCGAAGATACCGAGTATCGAGAAATCGAGTGGCGAAAGGGTGCACTCACCAGCCGCGAAGGAGCGGAAGGAGCTTTACGCGATGTCGGCGGGGAGTGGGGACACATGATCGAGCTATTTCTCTGCTCTTTGTTTACGCTCCTTCCTGACTATCTCTATCGGAGATACGTTCAACACAAACGGATCGGCAAGGAAATCAACATCTATTCCGTCTGGTTTGAACTCAGGTGGGGAATCACCGGCTGCCTTCTGCTTACCGTCTTGCTCATAACGACAGTCTTCTACTTTCACCCCACAGCATCATCCGCTACGCCACTGTTTCGCACAGTTCCGATTCTCCCGGAATCCGTGGGCCGGGTGACCGAAATTTACGTCAAATCGAGCGAGGATGTTGAGAAAAGACAGCGCATTTTAAAGCTGGACAGCAGCAAAGAGGAAGCTGCTGTGGAACAAGCTTCAACCAGGGTCAGGGAGACGGAAGCTCAATTGGTGGTGGCGCGAACGGAGGTCGCATCCGCCGAGGCCCAGATTGTCCAGGCTAAAAGCGCGTTGCAGCAGGCGGAAGATGAGCTGGCAACCAAGCAAGAGCTATATTCCCGCAACCCTGGGAACGTCGCCTTTCGGGAGATTGATAAGCTAAAAGTCGCGGTCGAGGGAAGAAAAGGTGCGCTCGCAGGCGCTGAAGTGTCGAAAACGGCGGCGGAAGCTCGAGTCAATTCGCTTCTGCCGGCGCAGCTCGCGACGGCACAGGCAGCCCTTCAGCAAGCCCAGGCCGAACTGAACAAACGAGTTGTCTATGCAGGCGTCGCCGGGCGGATTGAACAGTTCACTCTGCGCGTCGGCGACGTGGTCAATCCGCTCATTCGGGCCGCCGGAATCCTGATACCGAAAGGTGCTGGTCGCGCGCAACTTCAGGCGGGTTTTGGGCAAATAGAGGCGCAAGTTGTAAAACCCGGGCTTATTGCGGAGGCGCTCTGCATTTCCAGGCCCCTGACGATCATTCCCATGGTGGTGGTCAGCGTCCAGGGCGTCATAGCGGCCGGACAAGTGCGCGCCGGGGAGCAGCTGGTCGACGTGCAGCAGGTCACAAAAACGGGAACGATTACTGCTTTTCTCGAGCCGTTATACGACGGCGGGCTGGATGGAGTTGTTCCGGGCAGTAGCTGCAACGTCAACGCCTACACGAGCAACCATGAACGGCTTGAGAGCAAAGACTTGGGCATCCTTCAACGTGTTGCGCTCCATGGTATTGACGCCATCGCACTCGTGCATGCCATCATCCTGCGTCTGCAAGCCGTGGTGCTCCCGATACAGCTCTTAGTATTAGGCGGACACTAAGAACGACGGCAGGCGGCTGCCAAGGCGCGCGCGGAGGGCCGTTCGTACTTTGCTGCGATCAGAATGAAACCGCCGATTTAGCCAGCTCGGGGTAGCTCTGCGGAATTTCGCATGCCGGGCACTCGAATGTACGCCATTCGCGGCCTTTGTGTTTCGGTGAAATCCGGGAAAGCCACATTTCAGAATCGCATCGTCGACATCGCGGACGGTCTATTGTTGTGATGTTGGTAGGATTAGATCGTGTTTCCGGCATGGACCTGATTCAATAATAACTTTGACTACGCTGTCTCTTTCCGCCGGCGCTGACCCCAATTTCGATGCCGCCGGTCGATGCCCACAGTTAGGGCCGAAGACGCCGGCATCCATTGTCAAAAGACATGAGACCGCTGATTTTATGTCATTTTTATTCTCGCGAGATTGCGGCTTCAGTGTGGAAGGCGCATGAGGTAGTCTGGAGCAGTTCCAGCGAACCCGGAACGTTGCCAAAGCCATGCGTTGCTCGGCACCGGCATGATATTGGACCCAATCCGAGGGTCGCCGAGGAACAAGTTATCTTCGGTACTGGATTGATCGACCGCGCGAATGCTCCCGAACGCGAAAGAAACATCTCATTCTTGAAGTTTATCGAGCGTGATCGGCAGATCGCGAACGCGCTTACCGGTCGCGTGATAGACAGCGTTGGCCACCGCCGCAGCGACGCCGACGATACCGATCTCGCCGACTCCCTTGAGACCTAGCGGATTGCTCTCATCCACCTCGTCGACAAAGATCGCTCTGATGTCACCAATGTCGGCGTTCACCGGGATGTGATATTCCGCGATATTGGCGTTCATGATGCGGCCGAATTTGTGATCGATCTGCGTTTCCTCGTGCAGCGCCATGCCGATGCCCCAGACCACGCCGCCCAGGATCTGACTACCGGCGGTTTTTGTATTCAGGATGCGCCCGGCCGCAACTGCGCTGACGGCACGCGTGAATCGGATCACGCCAAGCTGTTCATCTACCTTGACTTCGACAAAGTGAGCCACATGCGCATTTTTCGCGCGCGTGTGGTCATCGATGGGTTCGGTGGTTTTCTCCTGCTCGATGCGATCCACCCTGCCGTGCCGCATGGCATCAACAATTGACACCCCCT
>Ga0134126_10011428_pt1 | contig 11205 bp, 6 predicted proteins | sample KB31752_FD_96881 | JGI IMG/M metagenome (GOLD analysis project Ga0134126, IMG submission 96881) | Terrestrial soil microbial communities with excess Nitrogen fertilizer from Kellogg Biological Station, Michigan, USA - KB3-175-2 | ecosystem: Environmental > Terrestrial > Soil > Unclassified ... | reverse complement strand
TCGCACATCATGTTGCAGCGGTTGGTCAGGTCAATGGTCAGAACCGCGCCGCGGCCGTATTTCACCGTGCTGGTGCCATGGTGGTGCAGGTGCTCGTCATTGTGCGAGCGAATGTCGCGGCCGGGGAAGGTCTGCTCCAGGTGACGGTAAAAGTCCACGTCAATGGACATAACGTCTTCGAAATGGCCATGCTTGGGGCAGTCCTTCACCATCAGGATCTTGCCGTCGCGCTCGATAATCTGCGCCTTGATTTCGCCCACCTTCTGGTTGAGCAGAATCTCATGGGGCAGCTTGCCGTCCAGGATCTGCTGGCGGATCTCTGGCACGCATTTCGGGCACAGAGAATCGGTCTGCCGCGGCCAGCCCAGCGGCGGCTTAGATTTCTCGTAGGACTTCAGGAGCGGCTTTTCGGACCACTTCGGGGTGAACGATGGATTGGGGTGAATGCGGTTCAGTCTCTCAAAGACGAACCATGCCCCGTTCGCGGTGACGCTAAGAGCCTTCTCCAAGTACTTGACTGGCTTATGCATTGTGTTTTTTGCTCCCACCAGGCGTGAAACCTGCTCAATCGGGCCACGTAATCCGCCCACAGGCACCCTGGTGCAAATTTGTGTGTCGCCTCTGCCCCGGACGGAACAGCTACAAGGCTGCCCAATTCGCCCAAAATCACACGGATAGAGGCACCATGATGCTAGGAGGAAAGGGGTCCAAACCCCAACCGAATTGCACGAAAAGGGTTAAATCAGGGTTTAGTGGCACGGTTTTTGCATTATTTTGCGTAAGCCATTGAAAACTAACGGGAACTCTGAGCAGCAGGGTTACGACTTTGGTCACCCCCATGCCTGCCTGCCCCGAGTTCCCTTCAGCCTGCAAAAACCCGCAACAAAGCTACTTCTTAGGTTGTGGACGGCTGGCCGGTGGAATGATCCCATTCATCCGCAAATACTCCACCATCTGTCCGTAATGGTCGAAGCAATGACCAATAATCAATGTTCCCATTTCCAGGCGAGTAACCGGCTCCTTGTCGCCGAACGGATTCTTGATGGGCGCCAATTCGTTCTGGGGAGTGATGGCCATGTAGGCGCGATGACCATAGGCGAACGAATCGCGCAGAAACTTCATGATCTCGGCTTTTGATTTCATGGCCTCGGGGCCGTTCTCGCCCCCAAGTTCGACTGGCGGCTTTTCTCCCAGCATGTCGGAAAAAATCAGGTAATTCACCGCGGCCACGTGCTTCACCTGCTGGGCAAAGGTGCGAACGCCCTTGAATTCGCCACTAGTGGGCGCGAAGTCGTACTTGTCTTCCGGCATGGCATCCGCGGCGCCCACGAATTCCTTTTCTACGCCCGAGAATTGGTGGTCCAACACTTGGGAAACAGTGGTCTTACTCGCTGACTTCGCCTTCGACTTTGCCTGAGCCGCTATCGTCACACAACACAACAACAGCAACACCACACTGAATTTTGTCTTCATACGCTCTCCTGAAAACAGCATGAATTTTTGAAGAATTGTGAAAATGGCCCTGTCCAAAAGCTGTGTGGGTACGGGTCCCGTTCACGCCGGCGGAGCCCCGCTTACACAAGCGCCTATCCGTGCGTGATTCCTGTGTCCGCGTACCGCGCCAGGTCGGCCTCGCGCGCGCGCAGCCGGTGCCAGCGCATAGTGATAAGGCCCGCCACCAAGCCGAGCGCGGAATACAGCAGCGCGTTGGGCACGCCCTGGCTGTCGGCCAGCGCTCCGAATAACGCGCTGCCGCCGGCCAGCCCACCCTGCAGCACCAGCACATACATGGAAAGCGAACGCGCCAGCACCCATGACGGTGACATGGTCTGCGCGGTCACATTCAGGCACGCCAGAATGGCGATCCAACCTATGCCCCCCAGGAAGAGCACTCCCGCCAATGGAGGGAATGAGTGTACGCGCCCGGCGGCCACGGTAGCGAGCGCGAATACGACGGTTGCCACGGCCACCACCGTATCCACCGACATCTGGCTGCGCAAGCGCGGCAGCACCGCCGCTCCCGCCAGCGCTCCCAAACCGAAACAGCCCAGCAGCAAACCGAAGCCGATGGAGCCAAATGGACGCGCAATCACCGGCAGCAACGCCAGCAGGGCGCTGGCGGCAAGGCTGAAGGCCAGCGTTCTCACCAGCACCGAGCGCACGGCGGGCGTGTGTCGCACATAGCGCACCCCCATTTTCATCGCGTTCAGCAGGCGCTCGTTGCCGTTGCCGTTCGTAGCCGTGCGCTTCCACTGGTAAAGCACGAAGATGACGGCAAAAAAGGAGGCGGCGTTGATGAGGAAGGCCACTCCCGAGCCCGCCGCCGCAATCACCGCCCCACCGAGGGCCGGACCCACCGCGCGGGCCACGTTGAAACCGGCCGAATTCAGTGCCACCCCGGAGGCGTGCTGCGGCGGCGAAACAATCTCTGGCGTGATCGCCTGCCAAGCCGGGTCGTTCATGACCGCCCCCAAACCCAACAGGAAAGTAAACAGGAGCAGGGTCCAGGGAGTAACCACGCCCAAAATGGTGATGGCGCCCAGGGCGGCGGCGGCAATCGCCATCCAGCTCTGGGTTACCAGCAGCAGGCGGCGGCGGTCCACCAGGTCGGCCACGGCGCCCGCCGGCAGCGCCACCAGGAACACGGGCAAGCTGGATGCGGCCTGCACCAGCGCAATCATCAGGGGCGAGCGGGTCAGTGAGGTCATCAACCAGGCGCTGCCCAGGTTCTGCATCCAGGTGCCGACGTAAGAGATGACGGCGGCAATCCATATCGAGCGGAAGAGGGGTTCGCGAAAAGGCGCCCATGGCGAGAGCGATCGCGCATGCTCCGCCGCCCGTACCGACATGGGTTCGTCCTCCATCATGTTGTGGCGCGGGCGCCCTCGCCCGCTAACCGCTTGCCGAGATTCTCCGCCGAAACTCTGAAACGCTGAAACCTTGAAACTTATTCCTTCACCCACTCGCCCCCGGCGCCCCACCCGCTATTGCCCTGGTTTCACTGCCGAACGGCCATTCGCGCCGTCGCACCGCCCGCACAAGATAAATCACAATCCCCACGATGAGAATGACCATCGCGTAACGTACCTGGCGCTGGAAGTCCGGGCGGTTCACCAGGATGAAGACAAAGCCGGCAATGGCCAGCAGGGCCGGCAGCGGATACAGCCACATATGGAAAGGACGGGGCATGTCAGGACGGCGAATGCGCAACACAATGAACCCCACCGCCTGTACCAGAAACTGGATCATGATGCGGATGACCACCAGGGCGGCAATCACATCCGCCAGGCGCAGGAAACAGTACGCCGCGGCCACCACACCCAGCGCCACCAGTGAAACGTAAGGAAAGCGTCCCTGGGGATGCACGCGCGCGAAAACGCGGAAGTAGTTGCCGTCGAGCGCGGCCGCATACGGAACTCGCGAGTATCCCAGCAGCAACGAGAACACCGAGGAAAACGCCGTCCACATGATCAATGCGGAAACCAGGTATCCCGCCCAGGACCCGTAAACCCGCTGCATCAGCGTGGATACCACGTAAAAGCGGGTGTCCGTCTTTGCCGCCGCCGCCAGTTCCTGCCAGGGAATCACGCCCAGAATGCTCACATTCATGAGCACATATAGACCCGCCACGAGCACGATGGATAGCAGCAAGGCGCGCGGAATTGTCTTTCCCGGATCCTTAACCTCACCCCCGAAGAAGCACACGTTGTAGTAGCCCCAGTAGTCGTAAGTAGCGACCAGCATGGAGGCGCCCAGGCCGAGAAAGAAAGGGCGGGAGAGGTGGAATGCCCCCGGAGGAAAACTGAACGCGCGAGCGGCGCTGAAGTGCGTGAGGCCGGCGATGATGACCCACAGGATGGTTGCCATCACCCCCGCCCACAGAAATTTCGAGATTCGCGCGATGCTGGTGATGCGCCGGTACAGCAGCAGCACTCCGAACAGGCAAATGCCCATGGCCAGGAAAGTGCCTGAGGTGATAAGCACATGGCCCTCGAGCGCGCCCAAAAGAGGGATGGGCAAGCGCAGGTCGCGGCTGAAGTAACTGTGTTCCAGTGTTGGCCAGATGTAGCTGGCGTACTGCTCAAATCCCAGGCACCCGGAGGCGATGGAAAGCGGGGCGCTGAAGGAGAGCTGCCAGACAAAGAGAAAAGAGATGAGCTTCCCCAGGCTCTTGGGTCCGTAGATCTCGCTCAAGTAGCGGTAAGAACCGCCGGAGCCAGGCATGGCGGCGCCCAGTTCCGCCCAGATCAGGCCGTCGCAAAGCGCCAGGATGGCGCCGAAAATCCAACCCAGCATGGCCTGCGGCCCGCCCGCCGCGCTTACGATCAGGGGAATGGTGATGAACGGTCCCACTCCGATCATGGTTTCCATGGTCAGAGTGGTGGCGCTGAACAGGCCAATGCCGCGAATGAGTTCCGCGTTGCCGCCTTGCTCTCTTTCGGATTGGCTGGGCGCGGCGGACATGGGTTCGGGAGTCAGTTGTCAGAAGTCGGAAGTCAGCGCGTGACGCTGAGTTTTAGAAATTTTCCAATATTCAGCATTCGGCCCTCGGATGTTCTTGGTGGCGCGGGCGACCGCGATTTATCTGGCGCTGGCCGGCGAAACTTTGAAACCTTGAAACCCTGAAACCTGCTTCTCATGTCCCGCGCTCAGCAAATTCACATACAACCGGATAGCCCCGGGCACGCCGGTGGGCAGTTCGCGGAAAAATGAATAGGCGTTGTAGATGTAAATGCCCTTCCCGTAATGCGCCAGCAGCAAGCCTCCCTTGAGCGGTTCCTCGCCCGGGTCGTTCGAAGCCAGTAAGGGCTGGAAATGGCTATCCCAGTTATCCATGAAGTACAAACCGCGTTCCTGCACCCACCCCTCAAAGTCCTTGCTGGTTATCTGGTTCGGATAGTGGAACACTGGGTCCTGTGGCGCCAGAATCTGCACCGGCGCTTCTTCCACGGTCACTCGGTCATGGCTTTCCTGCGCTGGATAGGGCGTGTAGTTGCCCTCATTGAACTGCGTGAGCTGCTGGTTGTACTGCACCATGAGCGTGCCGCCATTCTTCACGTAATTCAGCAAGCGTGCGTTGTTGGCTCGCACGTCATCTCGTGTGTCATAGGCGCGGATGCCGAGCACGATGCTGTCGTAACGGCTCAAATCGCCACCCGCGAGCTCTTGCGGCGAAACCATGGTCACGTTCATGCCGAGTTCGCGCAGCACCGGCGGGATGTCGTCGCCCGCGCCCATGATGTAGCCGACCTTCAGTTCCTTCGGCACCTTCACGTCCACCACGCTCACGTGCTGCTCCGCCGGCTCGTAGTAATAGAAAGTGTCAATGTCGGGGCGGCTGATGGCGGTGTAACCCTCGGCATAGCGGGTCCCGCCGGAATCGAAGACGGCGCGAAGGCGCTGGCGGCCTTCCCGCAGCTCGGGATGAATGACGTTGAAGGTGACCTCACGGTCTCCACCGCGGTGCGTGAACTGCACCTGGGCCTGCGGCGGGTCCGCCCGCCAGCCCTGAGGCAATTCCAGGTGCAGGGTTCCGGCAGCGGCGCCAGAGACCTCGCCGCGCACGTCCACGGTAACCCGGCAGCTTTCGTCGGAGAGCGGCACCACTTGAGTAGCCGGGTTCAGCATGACCGAAAATGCCGGGCCCACGGCCAGTGTGGGATGGCGCTCCTGCCCGCTTGCATCCCGGTAAGGCACAGTGACGGGCACAACTTCAGCAGCCTGCCATCCTTTGGCGCTCGCCAGTTGCACGTCATGGCCGGCAAACGTGAAGTTGTGTCCCTTGCTCTGGGGAACGTAGTAATCCGCTTTTACCTGCAGGGGTGGCGGTGGCAAAGGCAGCGTGAGATAGCGTGGGTCGCTTATCTGGTAGACCGCGTCTTCCGGCGAAGCACGATGGAAGTAGGGGCGCGTGTAGGACGCATTCTGCGGCACGCGCAGACGGAAATTGGCGTAATAATCTTCCCCCGGCTTCAGTTGCGTGTTCTGTCCCTTGTACACGCCCAGAACCCAATCCTCTCCACCCTGCAAAGAGACGTTCTGCACTTCGATTGGTTTGTTAAATCCGTTATGAAATTTCGCGATCACCGTGAACACCTGGCCGGGCGACACCACGGTGAGGGCGTCTTTTTCAGGTGGAACCGCGTTGGGCGCCCCTGAAGAAGGCGCCACCGTGGCCCGCAATGAGGTGCTCATGGCCAGGTTGATGGCCTGCTCGCACTGCCGCTGCTTTTCCTCCAGCCGCGTCATTAAGTCCAGACGGGCTGACGGGCTGAGCCCTGCCTTCTCCGACTCTGAAATGGCGCGGTTCAGCACCGCCAGCGCCTGCAGCAGCGGTTCCGCGGCGCGCTCGGGGCTCTTGCGGGCTTCGTCGGAGGCCTTGTTGATTCGATCCTGAAAATCCGCCAGTTCCGGTTTTAGCTGCGGCACCTTGGATTGCTCGGAGCCCAGGCGGTCGGCCAGCGCCGGCACACTGGTGTCAATGCCATCGAAAAAGTCCTTTTCGTGCGCCCCGGCGGAGAGCGGCGGCAGCACCGAGTCAATCAGCTTGTAGTAATCGAGGTGTTGTCCCGGCTCGATGTGCCAGTAGCCCACGCCCTGCGATAGTTCGTGCCGCAGTCCCTGTATCGCGAACTGTACGTACCCCATGCCCAGCGCCGGGTTCAGCGCTCCCGTATCGAACACCACCGTGTACTCTTCCCCGCTGTCCACATTGTCGGTATAGAGCTTCTTGGCCTGCCAGGGCAGAAGGCCTTGCTTGATCTGTTCGGCAAAGCGGTTGGGATCGGCGGCAGCGCGGAATGCCTCGCGGGTCACAATGCCGGCGGCCTGGTGATTACCGTGGCCATCGCGCGGTGCCCCCTGAAAGCGCGTCACCAGCACATCCGGCCGGTAGGTGCGAATTACCCGCACCATGTCGCCCAGCGCAATGTCGTGGCCGCCCCATTTCTGGAATGTCTCGTCAGCGGTCTTGGAAAAGCCGAAGTCCACCACCCGGGTGAAGCGCTGCTGCACCCCGTAGTAACGGTCGGCTGCCAGCTGTTCCAGAGTGCGCACGATGCCCAGTTCGTCAAACAGGCCGCTGCCCACCTTATTCTGGCCGCCCTCGCCGCGATTCAGGGTCAGCAGCAAGATGCTATCGCCCTTGCCGCGCGATTCCAGGGTCATCATGCCGCCATCCTCGTCGTCGGGATGGGCGGTGGTGTGCATCATGCGTGCCGTGGTTTTCAGGCGCAGCAACATCTCCTTCAGCCCGGCTGCGCCCTGGTCCTGGGGCAAGGGGCCGGCCGCCGGCAACTGGCTGCCCGGCGCCGCTTCCTGCGCCCCCAGGAGAGAGGGGAGAAGCGCCACTCCTAAAACCAGTACCAAAAACTTCCCGGCGGTATTGAAAGAGGCAAGCGGATATGGCTTCGGCTCAGGCTGCGGACGATTTGGCACGCGGATTTTTCCCACCCTTGTTTCGGTCTGCTTTGTACATGATTTGCCGCCGGCAGGTAAAGCTTCAGCCTTTTCGCAAATCGCAGCCCTTAAGGATACTCCGGCAGCGCCACAGGAACTGGCGACCAACGCCATGTGACCCGCTTTGCCTACTCCGCGCAAGGCTTTGCTTCACCCGCCGCACAGGCTTCCGCAAACCCTTGTTTCTGCTGGCAAACCCATGGCAGGAGAATTGCCATCCTGAGTAAGGCGTGTGTACGATCCCGCTCCCAGGAAGACCATGAAACGCCCCGTGCTCGCCCTCTGCGCCGCGCTCCTCTCCCTCGCGGCCTTTGCTCCGGCCCTGACCCAACCAGTGCGGCAACCGCTGCCACCCCGCCTTCTGGCTTTCCGGCACCACGAACCCCGCCCTAAAGGCAAATGGTTTATGGCCAGCAACGGCCATGCCGTTTACTGCTACGGGCCGGTAATGATCGTCGGCACCTGGGACGGCGGCTTTGCCCGCGTCGCTACCATCTGCCGCGGCGGCCTGCCCATGGTCAAGTTGAAGGACTAGTGGTCTAGATTCAGCACTCAGCAATTAGCACTCAGCCTAAATCCCTGCCAACAGAACCTCGTTCCCCCCGGAACCATCGCCTGCCGACCGTTACCCCATCACCCATTTCCGTGACCACCGTCACTGGGCCGCGGTAAGGCTTCCATCTAAAGTTCCCTTTGAAGATAACGACCCGGCAGAGCCGCCCGTGTTTTAATGAGAAAGAGGAGCCAAGTTGCCGAACCGGCAGCGGGTTGCCTGGCTTCCGGCGGCTAAAAATGTGACGCGGGAGATGCTGGTTGCATCAAATTGAGAAGGCCAATTTGCTCCGGGTAGAAGGCCTCAAGAAGGTCTTTCGTTCCGGCACAGCCGACCTGGTGCTCTTTGAGAATTTGTCTTTCCGCGTAAGCAAGGGCGAAATGCTGGCCATCGTGGGCGAGTCCGGGGCAGGCAAGAGTACCTTGCTGCACATCCTCGGCGCGCTTGATGGTGCTTCTGCGGGTGACGTATACTGCGGCCACTTGCGGCTGGGATCGCTTTCTGACGATGCCGCGGCTGAGTTCCGCAATCGTGAGATAGGTTTCGTGTGGCAGTTTCATTACCTGCTGCCGGAGTTTACGGCCCTGGAAAACGTAGCTATGCCGCTGCTGTTGCGGGGAACCAATCCGCGTGAGGCGGAGCGGGAATCGGCCGGCTGGCTGCGGGAAGTGGGCTTGGAAGCACGGGCCCAGCACCGCGCCGGTGAGCTATCCGGCGGAGAGCAGCAACGGGTAGCTTTGGCAAGAGCTTTGATCACCAGGCCGCAGCTGCTGCTCGCCGATGAGCCCACTGGCGACCTGGATAACCGAACGGCGGAGTCGGTGTTTACGTTGATTACCAGGTTACATAATGATTACCGCCTCACCTCTCTCCTTGTCACTCACAACTTTGCCTTTGCGCGCCGTTGTGATCGCGTTTTGCGCCTGCAGCAGGGCCGAGTTGAGGAAGTTACCCCTGAATCCCTCCCGGTGTGACTAGCGGGGCTGGACGGCGGGGGTAGAATGGCAGAAGAGGCAGAAGAGTAAGGACAAATTGGGCAGGAGGGCGGGCGGTGACGGAGCTGGAAAATCACCTTATCCTCCGCTGGCAGCAGGGGTTAGTGGATTGCGGGGCTCGTGAGCTCAGCAGTGGCAGTCGGATTGCTCAGTTTTTGGATTAGGGCTCCCGGGGAGCTTCGGGCGGCGCTCAGATCAAGGTCGCTGGCCTTGAGAGCTTGGGAGAGGGCAGAACATGTTTGAACGGTATACGGAAAAAGCCAGGCGTGTAATTTTCTTTGCGCGCTACGAAGCCAGCCAGTTCGGCTCGCCTTACATCGAGACCGAACATCTGTTGTTGGGTTTGCTTCGCGAGGACAAGGCCCTCACCAACCGCTTCCTGCGGTCGCACGCCTCGGTGGAGTCCATCCGCAAGCAGATCGAGGGACACACCACCATTCGCGAGAAGGTCTCCACCTCGGTGGACCTGCCGCTCAGCAATGAGTGCAAGCGGGTGCTGGCCTATGCCGCCGAGGAAGCGGAGCGACTCTCCCACAAGCACATCGGCACCGAGCACCTGCTGCTTGGCCTGCTGCGGGAAGAAAAGTGCTTCGCCGCGGAAATTCTGCACGAGCGCGGCCTGCGTCTCTCCACCATTCGTGAAGAACTGGCCCGCACCACCCAGGAGAAGGCCCAGCCGCAGCGTTCGCGCGAGTCCTCCCTGCTCACCGAGTTCTCCCGCGACCTGACTCAGGCCGCCATGGACAGCCAGCTTGACCCCCTGGTGGGGCGCGAGCAGGAACTGGAGCGTGTAGTCCAGATCCTATGCCGCCGCACCAAGAACAATCCTGTGCTGATTGGCGAGCCTGGCGTAGGCAAAACCGCCATTGTAGAAGGCCTGGCGCAGCGCATTGCAGATGGCGACGTGCCCTCGTTCCTCGCCGATAAGCGCATTCTGGCTCTTGACCTTTCTCTGATCGTGGCCGGCACCAAGTACCGCGGCCAGTTCGAAGAGCGGCTCAAGACCATCATGAAGGAGCTGATGGAGTCGCAGAACGCCATCATCTTCATTGACGAACTGCACACCCTGGTGGGCGCAGGCTCCGCCGAAGGTTCTCTGGATGCGGCCAATATCCTTAAGCCGGCGCTTTCGCGCGGCGAGATTCAGTGCATTGGCGCGACCACCCCGGGCGAGTACCGCAAATCCATCGAGAAGGACCGCTCCCTGGAGCGCCGGTTCCAGTCGGTGAAGGTGCCGCCGCCCAACGAGTCCGACGCTACCAAGATCCTCTACGGCATCAAGGATCGTTACGAGAAATTTCACGCGGTCAGCTACACCGACGACGCCATCGGCTTTGCTGTGGCCCACTCCAACCGCTATATTCCCGACCGCTTCCTGCCTGATAAGGCCATTGACCTGATTGACGAGGCGGGCGCGCGGGTGAAGCTGCGCCAAACCTCGCTGCCGGAGGAGATTGTCGAGGCGCAGAAGCGGGTGAAGTTCATCGTTCACCGCATGGAAAACGCCATCGCCAATCACGAGTTCGAGAAGGCTCGCTTCTACTCCGACGAGGAGCGGAAGGAGCGCGAAAACCTGCGTGGCCTGCGTGAGAAGTACCACCTGGATGATTCCACCACCGGCGTAGTAAACCGCGAAGACATCGAGGAAGTTGTCTCGCGCTGGACCGGCGTGCCCATCTCTTCCATCAAGGAAGAGGAATCGCAGAAACTGCTGCGCATCGAGGAAGAGCTGCACAAGCGCGTGATCTCGCAGGACAAAGCCATCATCGCGCTGGCCCGGGCCATCCGCCGTTCGCGCGCCGGGCTCAAGAACCCGAACCGGCCTATCGGTTCCTTCCTGTTCCTCGGTCCCACCGGCGTGGGCAAAACCGAAGTGGCCCGCACCTTGGCCCAGTTCATGTTCGGCACGGAGAAGTCGCTGATCCGCTTCGACATGTCGGAATTCATGGAGAAGCACTCGGTCAGCAAGCTGATCGGCTCGCCTCCGGGTTACGTGGGCTACGAAGAGGGCGGCCAGCTCACCGAGCGCGTAAAGCGCGCCCCCTATTCGGTGGTGCTGCTCGACGAAATCGAGAAGGCGCACCCGGATGTGTTCAACATTCTGCTGCAGGTCTTTGAAGATGGCCAGCTCACGGATGGTTTGGGCAACACCGTGGACTTCAAGAACACCATCATCATCATGACCTCCAACATCGGCGC